>Ga0182749_1003547_pt1 | contig 10603 bp, 5 predicted proteins | sample eDN3rd37CKraftMG_FD_128875 | JGI IMG/M metagenome (GOLD analysis project Ga0182749, IMG submission 128875) | Enriched Miracle-Growth compost microbial communities from Emeryville, California, USA - eDNA 3rd pass 37_C Kraft MG (version 2) (version 2) ...
CAGCTTCTGTTTGCCGACCAGTCCACCGGCGCGCGCTCGCCCTCCATGGTGGGGCAGGGGCGCATCGGCGAGCTGATCCAGGCCAAGCCCCAGGCGCGCCGCGCGCTGCTGGAGGAAGCCGCCGGCATCTCCGGCCTCCACACCCGCCGCCATGAGGCGGAACTCAGGCTCAAGGGTGCCGAGCAGAACCTGGAGCGGCTGGACGACGTCGTCGGCGAGCTGGAAAGCCAGATCGAGAGCCTGAAACGCCAGGCAAGGCAGGCCTCCCGCTTCAAGAACCTGTCGGCGGACATCCGCAAGGCCGAGGCGATCCTGCTGCATCTGCGCTGGACGCAGGCCAAGCTGCAGGAAGGCGAGGCCCGTTCGGCGCTGGCGGCGGCCACCGCGCTGGTCGGCGACCGCGCGGCAAGCCAGATGGAGGCGGCCAAGGAGCAAGCCATCGGCGCCCACCGCCTGCCCGAACTGCGCGAGGCGGAAGCGTCCGCCGCGGCGGCGTTCCAGCGGCTTTCCATCGCCAAGGCGCAGATCGAGGAGGAGGCGGGCCGCATCCGGGCCCGTCAGGCCGAGCTGGACCGCCGGCTGGAACAGCTCGACGCCGACATCGCCCGCGAGGAGCGCATGGTGCGCGACAATGCGGACGTGCTGGAACGCCTCGCCGCCGAGGAGACGGCGCTCAACGCGGAGAACGCCGGCGCGGCCGACCGCGAAGCCGCGACGCGGGCCGCCTTCGAGCAGGCGACGCTGGTGCTGGCAGCCAGCGAGGAAGCGCTGTCGAAGCTGACCGCCGAGCGCGCCGAGGCGGCCGCCGCGCGCCAGCAGATGGAGCGCGCCCTGCGTGACAGCGGCGAGCGGCGCGACCGCATCGCCCGCCAGCTTGCCGAGATCGACCGGGAACTGGCCGAACTGGCGACGAGGATCGCCGGCCTGCCCGACCCGGCCGAGAAGAAGGTGCTGGCCGAGCAGGCTGCGGCTGCGCTGGAGCGGACGGAAGCCGCCGCCGTTGCCGCCGAGCAGGCCGTCTTCGCCGCGCGCGCGGCGGAAACGGCGGCAAGGGCGCCGTTGCAGGAAGCCAAGGCGGAACTCGCCCGCATCGAGACGGAAGCGCGTACGCTGGCCAAGATGCTCAACGCCGCCTCGGGCGATCTTTTCCCGGCCGTTTTGGAGCAGGTCAGCGTCGACCGCGGCTTCGAGACGGCGCTGGGCGCCGCGCTCGGCGAGGACCTGGACGTGCCGCTCGACCGCAGCGCTCCGGTGCACTGGGGCGAAAGCGCCGTTCAGCCCGGCGATCCGGCGCTGCCGGAAGGCGTGAAGGCGCTGGCCAGCGTGGTGCGCGCGCCCCGCCAGCTTGCCCGCCGGCTCGCCCAGATCGGCATCGTCGATGCCGCCGACGGTCCCCGCCTGCAGCCTTTGCTGGCGCCCGGCCAGCGGCTGGTCAGCCGCGAGGGCGCATTGTGGCGCTGGGACGGCCTCGCCGCCAGCGCCGATGCGCCGACGGCTGCCGCCCTTCGGCTGGCGCAGAAGAACCGTCTGGCCGAGCTCGACGCCGAGGCGGTGGAGGCGACGAAGCGCGTGCGCGCCGCCGAGGAGGCGCTGGCGCGGGCGGAGGTGGACCTGCGCGGTGCCATCGAGGCCGAGAACGCGGCGCGGCTTGCCGCGCGCGATGCCCGGCAGGCGCTTGACGCGGCGCGTCTCGCTCTGGCCGCCGCGGAAAAGGCGGCCGGCGAGCTTTCCAGCCGCCGTTCGGCGCTGACCGAGGCGCGCACGCGCATCGTCGCCGATCATGAGGAGGTGTCGGCGGCGGTCGCTCAGGCCGAGGCGGCCCTGGCCGGGGCGCCCGATCTCGGCGATCTCCAGACGCGGCTGGAGCAGGCTTCGGCGCGGGTGGCGGGCGACCGCGCGGCGCTCGCCGAGGCGCGCGCCGTGCACGAGGGGCTGAAGCGCGAGGCGGAAGCGCGGACGCGGCGGCTTGCCGCCATCGCTTCCGAGCGCGGAAGCTGGACTGAGCGCGCCGAAAACGCGGCGACCCAGATCGCGGCGCTTGGCGAGCGCAAGACCGAAGCCGCCACCGAACGGGAAAAGCTGGCCGACGCGCCCGACGAGATCGATGCGCGCCGGCGCGCGCTGCTGTCGCAGCTCTCGCAGGCCGAGGAGCTGCGCAAGGCTGCGAGCGATCGCCTGCAGGAGGCGGAGACCCGCCAGGCCGCGCTCGACAAGGCGGCCACCGCCGCCATTCAGGCGCTGGCCGAGTCGCGCGAAGGACGCGTGCGCGCCGAGGAGCGGCTGACCGCCGCCGACGAGCGCCGGCAGGAGGTCGAGGCGCGCATCCAGGAAGCGCTGGCGACGCCGCCGCATCTGGTCATCCGCCACACCGGCCTGGAAGCCGACGATCCGATGCCGGACATGGCCGAGGTGGAGCGTCAGCTCGAACGGCTCAAGATCGAGCGCGAGCGGCTGGGCGCGGTGAATCTGCGCGCGGAGGAAGAGCAGAAGGAACTGTCGGAGCGGCTGGAGACGATCGTGTCGGAGCGCGAGGACGTCATCGAGGCGATCCGCAAGCTGCGCCAGGCGATCCAGAGCCTGAACCGCGAGGGGCGCGAACGGCTGCTGGCCGCCTTCGACGTGGTCAACGGCCATTTCCAGCGGCTGTTCTCGCATCTGTTCGGCGGCGGCACGGCCGAACTGCAGCTGATCGAATCGGAGGATCCGCTGGAAGCCGGCCTGGAAATCCTTGCCCGGCCGCCCGGCAAGAAGCCGCAGACCATGACGCTCTTGTCCGGTGGCGAACAGGCCCTGACGGCGATGTCGCTGATCTTCGCCGTGTTCCTGACCAACCCGGCGCCGATCTGCGTGCTGGACGAGGTCGACGCGCCGCTCGACGACCACAATGTCGAGCGCTTCTGCAACCTGATGGACGAGATGGCCGCCTCCACCGAGACGCGCTTCGTCGTCATCACCCACAACCCGATCACCATGGCGCGCATGGACCGCCTGTTCGGCGTCACCATGGCCGAGCAGGGCGTGAGCCAGCTCGTATCGGTAGACCTGCAGGCCGCCGAGGCGATGCGCGAGGCGAGTTGACCGGCTGGCAGGCTTGTCAAGCGGATCCGTCGTGGTTGGCTGGGGCGCCAGGATTCGAACCTGGGAATGTCGGTACCAAAAACCGATGCCTTACCACTTGGCGACGCCCCAACATTCGATCACGGCGAGTCGAATGTGAGCGGCCTTATAGTCAGAGGCAACGAAAAGCACAATCCGCGACAGACCCGTGTTTGCCAAAGCAGCTGTCACGGTTTCCGCCGAGTGCGGAGGGGCCATCCAGCAATGCTGAGCGCTTTTCAGTCATCGTCCGATGCGACAAGGGACAGATGCTCATTGTTCTCGGAGGGTCTGTATTCCGGCACGATTTGCGCAAGGAGCGCCAAGGCTTCCTGCTGATCTTCCGCCTCGACGGCGAGTTCCAGTTTCGTCAGGGTCCGGTCGAGGACCGCCTTGTCGATGATGCGGGGGGAGGCGATGACATAGCCGTCCTCGGTCTTGCCGTCCTGGACCTCGGAAGGATCGAAAAGCTCTTCATAAAGTTTTTCGCCCGGGCGCAGCCCGGTGAAGACGATCTCGATGTCCGTTCGTGGGCGATAGCCCGCCAACTGGATCATCCGCTCGGCCAGATCGACGATCCGGACCGGCTTGCCCATGTCCAGGATCATGATCTTGCCGCGCTGCACGTGATCCCGCTGGCCATGGGCGGAGGCGTTCAACACCAGCCTGACCGCCTCGGGGATCGTCATGAAAAAGCGCACGATTTGGGGATGGGTGACGGTGACCGGCCCGCCCGCGGCGATCTGCTCCTGAAACCGCGGCACGACCGATCCGTTTGACCCCAGGACGTTGCCGAAACGCACGGTTTTGAAGCTGGTCCGGTCTGCAACGAGGTCGAGCGCCTGGCAATAGGATTCGGCCGCACGCTTGGTGGCCCCCATCACGTTTGTCGGGTTCACCGCCTTGTCGGTCGAGATCATCACAAAAGTGGAGACGCCGTTGGCCTTGGCAGCATTGGCCACGTTGCGCGTACCCAGCACGTTGGTCTTTATCCCTTCGCAGACATTGTACTCCACCAGCGGCACGTGTTTCAGCGCTGCGGCGTGGAATACGACGTCGGGCTTGAATTCTTCGAACACGGAATTCACGCGATGGGCGTCCCTGACGTCGACGATCCGCGTGACGATGGCAAGGTTGGCATGATTATGCCGCAACTCCTTGTCGAGCATGTAGAGATTGTGTTCGGAACTGTCGGTGATGACAAGCTGCCTGGGGTCCAGCATCGCAATCTGGCGGCAGAGTTCCGAACCGATCGAGCCGCCGGCGCCGGTGGTCAGGACGATGCGGCCGCTGATCAATTGGGCGACGCCGCTGACATCGGCCGTCACTTCCGGACGGCCCAACAGGTCGCCGAGTTCGATCGGCTTGGGTTTGAGCAGCGAGCTCTGGGTCACGGACGAAGTCGAGGTCACCTCGGGAATGCGGGCCACGCGAATGCCAAGCTCGGTTGCCACCGTGACGATGTCGCTGAGGCGCTTCCGGCTTGGCATGTGCTCCGTGACAATCAGTTCATCGACCTTTTTGCCATGCAGCCGGCTGCGTTCGCAAAAGCGGGACAGCTGGTCCAGCCCGCCGACGACCTTGACGCCGTGAATGAGGCGGGAGCGATTGGCTTCGGACTCGTCGACGATGCCCAGTATGTTCAGGTTCTTGGAGCTTCGCTTCGCCGAGCGGATATAGCTTTCGGCACCATAGGACAGGCCGATCAGCACGACGTTGTGCTGGTCTTTGGCTGGCTTTCCAACGCCGGGGATCATGCCCATGTCCCAGCCGCCGTCGACGACGATGCGGAAGGCGAGCCGGATGGCGCACAGCAGGCCGAGCAGGAAAACCAGGGTCAGGATCGGTACGCTTCGCGGCACGTTGGCGCCGCGCGAAATGAGGAAAGCCCCAAGCAGATAGATGATCATGGCCGCTATGGATGCCTTTATCAGGGCAACCAGATCGGGGATCGAAGCATAGCGCCACGAGGCGCGGTCGGCACCGAAAAACAGGATGCAGGCGCCGCAGATGACCGTGAATGCGGCGGTCTTCTCATAGAGTCCGGGAACGACGTCCAGGAAGGCCGGATAACCGTGGACGGTCGCGTAGGCCGCAAGGAAGGCAATTGCCGCAGCTACCAGATCGATGAGAAGCGCAGCAATCCGCCGCAGCAACATCAGGGCTGTTGGAAAGTCTCCAAACATATAGTGTATCTGCCATCTTGAGGACGGGCGCTTGATACAGCGCGGGTCAGAGTTTCGCAAACGCTATTCTGGCCGGCCGGTGCGAGCGTGACAGCGCGCGACTTTCGTTCGCCCGACCATTGTGCGGCCTTCAATGAACGGTATAAATCCGCTGCGTAATGCGCATTCTTGTAACCGGCAGCTCCGGCTTTATCGGCCGCCCGATCATCGAACGGCTCGCAAGCGGGGGGCACGAGATCGTGCGAGCGCTGCGAAACACCGCCTCGTCGGGGCCGGGCGAGGTTGTCCATATTCCCGGGATCGATGGTACGACCGACTGGTCGCAAGCGCTTCCTGGCTGCGGCGCTGTCGTGCATCTGGCCGCGCAACTGCCGGCAAGGGGAGTTCCGGTCGACGCTTTCACCGAAACCAACGAACTCGGCACGGCGCGTCTGGTGGAGCAGGCGCTTGCCGCGGACGTCCGGACTTTCATCTACCTGTCGAGCATCGGCGCCGTGACGGGGCATGCCTCCGCCAAGCCCGTTGACGATTCGCTCTCGACCGTCGGGCCTTCCGCTTATGGCCGCAGCAAGCGGAAAGCGGAAGCGCATGTTGCGCGTTTCGCCGCGGATGGCCGCTTCGGGATAAGCCTGCGTCCGCCGATCCTGTACGGGGCGGACGCCAAGGGCAATTGGTCGCTGATGGTAAAGCTTGCGGCTTCGGGATTGCCCTTGCCCTTCGCGTCCGTGAGGAACAGGCGGCATCTGATGGCTGCCGACAATCTCGTGGACGCGGTCTGTCATCTTCTCTCCATTGCTCCGGCGCCGCAGGCTTCGGGAGCCTATGCGATTGCCGATCGCGAGGCTCTCGGGCTGGCGGATATCCTTGGACTGATACGCGCCGAACTGGGTCAGCCTCCGAGGTTGTGGCCTGTGCCGCCGGCAATGCTGGCTTCCGGTCTGCGGATGCTCGGTCGCGGCTTCATGGCCGAGAGCCTGTTCGGTGACCTGGAGATAGACAGCAGCCGGTTCTGCGAGACGTTCAATTGGCAACCACCGGTCCCGGCGGCCGAAGCAATGCGTCGCGCTGTTGCCGGATTGATGAAATAGTTCCTGCGTCGGCGCGTGAACGAGCCGAAGCTTGCCTTGAACGCGAAGGCGCGATCTGCATTTGCCTGACGACAATTTTCATCGCTGTCGCGGCCCCGGAGACCTTGCCCTGAACGGTTCCGTTTTGGGAGCGTTCAGCGGCAGCTCTCCATTCGGCTGCGGAATCATACCTTGCGCCTGCCTTTGGAAAAGGCAGTAAAAATGATTTTGGATTTCCCTGTAGGCCTGCAATTGAAATTTAGTTCGACATTGCGAAGCTTATATTCATGTTGGTCAAATTTTTATCGGAAAAGAGATAGGATATTTGGGAACGAAAATTGATTGCGATCCCGACGATCGTTTACCGTATCTGACATCTGCAGTTTTACATGCATGAAATACCTTGCTGGAAAGAAAACAGGATAGTTCGGTGTGGTTGGTTCGAACTTGCCGCTTTACACTCCGGCACCCTTCCATTAATGCACGCGTCAGCGTCGGGGTCTCAATTTGTCACAGGTGCGTTTGTCATCATTGGCGGGATTCCGGTGCTTCGCGAATTTAATCGGCCGTCATGGGAAGTGGACATTCCGCCCAATTCGGTCCCGCCTTGCCTCAAATGCCGTCTTCTGGAAGCCCCGACATGATACGCAGTTTTCTTGAGCCAACACCCAACCTGGATGGCAAGACCATTCTGGTCACCGGCGGGACCGGTTCGTTCGGCAAGGCATTCGTGCGCACCGTCCTCAAGCGCTACAAGCCTGCCCGCCTCGTGATCTTCTCGCGTGACGAGCTCAAGCAATACGAGATGAACCAGGAGATCAGCGACCTGGAGTATCCGTGCCTGCGCTATTTCATCGGCGACGTGCGCGACCAGGCGCGGCTGGAAATGGCGATGAACGGCATCGAATATGTGGTGCACGCCGCCGCGCTCAAGCACGTCCCGATCGCGGAATACAATCCGTTCGAATGCGTCCAGACCAATATCATCGGCGCCGAGAACGTCGTGCGTGCCGCGCTGAACAAGGGCGTGAAGAAGATCGTGGCCCTTTCCACCGACAAGGCCGCGAATCCGATCAACCTCTATGGCGCCTCGAAGCTCGCCTCCGACAAGATCTTCATTGCGGCGAACAATATTTCCGGCATGTCCGGTCCCCGCATGTCGGTGGTGCGCTACGGCAATGTGATGGGATCGCGCGGCAGCGTCCTGCCCTTCTTCCGCAAGCTGGTCGAGAAGAAGGCCGACCGCATTCCCATCACCCATCCGGGCATGACCCGTTTCTGGATCACGCTGGAACAGGGCATCAACATGGTGCTTTCCTCGTTCGAGACGATGAAGGGGGGCGAGATCTTCGTTCCCAAGATCCCCTCCATGAAGGTGGTCGACCTGGCCAATGCGGTCGCGCCCGGCGTTCCTCACGAGATCATCGGCATCCGCCCCGGCGAGAAGCTGCACGAGGTCATGGTGACGAGCGACGACGCCCGCATGACTGTGGACCTCGGCGATCGTTACGCGATCATCCCGACATACCGTTTCTGGTCCCAGGAGGAGCCGCTCTACGAAACGGCGCGCAAGGTTCCTGAGAACTTCAGCTATTCGAGCGACATCAACGACGAATGGCTGGATGGGGCCGGTTTCAACGATCTGGTCGCGCGCGCCGGGATCTGAGCGATGTCTGCCGGCTTCCTTCCCTATGGCCGCCACTGGATCGACGAGGACGACATCGCCGCCGTGGCCGAATGCCTGCGCGGCGACTGGCTGACCACGGGTCCGGCGGTCGATGCGTTCGAGGCGGCCTTCGCGGAAGCCGTCGGCGCCCGTCATGCCGTCGTCGTGGCCAACGGCACGGTGGCGCTGCATCTGGCCGCCCTGGCGGCCGACGTCGGGGAGGGCGATGTCGGCATGGCGCCGACCATGTCGTTCCTCGCTTCCGCAAACGGCATGCGCTACACCGGCGCCGACATCGTCTTCGCCGACGCCGATCCGCTGACCGGGCTGATCACGCCGGACACCTTCCGCGCAGCGCTTGCCCGTGCCGGCGGCAAGGTCAAGATGGCCGTCGTGGTCCATCTCAACGGCCATCCGGTGGACATGCCTCAGATCGCGCGCATCGCAGAAGAAAGCGGCATCGTGCTGGTCGAGGATGCGTGCCACGCTTTGGGCACCCTCTATCCGGACCGGAATGGCGAGATGACGAAGGTGGGCGCCTGCCGCCATTCGGCCATGACCGTATTCTCGCTGCATCCGGTCAAGACCGTGACCATGGGCGAGGGGGGCGTCGTCACGACGAATGACAGCCGGCTCCATGAGCGGCTTCGCCTGCTGCGCTCGCATGGAATGGTGCGCAAGGCCGAGGGATTCGTGAACAGGGACATGGCTTTTTCCGCCGACGGCGAGGCCAACCCCTGGTATTACGAAATGCAGGAACTGGGCTTCAACTTCCGCGCCCCCGATTTCGCCTGTGTGCTGGCGCATTCCCAGCTCAAGAAGCTGCCGATGTTCGCCGAGCGCCGCCGGCAGCTGAAGGACATTTACGACCGGCACTTCGGCGCCATCGGCGACCTGGTGAAGCCCGTTGCGACGGGCGCGGGCGTCGAGCCGGTGCTGCATCTCTATCCTCTGCTCATCGATTTCGAGGCTTTCGGCAAGGAACGGGGGCGGGTGATGGCCGATCTGCGGGCGATGGGCATCGGCACGCAGGTCCATTACATCCCCATTCACCGGCAGCCCTATTATGCCGGGCTCGCCGGCGTTGCCGACCTGCCCGGGGCGGATGCCTATTATTCCAAGGTGCTTTCGATTCCCTACTATCCGCTGATGACCGACGATGATGCCCACCGCGTCGCGAATGCGGTCAAGTCCGTCCTTGGCCTCAACGGCTGACGGTCCGATGGATCCGGGCGGCAACCGGGCTTCCGGAGCGGCGCGCCTCGGCATCGGCACGGTGCAGTTCGGTCTGGATTACGGGGTGACCAACCGCAGCGGCAAGGTCGGGCGCGACGAGGTTTCGTCGATCCTGCATTTCGCTTGGCAGCAGGGAGTGAGGCTTCTCGACACCGCCGCCCTCTATGGAGACAGCGAGGCGGCCATCGGCGCGGCTTCGGCCGGACTTGCCTTCGACGTGGTGACCAAGACGGTGAAGGTTGGCGATGCGCCGGATGCAGCCTCGGCCGTGGCGGCAATTGGCCGCGGTTTCGACAAGTCGCTTTCCGACCTGAGGATGGAACGCGTCCACGCGCTCATGGTGCACGATGCAGGCGACCTCACCGGGCCCTTCGGCGACGAGGTCTGGAAGGGCCTCGAGGCCATCAGGGCTTCCGGCAGGGCGGGCCGGATCGGCGCTTCCGTCTACGGCGGCGAGCAGCTCGATCTGCTGCTCGATCGCTACGAGCTCGAAATCGTGCAGATCCCCATAAATGCGCTGGATACGAGGCTGGAGGAGGGTGGGCAGCTTGCCCGGCTGGCTGCGCGCGGGGTGGAGGTCCACGCCCGCTCGATATTCCTGCAGGGCATATTGTTGTCGGCGCCGGAAGATCTTCCCAAAAAGCTGGCCGGTCTCGCGCCGGCCCTGACCGCCATGCGGGAAAGCTTTACTCGTGCAGGACTAACCGTTATGGAGGGGCTTGTTGCGAGCGTGTTTCGGCACCAGATGATCGACAGGGTCATCGTCGGAGCTGCCAGTCTGCGCGAATTTCGAGAAATCGTCTCCGTGGCGTCCCGTCTTGAATCGATCGAATCCGACCCTGACCCGGGGCACTGGACCGTTGCCGATCATCGACTGCTGAACCCCGCCTTGTGGGGAACGCTTTGAAAACGACGCTATGAACGGAATCGAGAATGGCTGAGCTTAGGAAATGCGGCAGTTGCCTCCTGCCGGAAACGTACGAGACGATCGAATTCGACAGGCAGGGCGTCTGCAACGTCTGTCGCGGCAAGGAGGTGCGTGACGAGAAGATCGACTGGGCGGCACGCAAGCTGCAGCTCGATGCGCTCATCGAGCGCCATCGCGGCAAGAACGACTACGATTGCATCATTCCGTTCTCCGGCGGCAAGGATTCCACCTATACGCTGTGGTACTTGATGAAGGAGTACAAGATAAAGCCGCTGGTCGTGCGCTTCGACCATGGCTTCATGCGCGAGACGCTGATCGAGAACAACACGCGCACCTTCAAGAAGCTTGGCGTCGACGTCATCAATTTCACGCCCAACTGGCGGGTCGTGAAACGGCTGATGCTGGAATCGCTGCGCCGCAAGGG
>Ga0182749_1003551_pt1 | contig 10598 bp, 11 predicted proteins | sample eDN3rd37CKraftMG_FD_128875 | JGI IMG/M metagenome (GOLD analysis project Ga0182749, IMG submission 128875) | Enriched Miracle-Growth compost microbial communities from Emeryville, California, USA - eDNA 3rd pass 37_C Kraft MG (version 2) (version 2) ...
CGAACGAGCGGGCGGGTCCCAGTGTGCTCGGCCGGAGTGTGGCGCCGAGCATGCTTGCGCACGCGCTCCGACGCCGATCATGGGGTGAGGCGCGCTTTCGCGCGTGAATCGGTGCCTATGCCCGTGTTCGGCGGCGGTGTGAGGCGGCCGGCGTCGGAGACCGTACCTAGGCCTGCGTTCGGCGAGGTGGGCGACGCGGCGGGCGTGGGCGGGCGACGAGCCGGGGGTGCGGCCGTCCGTTCAGGCGCTCGGGTCCTGGTTGGTGTCGTCGCGCGGGGCGGAACGGCGGTCGCGCTGCTCGCGGCGGCGACGCTCGAGGTCGAGCCGGCGCAGGAAGTCGGGGTCGTCGTCGGGCGCGACAGGCCCTGACGGACGCGAGCCCCGCGCGGGCGGCGTGGACGTCCCCGCGCCCGGGCTGCGCGAGAGGACCAGCCACAGCACCGGACCGAGCACCGGGAGCAGGACGATCGCCAGGATCCACAGGGCCTTCGGGGCGCCCGCGGGCCGCTTGTCCTGCGCGGTCACGCAGTCGGTGAGCGCGTAGACCAGCAGGCCGATGGCGGCGAGGACCAGGAGACCGCGGAACATGGGTCCCAGCCTAGGCCCGTACCCTGAGCACATGCCCCTGCTCGTGTACACGCTTCTCCGGCTCGCCCTCATCGCGGCGGCGTGGGTCGTGCTGTGGCTGCTCGGGCTGACCGGGCCGATCTGGTTCGTCGTCGCCGTGCTGATCGGCCTCATGGTCTCGTACGCCGCGTTCCGCGGCCCCCGCGACGCCGCCGCGCGCTGGCTCGCGGAGCGGGTCGAGCGCCGTCGGGCGGCGAAGGGCCCGCGGACGTCCCGCATCGAGGACGACGCCGACGTCGAGGACCGCGCGATCGACGCCGCCTCCGTCGACGGCACCGCCTCCGCCGACGACGTCTCCGCCTCTGCGTCCAAGTCCACCGACGGCACCGCCACCGCCGACGAGCGGACCCCCGACGACCGGACCTAGCCTCGCCGGGTGAGCACCTGGACGTGGCCCGCGTACGTGGGCGTGGTGGGCGGCGTCGTCCTCTTCGGCCTGCTGCTCGTCCCGATCCTCCTGTTCCAGGTGCGGCGGTACGGAGCGCTGAACGGCCGTCGTCTCGTCGGGGCGGCGGCCGTCGCCGTCTACGGGGTCGCGCTCGTCGCGTACACGCTGCTCCCGCTGCCGACGGGCGACCTCGCGGCGTGGTGCGCCGCCCACGGGTACACGTCGGCGCAGCTCGACCCGTTCCGGTTCGTCGACGACATCCGTGACGCCACCGCCGGGGAGCCGCTGCGCGTCGCGGTCCGCAGCCCCGCAGTGCTCCAGGTCGTGCTCAACGTCGTGCTGTTCGTGCCATGGGGCCTGATCGTGCGACGGTTCCTGGGCTGGCGCCTCGTCCCGACGGTCGTGAGCGCGTTCGCCGCGTCGCTGCTCATCGAGACCACCCAGTACACGGGGATCTTCGGTCTGATCCCGTGCTCGTACCGGCTGGGCGACGTCGACGACCTCCTGACGAACACCCTCGGTGGTCTCGTCGGTGCGCTCCTCGCGCCGGTGGTCCTCCGGTGGATGCCGCGTTCGCGCGACCTGGCGGTGCACCGGGGCGAGCCCCGGCCGGTGACGGTGTGGCGTCGGTGGTTCGGCATGGTCGTGGACGCGGCGGCGTTCGTGGCTCTGGGCTTCGTCCTCGACCTCGCGTACCGGCTCGGGCTGGACGCCGCGGGCCGTCCCGTCCCGACCGAGCAGGACGGCGTCGACTGGGTGCTGGGGAACGTCGTGCCGCTGCTCGTGGTGTTCGGGTGGCCGGCCTTCGTCGGGAGCGGCGCGTCGTGGGGGCAGCGCGCGGTCTGGCTCGCGCCGTGGTGGCCGGGCCGGCCCCGGAGGCTCCTGCGCGCCGTCGTGCCGGGCGGCCTGTGGGGTCTCTGCGTGGTGCTCCAGTCGCTCCCGGCCACCTGGGACGCGTCCGGCGTCGTCGGGGCCGCGCGGGCGGCCGAGGTCGTCCTCGCGGTGGGGGCCGTCGTCGCGGTACCCCTCACGCGGGAGAAGCGCGGGCTCTCGGGCGTCGTGAGCGGCGCCGTCGTGCGCGACGTGCGGGCACCGGCGCCCGCGCGCCCGGCTCAGAGCGAGAGGCCGAGCCCCAGCAGCACGCCGTAGCCGAGCTCGAAGAAGCCGGTCGCGGCGAGCACGGGCACGAGCGCGCGCCCGCGCGCCCCGACGAGCACGGGGATCGAGAGCAGGATCGCGGGCAGCAGCAGGAGCAGCACGATGAGCGACCAGGGTGCCCAGAACGCGCAGACGACGCCGAGCGCGAGCGCGATCCACAGCTCGCCGACGTAGACGCGGCGGGCGCGGAAGTCGCCGAGCCGCACCGCGAGGGTGCGCTTGCCCGCGGGCACGTCCGTCGGGATGTCGCGGATGTTGTTGGCCATGAGGATCGCGCACGCCAGCAGCCCGACGCCGACCGCGCCGAGCACCGACGGCCACGTGACGCGCGGGCTGTCGGTGTAGGCGAGCTGCGTGTAGGTCGTCCCGAGGACGGCGACGAGCCCGAAGAACACGAACACCCCGACGTCGCCCAGCCCGCGGTAGCCGTACGGGTTCTTGCCGCCCGTGTAGTACCAGGCGGCGAGCACGCACAGCACGCCGACGGCGATGAGCCACCAGGTGCCCGTGAGCGCGACGAGCAGCAGCCCCAGCACCCCGGCGACGGCGAACGAGGCGAACGCCGCTGCGCGGACCCGCTCGGGCCGGGCGAGCCCGGTCGCGGTGAGGCGCGTCGGCCCGACGCGGTCCACGTCGGTGCCCCGGACGCCGTCCGAGTAGTCGTTCGCGTAGTTGACGCCGACCTGGAGCGCGAGCGCCACGCCGAGCGCGAGCAGAGCTCCCCAGAACCAGAAGCCGTCGGTCTGCGCCGCGGCGCCCGAACCGACGAGCACCGGGGTCGCGGCGGCCGGCAGGGTGCGGGGACGGGCTCCCGCGATCCACTCGGAGGGTGTGGCCATGGGGTTCAGGCTAGTCGTGCGTCAGTGCTGCTCGCCGCGCACGACGGCGTCCGCGAGCGCCGCGAGCCCGCGGCGGTCGACCTTGCCTGGCCCCCGCAGGGGCAGGGAGTCCGCGACGAGGACGTGCCGGGGGGCCGCGGGGGCGCCGAGCGCGTCGCGGGCGAGGGCTCGGGCGCGGTCGCGGAGGCCGGCGTCGGCGGGAGCGAGCGTGCCCCGGCCGGCGCCCGGCGCGGCGGGCCGGACGACCACCGCGACGACGGCCTGCCCCCACTCCGGGTCCGGCACCCCGACGACGCACGTCTCGCCGAGCGGGGCGAGCGCGTGCTCCACGGCGAGCGGTGCGACCTTCTCGCCGCCCGTGACGACGACGTCGTCCGCCCGGCCGAGGACGCGCAGCCGGCTGGCTCCGGGGGTCGCGTCGCGGACGCCGCCGGGCGCCGCCGCTCGCGCGCCGACGGGCCCGGGCACGAGCTCCCCGAGGTCCGAGGTCACGAACCAGCGGGTGCCGTCGGCGTCGGTGCGGAACGCCGCGGACCCCGGCTCGCCCAGGTACCCCGCCGCGACGACCGGCCCGCCGAGCTCGACCCGTCCGCCGTCCCCGAGGCGCACCCGGACGCCGTCGAGCGGGACGCCGTCGTACACGCAGCCGCCGCACGTCTCGGACATCCCGTACGTGGTGACGACGGGGACGCCGCGCGACCGGGCGGCGTCGAGCAGGTCGGGCGACGACGCCGCACCGCCGACGAGCACGGCGTCGAACCGGGCGAGCGCCCGGGCCGCGGCGAGCCCGTCCGGGTCGGCGGCCTCGGCGGCCTCGACGACGCGGTGGAGCTGGGTCGGGACGAGCGAGAGGTACGCGCGCGTGGTCGCCGGGTCGTCGAGGAACGCGGTGGCGTGGGTGGCGAGGACGGCCGGCGTGAAGGGCTCGTCGGGCAGGTGCGCGGCCCGCGTCCCGGCGACGACGGAGCGCGCGACGACCTGCGCGCCCGCGACGTGGTGCCAGGGGAGCGCGAGCAGCCAGCGGCCGTGCCCGCCCAGGCGCGCGGCCGTCGCGCCGATCGACGCGAGCAGCGCGCGCCGGGTCAGGACGACCTCGCGCGGGGTGCCCGTCGAGCCGGAGGTCCGCACGACGAGCGCCGCGTCGGGCGGGAGGTCGGCCGCGGCGTGCACGAGGGGCTGCAGGGCGACCGTGGGCCGGCCGTCGTCGGCGGGCGCCCGGCCCCCGGGATCCGGTGACGGGCCGGCGAGGGCGTCGGCGAGCGCCGCGTCCAGGTCGGCGGCGGAACGGGGGACGACGACGCGCGGCACCCGTCCAGCGTAGGCGTCCGGCGTCCGTGCACCTCGCACACGTAGGGTGTGCGCGAGAACCGGTCGAGCGATGGGGTGGGACATGCACGGTGGGGCGACGCAGACGACCACGCGCCGCAGGGTGCGCCGCGGAGCTCGCGCGCTGCTGGTCGCGCTGACCGTCACCGCGGTCGGGCTCGCGGCGGGCTGCTCGGGGGGCGCCTCCCCGAGCCCGACGAAGACCGTCGGCGGAGGCGTCCCGACGGCCGACAAGTCCGCGCCGCCGAAGCCCGAGGGCCCGACGGTCTGGCCGCTCACGGGCGTCGAGACCGAGAAGGTCGCCGACCGCCCGGCGCTCGCCGTGAAGATCGAGAACTCGACCGACGCGCGCCCGCAGTACGGCCTCGAGCAGGCCGACACCGTCTGGGAGGAGGTCGTGGAGGGCGGGATCACACGGTTCCTCGCGGTCTTCCAGTCGAAGACGCCGGCGCGGATCGAGCCCATCCGCTCCGTCCGGCCCATGGATGCGGCGGTCGTCGCGCCGCTGCACGGGCTGTTCGCGTTCTCGGGCGGCCAGACGCCGTTCGTGAACGCCGCGAAGAAGGTCTCCCAGGTCATCACGATGGACGGCGGCAGCCCGGGCTTCCACCGCGACCCGAACCGCGCCGCGCCGCACAACGTCTTCGCCGACACGAAGGACTTCTTCGCGCAGGCGGACAAGGCCAGGACGACGGCCCCGCCGCCCGAGCAGTTCGTGTTCGCGCGCTCCCTCGCGCAGTCGACCGCGGTCACGTCCGGCAAGGCGGCCAGGAAGGCCACCATCCACATGTCCGCGGCGTACGTGCCGGGCTGGACCTACGACGCCGGCAAGAAGGTCTACCTGCGCGACGAGCGCGGCGTGCCGTCGACGTCGGCCGAGGGCGCGCGGCTGTCCGGGGCCAACGTCGTGGTGCTGCGCGTCAAGGTCGTGAACACGAAGTACAAGGACCCGGCGGGCAACCCCGTGCCGGACACCGTCCTGCAGGGCACCGGGTCCGCGACGGTGCTGTCGGGCGGCAAGGCCGTGACGGGGACGTGGACCAAGAAGTCGACCGGCGCCGTCCTGCGGGTCACCGCGGGCGGCAAGGACATCCTCCTGGCGCCCGGCGAGACCTGGGTCGAGCTCGTGCCCACGGGCACGGGCAGCGTCGCGCTCGGCTGACCGCCGCCCGGCCAGGGCACGGGCCAGGGACTCACCCGGGCGCGCCGACACGGGCGGCTCGGGCGACGATGGGGCCATGTCCGAGAACTCCGCACCGGCCGCGCAGGCCGAGAGCTCCCGTCCCGCCGGCAGCGCCGGCCCCCTCCAGTACGACGTCGTCGTGATCGGCGCCGGGCCCGTCGGCGAGAACGTCGCCGACCGTGCCGGGCGCACCGGCCTGTCGACGGTGATCATCGAGGCCGAGCTGGTCGGCGGCGAGTGCTCCTACTGGGCCTGCATGCCGTCGAAGACGCTCCTGCGGCCCGGGGCGGCGCTCGCCGCCGCGCGCGACGTGCCCGGCCTGACCGTCGAGCCGGCGCTCGACCCCGGACCGGTGCTCGCGTGGCGCGACCAGGTCACGTCCGACTGGGACGACGCCGGCCAGGTCGAGTGGCTCGACAGCGCCGGGATCGCGCTCCTGCGCGGGCACGGCCGGATCGTCGGGCCGCGCCGCGTCGAGGTGACCGACCCGGACGGCCACCGCACGCTCGTCGAGGCCCGGTACGCCGTCGCGGTGGCGACGGGCAGCGTGCCCGTCCTCCCGGAGGTCCCGGGCCTGGCCGAGTCCGCGCCGTGGGGCAGCCGCGAGGCGACGTCGGCCGAGGAGGTGCCGGCGTCCGTGATCGTGGTGGGCGGCGGCGTCGTGGCCTGCGAGATGGCGACGGCGTACTCCGACCTGGGCGCGCACGTCACCCTGCTCGCCCGCCACGGGCTGCTCGGGGCGGCCGAGCCCTTCGCCGGGGAGGCGGTCGCGGCGTCGCTCGCCGAGCTCGGGGCCGACGTGCGGCTCGGGGCGTCGCCCGTGCGTGTCGTGCGTGACGGCGTCGGCGGTGCGGTGACGGTGACCTACCAGGACGACGCGGGCGAGCACGAGGTGACGGCTGCGGAGCTGCTCGTCGCGACCGGCCGGGTCCCGCGCACCCAGGACGTCGGCCTGGACACCGTCGGCCTCACCGACGTGGAGCGCGGGCTCCCGGTCGACGAGTCGATGCGCGTCCGCGGGGTCGACGGCGGCTGGCTGTTCGCGACGGGCGACGTGACGGGCCGGGTCGCCACGACGCACCAGGGCAAGTACCAGGCACGCGTCGCGGGGGACGTGATCGCGGCGACGTTCGGCTCCGCGCCGGACGACGGCGGACGGTCGGGCGACGCAGTGCCCGTCCCGGCGACCGACGAGAACCGGGCGGCCGCGCGCGCCGCCGAGCCGTGGAGCCGCTACGCGGCGACCGCCGACCACGTCGCGCAGACGCAGGTCGTGTTCACCCGGCCGCAGGTCGCCTGGGTCGGGCTGAGCGAGCGCAAGGCCCGCGAGGCGGGGCTGGACGTGCGCGTCGTCGAGTACGACCTGGGCGCGATCGCGGGCGCGCACGTCACGGGGAAGTCGTTCGCGGGCCGGGTGAGCGCCGTCGTCGACGAGGCGCGACGGGTCCTCGTCGGCGTGACGTTCGTCGGTCCCGAGGTGGGGGAGATGCTGCACGCGGCGACCGTCGCGGTGGTCGGGGAGGTGCCGCTCGATCGCCTGTGGCACGCCGTCCCCGCCTACCCGACGGTGAGCGAGGTGTGGCTCCGGCTGCTGGAGACGTACGGCCTCTGAGGCTCCCGACGAATCCCGCAACACCCATTGCGCAATAACTCTTGCGCAATGGGTGTTGCGCAATTAGTGTTGCGAGTGTCGGGCCGCGAGGGGCGCGGGCGACGCTCAGGGAGGGGTCATGATGTTCGGACGACACCACGCACCGCGCAGCACCACGACGTACCGCGCCACCACGCGCGAGGAGGAGACGCGCCGCCACGACGCCGCGCGCGCCCGGCAGCGCGCCGAGCGCGACGCCGACTGGTACCGGGACGTCGCGTCCGTGTGGTGGACGCGCTGAGGAGGGACGAGTGACCGAGACGAAGGGCGGCGGCTCCCCGTCGCAGGACTCGCTCACCACCAGCGACCCCGCGATGCTGCGGGCTCTCGCCCACCCGCTGCGGATCGAGATCCTGTCGATCATCGACGAGGTGGGCGAGGCCACCGCGAGCGAGATCGCGACGCGAACCGGCCAGACCGTCGCCAACTGCTCGTTCCACCTCCGGTCGCTCGAGAAGGCGGGCTACGTCGAGCGGGCTGAGCCGCACGGGCGCGAGAAGCCGTGGCGCTCGGCGCACCGCAAGCGCGTCATCGAGCCCGACCCCGACGACGCGACCGCCGTCCGTCAGTCCGGCCTCATCTCCGCCGGGATCGTCCAGCACGAGGCCGGACGCCTGACCGAGTTCCTGACCGACCCTCGCGCACTGCCGCCCGAGTGGGTGCGCGCGGTCACGGTCACGACCGCGGGACTCTGGGCCACGGCCGACGAGATGGAGCAGCTCACGCACGACGTCCTCGCGCTGCTCGAGCGGTTCGCGGGGCGCCGGGAGAACCCCTCCCTTCGGCCCGAGGGCGCGGTGCGCGGGCGCATGCTGCTGACCGTCAACCCCGACCGCGACGCGATCTGGTCCGGCCGCGCCTGAACCACGCTGCGCCGTCGTCCGCGCTGCGTGGTCCGAGAACCCCGAGGCCCGTCACCCCGGGAGGGGTGACGGGCCTCGGGCGCGCCGGGCGGCGGTCAGCTCGTGGCTGCGAGCTGGCCGTCGGAGCTGAACACCAGGCCGAGCGAGATCTGCCCCTTCTGGAGGGCGGCCTTGGTCAGGGGGCCGCCCGTGTCGAGCTGCTTGAAGCTCGCGAACTGCAGGCCGTAGACCTTCTCGAGCCCGGGCTGGCAGTAGTCGCGCGTGGTGCACTCCGGCGGGCCGCCGAGGATCAGGCCCCCGCACTTGGCGGCGAGGTCCGAGAGCGTCTTGACGCCGTTCTTGTCGGCGAAGGCCGTCGTGACCGCGTACGCGTTCTGGTCCTGCGCGGCGGACGGCTTGCCGAACACGAGCCCGACCTGCTTGCCGAGGTCGGTCAGGGCCGCGACCGTCTTGTCGAGGTCGCCGCTGGCCGGGCTCTTCGCGTCCGCGCCGTTCTGCGCGGCGTTGATGAACGTGGTGAGCGTGCTCGTGTACTCGGGGACGATGGTGAGCTGGCCGTTCTCGAGCGCCTTGAGGTACGTCTCGCGAGAGCCCACGTCGCGGACCGTCGGCGCGTAGCCCGCCGACTTCAGCACGTCCGCGTAGATGTTGGCCAGGGTCGCGGACTCCGAGAAGTTCGCGGCGCCGATCGTGACCTTGGTGCCCTTGCCGGCCGAGGTGTCCTTGGCGGCGAGGTCGTGCTGGTCGACGAAGTCCTTCGCGGCCTGGACCGACGTCTGACGGTCGACGTCGACGGCCTTGTTGAGGGCGATGAGCCCCGGGGTGTCGAGCGCCGCGGAGACCGTGTCGAGCAGCGGGATGATCGCGTCGTCGCCCGCCACGGCCTTGGCGTTGAGCGCGGGGATGACGTTGTCGGCGTTCTGGAGCTTCTTGTCGTCCTCGAGGACGACGAGCTGGTCGCCTGCGACGGGTGCGCACGTCGCGACCGAGGCGTTCGAGCCGTTGGCCGACGACGTCGGGTGGGTACCCGACGATCCGGCCTGGCCGCACGCGGCGAGGACCGACGCGAGCGCGACGGCCGAGAGTCCTGCGGCGAGTGTTCGGGTACGCATTGCCCCATTCGACCGCCCGCCACCCACACGGGCAACCCGTGGCGCGCCGCGGCTAGACCGCGCGTGCCGCCGCGCGCGACTCCGCACGCACCGACGACGGCGTCACGGCCCGCTGCGCGAGCGCGAGGACGCCGTCCACGAGCAGGCACAGCACGGCCACGATCACGCCGCCCGCGAGCACCTGGCCGTACCGCTGCGTCCCGAACCCGAGCGAGATGATCTGCCCGAGACCGCCGCCCCCGGCGAGCGCTGCGAGGGGGATCGTCGCCACGACCTGGACGATCGTCGTCCGGAGCCCCGCCGCGAGGTACGGCACGGCGAGCGGCAGCTCGACGCGTCCGATCACGCGCCCCGCGCCCATGCCCATGCCGCGCGCGGCGTCCGTGATCGCGGGATCGACCCCGCGGACGCCCGTGAACGTCGTCGACAGGAGGACGGGGAACGCGAAGACGGCGGCAGCGATGACCGTCGCGGTGTCCCCGAACAGGCCCGCGGTCGCCAGGATGATGATGATCGCGAGCGTCGGCAGGGCACGCGTCGTGTTCGCGGCCACGATCACGGCCGCGGCGCCCCGGCCCAGCCGGCTGTGGCCGAGCCACACGCCCAGCGGGATCGCGACGACCGACGCGAGCAGCACCGCGGCGAGCGTCATGAGCAGGTGCTCGCGGGTCAGCGCGAAGACTCCGCCCGGGCCCGTCCAGTTGAGGGGGTCGTTGAGCCAGGTGATGGCCTCCTGGACGACGTTCATGCGGCACGCCCCCGCAGCCAGGGCGTCAGGGCGCGGCCGAGCAGCCACAGGAGGACGTCGAGGACCAGCGCGAGCAGCAGGCACAGCACCGTCGCCGTCATGATCTCGGCCCGGTAGAAGCTCTGGAACCCGCGGAACAGCAGGTTGCCCAGGCCTCCGTACCCCACGACGACGCCCACCGTGACGAGGGCGACCGTCGACACCGTGGCCAGGCGGACGCCCGTCAGGATGCCCGGCAGCGCGCTCGGGAGCTCGACCGTCCAGAAGCGTCGGGCCCGGCCGTACCCGAGGCCGCGGGCCGCGTCGAGCACCGCGGGGTCCACCCCCTGGAGCGCCGCCACCGCGGTCCGCACCAGGACGACGAGCGCGTACAGCACCAGCCCGAGCAGCACGGGCGCGCGCCCGATGCCCATGAACGGCGCGAGGATCGCGAACAGCGCGAGCGACGGGATCGTGTACAGCGTCGACGCGAACCCGACGACCGGTGCCGCCAGCCACCGCACCCGCGTCGCGAGCGCCGCCAGCGGCAGCGACACGACGATCGCGATCGCCACCGCCTCGACGGTCAGCGACGCGTGGATGACCAGCGCCTCACGGATCGCGTCCCAGTTCGCGGTGACGTAGTCCCACGAGAACCACGGGTTTCCAGGCACCTGCCCGAACCTACCCGCCGACGGTGACGCTTGCCGCGCCGACGGTGACG
>Ga0182749_1003552_pt1 | contig 10593 bp, 13 predicted proteins | sample eDN3rd37CKraftMG_FD_128875 | JGI IMG/M metagenome (GOLD analysis project Ga0182749, IMG submission 128875) | Enriched Miracle-Growth compost microbial communities from Emeryville, California, USA - eDNA 3rd pass 37_C Kraft MG (version 2) (version 2) ...
ACATGCCGCCGCAATCGACGATGTAGGCATAGGCATCGAGCAGGTTCGGACGAGCGGATCGAAACGGTGGTCTACCTCCTGCTGTCCCCCTGCTAAACGGAAAGTCGCGGTTGACGCCGCGAGACTTTACCGAACAGACTGCTACGTGGGGTTGAAGTTGCGTCGGCGCACCTTTTCCAGACCTACTCGTTAGCGTCGCACTTCCTGCATGCCGAAGCCGCTACTGCTCAGAAAATTCAGTCGGTCGGATCATGCCTTTACCTGACTTCAATATCGATGGCGTTATACCGCCGTTCGTGGGTGCTGACGGACCAGGCGGTCACTTTGAGGACCTGTCTCCGTATCGAGTTTCTGTGATTGAGCTCGTTCAGGGGCTTTCGTTCAGCGAAGGCAGGAAATCGATCTTGAGAGGCTGGCTGCTGCACCGACGGGCTCTAAGGGCGATCGGCTTCAATACGGGCTTTCAATGGGTCGATGGAAGCTTCGTCGAGAAAGACAAAGAGCCGAAGGACATCGATGTCGTCACCTACTTCAGGCGGCCGGCAATCGCCAGATCTCCGACTGATCTTTCATCTCATTTGCGTGCCAACCTGCCGGTATTTGGGAGGTCTCAGGTAAAGACAGCTTTCCATGTGGACTTCTTGTACGTTGACTTGGACGGGACGGCTGAGGTGATCGTGAATTTGACACGGTACTACGCCGGTTTGTTCTCGCACCGCAGGTCGGACCTGTTGTGGAAGGGTATGTTGCAGGTCCCCTTGGAAGACGCGGGCGATCAAGACGCTTTGAACTTTCTGGGACCTGAGCCAATTATACCTGGGTCAGAGGCAGAGTCGACGCCATGAGCGCAATTCGAAAGCTCGAGCGAGACTATCTCAAGGCCGACATCTCCGCGGTCGGCGGACTTCTGCGAACGCTCGGCGACGATGACGTGATGGCTCGCTTCAGCCTCGAGGAAAGGCTGGCCGAGCTGCGGGAGGCGCTGGCGGGGCTCGAAGCCGCCTCTCCGGAAACACTCGCCTCTGCGGCGATCTTCTTCGGAGGCAAACCGGTCATCGGCTCGCACGGTATAGAGAGCGGCTTCGCTGGGTCGGCAGTGGGCCATTTTCAAGACTTGGTCTCGATGGTCCACGCCCATGAAACTGTTGGTCTGGCAGAGCGAGGGACGGTGCCGCGGAGGGCTTCTTCGACCCTTCACATCACGAACATTGTCCGAGGTTCGTTCGGCTTCCTCCTTGAGGAAGTGCAGCCGCAGCTTCAGATAGCGGACTCGTCCCTAAAGGCCGCCGTCGACGAGGCGACGCGGCTCTTGAAGGCGTTCGGGGAGGACGACGAAGAGCAGTTCAGAACGGCCGTCGAAGAGATCGACCAGCGCGTGTTGGCGACAACGGGAGAATTCTTCGATCTGATGCGCAAGAGCGGGGCGACCATGCGATTGGTTTCGGGTGAAACCGACCGCAGCTTCAGCTCAGATGTTGTTGCGAGAGCTGTCGATCGTGCAAAAACGACGACGGTCGTGGACGACAACGAAACGGTGCCAGGACAACTCGCCGGCGTGTTGCCAGAGTCTCATCAATTTGAGTTCAGAACGGTCGATGAGCGAGGCACAATCCGCGGCAAGGTGGATCGTGACTTAACGCCCCATCAGTTGGGTCTTTTCAACAAGGAATTCGTCAACGTGAATTCTCGCGCGCGAGTGAGGGTCAAGCGCGTACTACGCAACCAAGCGGTAGTGCGCGAGAATTATACGCTCGTCGGGATCGACCCCGAATCTCGCTGATGGTTCTTCAGTCGCACCACTGGATGCGGCCACGCCGCAGCCAGAAGTGCGATCGGCAACCGGTCTGAAGCCAGACGGACGGCTTCAGAGTCGGACGCCCCGATGGGTCCGTCTGCAGATCCCATCGGGGCTTCGCTTCTCTGACGAGGAGAAGCTCGATGGTCTGCCCGCACCCGCAAGGACACCTCATTCCCACGCACCAGTCCTCGTCGCCTTCGCGCGCGAGGACCAGATTGCGCCGAGGTAGGCGCGCCGGGAGACTGTCGCCTTCGACGATCTTCAGGCCGCGCGTGGGTCCGTATCGGTCGAAGGCGCGTCTGAGCCATCTCGGTAGCATCACGCTGCCTCCTTCCGGCGCCGGCCGAGGATCGGCAACCCGAGAAGCGGTTCCTGGTCGCCGCGGGCGAACACCCGATTCGGGGCCGCCGCGAACGTCGATTCCGCGAAAAAGTCTTCGTCGCAGGCCGCCAGACTGAACATGGTGCGGGCGTAGTTTTCGTTCGGATCGAGACGGAAGGGATAGGCCCGCGCCACGAACTCGTTCATGCAGGCGGCCGCCGCGCGCATGTTCAAGGTGATCACCGACGGTGCTTCCTCGGCGAATCCCTTGATATAGCCCGCCTCGACTTCGACGCGATGCGCGTCCGGATCCGCCTTGGCGAGATATTCGGCGCGCAGCGTCTCGGGCGAATAGACGCCGCGATCCTGCAGCGTCGAGCGCCCCGGCTGCACGTAGTCAATGCGTCCGCAGACGTCCGCGATCGCGACGCCGTCATCGCGCGTCTTTCTCGTCGGGATCGTGACACCGACGTCGAACAGCGGGATCAAGAAGGCGCTGCTGATGAGGTCGGCGAACTGGCGTGCTTCTAGCGTGTCGACGCAGCAGTACAGCACGTCGCTCTGGCTGGCGGCGATGACCGCATCGCGCGTGCCGATCTCGCGCGGGATCGGGAATGCCACGCCAGGCCCGCGATAGGTGGCCACGGCGGCAGCGAACATCTCCGCCTTCAGACGCCCGGTCTTCGCGTCGTCCAGTGTGGCGTTGAGGATTCTGTTCAGGTTCTTGGCTTCGACCTTGTCGAACTCCACGTACTGGTTGCGGCCGAAGCCGAGCCTAGCCACCTGCTCGGCCGTGATCGATCCGGTCCCCGACACGCCGATCAGGGTTGCCGTGAGTCTGTTGAGCTCGGCGGTCATGCCGGAGGTGAAGGCCATCGGCCGGCGCGCGCGGTGCGGATTGCTGGCTTCGCTCTCCCAGAAATACAGGAGGTCGTGTCCGACGACGTTCACAAGCTGGACCGGCGTCACCTTCAGGGAGCGATCATAGAGCCGGGCGCGAATGGCGCCATCGGGTGTCATCACCGCGCTGGCGTGGATGTCCCCGCAGGCCTCGAACAAGCAAGGCATGACAACGGCGTCGCTGGCGTCGTCCGCCGCCGAGAAAGCGAACAGACCGCCGGGATGCGAATGGATCAGAACGATCGCCGAACCGAGCGGCTCGGCGATGTCGATCGCTTTCTCCAGGTACGCGCCAGGCCAATCGATCTCGTCGGCTTGCCGCGTCTGGCATTCATGGTGCGGGACCAAGATCAGGTCCTTGACGAGCAGGCGGAGCCGCGGGCCCGGCGTGCGGGTGCAGACCAGGATCGCGGCCACCTCCTTGCCATCTCCCGGAAACAGATGCTTGCCGAGGCGGTCGTAGTGGACTCCGGAGAGTGTCAGCGCCGGCGACATCATTGTCCGACCTCCTTGGCGATCGCCGACTCCACCAGCGCCAGATGCGTGATGACGTTGTCGGTCGCGGGATTCCAGGGCGCCGGCGGACCGCGGTGGCGCGACCACCCGTTGAAGGGCGTTCCGCAGATCGTCGCGGTGACCTGGGTGCGATCGATCGGCCGTCCCGAGGTCAGCACCAACTTCGGACTGGTGTAGAACATGTCGATCTGTGCCGTCGGGTATGTCGGCGGGATCAGAAACGCCAGCGTCACCATCTGCGGCGTGTAGCCGGGCGGGACCTGATAATTGCGGATAAGCAGCCAGCGGGAGGCGCCGTCGATGACGGTCTCCCAGAAGACGCCGAGTGAATCGAGATGCTTCTCGTCGACATCGAGAAGGTCGAAGTGGCGTCGCGGCTTTGCCGCGGCCTCCCCGTTGTGCACGCCGGTGGGCGTCAGGCGCAGCTTTTCTATCCCGGGCGTCCGCAGGTCAACCGTGAAGTCGAGACCGACCGCGCGCTTCGGCTCGCCCTTGACGATCAGGAAGATCTGCCAGCCCTTCGTCGGGTCGAAGCCGGCGTCGAGCATCGCCTGCTTCACCACGATGGTCGGCTGGTGCAGTGTGAGGACGACGCCTTGCACGTTCAGCTTCCAGCTCGGCTTGCGGCTGACGAAGGCTTCGATGCCGCCTTTGCCGAGATCCACCAGGTCGCGGGGCGCGATCACGCGATCGGGCTCGTCGACGCGGGTCAGTCGCAACTCGTCCCCCGGCAGCACCTTGCCGAGCTTGCGGACGACAGCCCCGGAGATCATCCGGCTCGGCCATTCGAAGCGCTCGCCGTTGATGGTCAGAAAGAAGAGGCGGTCGGTCTCGACGACGATGAATTGGCGGCCAACAGCAAGATCGACGCTCTGGTTCGGCCGGATGTCCTCAAGGTCACCGTCCGGAAGGAAATGCAGCACCACAGCCTGCTGCGCGAACGTGAAGCCGGCCGCGTGGCTGATCTGCGCTCCAGTGGGGGTGGCATCATCAATAAGCACCTGACGGAACGTCAGATTTTCGTCCGCGACTTCGATGGCCTGCCCCGCTGCGCGGTATTCCGGAGCAGTTTCCTGAACGGTCATAGCGTCTCCTTGTCTCCGGCCCAGCCGGTTTCCATGGTTTCGCTAATATGACCACGCTTGCTAAATTTGTCAAGCATACATTTAGCGCGCTTGAAATACTTAGCAAATATACTATCATCCACTCAGGCCGGGACGGTCCTGGCCTCTCGAGCAACGGAGGATCGATGACAGATGAGAAACTCGATGACACTACGGCGGAGAGTCTCGGGCGCTATCTGAAGAGCGTCCGGCTAGGAAATAAGATGACGCTGCGAGATGTGGAGGACGCTACCGGCAAGGAGGTGTCGAACGCCTACCTCTCGCAGTTGGAGTCGGGGAACATCAAAAAGCCGTCCGTTCACGTGCTGTACGCCCTCTCGACGTCGCTCGGCGTCCCGTACGAAACGCTCATGGAGCGCGCGGGGTACATCGTTCCTTCCGGTCAAAGGACGGAAGGTCAGAAGCACGGGAAGGCCGCTACCTATTCGATCGATAATCTAAGCGCAGAAGAAGAAAAGGAATTGCTGGACTATCTCAACTTCATCAGGTCGAAGAGGAAGTGATCATGCGACGGCCGGACGATTCCACTCTCACGCCCGGCCAGTTGGCCATCATCAGAAGGGAAGCCGAGCGCGCGCTGCGGGAAGCAGGCGCGCTCGGTGTATTTCCGACACCAGTCGAACAAATCATGTCAGTGGCTAACGTGGAGGAGGTTCAGGAAGATCTCCTGTCGCCAGGGCTGCTCGCGAAGATCCGCGCGGGCGCCGGGATGGCCGGCGGCCTGCTCAAGCGCGCCGTCTCGAAGATCATGGGTCTATTCCATGCGAGCGCCGGCCTGGTCTACCTCGATCAGAGCCTAATCGAGGTGAAGAAGCGGTTCGTCCGCCTCCACGAATCCGCCCATGGTTTCCTGCCGTGGCAGCGTCCGCTGTACGCCGTCGTGGAGGACTGCGACAAGTCACTGGATCCCGACGCGGCCGACCTGTTCGACCGCGAAGCGAACGTCTTCGCGTCCGAGGTGCTGTTTCAGCTAGATGCGTTCCGCGATATGGCGGAGAGTCGGACGTTCGAGGTGTGGACGCCGGTGCGTCTCGCCAAGCAGTTCAACGCCTCCATCTATGCCTCCATCCGGCAATACGTCTCGAAGAACCACCGGGCATGCGCCGTCGTGGTCCTCGACATGCCGGGGCTGATCGAAGGAGACGGATTCCGCGCCAACCTCCGCCGCGTCGTGAAGTCGCCGACTTTCACCGAGATCTTCGGCGATGACATGTGGAACGCTCCTTATTACACGCCAGCGGACGAGATCGGCCGGTTGATCCCGCTGGGCAAGAGGAAGTCGTCGGGGAAGCGCAACATGGCGCTCGTGGATCGAAACGGCGTCAGACACGAATGCATCGCGGAGTCCTTTACGCAGGGGCACCAGGTGTTCATTCTGGTGCATTCCGTGAAGACCTTGACCACGACGCTCTTCCTGGTCTCCGCGTAATCAGGCCGATACTCATGAACGAAGCCGATGAAGCTTGATCATGAAAATCTTTGTTCTCGCTATCGCGATTCTGACCGGAAGTGGTTTTGCATCCGCGCAAGAGCGACCCAAATCGGTCAAAACAACGCGCATCCAACAAGATTCACCTGAGAGGGCAGCACTCTATACTGTTGGACCAAATGGGGTCGTTGAGATTAATTGGGATGCGGTCGAAACATTAGCTCGATCTAAAAGCGATCGAACACTCTCGTCTGTCGCAGAGGTAATGGTGGCAATACGCGATAAAACTTGGAAGCCCATGCGGTAGTTTAGCTAGGCAACAGGCTCCGACGAGGCATGAAATACATTTGATGGCGCTTGCGAATCATTAGGATTAGCTCGGGAGCCAATGCTTGATATCTCGGAAGGCGAAAATCAAAGATACAAGCAACACACAGCCTGAATTGAGTCGATTCGCTCGGTCTAATCGACGCCGCCTCAGCGCGCCGGGATTACGAACATTCCTGAGAATTGCCGATCTTTGGGGCCTCAACGAGCGGCAACGCCTTCTTATCCTCGGCTATCCGCACCGTGCCAGATACGTTCGATGGTGCAAACAGGCTCAACTGCAAAGGCAGATTACGTTGAGTTTTGACACTCTGATGCGGATCTCGGCGGTGCTCGGGATCTATCGGGCACTTCAAATTCTTTATGCTGACGAGTCCAACGCAACAGCATGGCTACGGACGCCCCATGGAGCGATCGTTTTTGGCGGGCACCCGCCACTCAACCTCATAACGTGTGGTACTCAGGACGGCTTGCTTGTTGCACACCGATTCCTAAGTCGCGCATTCGAAGGACTGTACATGCCTCCAAACGAAATCGATGCCGGATTCTTCGGTTACGACGACGCTGACATCGCCGTGCGTACGGAGTGAGGCCAGAGGCAACGACCTAGTTCGCACTGATGCCTCTTGTAGCGCCATCAAAATGAAAACGTATCCCGGCGGCTTCTAGTACAGACTTTAGCTTGGCCAGAGTGCCATCATAAGCGAGCGAACGCCCCTGCTCGTAGCGGGCGATCGAGTGCTTTGACACGCCCGACTTGACCGCAAGCTCCTCTTGGCTCCACCCAAGCCAGGCACGCGCCGCGCGCAACTGGGCCGGTAAGATGTCGGCGTCGTTAACCATAACTTGCTCTTTTTGAGACAGGCGCCAACTTCTGTGATAGTGTTAATACAACGTTAAAATTCCCGCGGCGTCGAAATTTTCCGTCGCTCAACGCCTCAGCAGAACGTTGAAGGTTTTACCATTGAATCCTTGCCAAGGATTAAGCCTACGGGGACTTTTGGCGACTGCCCGCCATCTGTTGCTGCGGACTTAAATTGAGTCCTTGCCGTTGTCACCAAGATCACTACTGGAAATGGGGATACCTTATGACCTCATCGGGGATTCGCGCGCCGTCCTCATTTACGCCGGATGCTAAACCGGTCTCGCCTCTAATCCTGTGGCGCACGCGCAAACCAACCGTTTTTCTGCGCAGAAACATTGGTAGCATTCGCGAAGCGTTGCTCGAAACCGAAATTTATGGAGAGCCAGATTGGTCTCGCGCAATCCTTGGCGATGCAGCCGTCGCTCTACGCATCGCGGTCCAGCAAATGAAGGTACACCCGATCACGGCCACTGAGGTCGATCTCGCACTATCGGCAGTTCTCGCCTGCGCTCTTGAAGGTGAACCCGCATCGGCCATTTTGATATCCTCGGCGCTAAGGCGTCGCGCGAAATGCGATCCTCCTTGTAGAAATCTCAGCTTACTCTGGCTAGTTGCGAAATTTTGATCCGCTGAACGCGAGATCAATCGACAAACGATAGCGGTAGCCGCCGGCACTGACTCGGTTGTTGGTGCGAGGGTTTGCTCTATCGACACGGTTCGCGCGAGCGACAACATCCATGTCGACCGCCACACCGCTAAAGTATCCAATCTCATCGCTACGACCGACAGACTGCCCCTCAACGATCGGGCATCTAATCCTCCTTGGAATCGAGCAGGACTGAGATGGCAAGGTTTCGCTACCGCGCATGTGGTCAGGAAGATACGTTCACGTACAAGGCCGGACCTCATACATGTCCGCGCTGCGGCTCACCAGATGTCCAGTTTGCAATCAGCATCGACGAATTACCTAACGAGTTCTTCGACCAACTCATCCGGCCGGTGAGCAAGATCGAACCGGAGGAATCTTCAACCGAGGAAGATTGCTGACATGCGCCTTTGGATCCTTTCCGATCTGCACGTCGAACTGACCAAAGCATGGGATCTGCCAGTCGGAGACGCATGTCCTGCGTACGACGTTTTAATAATCGCAGGAGATCTCATTCCGCGCGCAGATCGCGGCGTCAGGTGGCTATTGGAGCGTGTGCCTGATCGGCCAGTGATCTATGTCATGGGAAATCACGAGTCCTACGGTACCGATATCGACAGAACGCTCGAAAAGGCCAAGGCGGCCGCGTCCGGAAGCCAGGTGCACGTGCTGCAGGATGAAGTCGCCTGTATCGGCGACGTGACTTTCGCTGGCGCCACTCTTTGGACCGACTTCGCCCTTTTCGGTGACGCGCACTCTGCAATGGCGGTGGCGGCAGAGCGCATGAATGATTTCAGGAAGATCAGAACGCGTGGCTACGTTGAGCGCTTCCGGCCGCCGCATGCGCTGGCCAGGCATTGGCGGTCCCGAACATTCATCGAGACCGAGCTTCGCAAGGAGCGATCTGGCCCCCTGGTGATTGTGACGCATCACGCGCCGCATCCAGCCCATTTCCTGAATCCGGCGCCGCACGCGCTGGCCGAACCAGACATCTTGACCTCATCCTACCGAAGCGACCTGACATCGCTGATGTCGACCGCGCCCGACGGTGGAAACGGCGCACTGCAGCCGGCCAACCTCTGGGTTTACGGCCACACTCACGAATCTTTCGACGCCGTGATCGGCGAGACCCGCCTCGTAAGCAACGCAAAGGGCTACGGTCCATGGTCGCCCCGCGAGAAGACCTGGGACAATCCGCACTTCGATCCGAGGTTCACGATCGAACTCTAGGAGGCGCACCTCATGCGTAACAAGGCAGACAAGATATCAGTCACCTCCGACACGACACTCTTCCTGCGTCCGATCATCGTTCGGGTCTCGCCATATGAGTCTCGCGCACCACATGACATAGCTTCCAGCTAATTATCACTGATCAAAGTCACAACAGCAATTTTGACACACGCGCGCTCGACATCGGTATATTTCGGCGCCGTCGACCCGAGACAGGCAACGATCGCAGGTGCCGCTCATGACCAAAAAACGCTTTGCGAGATTGCAGAGGCGTCGCGCTGCTCTTGCCAAGAAGTGCGCCTCCAGCAGTAACGGTCTCGATAGATCGAATGCATCTCCCGGCGTCGAGTCCGCCGCGAAGGCTCCCGTTGACCAACCTTCCGACGTTGGGATTGTTGCAGACGACAATCACGTCGGGCTCGCTGATTCCAAGCCAATCCGGAGGGAAAAACACCGCCCGTCAGCACAGTGCGCGATCGTGGCAGCTGCCTTCTGCAGCGTGACCACCGGTACCGTCCGACGACAATTGAAAGGCAGGGCCGCACTCGCGCTGATCATCCTAGTACCAGAACCGAGCTGGCTCGAACCAGTTAAGAAACTCTTCGTCGCGAAGTTCGGCGAACGTTGGATGGCATTGCCAACTGATGCTGTGAAGGCCTCACAGAAGGTCGAGCGAAACCACGACGTTGCCACCCATCTTAGCAAAGGACAATCAGTGTTCGGGGTTTCTGTCGAGCTTGCAGCATTACCTTCGGCGTTGATAGGTGCAGCCGATCACACAATCCGTATCAAGAGCCCTGGCAGCGCGACGATCCGCCGTGCAATCCGAATGTTCACCGGCATGCCGGCTCCAACTAACCTCAACGAGAAGATTTCCAGTGGCCTCGAACTTCACGACATCGTCGCAGCATTTCGGGCTGGTTCATCGCCCACAGAAATCGTTGAGCGCCTGAGACGGGCATCCCCCGGAGCGCTCGAAATCAATGCTGCCGAGCGGCTTCCGAATCTCCAAGAAGCAGTAGAATACGGACCTGCGCGGGACTGGGGGTTAGCGCTGGCGCGCGATCTCGCGGACTATCTTGCCGGCCGTATCGACTGGCAAGATGTCGACCGAGGTGCAGTTCTACATTCGAAGCCAGGGCTCGGAAAATCGCTGTTTGCACGCATTCTGGCGAGAGCATGCGGTGTGCCACTGGTTGCTTACTCGATAGCCGATCTGTTCGCGAGTTCCCCAGGCTACTTGGATTCTGTGATCAAGGCTTCACGTCAGATGTTCGAACGCGCAGCCGTGATAGCACCGTGCATTCTATTTCTTGATGAGATCGACGCGCTCCCAAACCGCGCAACCATGTCGCCACGTGGCGCCGACTGGTGGACCAGCGTGATCACAGACTTCCTGTTGAGCCTGGACAACGCCGTCTCCGGAAAACGGGCTGG
>Ga0182749_1003553_pt1 | contig 10591 bp, 9 predicted proteins | sample eDN3rd37CKraftMG_FD_128875 | JGI IMG/M metagenome (GOLD analysis project Ga0182749, IMG submission 128875) | Enriched Miracle-Growth compost microbial communities from Emeryville, California, USA - eDNA 3rd pass 37_C Kraft MG (version 2) (version 2) ...
ACCGACGACCGCTTCTATTATCTCGGCCACAACGGCGCGCTGCGGCTGCCGAACATCATGATGCCGCCGCTGATGAGCAATCACGGCAACTACATCGTCTCGCTCGGCAGCGTGTGCCGCTGGCTCGCCACCAAGGCCGAGGCGCTCGGCGTCGAGATCTATCCGGGCTTCGCCGCGGCCGAGGTGCTCTACGGCGAGAGCGGCGCGGTCGAAGGCGTCGCCACCGGCGACATGGGCATCGGCAGGAGCGGCGCGCCGAAGGATTCGTTCACCCGCGGCATGGAGCTGCGCGCCAAATACACGCTGTTTGCCGAAGGCGCGCGCGGCAATCTCGGCAAGCAGCTGATCGCGAAGTTCAACCTCGCGGACGGCCGCGACCCGCAGAAGTTCGGTCTCGGCCTCAAGGAACTCTGGCAGGTCGCGCCGGACAAGCACCGCAAGGGGCTCGTGCAGCATTCGTTCGGCTGGCCGCTCGACAATGCGACCGGCGGCGGCTCGTTCCTCTATCACTTCGACGACAATCTGGTGTCGGTCGGCTTCGTCGTGCACCTGAACTACCAGAACCCGTATCTGTCGCCGTTCGAGGAATTCCAGCGCTTCAAGACGCATCCGCTGGTGCGCGACACCTTCGCGGGCGGCAAGCGGCTCGGCTACGGCGCCCGCGCGCTGACCGAAGGCGGCTGGCAGTCGGTGCCGAAGCTGACCTTCCCCGGCGGCGCGCTGATCGGCTGCGACGCCGGCTTCATGAACGTGCCGCGCATCAAGGGCAGCCACAACGCCATGCTGTCGGGCATGCTCGCCGCCGAGCAGGTGGCGCTGGCACTCGCCGCCGGCCGCGCCAACGACGAATTGACCGCCTATGACGAGGCCTGGCGCGGCTCGGCGATCGGCCGCGACCTCAAGCGCGTGCGCAACGCGAAGCCCTTGTGGTCGAAATTCGGCACGCTCGCCGGCATCGCGCTCGGCGGCCTCGACATGTGGACCAACACGCTCGGCTTCTCGCTGTTCGGCACCGTGTCGCACGGCAAGCCGGATTACGCGTCGCTGAAGCCCGCCGCGCAGTGCACGCCGATCGCCTATCCCAAGCCCGACGGCAAGCTGACCTTCGACCGGCTGTCCTCGGTGTTCCTGTCGAACACCAACCACGAGGAAGACCAGCCGCCGCATCTGAAGGTCGCCGACATGGCGCTGCAGAAGACGTCGGAGCACGACGTTTATGCCGGGCCGTCGTCGCGCTATTGCCCGGCCGGCGTCTACGAGTGGGTCGAGGAGGGCGGCGAGCCGAAATTCGTCATCAACGCGCAGAACTGCGTCCACTGCAAAACCTGCGACATCAAGGACCCCAACCAGAACATCACCTGGGTGCCGCCGGAAGGCGCCGGCGGCCCGAACTACCAGGAGATGTGAGCCAAAAGCCGCCTGCCGTCATTCCGGACGCCACCATGCGCGTCTTTGACGCGCATGGTGGCGATCCGGAATCCAGAAACACGAAGACAATCCATGGGGCTGGATTCCGGGTTCGTCACGCCTTCGCCCTTCGGGCGGAGTTTACCATCGGGCCGCGCTTCGCGCGGACCCGTTGGGCGGACGCCCCGGAATGACGGAGAGTGTTTTTCAAAAGCTCGCTACTTGTCGATCAGATCGGCGAGCGCCTGCGGCGCGATCACCATCGCGTCGTGGCCGGTCGCGAGTTCGGCCATCGTCATGAGGCCACTCGCCCTGGCCCAGTCGCGCGACGACTGCAGCGGCCCATAGATCGGATCGGTGCAGACGATGTAGGTGGCGGGCAGGCCGTTGCCGACCGGTCCCTTGATGTTGAGCGGCGACTGGTAGGTGCCGACCGGATGCGGCGTCAGCCGCTCCTCCACCATGCTCGCCAGCGCCGGATCGAGAATGCCGAACGCCTTGCCCGGCGGGGCGGGGATGCTGACGCCGCCCGAGGGCTCCGCGAGCTTCAGCCGTGACGCCACCACGTCGTCCGGCAGGATGCTGAACGGGCTCTGGCCGCCCTCGATGATCAGCGAGTCGAGATAGATCAACTGCCGGATGCGCCCGCGCATGCGGTCGGCGACGCCGGAGATGGTGTTGCCGCCGAAGCTGTGGCCGACCAGCACGATGTCGTCGAGCCGCTCGAAGTCGATGACATTGGTAATGTCCTCGATGAAGGTGTCGAGCGTGATCGCCTTCGACATCAGGTGGCGCCGCTCGCCGAGCCCGGTCTGGGTCGGGGTCAAAACAGCGTGACCGCGGCTGCGTAAAATTGCGGCAACGGCACTCCAGCACCACCCGCCATGCCAGGCGCCGTGAACGAGGACGAAGGTCTTGGTCCGCGACATGCGGGGAGGCTTTCGGAGTGCTGCGCGGAATGCGCCAAAGCGGGTGACAGGGGATAGATTTTCCCGATCCGGATTCCAAGCCTTCAATTGAAGCCTTCAATGATTGAAGCCTCAAATCGGAGCCTTCGATTCAAGACGGGCTGGAAGCACTCAAAAAAGCCCACAGCGCCGCGCTTTCGCCGCACTGGCTTGGCAGTGCTGTTCTTGCGGTGCAGCGACAAACAGGCCATGCTGCGCCCCGAATCCGGCGCTGGCGGCCGTTACCGCCGCCCGCAATCGGGCCCGGACGCGATCCGGCCTCGTTGTTCCGACCCCTTGGAGCATAGCCAGTGACGACTTCGAGATTTCGCCGGACCGCCGCGACAGCCGTTGTGGCGGTCGCAGTCGTGGCAGCGCCTTTTACGATCTCGGCCCAGATCCCGAGCCAGCAGGAGCTCGCCCACGTTTCGGCATCCGGCAGCTATCTCGCGGCGCGCCACGCTGGGCAGATGCGCGACGCGGCCGCCGCCGCCGCCTATTACCGCGCCGCCATCAAGCGCGATCCCAAGAACGCCGAGCTGGTCGAGCGCGCCTTCCTGTCGCTGCTGATCGGCGGCGACGTCGAGGAGTCCGTCAAGCTCTCCGAGCGCGTGCTGAAGCTCGACAAGAACGACCGCGTCGCGCGGCTCGTCATCGGCGTGCACAACATCAAGCAGAAGCATTATGCGGCCGCGCGGCGCAACGTGGCGCAATCGGTGCGCGGGCCGATCACCGACCTGACCGCGACGCTGGTGTCGGCCTGGGCGCTGCAGGGCGCGGGTGAGACCAGGGACGCGATCGCCGCGATCGACCGCCTGCAGGGGCCGGACTGGTACGCGATCTTCAAGGACCTGCATGCCGGCCTGATCCTCGACATGGCCGGCAAGCAGAAGGAGGCCGGCAAGCGGCTCGCCGATGCCTACAAGCTCGACTCCAACGCGCTGCGCGTGGTCGAGGCTTACGGCAGCTGGCTGTCGCGCAACGGGAAGCCGGACGAAGCGAAGACCGTCTTTGAGGGGTTCGAGAAAACCGTGCCGCGTCATCCGCTGACGCAGGCCGCGCTGGCGAAGCTGAATGCCGGCGAGAAGGTGCCGCAGATCGTGCCGTCGCCGCAGCTCGGCGCCGCCGAGGCGCTGTACGGCCTCGGCGCCTCGCTCGGCCGTCGCGGCGGCGAGGACCTCGGTCTCGTCTATCTGCAGCTCGGGCTCTATCTCGCGCCGAGCCATCCGCTCGCGCTCTTGTCGCTCGCCGATCTCTACGAGGCGATGAAGAAGCCGGACCTGGCGATCAAGGCCTATGAGCGCATCCCGGCAAACTCGCCGCTGCATCGCAACGCGGCGATCCAGATGGCAGCCAATCTCGACAGTCTCGACCGCTCCGACGAGGCCAAGAAACATCTGCGCGCGCTGATTACCGAGAATCCGAAGGATACCGAGGCCATCATGGCGCTCGGCACCGTGCTGCGCGCGCACAAGGAATTCGCCGAGTGCGCCGAGGTCTATACCAAGGCGGTCGATCTGCTGCCGAAGCCGGAGACCAAGTCGAACTGGCTGGTCTTCTATTTCCGCGGCATCTGCTACGAGCGCGCCAAGCAGTGGCCGAAGGCGGAAGCCGACCTCAAGAAGGCGCTGGAACTGTATCCCGACCAGCCGCACGTGTTGAACTATCTCGGCTATTCGTGGATCGACCAGGGCGTCAATCTCGACGAAGGCATGGAGATGATCAAGAAGGCCGTCGCGGCGCGTTCCGACGACGGCTACATCGTCGACTCGCTCGGCTGGGCCTATTACCGGCTCGGCAATTACGAGGAGGCGGTGAAGCAGCTCGAGCGCGCGATCGAGTTGAAGCCGCAGGACCCGACCATCAACGACCATCTCGGCGACGCCTATTGGCGCGTCGGCCGCCGGCTGGAAGCGACCTTCCAGTGGTCGCATGCGCGCGACCTGAAGCCCGAGCCGGAAGACCTGCCGAAGATCCTCGAGAAGCTGAAGTCCGGCCTGCCGGAAGAGACATCCTCGCAGGCCAAGGCGGTCAAGAAAGACAAGGACAACGGCGGCTGACCGAGCCGCCGTTCGCCGTTGAGGCGTTTGTCGTGCCCGATGCCGTAGCCGAGACGCTGGCCGAACGCGCGCCGGCGAAAGTCAATCTGACGCTGCGCGTGCTCGGACGGCGCGCCGACGGCTATCACCGGCTTGAAAGTCTCGTCGTCTTCGCCGACCTCGGCGATGAGCTCACGCTGGCGCCGGGCGGCGACGCCTGGCTCGACGTCGAAGGCCCGTTCGCCGCGCAATGCGGCGCGGCCGAGGGCAATCTGGTGACGCGCGCGGCGGCCGCGCTCGCCGCCTGCGCCGGCGCCTTGAAGCAGGGCCGCTTCCGTCTCACCAAGCGCATTCCGGTCGCGGCTGGCCTCGGCGGCGGCTCGTCGGACGCCGCGGCGGCGCTGCGCCTGCTCGCGCGCGCCAACGGCATGGCGATCGACGACCGGCGGCTCGCCCAGGCGGCCGCGACGGTCGGCGCCGACGTGCCGGTCTGTCTCGATCCGCGCGCGCGCATCATGCGCGGGGTGGGGGAGGAGTTGTCGGAGCCGCTGAACCTGCCGCCGCTGCAGGCGCTGCTGGTCAATCCCGGCGTGCCGCTGTCGACCGCCGAGGTGTTCGCGCGGTTCGACCGGTCGCAGGCCTCGGCGCGGGAGCACGGCGCCGTGCCGCCCGGTCACGACGAGTTTTTCGGCTGGCTCGCGGAGCAGGGCAACGATCTCACGCGCGCGGCGACGGCCTGCGCGCCGGTCGTCGGCGACCTGCTCGGCGTGCTGGCGAAGCTTTCCGGCTGCCGCATCGCGCGGATGTCGGGCTCCGGCGCGACCTGCTTCGCGCTGTTCGAGAACGCCGACGAGGCCGCCGCCGCGATGAAGAAGCTCACCGCCAGCCATGCCGACTGGTGGGTGCGGGCGGTGACGCTGCGGTGAAACCTACTCCGCTCATTCCCGCGAAAGCGGGAATCCAGTTTTTAAAAAGTTTTGGCTATTCGGCACTGGGTCCCCGCTTTCGCGGGGACGAGCGGAGATGAGACGTCCGTCTTAATGCGTCCGCGCGATGCAGAAGTCGATGGTCTCTTCCAGCGCCTGCTTCATGGCTGAGTCGGCCGCCAGCGCCAGCGCGTCCTTGGCGATCTGCCCATAGTGGCGGGCGCGGCCGATGGTGTCCTCGATGGCGTGATGCTTGGCGAGCAGCGCCATCGCGGTGTCGAGATCGCCTTCTTTGGTCTCGCCGCGCGCCAGCGTCCGGTTCCAGAACTCGCGCTCGCTCTCCGAGCCGCGGCGGAACGACAGCACCACCGGCAGCGTGATCTTGCCCTCGCGGAAGTCGTCGCCGACATTCTTGCCGAGCTTGGCGGACTTGCCGCCGTAGTCGAGCGCGTCGTCGATGAGCTGGAAGGCGATGCCGAGATTCATGCCGTAGCTGCGGCAGGCCGCCTGCTGCGCCTTGGAGGCGCGCGCGAGCACCGGGCCGACCTCGCAGGCCGCGGCGAACAGCTCGGCGGTCTTGGCGCGGATCACGGCGAGATATTCGTCCTCGTTGGTCGCGGTGTTCTTGGCGGCGGCGAGCTGCATCACTTCGCCTTCCGCGATCACCGCGGCGGCGGAGGACAGGATTTCCAGCGCCTGCAGGTTGCCGACCTCGGTCATCATCTTGAAGGCCTGGCCGAGCAGGAAGTCGCCGACCAGCACGCTCGCCTCGTTGCCCCACACCATGCGGGCGGCCGGCTTGCCGCGCCGCATGTCGCTTTCGTCGACCACGTCGTCGTGCAGCAGGGTCGCGGTGTGCATGAACTCGACCGCGGCGGCGAGCTTGACATGGCCGTCGCCGGCATAGCCGCAGAGCTGCGCCATGGCGAGCGTCAGCATCGGCCGCAGCCGCTTGCCGCCGGACGAGATCAGGTGGTTGGCGACCTCGGGGATCATCGTCACGTCGGAGCCGGTGCGCGACAGGATCGTTTCGTTGACGCGCGCCATGTCGGCGGCGGCGAGCCCGACCAGACGATCGATCGACGGCTGGGCGGGGTTCTCGAAGGGAACGATGACGGCCACGCGCGGCACTCCGGAACAAGAAGCGGAACTCGAAAACGACAATAGAAACGCCGGCCGCGTGGAGCAAGTGTCAACGGGCGCCGCCATGCCGCAGCGGGCGGGGCGGCGGCTGAGAAAATCGCGGCGGCTTCCTGTACGATGGCGAATCAGAGCCGATGCGGCGCCGCGACAGCGCCGGAAACCGGGCGGGGGGCGATTTGAAACGCGCGAGCGCGAGACAGACGACGGAGAGACCGGCCGCGCCGGACGCGGCCGAAGCGCCCGCCGCGCTCGATATCGCGGTGCTGGTGCCCTGCTACAACGAGGCGCGTTCGATCGGCAGGGTGGTGCAGGACTTCCGCGCCGCGCTGCCGGACGCGACGATCTACGTCTACGACAATAATTCGAGCGACGGCACCGCCGAGATCGCGCGCGCCGCCGGCGCGCAGGTGTTCCACGAGCCGCATCAGGGCAAGGGCTTTGTGGTGCGCCGCATGTTCACCGACATCGATGCCGACGTCTATGTGCTGGTCGATGGCGACGCCACCTATGACGCGCCGAGCGCGCGCCGGATGATCGACCGGCTTTTGACCGAGCGGCTCGACATGGTGGTCGGCGCCCGCGTCGACCAGGAGGTCGCGGCCTACCGCGCCGGCCATCGCGCCGGCAACCGGCTGCTGACCGGCTTCGTCGCCAATGCGTTCGGCAACGTCTTCACCGACATCCTGTCCGGCTACCGGGTGTTCTCGCGGCGTTTCGTCAAGTCGTTTCCGGTCTTGTCCGGCGGCTTCGAGATCGAGACCGAGCTGACGGTGCACGCGCTCGAACTCGACCTGCCGGTCGGCGAGGTGGAGACGCCGTATTACGCGCGGCTCGAGGGCTCGGCCTCCAAGCTCAACACCTGGCGCGACGGCTTCCGCATCCTGTTCACGATCTTCAATCTCTATCGCTCGGAGCGGCCGCTGCCGTTCTTCGCCGGCCTTGCGGCTGCGCTGGCGATCATCTCGATCGGCCTTGCCATTCCGATCTTCATCACCTTCATCGAGACCGGCCTCGTGCCGCGGCTGCCGACCGCCGTGCTGTCGACCGGCCTGATGCTGCTCGCCTTCCTCGCCGTTTCGGTCGGCCTCGTGCTCGACACCGTGACGCGCGGGCGGCGCGAGGCGAAGCTGTTCGCTTATCTGGCGCAGCGCGCGCCCGGGCAGGATCGGCGCGGGCGCGGCGACGAGCGCCGGAAGCGTTAGCGCCCATGCGTGAACTCGTCCGCGCCAACGACCCGGTGCTGATCTCTGCGGTCGCGGCCCTGCTCGACGGCGCCCGCATTCATCATCTGGTGCTCGACCAGAACATGAGCGTGCTGGAAGGCTCGCTCGGCGTGCTGCCGCGCCGCGTGCTGGTCGCCGGCGACGACTTTGCCAAGGCGCGGCGTCTCTTGCAGGATGCGGGGCTCGGCCACGAGTTGCGTCCCGATGACGGCACCTGACATTTTTGAAACGACCGAAGACCGCGTGCTCGGCGGCCGGCTGACGCTGCGCCAGCCGAAGCGCGGCCACCGTTTCGGCCATGACGCCATTCTGCTCGCCGCGGCGACGCCGGCCTCAGGCGGCGAAACGGCGGTCGAGTTCGGCGCCGGCGTCGGCGCGGCGGGACTTGCGCTCGCCCATCGCGTGCCCGGCTTGCATGTCGTGCTGGCCGAGATCGATCCCGGGCTGGCGCAGCTCGCGCGGGACAACGCGGCGCGCAACGGCATGGCGGACCGCGTGCGCGCGGTGGCCTGCGACGTGACGGCGCCCGGTCTCGCCGCCCGGCTCGGCGTCGCGCCGGCAAGCGTCGACGCCGTGCTGATGAACCCGCCCTTCAACGACGCCGCGCGGCAGAACGTTTCCCCGGACGCCGCGCGGCGGCGCGCCCATGTCGGCGACGCCGCGACGCTGCCGCGCTGGGTCGCGGCGGCGGCAGGCTTGCTCAGGCCGCGGGGAACGCTGACGCTGATCTGGCGGGCCGACGGTCTCGACGCGGTGCACGCGGCGTTGTCCGGCGCGTTCGGCGATCTCGGCCTGCGCGAGGTCTATCCGGGTCCGGGCCGGCCGGCGATCCGGGTACTGGCGCGCGCGGTGAAGGGCGCCGCCGCGGTCACGGCCGCGCTGCCCGGCCTGACGCTCGCCGGAGAAGACGGCCGTCCGTCGGAGGCCGCCGAGGCGGTGCTCCGCCACGGCGTTGCTTTGATTTGATGGTGAGTTGCGCGGGCTCGCGTCCGGCTGCTCAGGATTTGAGCTGTATGCCGGAGGGCTTGCGCCGCCGCCACCCGGCGAGCTGACGCTTCACGCGGCCGATCCGGTCGTCATCGAGGTGCGACAGCGCGATGATGACGCCGATCAGGGCGAACAACAAAGCGAGTTTGGGTTCCATTGGTTTACGTCCTCGGATACAGCCTTTTTCGCCGCGCCGGTCGCATCGAAGCACCGCGGCGAATTGTTTCCGAGCAAGAAGCAGACCAATGGTAAAAGTTGGGCAAACGCCGCCCGGATTTACGGTCGCGCCTTTCACATCTTCGTCATTTCCAACGCGGGATTTCTGAACAGATGACAACAAGCGACACGAATCCGCGCAAGCCGGGGCTGCTTGCGGAGTTTTTCGGCCCGCTGCTGCCGGCGCGCTTTCGCGCCGATGTGCCGGTCGTGCCGGTGGTGCGGCTCGCCGGCGTCATCGGCGCCGGGGTGCCGCTGCGGCCCGGGCTGACGCTCGGCGCGGTGTCGCGTTCGCTCGACAAGGCATTCGCCCTGCGCGGCGCGCGGGCGGTGGCGCTGCTCATCAATTCACCGGGCGGTTCGCCGGCGCAGTCGCACCTGATCTTCCGCCGCATCCGCCAGCTCGCCGAGGAAAAGAAGCTGCCGGTCTTCGCCTTCGTCGAGGATCTCGCGGCCTCGGGCGGCTACATGATCGCCTGCGCGGCCGACGAGATCGTCTGCGACACGTTCTCGATCGCCGGCTCGATCGGGGTAGTCGGCGGCTCGTTCGGCTTCGTCAACCTGATCGAGAAGATCGGCGTCGAGCGGAGGCTCTACACCGCGGGCGACCGCAAGGTGCTGCTCGATCCGTTCCTGCCGGAGAAGCCCGAGGAGGTCGAACGCCTGAAGGCGCTGCAGACGGAGATCCACAACGACTTCATCGCGCTGGTGAAGGAGCGCCGCGGGACGAGGCTCAAGGGCGACGACGGCACGCTGTTCTCCGGCGAGTTCTGGACCGCGGCGGCGGCGCGCGACCTCGGCCTGGTCGACGCGATCGGCGACCTGCGCTCGGTGCTGCGCGCGCGTTACGGCGACAAGGTGCGCACGCCGCTCATCGAGGCGGGACGGGGGCTGCTCGGCCGCCGCATTCCCGGCGTCGGCCGGCTCGAAGGGCTGACGGCCGGACCGGGCCTCGGCGACGATCTGGTGTCGTCGCTGGAGGCGCGGGCCTGGTGGTCGCGTTACGGGTTTTGAACGAGAGCGTTTCCGAGCGAAGGGAAAACCGGTTCGTGTGAAGAAAACGCGACAACATAAAAATAAGAGCCCGGCTTTGATCTCATCGACGCCGGAAAGGCTCTGGCCCCCGGCCACGCTCTGACATAGCCTGCCGCGCTTTGCGGGTCCGGGGTTCATGCCGACAATTTCCATCGAAGGCGCCACCATCAATTATGCGCTGTCGGGCGAGGGGCCGGACTGGCTGGTGCTGCTGCACGAGATCGGCGGCACGCTGGACACCTGGTCGCCGGTGGTGCCGCGGCTCGAAAAGCGGTTTCGCGTGCTGCGCTACGACCAGCGCGGCGCCGGCGGCTCCTCGCGCATCGCCGGTGCGTTCTCGATCGACCGGCAGGTCGACGACATCGCGGCGCTCACCGCCGCGCTCGGGGCGCGCGCGCCGTGCCATGTCGCCGGCGTCGCGATCGGCGCGGCGCTCGCGATCCGCCATGCCGCGCGCAAGCCGGAGCAGGTGAAGACACTGGTGCTGGCCTGCCCCGCGCCCGGCGTCAGCACCGACCGTATCGCCTATCTCGCGCAGCGCGCCGCGCAGGTCGAGCGCGAGGGTATGAGCGCGACGGTGGACAACACGCTCGGCAATTCCTGGCCGCCCGCGGCGATCCGCGACCGCGCCGCCTACGACGCCTACCGGACGCGCTTCCTCGCCAACG
>Ga0182749_1003556_pt1 | contig 10583 bp, 11 predicted proteins | sample eDN3rd37CKraftMG_FD_128875 | JGI IMG/M metagenome (GOLD analysis project Ga0182749, IMG submission 128875) | Enriched Miracle-Growth compost microbial communities from Emeryville, California, USA - eDNA 3rd pass 37_C Kraft MG (version 2) (version 2) ...
CATCGTAAAATCCATGTTCAGGTTCAACTAAACATGCAATTCTTGCACATCCCACGGCTTTTCTCATGACAAACAAAAAATCCGCTTCCATGACCTACCGCGACGCCGGGGTCGATATCGACGCTGGCGACGCGCTGGTCGACCGCATCAAGCCGCTTGCGGCCCGCACCATGCGGCCTGGCGTCATGGCCGGCATCGGCGGGTTCGGCGCGCTGTTCGAGGTTCCGCGCCACCTCAAGGAGCCGGTTCTGGTGTCGGGCACGGATGGGGTGGGCACGAAACTGCGCCTGGCCTTTGAGTGGAACCGGCACGATACGGTCGGTATCGATCTGGTCGCCATGAGCGTCAACGACATCCTTGTGCAGGGCGCCGAGCCCCTGTATTTCCTGGATTATTTCGCTTGCGGCAAGCTGTCGGTCGACACTGCGGCGGCGGTTGTGGGCGGTATCGCCAAGGGCTGCGAGCTGTCTGGCTGTGCGCTGATCGGCGGGGAAACAGCCGAGATGCCCGGCATGTATCCGGATGGCGAGTACGACCTGGCCGGCTTCGCCGTGGGCGCTGTCGAGAAATCAGCCATTATCGACGGCAAATCCATTGGGGAAGGGGATGTCGTGCTGGGGCTGGCTTCCAGCGGCGCGCACTCCAACGGCTATTCGCTGGTGCGCAAGATTCTGAAGCATGCCAATGCCCGCCCAGGCCAGGAGCTGGCTGGCCGGCCGCTCGAAGACGTGGTGATGGAGCCCACCCGCATCTATGTCAAACCGGTGCTGGCGGCGCTGGCTGCCCATGGCGCGGATATCAAGGGGCTGGCCCATATCACTGGCGGCGGCCTGCTGGAAAACGTTCCCCGCATCCTGCAGCCCGGCCTTGCGGCGCGCCTGCACCGCGATGCCTGGCAGATGCCCGATCTGTTCTCCTGGCTGCAGCAGAACGGCGGCGTCGAGGATCAGGAAATGTACCGTGTATTCAACTGCGGTATCGGCATGGTGCTGGTGGTGTCGGCGGCGGCGGCCGATGCAGTGGCCGCCACCTTGTCATCGCAGGGCGAGCAGGTGTTCCGCCTGGGTGAGATCGCAGCACGCGGCAGTGAGCAGTCGCCCCAGACCGTGGTCCTCTAAGCTCGGGAATACCATGCGGGCGCCCCAACGCCGCGTGTACGGCGTTGGGGCGGCGCAGGGTGTAGCCTATCGCCAGTACATCGCCGCATGTTTCACAACCTGGTCCGCGACATCCGGGGCCAGGCAGTCGATCACCATCCGCTCGGGCTGGCTGCGCAGCCAGGTCAACTGGCGCTTGGCCAGTTGGCGAGTGGCCGCAATGGCGCGTTCCACGGCTTCTTCCAGGCTGGCTTGCCCCTCAAGGTAATCCCAGATCTGGCGATAGCCCACACAGCGCACCGAGGGCAGCCCGGTATGCAGGTCCGGCCGCGCATGCAGGGCGGCAACCTCGTCGATCAAGCCGTCATTGAGCATTTTCCGGTAGCGCTGGGCAATGCGGGCATGCAGCGCATGGCGGTCCGAGGGTTCGAGGCTGAGCGTGACATAGCTGCGGCGCTGCGCCCCAGCCGACGCAGCGGGCCTGGCCTCTCGCAGCCAGGCCGACATTGGCCTGCCGCTGATGCGGTATATCTCGATCGCGCGCTGCAGGCGCTGGCTGTCGTTGGGAGACAGTCTGGCGGCAGTTTCCGGGTCATATCCGGACAGTTCACGGTGCAGGGCAGGCCAGCCTGTCTCGGCTGCTTCGCGGTCTATGGCTGCCCGGATGGCGGCATCGGCCTGAGGCAGGGCGTTCAGGCCCTCGCGCAGCGCCTTGTAGTAAAGCATCGTGCCGCCACAGAGCAGGGGAATGCGCCCCCGCGCCTCGATTTCTTCGATCAGCCTGCCGGCGTCGTGCTCGAATTCGGCGGCGGAATAGCTTTCCGCGGGGTCGCGGATATCCAGCAGATGCTGCGGTACCCGCGCCCGCTCTTCCCGGCTCGGCTTTGCTGTGCCGATGTCCATGCCCCGGTAGATTGTGGCGGAGTCGACATTGATGATTTCCACGGGCCAGCGCGCGGCCAGTGCCAGCGTGGATGCCGACTTGCCGGCCGCTGTGGGGCCGGCAAGGCAAAGAACCGGAACGGTCACCTCATTGCCCCCGCATGAACAGCTTGTCGAGCTCGCCAATGCGCCATTGGACCCAGGTGGGCCGGCCGTGATTGCACTGGTCAGCCCTCTCGGTTTCTTCCATCCTGCGCAGAAGGCCATTCATTTCGTCGAGCGTCAGGCGCCGGTTGGCGCGTACCGAGCCATGGCAGGCCATGGTTGAAAGCAGTTCGTTGCGCTGCTCCGTGAGGCGCGGCGATGTGCCCACCTGCGCCAGATCGCGCAGCACGCCGCGCACCAGCGATTCGATGTCGCCGCCGGCCAGCAGGGCGGGAACGGCCCGCACCGCCACCGATGCGGGTCCGGCCGGCCGTATGGCCAGCCCCAGCTCGGCCAATGTGTCCTCGTATTCTTCGATCAGGCCAATGTCTTTCTCGCTGACGTTGAATACCACAGGCACCAGCAGTTCCTGGCGCGGCAGGTCGCGCGCGTCCATTGCGCGCTTGAGCTGTTCGTAGACAACCCGCTCATGTGCCGCATGCATGTCCACCAGAACCAGGCCATGGCGATTCTGGGCAAGTATGTAGATACCATGTAACTGGCCCAGTGCCATTCCCAGGGGATGGTCGCCGGCGTCCGGGCCGAAAGGCGTGCCTGCGGGGGGCGGGGCATAGCGATCCGTTCCGGCGCCAGCGCCTGTTGCGGCCAGTGGATTGCTTGCCTCATGGGGCTGCGCGGAGCGGCCCACGCCTCCAATGCCACCAGGGCTGTCAGGGTTGGCAGGCTCGCCGTAAGGCGAGGCGTGCGGCTCCTGCAGGGGGCGGTACAAGGTGCGCCAGTCGCCGCTGCCTTGTCCATGCAAGTTCAGGCGCTGCTGGTCCAGGTAGGAAGGCCGCGCCACGCCGCCGTGCATGGCGGCGCCATGAGCGCTTTCCTGCGAGGCTTGCCCAGGCGGCTGGGCCGCCGGACTCAAGGTGGGGGCTTGTGTGTCCGCCAGGACCTGGCCCCCGGCGCCGGCCAGCACCTGCGTCAGGGTCTGGCTCACGAACCGGTGTACGGCGCCGCTGTCGCGGAAACGCACTTCGTGCTTGGCCGGATGAACGTTGACATCCACTGTGCCGGGATCAACCTGCAGAAACAGCACATAGGTCGGCTGGCGATCGCCATGCAGCACATCGGCATAGGCCTGGCGAACGGCATGTGACACACTGCGATCCTTCACAAAGCGGCCATTGACATACAGGTACTGCCTGTCTGCGCGGCTGCGCGCAAACGCAGGACGGCCAACGACCCCACGCAGCGCAATCAGGCCATGCTCGCGCTCCACCCCCAGGCACTGCTCGACAAATTCGACGCCCAGCACATCGCGTATCCGCTGCCCCACATCTGTTGCGCGCCAGTTGCGCTGCGCCTTGTCGTTGTGAAACAGCCTGAATGCAATATGCGGGTGAGCCAGCGCGATGCGCTCAAACGCATCCAGGCAATGGCCATACTCCGTGGTCTCGGAGCGCAGGAACTTGCGGCGTGCCGGCACTTCGTCAAAAAGCTGTCGAACATCGACGGTGGTACCCACCGGGCCTGCCGCCGCCGAGGGTTCATCCGATGCTGAGCGGACCTGCCAGGCATTGGGCTCGCCGGCGGTACGCGAGGTAAGAGTGAGCCGCGCCACGGACGCGATGGACGCAAGGGCCTCGCCGCGAAAACCCATGGAATCCACCGATTCCAGTTCGTCCAGCGACAAAATCTTGCTGGTGGCGTGGCGGGTGAGGGCCAGCGCCAGTTCTTCCCGAGGGATGCCGCTGCCGTCATCGCTGATGCAGATGCGGCGGATGCCGCCGCCGTCCAGGCGCACCTCGATAGCGGAAGCGCCCGCATCGAGGGCGTTTTCCATCAGCTCCTTGAGGACGGAGGCTGGCCGCTCGATGACCTCGCCTGCCGCGATCTGGCTGATCAGCAGGTCGGGAAGGGGGGCAATGGAGCGTCTATCTTGCATCAGCGTGTTCCGGTGACAATTGGCGGGCAAAAATCGGTTGGCGCGTGGGGGCCGGTGGCCCGAGCCATGCCTGGCGCCGCATTTTGCCTGCGGGCGGCAGGCAAAATGTCATTGTAAACAGCGTAGAACTGTCAAATCTTGTAATTATCATTTTAGCCGTCTGGCGGGAACACGGGCCCGGCTGGACTACACTTCCTCTTCGTGAACAGGCCGTCGCGTCTGCTTTCTTGCCTTGCCGGCAGGTCAGCGCCCTGGCCTGATGTATCCATACTGACAGGAAACTATGCTCGATCTCTTCAACATGATTCTCCACATTGACCAGTACATGGGCGAATGGGTGCTGCAATATGGGGACTGGATCTATCTGGTGCTGTTCTGCATCATCTTCGCTGAAACAGGCCTTGTGGTCGTGCCCTTTCTGCCAGGTGATTCGCTGCTTTTCATCGCCGGGGCTTTTGGGGCGAGCGGCATGCTTGATCCCGTCATGCTGGCCGGCCTGCTGATTCTGGCGGCGGTGCTGGGGAATACGCTCAACTACCACATCGGCCGGTACATAGGCCCCAAAGTCTTTACCAGCCGGGTACGCTTCCTGGACCAGCGCGCTTTGCTGCGTACCCACGTCTTCTATCAGAAGCATGGCGGAAAGACCATCATCCTGTCGCGTTTCCTGCCCGTGATCCGTACTTTTGCGCCCTTTGTGGCTGGCGTAGGCCTGATGAATGTCGTGCGTTTCCAGATATTCAATGTGGTGGGCGCCGCGCTTTGGGTGGCTGGCCTGGTGGTACTGGGCTATTTCTTTGGCAACGTGCCCATCATCAAAGAGCACTTGAACACCATTGTTCTTGTCGGCGTGAGCGCCGCGATCGTTCCCGTGGTCTTCGGCTTTCTCTGGAAACTGTTCAGGAAGAAGACGTCGGCTGCTCACGAGTAGTGGCGGCCGGGTGACGGGCCGGGGATTGCGGCGGGTATCAGGTGGGCTGTGCAATGCCGAACAGACGGGCCATGCCGCCTTGCAGATGGCTGGTCATGGCGTGGCGCGCGCCCTCCGGGTCGGAGCCGCGTATGGCTTCATCGATTGCGCGGTGTTCGTTGTGCACGTCCGCTGAGCGCCGAAACATGGGCTGAGGTGAGAGTTCGCGTATCAGCTTGATCGATACGCGGGTTTGTTCAGCCAGGGCGGCCATCGTCATGACAAAGAAGCGGTTGCCGCTGGCGGCTGCGATCGCGCCGTGAAAGGCGATGTCCTCTTCGATGCCGGGCTCGCCGCGCGCCAGTGCGGCTTCAAGTGCGCGGCGCCTCCTGGATATATCTTCAAGCAGTTGAAGGTCTGTGCACTGGGCCGCGCAGGCGGCTGCCTGCCCTTCGATGAGACAGCGAAACTCAAGAAAGCTGCGCATATCGGGGATGCTTCGCAACGGCCCGAAGGTGGCGTCTTGCAGGGCAGGCGGCTTGCCCACGAAGTTGCCTGCACCTCTCCTGGCATAGACCCATCCTTCGGTGCGCAGGCGGGCGAGCGCCTGGCGCAGCACTGGCCGCGATACCCCCAGCTTTCCCGCCAGCTCGTTTTCCGAAGGCAGGCGTTGATCGGGCTGCAGCTCATCGCGCTCTATCATTTCCAGCAGATATTTATAGGCCAGGTCGCTCAACGGTGAAATCGCCACGGCAGGCTCCAGCATAGAAGTTAAATCATCATTAAAAGAAGTAATACTAATTTGGATATTAATTGACATGTTATCAGGGCGAGCCGACGATGGCGGCACGTCCTGGATCGATGTATCTGATCGACAGGCGACTTGCTTAACAATTTCAGGAAGAGGCAGGCACAACATGTCACGCATCACTGCTGTACGCACTATCCGTATCGATGAACGCCCTAATCTGATCTGGGTGGAAATCGAAACCGACGATGGCCTAAAAGGGCTGGGGGAATCGTTCAGGGGAGCACAGGCCATAGAGTCGGTGGTGCACGAGCAGGCTGCCCCCTGGCTGCTTGGGCGAGATGCCAGCCATATAGAAGCAGTTTCCCAGCAGTTGATGAATCCCTATCTGGGCTTTCAGAGCGCGAGTGCGGAGATCCGCGCGGCAAGCGCAATCGATATTGCACTCTGGGACCTGGCAGGGCAGCGGCAAGGCATCCCTGTCTATGTGGCCATGGGAGGCGGGGTGCGCGACCGTATCCGTGCCTATAACACCTGCGCGGGCTATGCCTACAACACTTCAGGGACTATCCGCCGCAGCACAGATGGAAGCGAAACGTCAGCAGGCCCTTATGATGACCAGGTTGCCTTCATGCGAGACGCCGGGGTGCTGGCCCAGAGCCTGCTTGATGAAGGCTATACCGCAATGAAGATATGGCCTTTTGATGCCTTTGCGCCGGCAACGGGCGGGCACTTGATCACATTGCCGGATCTCAAGCGTGGGCTTGAACCATTTCGCAAGATTCGCCAGGCAGTCGGAGATCGCATAGAGGTCATGTGCGAGTTGCACAGTCTCTGGACTGCCAATGCGGCGGCCCGTATCTGCAAGGCGCTGGAAGATTATGAGGTGTTCTGGGCTGAAGATCCGATAGGCAAGATGAGTGATGCCCAGGCCTTGGCTGACCTGAGGCGGCAGACCCGCACGCCGGTCTGCGGCAGCGAAACCCTGGCGGGTACAGTGCCGTTCAGGGATCTGCTGGCAAAGGACGCACTGGACATTGTCATGCTTGATCTCGCATGGTGCGGCGGCTTGACCGAAGGCCGGAAGATTGCCGCGCTGGCCCAGGCATACGCCAAGCCGCTGGCTCCGCACGACTGTACAGGGCCGGTCACCCTGATTGCAGGACTGCACCTCGCCATGCACGCACCCACCGCCATTTTCCAGGAAGTGGTGCGGGCCACCTTGAGCACCTGGTATCGGAACCTTGTTACGGATCTGCCTGTCATCGAGGACGGCATGGTGCTCGCGCCGACCGCGCCAGGCCTGGGTACACAACTGCATCCCCAGGTAACAGCGCGGGCTGATGCCCGGGTGCGCGTCAGCAACCTGGCCTGAGTTTTCACATATTTGTTAACCGGCGACAGCACCTGGACATAGAGCCGGGAGCGCCTCAAGGAGATAAGAGAATGAAAAGTATTATTCTGGCGTTGTCTTTATCGTGTCTTGCTGCCAGCGCAGCCGCACAGGTCGAATGGCCCAAGGAGAAGCCTGTACAGGTTGTGGTGCCATTTCCCGCAGGTGGTTCGACTGACACCATAGGGCGGATCATGGCCGAGCAGTTGCAAAAACGCCTGGGCCAGTCGTTTGTGGTCTACAACCGGGCTGGCGCCACCGGCACCATAGGCGCGGGCTTTGTCCAGCGCGCCGCACCGGATGGCTATACCCTCATGATGTCTTCGCTAGGTACATATGTCATTGCACCCCACCTGATCAAGGCCACACCGTACAATGCGCTGACTGATTTTGATTACATCAGCGTTCCGGTGCAGGCCCCCAACGTTCTCGTGGCGGCGCCTGACAAGGCCGCACGCACTGTGCAGGATGTGATTGCCGAGCTCAAGGCCAGGCCTGGGCAGATCAGCTTTGCCAACTCGGGCTATGGAGCATCCGATCACCTTTCTGCGGAAGTATTCCTGCAGCAGACGGATACCGAAGGCATGCATGTTGCCTACAAAGGCGGTGCGCCGGCGATCAATGATCTCATGGGTGGCCAGGTTGATTATTCATTCCAGAACGTCAATGCCGTGCTGCCTCATATACGCGCGGGAAAGCTGCGAGCCATAGCTGTCACCGGCGCGCAGCGGTCACCTGTGTTGCCCGACGTGCCTACCCTGGGTGAGGCCGGTGTGCCAAACGCTGTGATTTATTCCTGGCAGGGGCTTTCCGCCCCCAAGGGCTTGCCTGCAGAGATCAAGGCAAAGCTTGCTGATGCCGCGATTGCGAGTTTCAAGGATCCTGCGGTCGCCAAGGCGATGGTCGAGCAGGGCCTGGAAATCGTGGCCAGCACGCCGGAAGAATTCACAGCCTTCCAGGCCAGGGAATTCAAGCGCTGGAAAACGCTGATCGAGGAACGAGGGATTTCCATCGAATGAGCGGGCAGCCGCGGCTGATACGGCGGGCCTGCCATTTCTCGAACCGTCGTGGCTGTGCGCCATCGCCCGGCTGCAGAGAGTTTGGCCGGGCGATGGGCAGGATGTCAGATAATGGCCTGCAGCCCTTTGTCGGCGATCACGTTGAGCAGCTTGAGCGTTGGCCCGGTGGGGTGGGTGTCGCCCTGCTCCCACTTGCGTACTGTGGAAGCGGTTGTGTTCAAGTACATCGCAAACACGGGTTGGCTGAACTTCAGCTGTTCCCGCAGCCGCTTGATGTCCGCCGCGTTGAAATCCCGCACCGGCGGCGGGCAGATCGCATCGAACTTGCGCATCGTTACCTTGCCGATCGCGCCGGCGTCGTACAGCGCGGCGAGGTCATCGCGCAGAGATTCAATGAGTTTGGTCGTCACAACATACCTCCATTAAAACACCTGTCCGCAGCGCCTTCGCCAGGCCCGGCGGGGGCAGGTCCAGAAACACTTCCCCGGCAAACTGCAAGGCATCCTGTTCCTTGCGTGTGATGTTTGCCTCATCATTCTTGGAAAAGCCGTGCAGGAACACGTAGCGGCTGCCGATCCTTGCCGAGAGCAGCGCCCGGTAACCGCCGCGCTTGCCGCTTCCCGGGCGGGCCACCCGCTTCTTGTAAAGCAAGCTGCCCAGGTTCGCATCCACCAGACCCTTTTCCATTTCACGCACCGCCTCGTACAAAGAAGCGTCGGGTAACTGCTCCTTTGCCTGCCAGCGGGAAAACGCCTTGCGCTTGAAAATATTCATGAACTACATTCCTTCAAAGTGTATCCGCAAAGGATATATTTAACAAGAGCCCCAAAAGCCTCTGCGGGAGCCTTCGGATACCCTCGCGGCCGTCCGGAGAAGCTTCACTGGAACATAGCGCAGGCGGGCCACTGTGCAGGCATGGCTGTGACCAAAATGTCATCGTGTGCGGAGGCCGCGCCAGCCGTGTCCGACGTGGCGCCGCGGTTCGCGGATTTCAGAAGCAAGATCCGGATTTGCCGGCCTGGGTGAAATCGCATAAAACTGGTGACAAGAGCCCATGACCCTGGGCGCACGGAGGCAGACTATGCGCGCTGGAAGGACGGACAGGCCGGCAACCACCGCTGTCCAAGACCTCATTCATTCATATTGTTGGGGTGCCGTGTCCGCGGAACTCGATGCGCAGGGGTGTGCCGTGCTGCATGGTCTTCTGGCGCCCAGCCAATGCAAGGCGCTTGCCGAACTGTATCCGCGCCAGGCGCTTTTCCGCAGCCATATCCATATGGCGCGGCACGGCTTCGGAAAGGGCGAATACCGTTATTTCGACTATCCCTTGCCCGATCTGGTCGGCGCGTTGCGAAGCGCGCTTTATCCATACCTTGTCGAAACCGCGAACCGCTGGAACGAGCGTATGGGAATAGACAGGCGCTATCCCGAAAAGCATGTGGAATTTCTGCAGGCATGCCATGCCGCGGGGCAGATGCGGCCCACGCCACTGCTGCTCCAATACGTGGAGGGCGACTACAACTGTCTTCATCAGGATCTGTACGGCGAGCTGGCCTTCCCGCTGCAAGTCGCGATCTTGCTGTCCGAGCCAGGCAAGGATTTCACGGGGGGAGAGTTTGTCCTGACCGAGCAGCGCCCACGCATGCAAAGCCGTGTCGAGGTCGTTCCGCTGCGTCGCGGGGATGCTGTTGTTTTCGCCGTGGATCACAGGCCGGTGTCTGGAACCAGAGGCAGCTACCGGGTCAAGCTCAGGCATGGGGTAAGCCGCGTCCGTTCCGGGATGCGCCATACCTTCGGGATCATCTTCCATGATGCGGCATAGCGGCTGCCTCGTGTCCCCGGCGGACATCGTGCTGATTTCAGGCAAAAAAATAGACGCTGGTGAGCGTCTTCGTGTGGCCTCGTGGCGTCCCCGGCAGGAATCGAACCTGCAATCTTCCCTTAGGAGGGGAAAGTTATATCCATTTAACTACAGGGACAAGGCGAATTGCGTAGAGTATAACGTAAGCCGCATGTATGCTAGCTTTGGCTAGGAATTACGCGGCTTGCCCAACTCCGCAAAGCGGGGGTGAAGTCTATCGCAAAAACGTTTGCGACGAAAGTGGCGGCCATGCGCCGGGTCGTGGAAATGAGGGCATGAGAGATTACAAAACGCGAACGTCCAGGTTTTTCCCAAGAGAGTGGAAGGCTGCTTCGATATTCTCTAATTTGGAGGAATGGTGTAGATCTACCAGGCGGTCGACTTGGGGCATATGGACTTTGAGGCGGCGAGCCAACTCCGACTTGCGAACGCCTTGAGAAACCATCTCGTTGGCGAGCAAAACCTTCACAGCAACCAAGGCGGGGAGCGTAACGCTCAACTGTCCTCGTTTTACTTTGGAGGGAGAGGGCACGATTCGTTTCTCATTGAAGTAGATTTCGATGGCTGCCTCCAGG
>Ga0182749_1003558_pt1 | contig 10579 bp, 9 predicted proteins | sample eDN3rd37CKraftMG_FD_128875 | JGI IMG/M metagenome (GOLD analysis project Ga0182749, IMG submission 128875) | Enriched Miracle-Growth compost microbial communities from Emeryville, California, USA - eDNA 3rd pass 37_C Kraft MG (version 2) (version 2) ...
CATCATGTTGGCAACGAGGACCTTATAGAAGATCGGCACCGAGAGCATGCGTTCCGAGAGGGCCCGGGGCAATCGGTCTCCAGAGGCCTGCGTGCTGGCTGATTGCATGGTTTTGCTACACTTCGACCTTGTCTACGTTATGGAAGGAGTACGGCACCGTGGCATCGACATCGTCGTTTGACATCGTCTCGAAGTTCGACCGGCAGGAGCTCCGCAATGCGGTGGACCAGGCCAGTCGCGAGGTGAGCCAGCGCTACGATCTCAAGGATACAAAGACCGAGATCACCTTGTCGGATAAGGACATCACGATCAACACGGAGAGCGAATACAGCCTCCAGGCGGTGAAGGATATTCTCGAGTCGAAGCTCATCAGCCGGAAGCTCTCGCTGAAGATCCTCGACTACAAGGAGCCGGAAAACGCCTCCGGGGGACGCCAGCGGCAGGTCATCCTCCTCAAGGAGGGGATCTCCGACGAGATCGCCAAGAAGATCGTGAAGCGCATCCGCGACGAGTTCAAGAAGGTGACGCCGCAGATCCAGGGGGACGCGGTTCGCGTTCAGGCGAAGAGCCGCGACGACCTCCAGGCGGTCATCGCCGCAGTCCGGTCGGAAGACTATCCGGTCGCCCTTCAGTTCGAGAACTACCGCTGACAAGAGAATACGACGCAAAGACGCAGTCACCCTGGAACTCCCGCTCCAGGGTGACTGCGTCATGCCCTCCGGCTCACGAGCCTCCACACGTCGCGCAGCCGTGCGAATGGCCAGGCCGCCGCCCGGCGCTTGCGGCTTCGCTTGCGCTCTGGCAACACCGACGCGACCCGCTCGAGGATCTCGCTCTCCAACGGCGACCCGGGTGGGAAGACCTGGATCGGGCCTGCCGGCCGTTCCGGCCACACGCGTTGGAACATCGCCCACTGATCGAGATGCGAGCCGATCCCCTTTTCAAGGGCCGACGCGACCTGCTCGATCCCGCGATCCAGATCGGCGTCGATATCGCCGGTCTTCTCGACCGTGAAAGGGTCGAGAATGTGGACGCGATGATGCAACCCGGCGCGTTCGCTCACGATTGGCACCACGGTGGCGCCGGTATCCCGCGCGATGCGCACCGCACCAGGCGGGAGCGTCGTCCGCTTCCCGAAGAAGACGACCGGACGGCCGTTCTGGAAGAAATCCCGGTCGGTTACGAAGACGGCGACCTCGTTTCGCTTCAATGCGCGATACGTGTGGCGCACGCCGGACGGTGTTGGCTCGACCATCCGATTGCCGCTGGAGCTCCGCAGGAAGGTCACCCCGTCGAACACGAAGCGCGACGTCGTGCGCCCCGTCACGATCGTGAGCGGATACCCCCGGTGCCCGAGCGCCTGGCCGATGAAGTCGAAGCATCCGACATGGCAGGTGATGAGGATCACACCGCGCCCGAGCGTCCTCGCCTCATCGATGATCGACCATGATCCACTGCCGAGGCTGAGATGCCGGGCGAAATACCGGTCATCCCATCGCGGCATGGCCAGCAGGTCGGCGAAGTTTCGCCCGCTCGTGCGGAAGACGGACCGAACCATGCGCCGCACTGCTGCGTCATCCGGCGCATCGCCCAGCACCTGGCGCACGTTCGCCTCGACATTCGCCCGGTAGGTGGGCGAGAAGCGATAGAACGCGAGCCCGACGCCATCGGCGAACCGCATGCGAAGGGGGAGCGGCACGATCCAGGTCAACCACGATAGCGCCCTTGCGCATGCCACACTCAGGCGATAGCGGAATTCGTGCCGCTCCTCCTGGCGAAAGGCAGGCGTCTTCGCGTTGCCGCTCCCTGCCTCAGCCACCCCTAGCCCGCCCTCTCTGCCAGGAAGGGCACGCCATCGCACCCGACACGCTCACCCTGTCGTCCCTGCCGCGGCTCACAATGCCGGCTTCCGTTCCTCGTGCTCGCGGAGGAAGCCAAACGAGTCGTAGACCACCGGGAGGGCACGGATGACCGTGAGCGCCACGGCCGCCCAGACGAGGAACCAGCCGATCCAATGGACCACCGACCACGAGTAGAATGTGCCCAGGGCGGTACCATCCGTATCCAGCCTGCGTTCGCCCGCGAGTCCGGTCAGGAAGACGAACCCGGCTGCCTTCGCCCAGCCGTAGAACCCGCGCATGAACCGCCCGGCAGTCAGCCAGGTCGTGAAGGCCGAGCGCATCATGTTCGACGAGCCGAATGCCGTCATCCCGTGGCTGTAGGAGATGGAGCGGATGCCATCGACGATGAATCCGCGTGTCACCACCAGCAGGGGCACCCAGACCGGAACCAATCCCATGTCCGAGAACGCGATCCAGAGCGAGCATTCGACGATCCGGTCGCCGGTGATGTCGTAGACCGCTCCGAAGGTTGAGGTCTCGTTGCGCTTGCGCGCCACCCAGCCATCAATGCCGTCGCTGGCGAAGACCACAACGATCAGCACCATGCACGCTTCGATCACCGGCACCGGGCCAACATAGGTCAGCCAGATGACGATGAAGAGCAGCGCCAGACGGCCCGTCGTGATCCAGTTAGCCATCCCGGCGGGTCCTGGCGCTGATCACGTATGCTGCGGGTTCGGTCTCGGCTGGCATGAAGCGGTGAGGCTGGATCATGGTCATCATGCGGGAATTATGCGTGCGGAGCGGGCGTCGCTCAACCTCCTGCCCTGCTTCCCTGCCCCAGTTCGCGCAGCATCGTGGCTGGATCGTCGGTGCAGATCCCCGTCACCCCCCAATCGACCAGCGTACGGGCGCGTTCCGGGTCGTTGACCGTCCAGATCCAGCTCTCGATCCCAAGGTCGAGGAGAAAGCGGACGATATCGGCGTCCATCGCCTGGTCGAGCAGGTTCAGCTGTGTGGCCCCGATCTCCCGGGCCAGCGCTATCGCCTCCTCGGTCGCTCCGATCGCCAGCGGCCAGAGGCTGGCATCCGGATCGACGCCACGGGCATGCCGCAGGACATCCCAGTCGAACGACGAGATTGCCCAATCGAGATTCGGACTCTGCTTGACGAGCGCCAGCACGGCATCGGCGGCAGCCGCGGCCTTGACCTCGATATTGAGCGTGGTCCTGCCCACAACCAGGTCGATCACCTCCCGGAGCGTGGGAATCCCCTCCCCACCGCCGGCATCCATTGCGGCCAGTTGGTCGGCCGTCCATGCGGCGACCGGTCCCCTCTCTCCTGTCGTCCGATCGACCATCTCGTCGTGGAGCACAACCGGGACGCCATCAGCCGAGAGGTGAACATCGAGCTCGATTCCCGGTACGCCGAGTTCCACCGCCCGGCGGAATGCGGCCGTGGTGTTCTCCGGAAACTCCCGCGACGCACCACGGTGAGCGTAGACCGCTGCCATTCGTTCGCCTCCCGGGCGGCATGGGCCGCCCATAGTTGACATGATCCGTATCAAGAATTATCATTCATCCAGATGCTATCTGGAGGATGATGCGAATGACCCCGAGATTTTCCGAACCCCTCTTCGTGATCAGCGTGGCTGCACGACTGGTGGAGATGCACCCGCAGACGCTCCGAAAGTACGAGCGCGAGGGGCTCATTGCGCCGTCGCGAACTTCGGGCAATTTGCGCCTCTACTCCGATAGTGACATCGAACGGCTCCGGCAGGTCAAGTACCTGGTGGAGCAGCGCGGGCTCAACCTTGCGGGCGTCCAGCTTGCGCTCGAGCTCACGCATCAGGTCCAGGAACTCAAGGGAAGAATCGAATCCGCGACCGAGGGGCGAAAACCCTCGCCGGTGGTCGGAGAACTCGACAAGCTCCTGGAGTCGCTGGGCTTCGTCGACGAACATCGCCTACGCGATCAGCAACGGCGCGACCACGACCACTCCTGACATCCCCAACCGTCCTCCCATCGTTCCCACCGGCAGACGCGCCACACCACGCGCCAGCCACATCTATCTTACGTGAGGAGTCCCCCAAACCATGGCAACAAACCAACAATTCACGGAGAAAGCCCGGGAAGCCGTCCTCGCCGGGCAGCAGATCACCGAAGAGAAGAAGCTGGCCCAATACGAACCGGAAGCCCTGCTCTACGGCCTCGTGGAGCAATCGGACGGCGTCGTGCCGCAGATCCTGCAGCGGCTTGGCGTCAGTCCCGCCGAGCTTGCCCCAGAGATCATGCAGCTGCTCGACCGCGCGCCGAAGCTCCAGTACAGCGCCGACGCGGTCGTCAGCTCCGGCCTGCGCCGGGCGTTGCAGACGGCCGAGGCGGAGGCCCGGCAGTTCGGCGACGAGTACATCAGCGCCGAGCACCTTCTCCTTGGCATCCTCTCGGTCGAGCGATCGCCAGCCGAGGCCCTGCTGCGCCGCTACAACGTCTCGAAGGACCGCGTGCTCGGGGCGCTCAGCGAGATTCGGGGCAACCAGCGCGTGACCGATCCGAACCCGGAGGGCAAGTACCAGGCGCTCGAGAAGTACGGTCGCGATCTCACCGCCTACGCGGAGCAGGGCAAGCTCGATCCGGTGATCGGGCGTGACGAGGAGATCCGGCGGGTCATCCAGGTCCTCTCCCGCCGCACCAAGAACAATCCCGTTCTGATCGGCGAGCCGGGCGTCGGCAAGACCGCCATCGCCGAGGGTCTCGCCCAGCGCATCGTGCGCGGGGACGTGCCGGAAGGGCTGCGCGACAAGCGCATCGTGGCGCTGGACCTCGGCGCGCTGATTGCCGGAGCGAAGTTCCGCGGCGAGTTCGAGGAGCGCCTGAAGGCGGTCCTCAAGGAAGTCGAATCGTCCGATGGGCGCATCATCCTCTTCATCGACGAGCTGCACACCGTCGTTGGTGCCGGCGCGGCCGAGGGGTCGATGGACGCCTCGAACATGCTGAAGCCGATGCTGGCGCGCGGCGAGCTCCATGCGATCGGCGCGACCACGCTGGACGAGTACCGCAAGTACATCGAGAAGGACGCCGCGCTGGAGCGCCGTTTCCAGCCGGTGATGGTCGGCGAACCATCCGTCGAGGACACGATCTCGATCCTGCGCGGCCTGCGCGAGCGATACGAGGTCCATCATCACGTCAAGATCCTCGATTCGGCGCTGGTGGCTGCGGCAACGCTCTCGGACCGCTACATTGCGGACCGCTTCCTGCCCGACAAGGCGATCGACCTCGTGGATGAGGCGGCATCCAAGCTCCGTATGGAGATCACGTCCATGCCGATCGAGCTGGATGAGGCCGAGCGGCGCATCATGCAGTTGGAGATCGAGCGCGAGGCACTGAACAAGGAGAAGGACGAGGCCTCGCAACAGCGTCTGAAGGCATTGGAGCAGGAGCTCGCGAGCCTCAAGGAGGAGCGCGACGCCATCCGCTCGAAGTGGGACCAGGAGCGCCAGGCGATCCAGGCGATCTCCGAGCTCCGCGAGGAGCTGGACAAGACCCGCGTCGAGATGGAGCAGGCCCAGCGTGCCTACGACTACAATCGGGCCGCCGAGCTCCAGTATGGCAGGCTCAAGGACCTCGAGCAGAAGATTCGCGAGGAGGAGCAGAAGCTGGCCAGGCTCCAGTCCAGCGGCAAGCTGCTGAAAGAGGAGGTCGACTCCGAGGACATCGCGGAAGTCGTCAGCCGGTGGACGGGTATCCCGATCAGCCGCCTGATGGAGGGCGAGATCCAGAAACTCCTGCGCATGGAAGACCACCTGCACCAGCGGGTGATCGGCCAGGATGAGGCGATCGAATCCGTCGCGAACGCCGTCCGGCGGGCGCGCTCGGGCCTGAACGATCCGAATCGTCCGCTGGGGAGCTTCATCTTCCTCGGCCCCACAGGCGTCGGCAAGACGGAGCTGGCCCGCGCGCTGGCGGACTTCCTGTTCGACAGCGAGCAGGCGATGATCCGCATCGACATGTCGGAGTACATGGAGAAGCACTCGGTCAGCCGCCTGATCGGAGCGCCTCCGGGATACGTCGGCTACGACGAGGGCGGCCAGCTTTCGGAAGCCGTCCGCCGGCGTCCCTACAGCGTCGTGCTCTTCGACGAGATCGAGAAGGCGCACCCGGACGTCTTCAACATCCTGCTCCAGATCCTCGATGACGGGCGTCTCACTGATGGCCAGGGCCGGACGGTCGACTTCAAGAACACGGTCATCATCATGACCAGCAACCTGGGGTCGAGCGCGATCCTCGGCGCAGGATCGGACGAGCCGCACATGCGGCAGCAGGTGATGGATGCCCTCCGCGCACACTTCCGGCCGGAATTCCTGAACCGGATCGACGAGGTGATCATCTTCCATCAGCTGACGCGCGATGAGATCCAGCAGATCGTGGACATCCAGCTGGAGACCATCAACCGGCGGCTGGCGGAACGGCGGATGACCGTTCAGCTCACCACGGCGGCACGGGATCTCATCGCCACGCTCGGCTACGACCCGGTGTTCGGGGCGCGGCCACTGAAGCGGGTAATGCAGAAGCAGCTGCTCGATCCACTGGCGATGAAGCTGCTCTCTGGCGACCTGCACGAGGGCGAGACCATCACGGTCGATGCCGGCGAGCACGGGGATCTGACCTTCCACGGGGCGATGAGCCACGCGCCGATGGCCGCCTAGCGGCTGCCAAGCCGATCCAGGGCGATTTCGCGACGGGGTGCCGAACAAACGGCACCCCGTCCGTCGTTGTGGGCGGCTGCCGCTCGTATACTGGAGTCGGACAGGAGCGGTCGACGACGATCGCGCTCGCATCGTGGGGAGGGAATCGTGGACCTCATCTGGGGTATCGTGCAAGCAGCGCTGATGACCGCGTTCGTGGTGGTGGTGATCGCGGCGCTGGCGGCCTTGTTCATGGTGGTGTTCGGTATCGCGGTCGGCATCGGGCGGCGGTCGAGCAATTCCTGAGGAAAAGGGAACCGATCGTGTCCGGCAGCCGTTCATGTCAATGGGGCCCCTGGCGAGCCGCCCCAGGTCGGCGGCATGTGGTGCCCTCGTCGAGAACCGATTCGGCCGATTCGCCAAGCATAGGAGAGATCATGGTGGTAAAGCCCTCCCCTTCCGCCCGGTCATCGGGTTCGATCTTCTCATTTGCGCTCGCCGTCCTGCTGGCGGCGCTGACGCTCATTCCGTCCCTTGGCCCGGTCGGCGCTCGCGGTGCGCTGGCGCAGGCAGCGGCGGTCGAAGACAACACAGCGACGGTCACGCCAGCCGACGCGCTGGTCTACACCTCGATCAATCTCGACACCAAATCATCGCAGTTCACCCTTGCGGCGGATCTCCTCAAGCGAGCCGGCCTCACCCAGGAAGTCGACTCCGCAACGTCGATGTCGGCGAGTGAGCAGGAGGCGATCGACGCTGTCACCGGAGGCTATGCAGCCTTCATCCTCACCTCTCTCTCTCCCGAGATCCTCGATTCCCTGGACACGGCACCGGCCGATCTCACTACGGCCGCGTCCGATCCGACGGCGTTGGCTGAGGGTGGCGTTCCTTCGGGCTTTGCAGTCATCCTCCAGAGCCCCGATCCAGACGCCGCGATGGCCGAGCTGATGAAGGACATCGAGTCCTCCAGCGACGCCGGAACCGCCAAGGTCGTGAAGGATACGTACGAAGGAGTGGAAATCACCTCCGTCCCGGCGACCAGCAGCGACGAGCCGGGCACGGCCATTGCCCGCGTGGGCGACTTCGTCGTCCTTGCCACGCTGCCGGAAGACATCCATCCCATCATCGACACGCAGAAGGGCACGGCGAAGAGCCTTGCCGACTCCGATGAGCTCTCGTCCGTGAAGGATGAACTGAACGCCGAGTGGCTCGCGTTTGGCCTGGTCAACGGCCCGGGCATGCTCGACGCGATCGAAGCTGCCGGCACATCGACTGCCGATGAGATTCCAGCCAGCACGAAGGCCCAACTGGAAGCCGTCACCGGCTTTGTCTTCTGGGCCGATCAGCCCGGCTTCCGCATGGATACGATCAGCATCGCGTCCGAGCAGGCCGCGACGCCGGTTGCCACGCCGGCGGTCAAGGGCGATCTCGCCAGCAAGGTTCCGGCCGATTCGTTGATCTTCGCCAACGGGATGAACATCAACCAGTATGGCGTGCTTGATGCCATCGGGCTGGTCTTCGCCCAGGCGCTGGTCGGGTCCGATATGAGCATGGCCACTCCGACGTCGATGGGCGACCAGGAAGCAGCCATTTACGCCCAGGCCGCCTCGATCCTCGGCTTCAATCTCAAGACCGACTTCATCGACCAGCTCAACGGTGAGTATGGCTTCGCGCTTTCCGCCAGCGACCTGACCTCCGGCAGCCCGAAGATCGACGCGATCTTCGTGACCGACACGGTGAACGCCCAGAAGGTCACTGATGTAGCGTCGAAGATCTCCTTCATCCTCGCCGCGGCGATCGATGGCGACATGATGTCGTCCCGCGAGGTCGGCGGCTCGACCGTGACGACCCTGAACCTGGGCGATGCCAGCACGCCGCTGAAGGTCGAGTACGGCGTGGTTGACGGCCAGCTGCTGATCGGCGTCAACGATGGCATCGACACCTACGTGTCCGGACCGGCCAACCCGCTCTCCGACTCGCCGCTCTACATGGATACCCTGGCGCAGCTGCCAGGCGACCCCACTGGCATCTCGTTCGTCAACCTGGAGCAGATCGTCCCGCTGGTCGCCGAAGCGGAGTCCGCGCTAGGCGGCGCCTCCTCGGTCGATGCGTCGCCGGACTGCGCGAAGTTCGCGACCCAGGCCGAGGCCCAGGCAGCCTACGATGAGGACTCCTTCACCAACTTCGACCTGGACCAGGACTTCGATGGCAAGGCGTGCGAAGACTTCTTCGTTTCGGCAACGGCGGAAGCCTCGCCAACCGCCGCACCGATGAGCGGCCTGCGCTCCGTCGGCATGGTCTCCTACGAGAAGGACGGCCACCAGGCGACGAGCACGATCATCCTGATCGTCGAGCAATAGGACCCGGACGCCCCAGACCCGCGTCTGAACGACGGCGAAACGGGGAAGCCAGCGCGCTGGCTTCCCCGTTTCCATGCGTGGTGCGGTAAGCTGCTTGAAGAGGAATCCGCATATGCAGACGGGCAGACCGCCCGATGAGGCAGACCATGATCGACATCGACCTCTTGCGTTCCATCCTTCAGGCGCCCGGCATCCCCTCGCGGGAAGACGCGATCCGGGACCTCGTCGCAGCCCAGATGAAGCCGCTCGTGGACGAGCTGAGCATCGATTCGCTCGGCAACCTGATCGGGGTGAAGCGTGGCTCCGGCAACGGCCCTCGGGTCATGGTTGCCGCGCATCTCGATGAGATCGGCTTCTTCATCCGGCACATCGACGACCGCGGCTTTCTGCGGCTCCAGCCGGTCGGCGGATTCGATCCGCGCATGCTGGTCGCCCAGCGCGCCATCGTCCACACACGATCAGGGGAGCAGTTGCTCGCGCTGGTGCAACCGGGGGCGAAGCCGATCCACCTGCAACAGCCGGGCGAGGCCAAGGACCTCAAACTGGAGGATATCTTCCTCGATCTGGGCTTGCCGGCTGACGAGGTGAAGGAGAGGGTCGAAGTCGGCGACTGGGTGACCATGCAGCGAGACACCGAGGTCCTCGGAAAGACGGTCACCAGCAAGACCTTGGACGACCGCCTGTGCGTCTACATCATGCTCGAGGCACTCAAACGGCTTGGCGCCCATGCGGCCGACATTTACGCCGTGGCGACCACCCAAGAGGAAGTCGGGCTGCGCGGCGCACGCGGCGCCGCCTACGCGGTCGATCCCGAGGTGGGGCTCGCGCTTGACGTGACCATCGCCGGAGACATCCCAGGCACTCCGCCCGAAGCGGCGGTCACGACGCTGCACGGCGGTGTCGCAATCAAGGTGTTCGACAGCTCGCACATCAGCAATCCCAAGCTGGTTGCCCACCTTCGCGAGCTGGCCGAAGCAAAGGCGATTCCGCACCAGCTCGAGATCCTGCCGCGCGGCGGCACCGACGCCGGCGCCATGCAGCAGGTGACGAACGGTGCGGCGGTGGCGACACTTTCCGTTCCGACTCGTTATGTCCACTCTGTCAACGAGACGGCCAGCATCGCGGATATCGAGGCAACCATCGACCTGCTGGTCGCCTTCCTGGAGGCGGCCGGATCGCGCAGTTACGGGTACGAGCTTCCCGGAGCGTAACGCGGACGGACGTTCGGTCGTTCAAGCACGAGACAGGATGCACATCGTTTGCCCGGGCTGGCCACATGCCGCACGGCAGGGCGTACTGAAGGAGCACCGAGCATGTCGTCGAACCGCCTAGCGCGACCGGCCCACCCATCCGGCATTGCATTCGATCCCGCTCGCACCATCACCCGGCGCAGCCTGGCGGCATCTGCGCTCGGCGCCGGGGCGGTGGCGGCACTCGGCCCGATATCGATCGTGGCCGCTGCACGCGGCTCGCAAGCTGGGTCCGCTCGGGCGTTGGCCGCCCAGGACGATATCCAGACCGATGTCGACATCGCGCTCCCGTTACTCCCCTATGGCCAGCCTGTCACCATCGACCCCCATCGTACTGTGAACTGGGGGCCGTTCTGGACGCTGCTCCCGCATGTCTGGGCCGGATTGCTGCGCTTCGACGAGCATGGCGGCGTACAGGCAGACCTGGCGAACTCGGTCGAGAGC
>Ga0182749_1003560_pt1 | contig 10577 bp, 9 predicted proteins | sample eDN3rd37CKraftMG_FD_128875 | JGI IMG/M metagenome (GOLD analysis project Ga0182749, IMG submission 128875) | Enriched Miracle-Growth compost microbial communities from Emeryville, California, USA - eDNA 3rd pass 37_C Kraft MG (version 2) (version 2) ...
AGCTGAAGGGCTACGGCGGCGGCAAGGCGACGGTCGGCTTCGACCAGCAGGAGGTCGATCTGCCCGCCAATCCGGGGGTCGCGGCCCTGGCGCCGGGGCGGGTCACCGTCGGCGTGCGCCCGCGCGCCTTCACCGTGGCGCCCCGGGATACCGCCGGCACGATCGATGCCGTGACCGAGCTGATCGAGCCGATGGGCGCCGAGACGCTGATCCATGCGCGGACCAAGGCCGGCGGCGACATCCGGGTGGTCGTCCCGCGCGACCGGAAAGTGACGGTCGGCGAACCGCTGCACCTGATCCCGGATCCGCTGCAGACCCACATCTTCGCCGCGGACGGCAGGGCGGTCCGCGCATGAGCCGGCAGCACGATCAGGGAGGGCTGTCGCCCGCCGCCGCGCGCAGGCTGGAATACGCGATCATCGGGCTCGGCATCGCGGCGCTGCTGCTGATTTTCCAGCCCTTCGACATCGCGCTGTTCACGGCGGGGGGCGTCCTCGTCGTCGTGGCGGCCCTGGCGAACAACCTGCTGCCGCTGGCGCAGCCCGGCGTTCCGAAGCGAACCGTGGTCAAGGCGGCGATGATCGTCGCCATGATCTTCTGCCTGGTCCTGCTGGTCTCGATCGTCGCCGCGCATCTCTACGGCCTGTTCTTTCTCAAGCCGCCGGATCCCAGCACCGTCTCGGGCAAGGCCCAGCTGGCCGCCAGGCCCTGGTACATGCACGGCTTCACCTGGACGGTCGCGGTCATCGCCGGCGTCCTGGCCTGCCTGCTGATGCTGCAGGGCCGCCGGGGGACCGGAAGCGAGGGAGCATCCGGCGAGCGCAATCCGTCAACATCTCCAGGGGAGTGAACGATGAGCCATCGCGATCAAGCCGCCGCCTTCCACCGCATGCAGCAGCTGATGTCCACGTCGCCGGTGCCGTCCATCTCCACCGAGCTGCTGGTTACGGCAGACGGCGAGCTGAACCGGGAGCTGAACAGCTTCCTGTTCGACCCGCCTTCCGACCCGAAGCTGCTCGAAGGCAAGCGCATCGCCATCTGCTGCACCAACGGCGTGGAGGAGGTGGAAATCCTGGGCGCCCATCGCTGGCTGACCGAGCATGGGGCGACGGTCCACATCGTCTCGCCGCGCATCGGCGAGTTCGATCCGACGCTGGGGCTGCGCTTCCCGCCGCAATGCGCCACCCATGTCCTCGCCATCCGGCTGATGGAGAATGCCGGCTGGCTCAAGATCGACCGCTACACCGACGAGGCGAAGGCGGCGGATTACGACGCCGTCCTGCTGCCCGGCGGCTGCTGGAACCCGGATGCGCTGCGGATGGACCCGCACGCCCGCGCCTTCGTCCGCGCCATGGACGAGGCCGGCAAGCCGACCACCGCGATCTGCCACGGCCAATGGGTGATGGTCAGCGCCGGGATCCTCAAGGGCCGGCGCGCCACCGCGGTTTGGAACATCCAGATCGACCTCGAGAACGCCGGCGCCGTCGTCCTCGACGAGCCCTGCGTGGTCGACGGCAACCTGATCACCGCACGCTTCCCCTACGACCTGCCGCGGCTGGTCCAGGCCATGGTGCAGCAGCTGCTGGCCGTAAAGGGCCACGCGTCGGCCGCACAGTGAACGCCGCGGCCGATCTCGCCTGAAGGGCCGACGGACCGCGCCGGCCGACAGAGGAGGGCGCCAGGTGCGGCGACCTCCTCCCCGACGAGAGATGTCCGCCGGTCCGCACATGACGCCGGATCGGGTCATATCCGCGACCGTCCGTCATCCCCGCAGGCGCAGGCGCATGACGATGTCCTGATCGTGGTTGCCGAAGCCCCGGCCGAAGATGTTCAACCCGCCCGGGTGCTCGGCGTTCTCGTCGATGCCGATCCGGAGGCGGATCGCGTGATGGTCGTTCAGGCGAAGCTGGTCCAGCGTCACGTCCGAGGCGCGGCTGCCGTCGACGAAAGCCCCTTCGTCGGTGACGCGCCAGGTGACCAGCTTGCCGTATTGCGAGCCGGCGAGCTTCCACCATCGCGGCGTGTAGCGGCCGCGGATATCGCCGTAGTCGCCCGGCGACGTCCAGGTCGCGACCGCGACATGGTTGATCCACAGCGTGATGTCGGATGGCCAGTCGCTGTTGGTGCCGGGCACCTCCGACGAGAGCTCCATGGTGACTTCGAGCTGCTCGATCGCCTTCCCCACCACCTTGGCGTTGTTGGGGAACTTGTATTCGACGAAGCCGCGGCCGAACCAGATCAGCGACGCCTTCATTCGGTTCGGATCCAGGAAATGATCGGGGACGTCGAGAAGGCCGAGCACGCCGTCCGTCGAGCACAGCCCGCAGGGCGCGCTGACCTCGCAGGTGGTGTAGAGGCCGATCGGCATCGCGACCTCGATGATCCGGTCGTCCTGCAGCGCGTCCGGATCGTCGAGCCGGACCGTGATCTCGTCATAGAGGGCCGAGCAGACCTTCTGCTGCCCCTTGCTCGCCTTCACGGTCTCGGTGCGGATCAGCTCCGCCCGCTCCAACTTCTGGACATTGATCGCGACCGTGGACTGGGGCAGGTCCAGCTCGCTGCTGATCTGGTTGACGTTCAACGGCCCGCGCTGCCGGAGAAGCCTGAGCATGGCCAGCCTGGCGGGCGAGGCAAGCGCTTCCAGCGCCTCGCCGCCTTCGCCCGCCATCAATGTCAGCAACCGGCGCTGTGGGACATCCATTGCACGACCGTCCTTGAGAGCAGAGACCACGACATCGTCGCTTTATGTATCAGAGATTCTGATATGTATCAAAATCGTTGACGAGCAGATTGAATGGGGCTTCACTCCTGCCCAGCCGGCTTCAGAACCGGTCGGATAGGGAGGAACCCATGCGCGTCATGAAATTGCTCATGCTCGCCTTTGCGGGCCTCGTTGCAAGCACGGCCGCGTCATTCGCCCAGGGTACGGTCTCGGATTTGCCGCGCCGGGAAACGCTGATCCTCGAAAATCCCGAGGGGACGATCAAGAATCCCGGCTGGTTCAACATCTGGGCCATCAATGCCGGCGGGCAGTACACCGGCCTGCACCAGCTGGCCATGGACACGCTCTGGTACATCGATCCCGAACGCGGCCTGGACGGGTCCTGGCAGAACTCGCTGGCGGCCGAGAAACCGATCTACAACGCCGACTTCACGGAGATGACCGTGAAGCTGCGGCCCGGGATCTACTGGAGCGACGGCGTCCAGTTCACCGCCGACGATCTCGTCTACACCGTCGAGACCCAGATCAAGACTCCGGGAATGCGCTGGAGCGCCCTGCTCGCGCTCAATGTCGACAGCGTGCGGAAGGTCGACGACTGGACCGTGGTGTTCAAGCTGAAGAAGCCGAACTCCCGCTTCCACGCGCTGTTCACGGTGCGCTTCAACGCCATCTGGATGATGCCGAAGCACGTCTTCGAGAGGGCGCCCGACCCGCTGCGGTTCGACTTCAACAAGCCGGTCTCACTCGGGGCTTACACGCTCTACGGCTACGACCCCGACGGCAAGTGGTTCGTGTGGCAACGGCGGGATGACTGGCAGCGCACCACGCTCGGCCGCTACGGCGAGCCCGGGCCGAAATACGTCGCCTATGTCGACCCCGGCCCGCCGGACAAGCGCGTCATCGCCCAGCTCAACCACGACCTCGACGTCATCCACGACATCGCGCCGGAAGGGATGTTCACCCTGGCCAAGCAGTCGAAGTCGCTGAAGACCTGGTTCAAGGGCTTCCCCTACGGCCATCCCGACCCGACCCTGCCGGCCGTGGTCTTCAACCTGCAGAACCCGACCTTCCAGAATCGCGACCTGCGCTGGGCGCTGGCCCTGCTGATCGACATCCGGGCCGTCGCAATGGCGTCGTACCGGGGGGCCGCGACGATCTCGGCGATCGCGATCCCGCCGACCGGCACGCATCCGGACGACTACCACAAGCCGCTGCAGGACTGGCTGGCCGGCTTCGAGCTGGACACCGGCAAGGAGAAGATCAAGCCCTACGACCCGACCATGGGGCAGCAGATCGCGGCGATGCTGCGCCCGTCCATGGGGGATCAGATCCCGACCGATCCCGCCGAGATCGCCCGCTCCTTCGGCTATGGCTGGTGGAAGCCCAATCCGACGGCCGCCGCCGAGCTGCTCGAGCGCGCCGGCTATTCGAAGCGGGGCAACGCCTGGACCGGGCCGGACGGCAAGCCGCTCTCGATCAAGATCATGGTCGAGGGCGACTCCCGCCCGGTGATGACACGGGCCGGCACCATGATCGCCCAGCAGTGGCGCCAGTTCGGCATCGACGCCAAGATCGATGTGGCGCAAGGCACGAACATGCTGGACCGCCGCGGCGCCGGCGATTTCGACACCTTCATCGGCTGGAGCGTCGAGACCTATGGCGGTCATCCCGACCTCGCCTTCTTCCTCGACAGCTGGCACTCCCAGTTCGTGGCGCCTCCGGGCAAGACCCAGTCGCCGCGCAACTGGCAGCGCCTGTCGAGCCCGGAGCTCGACAAGCTGATCGAGCAGATCCGCACCGTGTCCTTCGAGGATCCGAAGACGGTCGAGCTGGGGCGCGACTACGCCAAGTTCATGGTCCGCGAGATGCCGATCATCCCGCTGATGGCCTACAACGTCTTCACGGCCATGGACGAGACCTACTGGACCGGCTACCCGACGGCCGACGACCCGTACACCGATCCGGTGCCGAACTGGGGCAACTCGCGCCTGATGATGGTGCGGCTCAAGCCGACCCAGCCCTGATCCCTGCGAAGCCGCCGCGGGGTCCGGAGAGCCGGGCCCCGCGGGCACCCCCGAGGGTCGGATCATGAAGCCCTTCCTCGCCTATCTCGCCAAGCGGCTGCTGCAGTTCGCGGTCGTCGTCTTCATCGGCGTGAACATCACCTATGTGATCACGCATTCGACGCCGATCGACCCGGTCGAGCAGAGCGTGACCGCCGCGACTTCCTTCGGCGTCACCAGCCCCGAAGCGATCGAGATGATGCGGGCCTCGCTGCGCCAGCTCTACGGCCTCGAGGGATCGCCGGTCGAGCAGTATCTCTCGTTCTGGCGCCGGGTCCTCGTCGGCGATTTCGGCCCGTCGCTGTCGGCGTTCCCGACCCCGGTCTCCACCCTGATCTGGAGGGCCATGCCCTGGACGGTCGGGCTGCTTCTCGTCTCCACCCTCATGACCTGGATCATCGGCAACCTCATCGGCGGGCTCGCCGGCTATCACCGGCGAAACCGGCTGCTGAAGCTGGTCGGGATCGTGTCGATGGGGATCCACCCGATCCCGTACTACATCGTGGCCTTCGTTCTCCTGATCGTGTTCGGCTTCGTCTGGCCGGTGCTGCCGATCAGCGGCGGCGCCGGCATGAGCGCCGATCGCGGAGACACGTTCGGCTTCGCCCTGGACGTGCTGGTGCATTCCATCCTGCCCAGCCTGTCGCTCATGGCGGTCGGCATCGGCGGCTGGTTCATGGGCATGCGCGCCCTGGTGTCGAACATCGTGACGGAGGACTACGTCACCTATGCCGAGCTGGGCGGCGTCGGCCGGCGCCGGATCCTCGGCTCCTATGTGATGCGCAACGCGCTGGGGCCGCAAGTCACCGGCCTTGCGCTTCAGCTCGGTGCGATCTTCAACGGCGCCATCATCACCGAGCAGGTGTTCGGCTATCCCGGCCTCGGCTCGCTGCTGATCAGCGGGGTGAATTCCGGCGACTACAGCCTGGTGCTCGGCATCACCTCGGTCTCGATCATCGCGGTCTCGGCCGCGGTGCTGGTGATCGACCTGCTGTTCCCGCTGGTCGATCCGCGCGTGGAGGTCCGCTGATGCGGATCCTCGCCATCCTCCGCGACCTCCTCCGCTACAACATCGAATTCGCCGCGGGCCTCGTCCTGGTGGGGCTGGTGGCCGTGATGGCGCTCCTGTCCTTCGCGTCGCCGTATCCGGCACTCGACGTCTATGTGGTGCCGCCGGACGTGCCTCCGTCCTGGGACTATTTCCTCGGCACGACCTCACGCGGGCAGGACGTGTTCTGGCAGCTCACCGTCGCGATCCGCAACACGCTCACCTTCGGCCTCGTGGTCGCGGCGCTGAGCCGGATCATCGCGCTCGTCGTCGGGCTCGTCGCCGGCTACAAGGGCGGATGGGTCGACCGGGTGCTGATGTCGATCAACGACACCTTCGTCGTCATCCCGCTCTTCCCGATCCTGGTTCTGTTCTACTTCATCATGCGCGACGCGATGAGCTGGGCGATGCTCGCGCTGATCACCGCGGCGCTCGGCTGGGCCTATGACGCCCGGCTGATCCGGGCCATGGCGATGAGCCTGCGGACCCGCGAATTCACCCGCCAGGCCTATTTCTCGGGCGCGAGCACCGGCCGGATCCTGGTGCAGGAACACCTGCCCTTCGTCCTGCCGATCGTCTTCTCGACGACGATGAACAACATCAACTGGTCGATCGGCATCGAGGTCACGCTGTCCGTGCTCGGCTTCACCGACATCAACACGCCGACCATCGGCGGCATGATCTACTGGGCCAACCAGCACACGGCGCTCGTCGCCGGCGTGTGGTGGTGGATCGCCTTCCCGGTAGCCCTGGTGGTCATGCTCTTCGTCGGGCTGTTCCTGCTCGCGATTTCCATGAACGAATACATCGACCCGCGCAGCCGGCTCGCGCGCATGGGGGGCGGCGCGTGACCCCCGCTCCGCTGCCGACCCGGCGCCCGTCCCCCGCCGCCGCGCCCCTGCTCGAGGTCTCGGACCTCAAGGCCTACTACCAGATGCGGTTCTTCGGGGTGACGCGGGAGGTGCGCGCCGTCGACGACGTCACCTTCGCCGTCCGCCGCAACGAGATCTACGGCCTGGCCGGCGAATCCAGCTCCGGCAAGACCACGCTGATCAAGACGATCGCGCGGGCGATCCGCCCGCCGCTGAACGTCGTCGGCGGCTCCGTCACCTTCGACTTCCAGGACGGCCGCCGCGACGTCTATGCGATGACCCCGGCCCAGGTCGACGCCATCCGCTGGAGCCGCCTGTCCTATGTCAGCCAGGGCTCGATGAACGTGCTCAACCCGGTGCGCCGGATCCGGAGCTCCTTCGTCGACTTCGCCGCGCGTCACATCGGCGGCACCCGGCAGGCGTTCTTCGCCGCGGTCGCCGCCCATCTGCGGCGGCTGTCCCTCGACCCCAAGGTGCTCGACGCCTATCCGCACGAGCTGTCGGGCGGCATGCGCCAGCGCCTGACCATCGCGCTGGCCACCATCTGCCGGCCCGAATTCGTCATCGCCGACGAGCCGACGACGGCGCTCGACGTCATCGTGCAGAAGGGCGTGCTGGCCATGCTGCGCGAGATCCAGCAGGAGATCGGCTCGTCCATCCTGTTCGTCACCCATGACATGGCGGTGCACGCCAACCTGACCGACCGGCTGGGCATCATGTATGCCGGCCGGCTGGTGGAGGAGGGGCCGACGACCGAGATCTTCCGGCGCCCGTTCCATCCCTATACGGCGAACCTCATCTCGAGCCTGCCCCGTATCGGTGATGATGTCAGGAGGTCCGGCCTGCCGGGGGCGCCGCCGAACCTCGCGGACCCGCCCTCCGGCTGCCGCTTCCATCCGCGTTGCCCGCTGGCGGTGCCGCGCTGCCGCGAGGCGGTGCCGCCGCTGGAGGAACTCGAGCCGGGGCATCGCGTCGCCTGCCACGTCGCCAAGGCCCGCGCCACCGGGGCCGCTCTGTCATGACCACGCTTCTCGAGGTCCGGCAGGTCGGCAAGACCTTCAGGTCCGGCGGCCTGTTCGGGCGCCATGTCGTGCGGGCCGTCGACGGGGTCGATTTCGCCCTGGCCAGCGAGCGGCCGGAGGTCTTCACGATCATCGGCGAGTCCGGCTCGGGCAAGTCGACGCTGGCGCGGATGATCCTGAACAGCACATCGCCCGACGGCGGCTCGATCCTGTTCCGCGGCCGCGATCTCGCGACCATCCGCAGCCGCCGCGACCGGCTGGCCTTCATGGCCGAGGTGCAGCCGGTGTTCCAGAATCCCTTCGAGGCGTTCAACCCCCTGAAGCGGGTCGATCGCTACCTCTTTATGGGGGCCCGCCGCTTCTGCGGCGCCCGGACGCGCGACGAGGTCGAGGCCCGGGCGGACGCGGCGCTGCGCAAGGTCGGGCTCTCGCTCGCCGAAGTCCGCGGCCGCTTCCCGCACGAGATGTCCGGCGGCCAGCTGCAGCGGGTCGCGATCGCCCGCGCGCTGGTGCCGGAGCCGGCCCTGGTGGTGGCGGACGAGCCGGTCTCGATGATCGATGCCTCGCTGCGCATGACCATCGTCAACATGTTCCGGACGCTGCGCGACGCGTTCGGCGTCTCGATCATCTACATCACCCACGACCTCGCCACCGCCTACACCATCAGCGACCGGCTGATCATCATGGAGAAGGGCAGGGTGGTGGAGAGCGGGCCTGCCCGCGCCGTGCTCGATGCCCCGAGCCATCCCTATTCCATCCGATTGCTGCAGGCGGTCCTGCCCGTCGGCAACGCCTGGCGCGACGAGCGCCCCGCCGAACCCAGGCCCCAGCCGGCGGCCTGACCGTTTCCATCTTCGCCTCCCGGAGTCCTCCATGCAGACCGTCAGGGTTTCCATCGACCGCAGCTTCGCCATCGGCGAGACCGACCCCCGTCTGTTCGGGGCCTTCGTCGAGCATCTCGGACGCTGCGTCTATGGCGGTCTCTACGAGCCGGGCCACCCGACCGCCGATGCCAAGGGCTTCCGCCGCGACGTGCTCGACCTGGTCCGCGAGCTGGCGCCGACCATCATGCGGTATCCGGGCGGCAACTTCGTGTCCGGCTACAACTGGGAGGACGGCGTCGGGCCGGTCGACAAGCGCCCCCGCCGGCTCGACCTCGCCTGGATGTCGAAGGAGACCAATGCCTTCGGCACCAACGAGTTCATCGACTGGTGCCGGGCGGCCGGGATCGAGCCGATGCTCGCGGTCAATCTCGGCACCCGCGACGGCGACGCCGCGCGGCGGCTGGTGGAATACTGCAACTTCCCCGGCGACACCGAACTCTCGGATCTCCGCCGCGCCCATGGCTGGCCGGAGCCGCACGGCGTCAAGTTCTGGTGCCTCGGCAACGAGATGGACGGCCCCTGGCAGATGGAGACCAAGACCGCCGAGGAGTACGGCCGCAAGGCGACCGAGGCGGCCAAGATGATGAAATGGGTCGATCCGACGATCGAGCTCGCCGCCTGCGGGTCTTCAGGTCGCACCATGCCGACCTTCGGCGCCTGGGAGGACACGGTGCTGGAGCACACCTTCGAGCATGTCGAATACATCTCGCTCCACACCTATCTCAACGACTATGCCGGCGACACGGCGGCCTTCCTCGCCAGCCCCGACCTGATGGACTCCTTCATCGACGAGGTCGTGGCCATCGTCGACGCGGTGGCCGCGCGCCGGCGCTCGTCCAAGCGGATCATGCTCAGCTTCGACGAATGGAACGTCTGGTACCGCACGCGCCGCCGCAGCGAAGGCCGGACCAAGCTGGGCTGGCCGGTGGCGCCGGACATCCTCGAGGAAGTCTACAACATGAAGGACGCGCTGGCCTTCGGCGGGGCCTGCATCTCGCTGCTCAACCATGCCGACCGGGTCCGCTGCGCCTGCCTGGCGCAGCTGGTGAACGCCATCGCGCCGATCATGACGGAGACCGGCGGCCCGGCGTGGCGGCAGACGATCTTCCATCCCTTCGCCCAGTTCAGCACTCTCGGCCGCGGCCGGGTGCTGCGGGCGCAGGTGGACTCGCCGACCTATGCCGCGACCTATCACGATCCCCGCGGCGCCGCCGATCTGGCCTTCCCGCTGCCGGCGGTGCCCTATGTGAAGGTCGCCGCAGTCCATGACGAGGGCGGCCGGATCGTGACCCTGTTCGTCCTCAACCGCCACCTCGACCAGCCGGCCCCGATCGAGATCGACGCGCGCGGCTTCGGCGCCCTCGAATTGGCCGAGGCGCTGGAGATGCGCGACGACGATCTCTCGGCGACCAACACCAAGGAGACGCCCGACCGTGTTCGGCCCCGCGCCTTGACCGGCGTGCGCGTCGAGGACGGGCGGATCTCGGCGACGCTCGGGCCGGCCTCCTGGAATGTGATCAGGCTCCTTTCGCCAGAGCGGTGAGCTGTCCGGCGGCGTCGGCCGTGCGCCGGCAATCGCGCAGGAACTTCCGTGCTCGCCGATCGACCTCGTCGCCGAGGCCGGTGTCGAAGAGTCCGGAGAGGAGATCCCGCCTACCCGCGCGCGCCGTCGATGAGGTGGGGCAGGGTCGCCAGACCCTCCTGCCGCAGCTCCGGCGGCAGCAGCTCCTCGGGAAGATCCTGATAGCAGACCGGCCGCAGGAAGCGCCGGATGGCCAGGGTGCCCACCGAGGTGGTGCGGCTGTCGGAGGTGGCGGGGAACGGGCCGCCATGGACCATGGCGTGTCCGACCTCGACGCCCGTGGGCCAGCCGTTGGCGAGGACGCGGCCGGCCTTCCGCTCCAGGACCGGGATCAGCCGGCGGGCCAGTTCGAAGTCCTCGCGCTCCAGATGCAGCGTCGCCGTG
>Ga0182749_1003562_pt1 | contig 10570 bp, 8 predicted proteins | sample eDN3rd37CKraftMG_FD_128875 | JGI IMG/M metagenome (GOLD analysis project Ga0182749, IMG submission 128875) | Enriched Miracle-Growth compost microbial communities from Emeryville, California, USA - eDNA 3rd pass 37_C Kraft MG (version 2) (version 2) ...
ATGAAGCTCGGTGACGTCCCCCGCGGCCGTCGAACCGAGGCGTTGAGTTCCACACAGCACCAGGAGAACCATGCTTCTCTCCTCGCTCATAGGGGCTGACGCCATCGCTCCGGCCGGTTCCGGCAACGTGGAGGTCACCGGCGTCACCTCCGACAGCCGCAACGTCCGGCCTGGCTTCGTCTTCGTGGCGCTTCCCGGCGCCAAGGCCGACGGCGCACGCTTCATCGCCGATGCGATCGTTAAGGGCGCGGTGGCCGTGCTCGCGGGCGCCGACGCCGAGGTGGACGGCACCGGCGATGTGCCGGTCGTTCGCGCGTCCGAGCCGCGCCGCGTGCTTGCGCTGATGGCGGCCCGCTTCTTCGGCCTGCAGCAGCCCGAGACGACGGTCGCCGTCACAGGCACGAGCGGCAAGACATCCGTTGCCGAGTTCACCCGCCAGATCTACGCCGCGCTCGGACACCGCAGTGCCTCCCTCGGCACGATCGGTCTCATCAAGAGCGACGAGGCCATCTATGGCTCCTTGACGACGCCCGATCCCGTCTCGCTGCACCGGACCCTCGCAGAGCTCGCCGCCGAGGGCATCACGCACTTGGCATTCGAAGCCTCGTCCCACGGCCTCGACCAGCATCGCCTCGATGGCGTGCGCCTCAAGGCTGCCGCCTTCACCAATCTCGGCCGCGACCACCTCGACTATCATCCCTCGCTGGAGGAATACCTTGCCGCCAAGCTGCGCCTCTTCACGCAGCTCCTCCCCGAGGATGGCACCGCCGTCGTCAATATCGATGCCGATGGCGGGCATCGTGTGCTCAAGGCAGCGGAGGACGCCGGAAGGCGCGTCTTCAGCGTCGGCCGCAACGGCGTGGGCCTGAAGCTCGAGCGGCTGGTGCGCGAAGGTTTTGCGCAGCGCATGTCCGTGGCGCACGAAGGCCGCGTGTTCGACGTCCGCCTGCCACTGCTCGGTGAATATCAGGCGGCGAACGCGCTCGTCGCCGCGGGGCTTGCCATCGCGACCGGCGAGGTTGCGGGCCGTGTGCTGCCCGCGCTGCAAAACCTCAAGGGCGTGAAGGGCCGCCTCGAGATCGTCGGCGAAAAGAACGGTGGCCTTGCCGCCGTCGACTATGCCCACAAGCCCGAAGCCCTCGCCGCCGTGCTCGATGCCCTGCGCCCATTCGCGAGCGGAAAGCTCATCTGCGTGATGGGCTGCGGCGGCGACCGCGACAAGGGCAAGCGGCCCATCATGGGTGCGATCGCGGTCGAAAAGTCCGATGTCGTCATCGTGACTGACGACAACCCGCGCACCGAGAAGCCGGAGACGATCCGCGCCGAGATTCTCGCCGCCGCCCCCGGCGCCCGGGAGATCGGCGACCGCGCCGAGGCGATCGCGGCCGGCGTTGCCATGCTCGGCGCCGGCGACGTGCTCGTCGTTGCGGGCAAGGGTCACGAGACGGGACAGATCATCGGCGACAAGGTGCTGCCGTTCTCCGACCACGACGAAATCCGCAAGGCGCTGGAGCGCGGCTGAAGCATGACGAAGCCACTGTGGACCTGGGACAGCCTCGTGCCGGCCGCCATCGGCGTCGCCGAAGGGGCACCGGACCAGCCCATCACCGGATTCTCACTCGATACGCGCAGCCTCGCCCCGGGCGAGGTGTTCGTCGCCCTGCGCGATGTGCGCGACGGCCATGATTTCGTCCTCGAAGCCTTCCGCAAGGGTGCCGCGGCGGCCCTGGTGAAGCCGCGCTATCACCGCGTTGCGGGCGACGGCGCGCTTCTGCGGGTCGACGATACCCTCCAGGGCCTGCGCAACATCGCGGCCGCCGCCCGCCGCCGCACCGGCGCGCGCATCGTTGCGGTGACGGGCAGCGTCGGCAAAACGGGCACCAAGGAAGCGCTCCGCGCCTGCCTTTCGCGCCTGGGCCCGACCCATGCGGCGGAGAAATCGTTCAACAATCATTGGGGCGTGCCGCTCACCCTCGCGCGCATGCCCGCCGATGTGCGCTATGGCGTGTTCGAGATCGGCATGAACCACGCTGGCGAGATCACGCCGCTCACGGCGCTGGTGCGCCCGCACGTCGCCATTGTGACGACCGTGGAGCCGGTGCACCTGGAATTCTTCGGCACCACGGAGAAGATCGCCGAGGCGAAAGCGGAAATTTTCGGCGGCCTGGAGCCGGGCGGCATCGCCATCCTCAACCGCGATAATGCGCATTTCGAGCTTTTGGCGCAGCGCGCCCGGGAGCACGGCGCGAAAGTCGTCTCCTTCGGCCGCCATGAAAACGCCGACGTGTACCCGGAAGTGTTCTCGCTCGATGCCGAGGGCTCGGACGTCACTGTCCGGGTGGGAGGGCGGCTGGTCGCCTACCGTCTCGGCGCACCTGGAGCGCACCTTGCGCAAAATTCGCTTGCCGTCATCGCGGCGCTGGACGCGCTCGGCGCCGATATCGAGCGGGCCGTCGCAGCCCTCGCCGGCATGCGCGCCGCGAAGGGACGTGGCGAGCGCCGCCAGATCGCCTTTCCCGGCGGCCCCGTGCTGCTCATCGACGAAAGCTACAACGCCAACCCGGCTTCGATGCGTTCCGCGCTCGCCGCCATGGCGACCGTCCCCCGCGCGACATTCGCCCGCCGCATCGCCGTTCTCGGCGACATGCTCGAGCTGGGCGCAGAATCGGGAGACCTGCACGCGGCGCTCAATGGTCCCGTTGACGCCGCCGAGGTCGATCTGGTCTTTGCCTGTGGTCCCGGAATGGCCCGCCTGTTCGACGCATTGCCCCCGAGCCGGCGCGGGGCCTGGGCGCCAACGTCGGAGGGGATTGCCGAGGCGGTCACCAGCAGTGTCCGCGGGGGTGACGTTGTAATGGTCAAAGGCTCGCTGGGCTCGCGCATGGCGCCGCTCGTCGAGGCGCTGATTGCCAAAGGCGAGGGCGCACGTGCCGACACCTGAGCTGGCGGTTCGGCACGTGGGGGAGATCGAGATGCCGTGCGGAGAGTTGAATGCTGTATGAATTGGTGAGCTTCAGCGACCAGATCGGTGTGCTGAACGTATTCCGCTACATTACCTTCCGCACCGGCGGCGCCATCTTCACCGCGCTGCTGTTCGTCATGCTGTTCGGTCCCGGCATCATCGACCTGCTGCGCGTGAAGCAGGGCAAGGGCCAGCCCATCCGCGACGATGGACCCAAGACGCACCTCGCCAAGGTCGGCACGCCCACGATGGGTGGTCTCATGATCCTTGCGGGCGTCACGGTCTCGACGCTCCTCTGGGCGAACCTGCAGAACCCCTACATCTGGATCGTGCTCGGCGTGACGCTCGGCTACGGCGCCATCGGCTTCTATGACGACTACCTGAAGGTCAAGAAGCGCACCTCCTCCGGCTTCTCCAGCCGCATGCGGCTCGGCCTCGAGCTTCTGATCGCGGCCATCGCCACCGGCTTCGTCATGTATCTCGGCCCGCCCGAGATCAGCCAGGTGCTGACGGTGCCCTTCTTCAAGAACCTCGTGCTGGATCTGGGCATCTTCTTCCTGCTGGTCGGCGTCTTCATCATCGCCGGCGCCGGCAACGCGGTGAACCTCACCGACGGCCTCGACGGTCTCGCCATCGTGCCGGTGATGATCGCCGCCGCCACGTTCGGCCTCATCGCCTACCTGATCGGCAATGCGAAATTCGCCCAGTACCTGCAGATCCATTACGTGGCGGGAACGGGCGAGCTTGCGGTCATCTGCGGCGCACTGATCGGCGCCGGTCTCGGCTTCCTGTGGTTCAACGCGCCCCCCGCCATGATCTTCATGGGCGATACCGGCTCGCTCGCCCTGGGTGGTGCGCTCGGCGCCATCGCGGTCGCCACGAAGCACGAGATCGTGCTCGGCATCGTCGGCGGCCTGTTCGTGCTGGAGACGCTGTCGGTCATCATCCAGGTGGCGTCCTACAAGACCACCGGCAAACGCGTTTTTCGAATGGCGCCGCTCCACCATCACTATGAGCAGCAGGGCTGGCAGGAATCGACGGTCGTGGTGCGCTTCTGGATCATTTCCGTGATCCTGGCGCTGGTCGGCCTTGCAACCCTGAAGCTCCGCTAAACCCAACGCCTTCGGGCCCCAGTTGCGTTAGATTTTTGCCCATGATTCGCATCACCACCTTCGCGGGAAGGCGTGTTACCGTGTTCGGCCTTGGGGCTTCGGGCATCGCGACCGCCAAGGCGCTCGTCGCCGGCGGGGCCAATGTCGTCTGTAGCGACGACAGTCCCGCGGGCATGCAGTCCGCGGCCGATGCCGGGCTCGCCACCGCCGACCTCAAAGAATCGAACTGGGCGGTCTATTCCGCGCTCGTGCTGGCGCCCGGCGTGCCGCTCACCCATCCCCAGCCCCACTGGGCCGTGCGCGCAGCTAGGCTCGCGGGCGTGGAGGTGATCGGCGACCTGGAGCTGCTGGCGCGCGAACGGCGTGTGCAGGGTTTCGATGTGCCGCTCATCGCCATCACCGGCACCAACGGCAAATCGACGACCACCGCGCTTATTGCGCACATCCTGAAAGAGGCTGGCCGCGACACTCAAGTCGGCGGCAATATCGGCACGGCGATGCTGTCGCTGGAGCCGTTCGCGCCCGGACGTCACTACGTCATCGAGTGCTCGTCCTATCAGATCGACCTCGCGCCGAGCTTCGATCCCACCGTCGGTGTGCTCCTCAACGTGACGCCCGACCACCTCGACCGCCACGGCACGATTGAGAATTATGCGGCGGTGAAAACGGGTCTTGTTCGTGGCGCAGCCCGCGCCGTCGTCGGCATCGACGACAAATATTGCCGTGCCATTGCCGAGGAGCTGCGCGCCAGCAAAGGCGCCGAGGCCGTCACCACCATCTCGTCCCGTCCCGACGCGCCGAGCGATGTCGGCGTCGAGGACGGCGATGTCATCCTGCGGCGCGAGGGATGGGTGTCGACCATCGCCGGGCTCGCCGGCATCGGCTCGCTGCGCGGTGCGCACAACGCCGAGAATGCCTGCGCCGCCGCCGCCGCGCTGCTGGCGCTGCCCGAGCCTCTGGCAGCGGACCAGATCGCGCGCGGCCTCAAGACATTTCCCGGCCTCGCCCACCGCATGGAGCAGCTCGGCCACGTTGGCCGCACGCTGTTCGTCAACGACAGCAAGGCGACGAACGCCGACTCCACCGAAAAGGCGCTGCTGTCGTTCCCGGGCGGCATCTATTGGATCCTGGGCGGCAAGCCGAAGTCCGGCGGCATCGCGCCGCTCGCGCAGTATTTCGACCGCATCGCCAAGGCCTACCTGATCGGCGAAGCAACGGACGAGTTCGCGGCGACGCTCGACGGCAAGGTTGCATTCGAGCGTTGCGGAACGCTCGATGCGGCGACCGCCGCCGCGGCCCGCGATGCAGCCGCGGCTGCCGGCTCCGGTGGTGATCCCGTGGTGCTGCTCTCGCCAGCGTGTGCCTCTTTCGACCAGTTCCGCAATTTCGAGGTGCGTGGCGATGCGTTTCGCGCGCTCGTCGCTGCGTTGCCCGGCATCGAGATGCTGCGGAGCAGCCCATGAGGCTCTCGCGCGCCCATCATGCGAACGTCTCATTTGCGAAGACGAACGTGGATGCCGACCTGCGTCGGCATGACGAAGTGGACGGCCATCAGGTCAGAGCACTAAGCATCGTCGTCCCCGCGCGGGCACCTCACGTTTCGGCACGCAACAACATCATCCAGGCTTTCGATGTCCCAGCCCGCAATACCGTCATCCCGGCGAAGGCCGGGAACCACGCCAGGTTCAACGCGCGCGCGCTGGAAACTTTGAGTTACCGCCGCTGCGCCTGCCTTACCGCAGCACCGGCACCCAGCTCCCCGCAGGGCTGTCACCGGCGCCAAGCCAAGAGGCGTCCATGAGGCTCTCGCGCGCCGACCGTAGCCGTGTCGCCGACTGGTGGTTCACCGTCGACCACGTGCTCGTCGGCGCCATTCTCGCGCTCGTGGGCGCGGGCCTCGTCCTGTCGCTCGCCGCGAGTCCCGCCGTTGCGCTGCGCAAGGGTCTCCCGACCTACTACTTCGTCGAGCGGCATCTGTTCTTCTCCGCCCTCGGCGTTGTGGTGATGCTTGCGGTTTCGCTGCTCAGCCCGCGCGGTGTGCGCCGTCTCGCGCTCGGCCTCTTCGCCGTGTCCATGGTGGGGCTCGTTGCCGTGCATTTCGTCGGCGGTGAAATCCAGGGCGCGCGGCGCTGGCTGTCCATCGCCGGCCATTCGCTGCAGCCGTCCGAGTTTGCCAAGCCCGGTTTCGTGATCCTGTCGGCGTGGCTGTTCGCCGAAAGCAACCGCCGCACCGACATGCCCGCACTGCCGCTCGCGATCGCGCTCGCCGTCTGCTTCACCGGGCTTCTCCTTTCGCAGCCGGATGTCGGCCAGACGCTGCTCGTGACTGCGGTCTGGGGCACGCTTTACTTCCTCTCCGGGCAGGCGCTGCTGGGCGCTGGCATCATTGCCGGCTGCGGCGTTCTCGGCATTGCCTTCGCCTATACCTCGTTCGACCACGTGCGCTGGCGCATCGACAAGTTCCTCGCGCCGACGCCCGGCGATTTCTCCCAGCTCGACCGCGCCATGCGCTCCTTCTCCGAGGGCGGCTTCCTCGGACGCGGTCCGGGGGAGGGCACCATCAAAACGGTGCTCCCCGACGCGCACACCGACTTCATCTTCGCCGTCGTCGCCGAGGAATACGGCGTCATCGCCTGCCTCGTGCTGCTCGGGCTTTTCTTCTTCATCGTGATGCGGGTGCTCATCGCCGCCGCGCAGGAGAGCGACGCCGCAACGCGGCTTTCCATTCAGGGATTGGCGCTGCTGTTCGGCCTCCAGGCGCTGATCAACATGGGTGTCAACGTCGGCCTGCTGCCTGCGAAGGGCATCACGCTGCCGTTCGTGTCGTCCGGCGGCTCCTCGATGATCGCCGTATCGCTGACGCTGGGGATGTTGCTCGCGCTGACGCGGCATCGCCCGCATGCGGCACGCCTCAGAAAACCGGCACTGCTGAACGACATGGGACATATCGATCAGCGCATGCAGGCAACAGGACCGGGACAGAAGTGACAGAGCAGAGCAAGAGCGTGCTATTGGCGGCGGGCGGCACGGGTGGGCATCTCTTCCCCGCGCAAGCGCTCGCGGAGGAGCTGGCGCGGCGCGGCATCACCGTCGACCTCGCCACCGACATGCGCGGCGATCGCTACGGCATTGGATTTCCTGCGCGCACCGTTTATCGGCTGCCCTCCGCAACGCTCGGCTCGAAGTCGCCCATTGCCGCTGCGCGCACGGCGATGCTGCTCGGGCGCGGTCTCTTCTCCGCTTACAAGATCCTCGGCCGCCTGAAGCCGGGCGCGGTCGTCGGCTTTGGCGGCTATCCGACCTTCGCCCCCATCAAGGCGGCGCAGGTACGCGGGCTCCCCACCCTGCTGCACGAGCAGAACGCGGTGCTGGGCCGCGCCAACCGCATGCTGGCCAAGGGCGTGAGCGGTATCGCCACCTCCTTCGCGCAGACGAAATACCTCGCGCCGGATCTCGCCGCCAAGGCGCACCTCACCGGCAATCCCGTGCGCAGCGCCGTGATGGCCGCCGCGCAGCGGCCCTACCGCGCGCCCCAGACCGGCGGACGTCTGGCGCTCCTCGTATTCGGCGGCAGCCAGGGCGCGCGCTTTTTCTCCGAGGCCGTTCCGCCCGCTCTGGCCTTGCTGCCGGCGGAAATGCGCAACCGGCTCGATGTCGTGCAGCAGGCGCGGGCCGAGGACGCCGAAGCCGTCAAGGCGGCTTATGCCGCGAACGGCATAACTGCCGAGGTGTCGCATTTCTTTGCCGATCTGCCCGATCGCATGGCGAGCGCGCAGCTCGTCATCGCCCGCTCCGGCGCCTCGACGGTTGCCGAGCTGACGGTGATCGGGCGCCCGTCCATCCTGGTGCCGCTCCCGCATGCGATCGACAACGACCAGCTCCAGAACGCCGGCAGGCTTGCCGAATCGGGGGCAGCTTGGTGTATCGAGCAAAAGGATTTGTCGTCGCAGCGCCTTGCGCAGGACATCGCGAGGCTGTTGGGTGACCCAGGACGACTGACCGGAGCGGCGGATGCCGCCAAGCAACTCGGCCGGCCGGATGCGGTTGTGCGTCTGGCCGATCTCACCGAGGAGCTGATACGTTCGAAGTGATTCGGAGGGTGCGTTCGGCGGCTGCGAGGCGTGTCGGGCGGCCGTTGCCATAAGCGGGCCACGGGCAGCCGGCATCCCACCGGCGCCCATGACGAGGGACTATCACCATGCAGATGCCCCGCGAAATCGGGACCTTCCACATCATCGGAATCGGCGGCATCGGCATGAGTGCCATCGCCGAGATCCTGCTGGCGAAGGGCTATTCCGTCCAAGGCAGTGACCAGAAGGACAGCCCCAACGTTCGCCGCCTGCGCGCCAAGGGCGTGCGCGTCTTTATCGGCCACGACGCGGTGAACCTCGTCGGCGCCCGCTCCATCGTCATCTCCAGCGCGGTAAAGTCCGGCAACCCGGAGCTGGAAGCGGCGCGCGCCAAGGGTCTGCCCGTCATCCGCCGCGCCGAAATCCTCGCCGAGCTGATGCGGCTCTATTCCACCGTCTCCGTCACCGGCACGCACGGCAAGACGACGACCACCTCGCTCACCGCGCACGTCTTTGCCGCCGCGGGCGTCGACCCGACCGTGATCTCCGGCGGTATCATCCAGGACTGGGGCACGAACGCGCGCCTCGGCAAAGGCGACTGGATGATCGTGGAGGCCGACGAGTCCGACGGCACGTTCGTGCGCCTGCCGACCCAGATTGGCATCGTCACCAACATCGACCCGGAGCACCTCGACTACTTCAAGACGGTCGAGAACATGCACCGCGAGTATGAGACCTTCTTCCGCAACATTCCCTTCTACGGGCTTGCGGTCACGTGCATCGACCACCCGGTCGCGCGCGCCATGATCGACCGTCTGGAGCTGCGCCGCGACGGCCGCCGCCTATTGACCTACGGCACCGTTGCGGGCGCCGATCTTCTCTTGCGCGGTCTGCAGCAGGATCGCGGCGGCATCGTCATCGACGCCGACCTCAGCGCGCGCGTCAAGGGCGGCGAGCGCCAGATCCGTGGCTGGTCCATCCCCATCGCGGGCCAGCACAACGCGCTCAATGCACTGGCCGCCATCGCCGCCGCGAGCGAAGCGGGCATCCCCGATGCTGCCATCCGCCAGGCGCTCTCCACCTTCACCGGTGTGAAGCGCCGCTTCGAGCTGACCGGCACGTGGAACGGCGCGACGATCTACGACGATTACGCGCACCACCCCGCCGAGATCGGCGCGGTGCTTTCGGCCGCGCGCAGCGGCTCGCGCGGCCGCGTCATCGCCGTGTTCGAGCCGCACCGCTATTCGCGCGTCAACGATCTCTTCGGCGAGTTCTGCGCCTGCTTCCGCGATGCCGACAACGTCATCGTGGGCCCGCTCTACTCCGCCGGCGAGGCCCCGCTTGCCGGCATGGATCAACGCTACATCGCCGAGGGCATTCGCGCCGCGGGCCATCCGGCGGCAACGCACATCGATGATGTGCACGATCTTGTCCCGCTGCTGCGCCACCACGTCCGCCCCGGCGACATGGTGATCTGTCTCGGCGCCGGCACGTCGACCGAGTGGGCGCATGCGCTGCCCGGCTGGCTCGTCGCCGCCGACGAGCCGCGCCGCGCGAACGCCTAACACCAGTCCATTTTCCCCACCAGAGCGGAGGCGCGACGTTGACGTTTCCCGATCTCAGCGCTGACCTTGCAGCCCGCCTGCCGGATCTGCGCGGAAGGCTGGCCGCCGGAACGATGCTGGCGGACATCACGTGGTTCCGCGTCGGCGGTCCGGCGCAGGCGCTGTTCACGCCCGCCGACGAAGCCGACCTCGCCTACTTCCTCGCCAACATTCCCGCCGATCTGCCCGTCACCGTCATCGGCCTCGGCTCGAACCTCCTGGTGCGCGACGGCGGCGTGCCCGGCGTTGTCATCCGTCTCGGGCGTGGCTTCGCCAACGTCACCGCCGAGCCCGGCAATCGCATTCGCGCCGGCACCGCCGTACCCGATGTGAAGGTCGCGCGCGCCGCCGCCGAAGCGGGCGTCGCCGGCCTCGCCTTCTATCGCGGCATTCCCGGATCCATCGGCGGCGCGCTGCGCATGAATGCCGGCGCGCACGGAAGCGAGACGAAGGACGTCCTCATCGAGGCCCGCGCGGTCGACCGCCAGGGCAACATCCACGTGCTGCCGCTCGCCGATATGGGCCTCACGTACCGCCACAGCGCCGTTCCCCGCGATTGGATCATGACGCAGGCCCTCTTCCAGGGCACCGCGGGCGATCCCGCCGCCATCCTCAAGGAAATGGAGGACGTGGCCGACTACCGCGAGAAGAACCAGCCGATCCGCGAGCGCACCGGCGGCTCCACCTTCAAGAACCCCCCGGGCCAGAGTGCCTGGCGCCTCGTCGATGAAGCCGGATGCCGTGGCCTGCGCGTCGGCGGCGCCAAGGTGTCGGAGCTGCACTGCAACTTCCTCATCAACGACGCGAAAGCCACCGCCGAGG
>Ga0182749_1003565_pt1 | contig 10564 bp, 9 predicted proteins | sample eDN3rd37CKraftMG_FD_128875 | JGI IMG/M metagenome (GOLD analysis project Ga0182749, IMG submission 128875) | Enriched Miracle-Growth compost microbial communities from Emeryville, California, USA - eDNA 3rd pass 37_C Kraft MG (version 2) (version 2) ...
AGCTATGGCCAGCAAGCGTTTCATTGTGATGTCCTTTGCCGATTTCGAATTCATTAGTAGCTCGTGACTTAATTCGGGCGCATCCTGCGGCCGCAGGCATTCCGGAGTTCCAGAAAGCACGCGACAGCCAATGGGGCCGCGCTGCAAGCAGCGCAAACGTTCGCCAGAGTCAAGGAATGGCTGCAATGCATATTGCTAGGCTATAGCCTGTCCACATGCCAACAAACTTGCTGAACTCTGTCCTTTCGATCAATAACTGAAAGTCAGGCGCCGTGCGCAATTGGCGGTGGCGCTATGAATTCCGTTGGAAGATGCCCGTCTGAATGACCAAGATTCGCTCCCCTCTTTTTTCGGCGCTCTCTCTCGCGATGCCGCGTCTCAAAATCGAGACGAAGAAGGAGGTCAAAGTCGGTTTTCTGGCGCCGCTTTCGGGAAAGCTGAAGTCGTGGGCTGAGCCCGGTTATCACGGGTGCCTGATCTGGAAGGAGAGGATCAATGCCGCGGGCGGTCTTCTTATCGGAGACCGGCGCTATCTCGTCGAGATCATTCCACACGACACGCGGTTCCAACCGGAGCGCGCTCTGGAGGGGGCGCGAAAGCTCGTTCTCGAGGACGGCGTCAAATTTCTGATCATGGTCGGGGGCAACGACTTTTCGCGCCCGCTAAGAGATTTCGTAAACCGGCAACGGACGTTGGTCAGCACGGCCTTGCCGAGCGATCTGTCTCCGGATGCCCGGACGCTGATCGCTCCGAGCGAGGTGCATCCGATCTATAATGTCACTGGCGTCGATTGGTTGAAGCGCGACCAGCCGAGCCTCAAGACCGTCGCCATGTGCACGCAGGACGACGCGCACGGCTTGCCTTCGATCGCCACCTACCGCGCCGCTTTCGAGGCCGCCAACATCAAGGTCGTCGCCGAGCGTCTGTTTCCGATCGAAACATCGGAATTTGGCGGAATCGTCAAGGAATTGCTCGATAAAAACCCGGACTTCCTGTGCTGGGATACGGCCTACGAGCCTTTCGTCCATGCGCTTACGATCGAAGCGTTTCGCCAAGGTTATCGCGGGCGCATCCTCTCATGCACATGCGATAATTACCGCGAACTGATCGACCGGACGTCCCCGTCGTTCATGGAAGGCTTCGTTTTTCAGTTCCCGGATTTCGATGATCCGCGTCTCAACGATCCGCAAATCAACTTCGAAAATCCCAATCTGTTCTATCAGGAATTCTGCGACCGTTTCCCCGGAACATGGAGCGCGGTGTCGTGGCAATACGTATCCGTGCTGGATCTCTGGAAAGCCGCGGTCGAGCGGTCGCAGTCGTTTGAGCCGGCGACGGTCATGGCGATGATGAAGGTCGGCGGCCAGAGCAAGAATGTGTTCGGCGAAGCCACCTGGTGGGGCCGGGAGCTTTTTGGAATCGACAATGCGCTCGTTGGTTACTGGCCGGTCGTCACGATCCAGAACGGGCGCGCGAGGATCGTCGAATACGGTTCGATCCTGGATTGGTGGAATGCGCACAGCGGGATTCTGATCCGGCACATGCGAAAAATGGGTCTGATGTGGGACCAGCGCGAGGGGAAAATCGCCGAGAGCCGCTACGGCGTTTAGCTCGACGACGGCCGAGTCACGGCGAATACATGAGATCTTCCTGGTTGTTCGCGATGATCAGCTTCATGAATTCGGCAGCGCCCTCGATGTCGCGGCTTTCCAAGGCTTCGTAGAGGGAACGGAGCCGCTTCTGGCTTTCGCTGATGCGTTGGGGTGAGAGGGATTGCACGCGCGTGGCGAGCCAATGCGGCTGGCATCTGACCTCGCCCACAATCCGGTACATCGTAATCAGCAACCGGTTGTGGGTTCCTTCGGCGATCTTCATCAGAAACTGCTTTTCAAGCAGTGCAAATTTCACAGCGTCCGCGACGATTGCTTCGATTTCGTTCAGCAGGGCGCGCAGGTCGTTGAGATCGCGAACCGACATGTACAAAGTCGCGAGCCGAACCATCTCGGGTTCGAGCAGTGAACAGACGACGCTCATTTCAAAAGGCGACGCGGATTCGACAATGCCTTTGATGTCGAGAACATCCACCGGCTTGGGAGCCGCGGATGGTTTGGCGGCCGCCGTTTTATAAACGACGTATGTGCCTCCGTTCGGCCGCCTCACGACCACTCCGTAGGATTCCAAAAATTCCAGCGTCTGCCGGATTGCCGTTCTCGTCATGCCGAGATCGTCGGCAAGATTGCGCTCCGCACTGAGGCGGGATCCAAACGAATATTCACCACCGACGATGCGCTCGAAAATCTTGCGGGCGGCCGCCTGCACTTTCTCTTTGACGAACGGGGGATTGGCTTCGTCCCGCTCCCACGGCGGAATCACGTCGGACGTGCTAGCGGCCATATCGTGTTCCCTTTCTTCTCATCCGGATCTCCGCGCCCCGAGCGTTCATAGACATCATCAATGGTGGATCGCCCCTGCTGCGCATTTGATCGTGTAAGCAGATGCAAAAATGCCTGCTTTATTTTTTACACAAAAATCGACCATAAAAAACCAAAAACGCACATAGCGAAAAAACGAAAGAATTGTCAATAAGAGAGAACTAAATGGCCTGACTATCGAATTTTATTGCGAAGCACAATATCATTCCCAGGCAAATAGTTTTCTTATGTAGAATTATTTTTCACTTGCAATGACCGTCGGATTGCGGAAGAACTGCGACTATCGATCGCGCGATGTCTCATATGGTCGATAAATGTCGAATTTGGTGGAGCGCAAGCTTCATCGATAAAAGCTCATTGCAGGCACGGCTAGAAAAGCCAATTCGGCGGAGGAAACGATGACAGTTGAGGTAGCAGACATATCGAGGGGGCAAGCCTCCGGCGAACTGGTGCGATCGATAGATTGGCGCGGCGCATTCTGGGTCGCGAGTGGGGTGCCAGCCCTCGTACTCTTTTCCATTGGCGGCATCGCGGGGACGACCGGCAAGGTCGCGTTTCTCGTTTGGGCCGTCTCGATGCTGATGGGATTTATTCAATCCTTCACCTACGCAGAGATCGCCGGCCTGTTTCCGAACAAGTCGGGCGGTGCTTCCATTTATGGAGCCGCTGCCTGGGTTCGCTATTCCAAACTGATTGCGCCCTTGTCGGTCTGGTGCAATTGGCTGGCTTGGACTCCCGTCCTGTCGCTCGGATGTTCAATCGCAGCCGCCTACATGCTGAATGCCGTCGGCCCCATTCCCGCGGCGGATTCTCCGGCGGTTCTGGCTTGGGTCCATGCGCACGCCGCTTCTATTGGACCGGACAGCCCGCGTGTTGCCGAATGGCTGGCGGCTAACGGCGGTAAGACGGCGGCGGATGCAATCAGTGCTCTTCTGGCGCAAGACGGCGTTGCTGCGTTGACGCCCACGATCCGCACCTGGACGCTTTTCACGCATAGTTTGGGTCCGGTTACGTTTTCCCTTAATGCCGTGTTCTTCATCGGCGCGATCCTGATGCTGATCACGTTCGCCATTCAGCACAGGGGCATTCTCGGAACCGCAAGCGTTCAGAAATATATCGGCCTTCTGGTGATCGTTCCGATGCTGATCGTCGGAGTCGTGCCGATCATCACAGGCCAGATCAATTGGTCAAATTATTCTCCGCTCCTTCCATTGAAGTCTGCCTCCGCGCCTGAACTAGGCGCGTGGGACATCAACGGTTGGACTTTGGTTCTCGGAGGTATGTTTATCGCGGCGTGGTCGACCTACGCCTTCGAAACCGCCATTTGCTATACGAGCGAGTTCAAGGATCCCAAGACAGATACGTTCAAGGCGATCTTTTACTCGGGCCTTCTCTGCCTGCTTCTCTATACGTTGGTGCCGTTTACGTTCCAGGGCGTTCTCGGTCTCGACGGCATGCTGGCTGGCCCAATCGTCGACGGTTCCGGCGTCGCGGCTGCGATGGCCCAAATGGTCGGTGGCAGCGGCTTCCTCGTCAACATCATGGTGATGTTGATGATCCTCGCCCTGATGCTTTCGATCATGACGGCAATGGCCGGCTCGTCACGCACCCTGTATCAGGGTTCGGTCGACGGATGGCTGCCGCGTTACCTCGATCACGTCAATGATCACGGTGCGCCGACGCATGCGATGTGGACCGATCTGGTTTTCAATCTTGGTCTGCTCGCCATTGCAGCCGCCGATTCCACGAGCTTCTTCTTCATCCTCGCAGTTTCGAACTGCTGCTACATCATCTTCAACTTCCTGAACCTCAATTCGGGCTGGTTGCACCGTATCGACAACGGTCACATTCGCAGGCCCTTCAAGGCCCCGACGATCCTGCTCGTTCTCGGTACCACGTTCGCTTTCGTCAACGCGGCCTTCATGGGCGCGGGTGCGAAAGTCTGGAATCCGATGGCGCTGGTTTCTGGCGCAACTGCGGCCGCGTTGATTATCCCGGTCTTTCTCTTCCGCCACTACGTCCAGGATAAAGGCCAGTTTCCTGCTCACATGCTGGAAGACCTGAACCTTACGTCGAACGAGTTGCAGGAGCGCAAGGCAGGCGTGCTTCCCTATCTCGCGCTCGTTGCGGGTATCGCGGTCGTGCTGTTCGCGAACTGGTTCTTCACGCTTGCGGGATGAAGCCGTTTCGATCTCGCGATGAGGGCCAGGGCGGAATGTCCTCCACCGCCGCCCTGGCCCGTTCGATCCGACGAGAAAGACAGGAGGACGGGCCGCTAACATCTCAGATGCGGGAGAGTTTGAAGCTCATGACTGAACCAGCAATAAAAAGCCGTCCGGTATATCCGGGATTGAAACCCGATCGGTATGCTAAAAGTAATGTGGTCGCCATTGATGAGGATGGCAGAGATGCTTTTCTCGAAATGGCCAAGACGGTCGATGATCGCTTTCTCCGCAACACAACTGTTTTGTTCGTCAAAGGGCGACCCAACGGCCATGACCCGGTCGCTCCTCTGGAAGCCTTAGGGCTCGTCAATCTGTGGGTGTTCCCAAGTCTCGAAACCTTGATCGCGCGTCTGAACGGGCTACTGTCGATCTCCCGCATGGGAATGCGTCTCTACGCTGCAGGCAACGAACCGCTCATCGGTCTGGTCGTCAAAACGGCCCTGAGCCACGGCATCGTCCATAGCTCGATCATGACGGAGCACCGCGGATCGCTTCGGCGCCGCGTGCAATGCGTTCACTGCAAAGGCATCACCGAGAACGTTACGACCAACCCAGCGAAATGCTCGCATTGCGGGTTGATGCTTCTTGTGCGCGACCACTATTCGCGGCGCATCGGAGCATTCCAGGGCGTCTGCATCGACGCAGAAGTGCCTGGTGAAATTCCTGAAATAAAGGCGGAATTCCTATGACGAAGACGACATCGCGGCGTGTGCGCGTTGACGCGCTCGAACAAGTTGCCAATCGCATCAAGCGTTTTGAATTCGTTCCGGTTGACGGCCAGCCGTTGCCGATCTTCTCGGCGGGATCGCATGTCATTGTAACCATGCGCGATGGCGATCGCGTGTGGCGAAATCCATACTCGTTGATGGGATCTCCTCAGGATACCGATCGCTATCAGATTAGCGTTTTGCGGGTCGATGAATCGCGTGGCGGTTCAGCGTTCATGCACGAAAACGTCGCCGCCGGGATGACGCTTGAGATTAGCGAACCGGTCAATTTGTTTCCGGTCATATACACGGGCAAAAGACACGTTCTGATCGCGGGTGGAATAGGCATCACACCTTTCATGGCGATGCTCGCGCAATTCAAACGCGATATGACGGCTTTCGAATTGCACTACGCGGTTCGATCCGCGGAAGAAGGGGCTTACATCGATCGCTTACGGGCAGATGGAACGTCCGGCATTCACATCTACCGCTCCGACAAGGGCCAGCGGATCAACCTCACCCAAGTTATCGAGAACCAACCGCTCGGAACGCATCTTTATGTCTGCGGTCCGCAGCGGATGATCGATTGGACATTGCAAACGGCTCGCCAGGAAGGCTGGCCCGACGAAAACGTCCACTACGAACACTTCGATGCTCCGCCGCCGGGACGGGAGTTCCTGGTCAAGCTTTCGAAGTCCGGCAGGGAAATCCGTGTCGGTGAACATCAAAGCATTTTGGAAGCGCTGGAGCAGGCGGGTGTGGATGCTCCCTATCTTTGCCGCGGCGGCGCCTGCGGTCAGTGCGTGACGGTGGTTTCCGAAGCGATCGGAAAAATCATGCACAACGACCATTACCTGACCGACGAAGAAAAACAGCAAGGCAATCGGATCGCCACGTGCGTATCGCGCATGGATGGCGGCACTCTGACACTCGAACTTTAGATTGAGATCCGTGGAAGGAGCGATTCCATGAACACGATGTTCAAAGACGAAACGTTTCGAGATGATTTCACGTTTTCGAACAGCCCGGCGGCCATCAAGCGGTTTCCGTTTCCCTTCTGGGAGGACAAGTATCGCTATTCGGTGAATATCGAGCCGCATGTCGCGGGCCCCAAGGGATCAGTCTACGAGTTCCCCATCGACATCGACGAGCACTACGTCGCGGATATGCGCGATCGCGCTCTGGTACTGAAGGAGGATCCTCTCCGCGTGCAAGCGCTTCCGCATATGATGCTGGCGCAGTGGGATCTTCTCGAACTGCTGATGACGAGCATGGCGCGGGATTATCCGGAGCATTTCACGCTCGAGCGAAACGGCGATGAATGGCATTGGATCAACAGGCCGCTGAAGATCGAAAATACATTCCGTTTCGGCAATGCCGCGACGCTGCCTTACGAGCCTATGGAATACATCATGCGGCAGTGCCAAGGCGACATCACGCTCTTGGATCAGAGAGAGAACAATCTTTGGATGGACGCGGGCATCGCGACCTCGCAAGCCGATTGGTCTCTCGACTTCGACGTCGGCATGAACTTCATGGAGTGGCATGCTCCGGTTCCCCTAGCGCATCAGCAAGGCGTGTTCGATCGGGCGCTGAAGTTTCTTCTGGCGCTCCAGCTTGGCAAACCGGTTCGCCGCCTCAACTGGACCATGACGATCAATCCGCGCTTGGATACGAGTCCGGAAAACTATCACAAATGGGGCGCCGACCGAGTCACGGTCACGCCGGAAAACGTCGGCGACAAAGTCCACTTGCGCGTCGAGCTTCAGGCCCTCTGGCGTTTGCCGAGATCGAACGCGATTGCATTCTCCATCCGCGCTTATCTTATCAAACTGAACGAGCTCGTTACCGATCTTGATAGAGCGCGGCGACTGCATCGCGTTCTTCAAACCATCCCGCCGGAGCTCGTGGGTTACAAGGGCATCACGCGTTATCTCGACGTGACGCGCGATTGGCTCGCGAAATACGACGACGGCAAGCCGACGCCCGTCGGGTTCCTGTTCCAATAATAACGAAAGAATGGCTCGAGCCGCTCGGCTTGAGCCGAGTATTGAACGAGAGGAAACTCCTAATGTCTTTTACGCGCCAATCGGCTCTTAACGATCGTCACCGCAAACTAGGGTCGGATTTGTCGTCCGGTTGGAACGACATGCCGATTCCTCAAAACTATTCGGCAGATCCCTACGACGAGACTGAGACGGTTCGAAACCGCGCTGGTTTATTTGACGTATCGGCGCTCAAGATCGTCAATGTTTCCGGGCCCGAGGCTCAGGCCTTCCTAAATCATCTTCTGACGAGCGACGTCTCCAAGGCGAAGCCTGGGGATTCACATATCAGTAACATCGTCAACGCCAACGGCGGTCTGATCGACGACGTTCTCGTCTATGTCGATAGTCCCGATCACTACCGCGTGTCGCACGGAGGCGGAGCCTTCGAAGAGGCCGCGGCAGCGGCAAAGGGCAACTTCAAGGTCACGGTCGCGCGCGATGACGATGTGCATATTCTGTCGCTGCAGGGTCCGCTCGCGTTGGAAACGCTTGCGCGCCACACACCCATGAAGCTTGCGGAACTCGGCTACTTTCATCACGGCAAAACGACATTGTTCGGAAAGCCGGTCTCGATCGGCCGAGGCGGTTACTCGGGCGAGCGCGGTTATGAAGTCTTTTGTTCTGCTGCCGACGCTCCGTATCTTTGGGACGCGATCCTCGATGCGGGTAAGGACGCTGGTGTTCAGCCCGTTTCGTGGTCGTGCCTCGATATCGTTCGCGTCGAAGGCGGGCTTCTGTTCTTCCCGTTCGATATGACTCACGCCGAGACGACGCCGTGGGAAGTTCGCGCGGATTGGACCGTGGACCTCTCCAAGCCGGACTTTGTCGGCAAAAAGGCACTCGTCGACAAGAAGGGCAAAGAGCGCTCCTTCATCGCCGGGATCGAGGTCGCGCACTCAAAGGCGATCGAGCCCGGCACGAAGATCAGCGCGAATGGAAAGCCGGCTGGCGTCGTAACCAGCTCAACTTTCAGCCGGCATTTGATGAAGTCGCTGGCGATGGCGCAACTCAAACCCGAGTTCACGGCACTCGGCACCGAGCTCACGCTCCATGACGGCCAGGATTATCAAGGGTTGGTGGTGAAGATGCCGTTTTACGATCCGCTGCGATTGCGGACGCATCCCGTTTCCGAGCGCACATAATCTGATCATCCCGGATGTGCGTCAACTTTGGCTGGGAGGTTTGCTCCCAGCCACTTTTCCAATCTCAAATGTGGGCTTCCTCTAAAACGACACTGACCTTGCCCCTACGTCTATAAGGTTCAGACGGTGATGCAAAAGCGGAGCGCAGGCTTGATCTCGCGTCACCCCCTGGATAGCCGGCCACAGAGTAGCTTCCGTTCCGGCCACCAGGGAGAGAGTGCCAGTGGCCGAGGCGTTATCGACTGGCTGAGACGTATTCAAAGTTGGCGCGGATATATTTCACCTGACGATTTCGCATCCGTCGTGGATTTCACCGCCGCCGATTCTTCTAACGCAAGCTCTGAACTGCACGCTGACGACGAATGTGTTTTAGCGCGCGTATGCGTGGGCTTGCCCTGTGCACTCGCAGGCGCGGATCAACGTTGTCGCTTTATCGCCGAGCGAGCCGCGCTCGTTGGACAGGATATCGTTAGGGAAACGTGTCTGTCGCGATGCTGGGAAGCGCCCGCCGCCGTGCTCGACAGCCCCGCGCCTCGTCAAAATCTTCACTCTGATGCCTCGGCGCAAAAGGGCGACGATAGGCTCCAAACCTACCTTTCATCGGGCGGCTACAGCGTGTTCAAGAGCTGTCTTTCGAAGCGCCGCAGTCCAGAAAGTATCCTCTATTCGCTGTCGGCAAACAGTATCGCTTCACTTGAAAAGGCGAGCAGTCCTCTTGGCGCTCGCCTGCGGGAATTGCGCGCCGTCAATGCCGCAAACAAGCTGTGTCTCATCATCGATGAGGGTCGTCCGGCCGAGATGAGTCAGACGTACTTCATCGAGAACTTCACCCACCACGTCATCGAGGGTTTGCTTATTTGCGCCTATGCTGGTGGTGCGAAGGAAATCGTGATTGGCTACGACCGCCGGCATCGGCTTCTGCGCAGATTGCTCGAGTCCGAAATTGCGCGAGCCAAGGCCTCGGGCGTCGAATGTCCATCGCGCATCATCTTCGTGCATGCGAGCGCGGATACAGAGCAAAGTCTTCTTCGCAGACTCTGTGTCGGCGAAAGCGGAGATAAAGCTTCATCCGTTCTGATCGTGAATCCGGAAATCCTGCGATGGGTTCCCGAGATCCTTGCCATGGGAACGGATGCGTTCGAGGCCGCAAACGGGAATAGGATCGCCGCGCCGGTCCTGTTCTCGATCTCGGGATGTGTCGCCACGCCCGGCGTTTACAAGGCGAACGTCGGAAGCACCGTCCAGGAGTTGATCGATGTTGCTGGAGGCATAAAGGACGGGCAGCAGTTCCATAGCTTCGTTGCCGGCGAATGGAGCAATCCGGCAATTCCAGCGCGCTACGCGAACCTGAGCATCGACGGTGCTTCGCTGATGCAGACGCCGCTGTTGTCTTTTCCGATTGCGGTCATATCGCACGGTGACCCTTTACAGCGGCCTTGTGCTTTCGGCGCGGAACATTTCCCAAGCCAAATTCGAGGAAAGGATGAACCATGATGGCAAGTGAATCACTCTATACGCGCATGGGCGGTGCGCCCGTTCTTCGTGATCTCGTCGAAACGTTTTATGACATCATCGAGAACGAGCCTGAGGGCGAAATATTGAACATATTGCACCTCCGTGGTCATGGCGTCGCTCATTCGCGCATCGAGCAGTTCAATTTCCTGGTCGGGTTTTTCGGAGGGCCGAAACTTTACGCCGAGAAGCATGGACATTCGGACGTGCGCGAGATGCACCGGCATGTCGAAGTCGGACCTGCAGAAAGGGACGCGTGGCTTTTGTGTATGTCGCACGCCATGGAGAAAATCGGGCTCGATCAGGACATTTCCGAAGAAATCATGAAGCATTTTCGCGTGGTCGCGAACTTGCTCGAAATTGAAAATCGTTCGAACGAGAAAATCAGGAACGCCGCGGGTCTGAGCGCCGCGCACTAAAAGGCGGATACGCCAGCCGGCATCCCGCGCTATCGTGCGGCGGCCGCAGGATCAACGCACCGAACGGGCGATCAGTAAG
>Ga0182749_1003567_pt1 | contig 10562 bp, 7 predicted proteins | sample eDN3rd37CKraftMG_FD_128875 | JGI IMG/M metagenome (GOLD analysis project Ga0182749, IMG submission 128875) | Enriched Miracle-Growth compost microbial communities from Emeryville, California, USA - eDNA 3rd pass 37_C Kraft MG (version 2) (version 2) ...
GATCGCGCGCACGGATCCGTCGGCCGCCGCTTGCTCGATGCCGGCCTTGATGCCCTCGATCACCGCGTTGTTGATCGCGTTGCGGCGCTCCTGCCGGTTTATCGTGATCCAGAGCGTCCTACCGCGCCGCTCGTAGAGTATCGGGTCGCTTGCAGCCATGTCCACCTCCGTCAGGCCTTGACCAAGCCCTGCTTTACCCAGCTCTCCGGCACCTGCACCATCATCTCCAGCGCCATCTGGCCGAAAGCCTTGCCCTGCGGATCGATGCGCAGCGAGGCCATGCCGCCACCGCCGAGCGCGCCCTGGATCAGGAAATTGAGCGCGCCCAGGCCGGGCGCTTCAAACCGTTCCGCGGGGCCGTGAACGATCCCGGCGAAAAGCTGCAGCATGCGCTCCGTCGTGACCTCGCGGCGGATGAGCGGCAAAAACTCCGGGCGCCGGGCGATGATCGCGATGTTCGAGGAATCACCTTTGTCGCCGGAGCGGGCATAGGCAAGCCGGATCAGCGGCACCTGAACGGTGGGTTCGTCGTCCGCCGGCGCGATTTCCCCGACGGGGCGGGCCGCAACGGGCAACTCGCCGCCGGACGGAATGCGGATTTCCCTGCGCTCCCCGCCCATGGTGAGCACCGGGGCCGGCATCTCAGCCTTGGGCACATAGAAGGTGAAGAGGCGCACAACCGGCGTCGCCTTGGGCCGACCTCCGAAGATGCCGGTTGTTCCCGGAGAGAATGACAGGCCGATCGATCCGGTCTCCTTCGAGAACAGATCGAGCGCCTGGCGGCTTTCGTGCTGCACCACGAGGCGCAAGAGCACCTCGCGCGTTGCCCGTGCCTTGGAGGCGTGGGCATAGCTTGCCTCGGCGCCCAGCACCTCGACATGCGTAGCGGTGAAATCGCTCAGACCGCGCGCCGCGAATTGCGCCCGCGCCCGCGCGATCATGGCCTCCGCCGTGCGCTCCGCCTTGCGAACGGCGTTGGGACCGACGATCGAAATGGCCGCAACGGCGCGGTAGCCGTGCTGATAGGTGGCGGAGACCTTGTAGCTCGGGCTCGGCGGCCGCCCCTTGGCTCCGGAGACCAGCACCCGGTCCGGCCCTTCCTGGCGGATGGAGACGTCCGAGAAGTCCGCCGTCACGTCCGGCAGCATGTAGGCTGAAGGATCGCCTATCTCGTACAGCACCTGCTCCGCCACCACCGGCGGAGTGATGAGGCCGCCGGTGTTTTCAGGCTTGGCCAGCACAAAGGACCCGTCGGCGCGGCATTGGGCGATGGGATAACCGATGTTTTCCCAGCCCGGGACGCTCTCCCAGTCGGTATGGATGCCGCCGGTCGCCTGCGGCCCGCATTCGAGCACATGGCCGACGAGACTGCCGGCGGCGAGCCGGTCATAATCGTCCTCGGTCCAGCCGAACTCATGCATCAGGATCCCCAGCGCAAGCGCGCTGTCCGCGCAGCGGCCGGTGATCACGATATCGGCGCCGGCGTCGAGCGCGGCCTTGATGGGCAGCGCGCCGAGATAGGCGTTGGCCGTCAGCATCTCCTTGGGCATTTCGAGGCCGGAATGCGCGTCCCGGACGCCCGCCGCCCGCATTTTTTCGAGGAGCGGCATAACATCGTCGCCCTCGACGATCGCGATCTTCAGCGAGAGCCCAAGCTCGCTGGTTGCTGCCTCGAGCGCGTCGCGGCAGCCGGCCGGGTTCACCCCGCCTGCATTGGTGACGACCTTGATGCGGCGGCGGGCGAGCTCCTTCAGGTTCGGCTTCAGATAGGCGATGAAGTCCGGCGGGAATCCAGCCGCCGGATCCTTCATCCGCGCCCGCGCCAGGAGCGACATGGTCACCTCCGCGAGGTAATCCATCATCAGATAGTCGACCTCGGCCGTGAGCAACTGGGGGATGGCCATCGGGCTGTCGCCCCAGGCGCCGGAAGCTCCGCCGATGCGGACGATCTTGTCGCTCATTCTCCTGTCTCCGGCGATCAGTAGGATTTGGGCAGGCCGAGCACGCGCTCGGCGATGTGGCAAAGGATCAGCTCGCGGGAGACCGGGGCGAGCCGCATGCCCACCGCCTCGCGGAAATAGCGCTCCACATTGAATTCGGCCGCATAACCCATGCCGCCATGGGTGCGGATGGCGCGGTCGCAGGCATGGAAGTTAGCGTCGGCGCTCATGTACTTGGCCGCGTTCGCCTCCGCGCCGCAGGGCTGGCCGGAATCGTAGAGCTCGGCGGCGCGCAGCGTCATCAGCTCGGCGGCCATCAGCTCCGACCAGCTCTCCGCCAACGGGTGCTGGATCGACTGGTTCTGTCCTATCGGCCTGTTGAAGACCACCCGGTCCTTGGCGTACTGCACCGCCTTCGACAGCGCCCGCCGCCCGACGCCGATGCATTCGGCCGCATTGAGAATGCGTTCGGGATTGAGGCTGTCGAGCAGGTAGCGAAAGCCCTTGCCCTCTTCGCCGATACGATCCTCGACGGGGATTTCGAGCCCGTCGATGAAGAGCGCGTTGGAATCGACCGCCGCGCGGCCCATCTTGTGGATCTCATGCGCCTCCACACGGTTGCGGTCGATATCGGTGAAGAAGATCGACAGGCCGTCGGTGGGCTTCTTGCACTCCTCGATGGGCGTCGTGCGCGCGAGCAGCAGGATCTTGTCCGCGATTTGCGCCGTGGATGTCCACATCTTGCGGCCATTGACGACGTACTTATCGCCTTGCCTGACGGCGCGCGTCTTGATCTTCGTCGTGTCGAGGCCGGCATCTGGCTCCGTTACGCCGAAGCAGGCGCGGATCTCGCCCTTGATCAGCGGCACCAACCAGCGCTCCTTCTGCTCGGGCGTGCCGTGCACGACGATGGAGTGCGGTCCAAAGATGTTGATGTGAATCGCCGAGCAGGCAGCGAACGTGCCGGCCGAATTGCCGACCACCTGCATCATGATGGCCGCCTCCGTGACGCCGAGCCCCGCGCCGCCATATTCCTCCGGCATGGCGATACCCAGCCAGCCGCCGTCGGCGATTGCCTTGGTGAACTCCGTCGGGAACGTCGCCGTGCGGTCCTTCTCCTGCCAATACTGGTCGTCGAAGCGATCGCAGATCGCCTTCACGGCATCGCGGATCTCGGCGCGCTCGGGTGTCGTGGCAAGGGCATCGAAGTTCATAGCCGGTTCCTTATTTACTGTGCGGCCGGTCAGGCCGCGTCTGTCGCATCGGCGCGTTCGGAGTTCAGCACCTCATCCGTATGCTCGCCGAGATTGGGTGCAAGCCGCCGGATGGAGGCGGGCGACTTCGAGAACTTGATCGGGAAGCGCGCGAAATTGATCTCGCCTTCCGTCGGATGCGGCCGCGTCTCGAACATACCAACGGCTTTCAGGTGCGGATCGTCGAACAGATCCTCGATCGAGTTCACCGGGCAGACCGGGATGTCGATCGAGCGGCAGAATTCGATCCATTCCGCGTTGGTTCGCGTCGGCAGGTATTTCGCCAGATACGCGCCCGCCACCTCGGCGTTCTGCGTGCGTGATTCCTGGGTGGCAAAACGAGGGTCGCGATCAATCATGCCCGGATCGCCGACCAGGTCGCAGAAGGCGCGCCAATGCTTGTCGAGGTAGACGACGAGCGAAAGGTATCCGTCCTTGGTCTTGTAAGGACCGCGCACCCGCGACAGGAGCCGCTTGTAACCCATCTCGCCAATCGCCGGCTCGAACGCGCGTCCACCCATGTGGTCGGCCACGACGAACTGCGCCATCGTCTCGAACATCGGCACTTCGATCTCCTGGCCCTGGCCGGTGACCGCGCGATGGTAGAGCGCGCTGGTCAGCGCAATGGTGAGGTAGAGCCCCACCACGCGGTCGCAGATATTGACGGGCGCGTAACGCGGCGCGCCGTCGACCGCCTGGAATAGGCCGGAAATGCCGGCCGCAGCCTGCATGAGATCGTCATAGACGGCTTGGCCCGAATTCGGACCGTCGCTGCCATAGCCCACGGCGCCGCAGAAAATGATCTTCGGGTTGATCGCTGAAACCGTCTTGTAGTCGAGGCCGAGCCGCTGCATCGCCTGCGGCCTGACATTGTAGACGAGGATGTCCGCGTCGGGCACGAGGCTCAGCAGCGCCTCCCTTCCTTCCTTCGTCTTCAGGTCCAGCACGACGCTGCGCTTGTTGCGGTTGGATTGCAGGTAGAGCGGACCCATGCCCTCGTGCCGGGAGGGCCCGATCCAGCGCATTGAATCCCCGCCTGGGCTCTCGATCTTGATCACGTCGGCGCCGAGGTCGCCGAGGATCTGGGTCGCTGCTGGCCCCATGATCACAGTGGTAAGGTCAAGGACGCGCACTCCGGCCAGCGGCCCTTGTGGTGCGCCTTGCTTTGTCGTCCCGCTAGCAGGTCCGACTGTGCCTTTCATAACTCCCCCACATCCTAGTTTTCGCTGAAGCGAAAGAAGTTTCGTTTAAGCGAATGTGTATTTACGGCTTGTGGCCCTGTCAAGTCGACAGGGCCGATTGAGGACAGAATGCGGCTTGGAAGGCGTGATCCGAGAGGCAATGACAAGGTCGCCCGCACGATCGCTATCGGCGTTGCGGAGGCTGACGTCCGCGACGAGCGCACTGGAAATCCGCCGGCTTCGGATTGTGTGCTCGGCTGGATCGCAGCCGGTGCTGGTGACCGGCTAATCGAGCAGGCCGCGGTCGCGCGCCAAACGCGCCACGATCGCCGCGACCGTCTCCAGCGTGGGGGCGGGTACGCCCGCTGCACGGGCGAATTCGAGCGGCGCGAGCACGATTTCGGTGATCTCCATCGGGCGGCGCTGCTCGTAGTCCTGCAGCAGGGATGGTTTGTGGTCGAGGGTCCTCTGCCGCATCTGCTCAGGGACGAGTTCGTCGTGCAGCGGATAGCCGTGCGCGGCCGCGATCGCGAGACCCTCCTCAACGATGCGCCGATAGACAGCCCCGAGCGCATCGTCTTGACGGGAGATGGAGGCCTTGTTGCCGGTGGCGAGCGCGATCACTGAGCCGCTCATGTTGAAGAGGAGTTTCTTCCAGATGGCGCGGCGGATATCGGCGGTTGGTGGAGAATCGATGCCGGCGTCCTGGAATGCCTGTCTCACCGGCTCCGCAAGGCCGGTGCTGGTTGCCGAGATCGCTGCGATGTCGATCCGGTTGGCGCCGGGCGAATTGTTGACGACCACGCCCGGCTCGCGCATCTCGTTGGCGGAATAGATGAGACCGCCGAGAATGCGCTCTGCCGGCACGCTCTTGAGGAACTGCTCGGCCAGCGCGAATGAAGGCAGCCGCGGCGGCTGCCGCAAACCCTCCGGCAGTCCGAGCGGATACCACCAGGGCATACCGTTCTGGGTAAACAAGACGAGCGTATGGGGGCCCACAAGAGGGCCGAGCCCGGCGGCGACGGAGGTGAGCGCCGTTGCCTTGACGGTGACGATCACCAGGTCCTGCATGCCAAGATCGAGGGGGTTGTCCGAGGCCGTGAGCCGCGCCGTCAGCTCCTCTTGGCCGGAAACAAGCTTCAGCCCGTTCGCCCGGATGGCGGCGAGGTTCGCGCCCCGGGCGACCACCGATACGTCATGCCCCGCCTGGTGCAGGCGCACCGCAAAATGACCGCCGCCGGCGCCTGCGCCATAGATGCAGATCCGCATATTCTCCCCGTCTCCCAATCTGATCCATTTATCGCTTGCGCGGAGAAAAATTCCTTATCACGAAAGATTCCCACGTCAAATCAGGCGGTCTTGAACGCGTCGCGCGGTGTTGCACCCCGCCTTTCCCGTGTTGCTGCGCCCTTGACTGTGTGCGTCATCCCGCGCATGACGAATCCAGGCGCGGCAGGAACGGTGAGGAAATGTCGAAGATCGTCAAGCGCACGCTAGAGTTTTTCGAGCTGTTCGCCGAGCACAAGCGGCCATTGTCGCTGTCGGAAATATCCAAGCTCCTCGATATACCCGTATCGAGCTGCCACGACGTCCTGCAGGCGTTGCTGGAGCTCGGTTATATCTATGAGCTGGGACCCCGCGCCGGGTTCTATCCGACCCTCAAGCTGCACGATCTCGGCAACCGCATCGCGGAAAACGACCCGATCACCACCCGGGCGGAAATTTTGTTGCGGGATCTGCGCGACGAGTTCGATGAATCGGTTTCGCTTGGGAAAGTCGCAGGTGCGACCGCCATTTATCTGTTGGTGTTCGAACCCTCGCACGCCCTGCGTTTCCTCGTCCGTGTCGGCGATCGTACGCGCGCTCTGCACGCGACATCGGCGGGCAAGGCGGTGCTTGGCAGCCTCGATCCGGCCGAGCGGGAGAAGGTCTACCGCACTTTGAAGCTCGAGCCTTTGACCCAGCATACGATCACGTCGTTGGACGAACTGCGCAGGAACGTTGACGAGGGCAGCGAACGCGGCTGGTATCTCAACCGCGAGGAGAGCGTGCCAAGCGCCACCACGGTGTCGGCCAGGTTCACCTGGAACCGCACCAATTTCGTCATCACGGTCGCCGGCCCGACATTCCGCATGGAGCCGAAGCTCGATCGCGTCGTGAGCCGTCTGCTCGAGATTTGCCGCGCACTTGAGGCGCCGGGCGAGCAGCGCAGCCTCGCTGCGGTCGAAGGTTCGCGGCGCGCGCGGCGGGCATGAACGCGCGGACGGGACCTAGAGCATGATCCCAAAAAGTTGCAGACTTTTTGGACAAGATCGTGCGGCTAAATCAAACCGCTAGAGCGCGCGTTCCGATTCCATCGGAACGCGCGCTCTAGAGTTAACGCCCATTCCGAAGGGCTAGCGAAGGCGCTCCAGGCTGGGAGCGCCTTCGCCTTAATGTTTGTTACTGCAAACCCATGATCGTCGCAAATTCGTTGGTCGCTTCCTGTGCGACCTTCGGATCGATGGTGACGACCTCGGGCATCTTACGCGTGTTCGGTACGCCGGCAATGGGCGAGAACCCGTCGGGATTGAGGATTTGCTGGCCATCCTTGGTCATAAGGAAGCTGACGAAGAGGGCCGCCGCTTTGGGGTGGGGCGCCTTGCCTGCGATGCTGACGAGATTGTCGGAGGAGATCGTCGGGTTCGGGAAGCTCTCGCCGAGAGGCGCTCCCTGGCCGATCAGCCCCACCACGACCTGGTGAATCCCGGGAGCGTAGATCGCTTGGGCTCCTGCCGCGACCTGCTGGATACCGGGGACCGCGCTTTGGGAAAAGGTCGCCACCTTGCCCAACTGGCGCAGGAAATCCTCTCCATAACGATCGCGGAGCATGTAATAGAACTGATTGGAAGTCGCACCGGCGCGCGGGTCGGTCAGAAGCACCTTTCCGGCCCATTTGGGGTCCAGGAGGTCCTCCCAGCTATCCAGGCCCTCGGTCACGATCTGTGTGTTCCACACCAGCGAATAGGGATTGTACCCCACCGCTGCGATGCCTTCCCAGCGCGCTTCCTGCGGCCATTCGGCGATGCCCGGCACATTGTCCAGCGAGCCGAAAAGTCCGTCGGCCGTGCGAGCCTCATGGAACGCGCGGTCGCTGCTGAGATAGACGTCGGCGAGGTTGATGCCGGAACTTGCCTCTGTCGAAAAACGCTGCGCGAGGGCTGATGATGCCTGGCGCTGGATATCGACCGTGATGTCGTATTGTTCGGTGAAGGCGTCGGCGAGCTTCTCGAGGATCGCCGGGTCGACGTTCGAATAAAGCGTCAGCGAGGCTTCCTCTTGGGCGGCTGAAACCAGATCCTCGGCCGGCTGCGCCTTGAGATCGACGGTGGTTAGCGCCAGCGGCAGCAGCACTGCTGCAGCGAGCTTTGCGCCGAGCGATCTTCTGCTCGGATGGTGCGTGGTGGACGGGTGGCAAAGTGGCATGCGGGTTCTCCTCCGTTCTTCCTTGAGAAAACGCTATTCCGCCCCGGCTTCTCCGGGGCGCGATGATTGGTGGAAATGCTGTCTCACGTGACAGTCCTTCTGTGCGCGCGGCGCGTAACGAACAGCATGAGCCCGACCAGCAAACCACTGATCAAGGCGATCACCAGCGCCAGCGCTGCGACCTGCGGGAACCGGCCGAATGTCCAGAAGTCGAGCAGAACGCGCCCGATGACCGGGTTGCGCGTGCCGGAAAGAAAGGCCGATGCGGTAACCTCGCCGACCGTATGGACGAACACCATGATCCAGCCGGCGATCAGGCCGGGCATGGCGAGTGGCAGCAGTATTCGCCACAAGGTCCAAACATCCGATGCCTTGGAAACGCGCGATGCTTCGGCAAGTTCCGGGCCGATGGAGTCCGCGGCCGCCGCCGCCGATCGCGCCGCATAGGTAAGGCTCATGACCATGTAGGCCACGAACAGGATCGCCGTCGTCCCGTAGAGACGGATCGGCTCGCGGCTGAATGCGAGGATGAACGCCACGCCGATCACCGTATGGGGGATCGTCGCCGGCAAGCCCGTGAAGGCATCGGCGATCTTGCGCGCGGTGCCGCCCCTCGCAAAGTGCAGCGCCACCGCGCCGGTCAGGAGCATATTCACGGAAGCAACGGCGAAGCCGAGGGTCATGCTGTTGACGAGGGCAGCCACCGTCTGACGGTTCTCGAACAGCACGAACCGGAAGTTGTCGAGGGTCAGCGTCGACCAGTTGATGGTCGGCGTCCAGAAGGGCTGAAGCGATACCAGCAGGAGTCCCATGACGGGCAGGATCGCCGTCGCGACAAGATATAAGCCTGCGATTCCAAGGACCAGGTGGCGGAACGCCCCCAAACGTACACGCGTGCCGCGGAAGCCGCGGCCGGAAATAGCGGCGTTCCGGCCCTTCTTCACCAGGAGATGCTGCACCACGAGGAGGACCTGCACCATGACGAGCATGCCAAGTGCCAGGATCAGCGCCGGCCCGGTGCGCGCAGGGAATTCGCTCAGGAGCCGGAAAATGAAGACGGAAATCACGTCGATGCGCGCGCCGGCGCCCAGCACGGCCGGGACCGAGAAAAGGCTGATGCCCGAGATGATGCCAAGCAGTACGGATGCGGCCAGCGCCGGCTTGATCGCCGGGAAGGTGATCTTGAACATCGTGCGCAGCGGCCCGACACCGCTTACGCGCGAGGCCTCTTCGACCGCCGGATCGATCCGTTGAAGCGCAGCGGAAACCAGTAGGTACACATAGGGTACCGTGTAGAGGCCGGTCACGATGACCAGCCCGCTCATGGTGTAGATGTTGAGCGGGCCTTCATCGAGTTCGATCCCAAGCAGCCCCAGCATGCTCTGCAGCAGATGATTGAGAAGACCTGCCCTTGGATCGAGGAGGACGGCCCAGCCGATCACGCCTGCGACCGGCGGCACGATGAGCGCTGCCAGCGGCAGCAACTGCCCGATGAAGCCGAGGCTCGCATCGCTGCGCTCATTGGCCCACGCAAGGGCCGAACCTATCACCATCGCGATGGCTGTCGCACCGCCGACGACGATGGCCGTGTTGAGGAGCACCGTGGGCAAAACGCCGGACAGGTTCCCCGTCGTCAACTCCACGGCGCCGGCACGGATATTGGCGAATTCGTAGACGATCGCGGTGAAGAGCGGGTAGGCGATCAGCACGATCGCCACGAAGATGAGCAATGCCCACAAGGTGATCGTCATGGGCGAAGCACGCCTGAAAAGCCTTCGCCAGCCGGGTACCGGTCGATGAGGCATCACTTCCGAAGACATCGTGGCCACGGGTGGAGCCTCACATCCGGAAAACGCGAGTGCGGTTTTTGGCAAACGAAACCGGCACCTTGGCTCCGCTCTCCAGGGGCTCGCCGCCGGAGACGCTTACGGTGATCTCCGTTTCCGCCACCTTCACCATGTGCTGGACGAGCGATCCGAGATAGAGGGAGCGCTCCAGCACGCCTTCGGCCACGTTGAAGCTCGCGCCATCCGTTGAGTTGATGACGCAGTGCTCGGGCCGCACGATCAAGATGACGCGCTGGCCGGTTGCGATCCCGTCTTCCGCCGCAACGCCGGCGATCTCGCCCAGCGGTGTCATCACCTTCACCCAGGCTCCTTCCGTGCCGACGACTTCGCCCTCGATCTCGTTTGCCGATCCCACGAACTGGGCGACGTAACGCGAATGGGGCGTGTCGTAGATTTCGACTGGAGTGCCCACCTGGGCGAAGCGGCCGATATCCATCACGGCGATCCGGTCCGCAAGTGCCAGTGCTTCCATCTGATCATGGGTGACGTAGACCGCGGAAAAACCGATGCGCTCCTGCAGGCTGAGAAGCTCGACGCGCAGCCGGTCTCGCACCTTCGCGTCCAGATTCGAGAGGGGCTCATCGAACAGAACCAGCCCGTCGCCGGAAACGACGGCGCGCGCGAGCGCCACGCGCTGCTGCTGTCCTCCGCTCAATTGGCCGGGGTAGGCGGACCCGTAGGCCTCAAGTCCCATGAGGCCGAGTGCTTCTCGCGCCCGCTCGAGCGATACCCGTCCCTCGGTCCCGCCGTTGCGCAGCGGGTAAGCCACATTCTCGATCACGGATAGATGCGGCCAGAGCGCGTAGGACTGGAAGACCATGTTCAGTTCGCGCTTTTCCGGCGGGAGGAAGATCTTCTGTGCGGACGAGAAGACCA
>Ga0182749_1003569_pt1 | contig 10555 bp, 12 predicted proteins | sample eDN3rd37CKraftMG_FD_128875 | JGI IMG/M metagenome (GOLD analysis project Ga0182749, IMG submission 128875) | Enriched Miracle-Growth compost microbial communities from Emeryville, California, USA - eDNA 3rd pass 37_C Kraft MG (version 2) (version 2) ...
GGAAAACGCAATGCGGGTGAAAAGCCGGCTCTATCGGCCCGCTATGGCAGCCGGTCTCCTCACGCTGCTCGTCCTGCCGACGGTCGCGGCCGCCGAACGCGGCAAGACCGGCCTTGAGGCACTTGCGTGGGGCTCCGGCAATCTCCGCCTCTTCCAGGACCAGTATTCGGTTGCTGGCGCCGGCATCGGCGGCCCGGGGCTGCGCAGAACCGTATTCAACCCGAGATGGGTTTCAAATTCAGGCACGACTTACTGAGAAAGGACGCCTTCGGGCGCGAGAAAATCGATGAAGATTGCTGTTATCGGAACCGGATATGTGGGGCTCGTCAGCGGCACCTGCTTTGCCGAATGGGGCAACGAGGTGGTCTGCGTCGACAAGAACGCGCAGAAGATTCAAGGCCTCAACCAGGGCAAGCTGCCGATCTACGAGCCTGGATTGGATGAGCTAGTCGAGCGAAACTATGCCGAAGGGCGCCTTTCCTTCACCTGTAATCTGGCAGCAGCCGTTCAGGGAGCTGCCGCCGTCTTCATTGCTGTCGGCACGCCCTCGCGCCCCGGCCAGGGCGATGCCGATCTTTCGTTCGTCTACATGGCGGCCAAGGAAATCGCGCCGCTGCTCGACAAGGACGCGGTGGTAATCGTCAAGTCGACCGTTCCGGTCGGCACCGGCGATGCGGTCGAAAAAATCTTGGCCGCAGCGCGGCCCGTTGGCAGCTTTTCGGTGGCTTCCAATCCCGAGTTCCTCCGCGAGGGTGTTGCGATCCATGACTTCCTGAAGCCGGATCGCGTGGTGATCGGTGTCGAGGACGAGCGCGCCCGCGAGGTGTTGATGGAGCTCTACAGCGCGCCGCTTGCCAATATCGATGCACCCATCGTGGTGACGCGGCGGCGCACCTCGGAACTCATCAAATATGCGTCCAACGCGTTCCTTGCGACCAAGATCACCTTCATTAACGAGCTTGCGGATCTCTGCGAGCAGGTGGGCTCCAATGTGAATGAGCTGGCGCTGGGCGTCGGCCTCGACAAACGCATCGGCGCAAGTTTTCTCAATGCCGGCCCCGGCTATGGCGGCTCCTGCTTTCCTAAGGACACGCTGGCGCTGCTGCGCACCGCACAGGACCACGGCGTGGCCCTGCGCATCGTCGAGGAGACGGTGACGGCCAACGAGGCCCGCAAGCGCAAGATGGCCCTCAAGGTCTTGGAAGCCGTTGGTGGCGATATCGATGGCCTGACCATTGCGGTGCTCGGCCTCACCTTCAAGCCAGACACGGACGATATGCGCGACGCGCCCTCCGTGCCTCTGATCGAGACATTGCAACGGTTCGGCGCCACCGTGCGCGCGCATGACCCGGTCGGCATGGAAAACGCTGCCCGGATGCTCGAAGAGGTGGAGTTCTTCGAGGATCCTTACGAGTGCGCGCTCGGCGCCGACGCCATCGTCGTTGTCACGGAATGGGAAAGCATCCGCAAGATCGATCTGGCCCGCCTGCGGCAGGGCATGCGGTCGCCCATCCTGATCGATCTTCGAAATGCTTTCGAGAGCGCTGGAGCAGAGGCCGCGGGGTTCCGCGTAACGGCCATCGGCCGGCCAGCAACACGTCCAATCGAACTTGTCCCGGATCTGTTCGAGACGAAACACCATCTGCCGGAACCGGCCGAATTCCCGGTCGGCCGCCGAATTGTCGGGAGGGGAGCATGACCGCGATAATCAACAACAAGAGCGCTTGCCGTATCCTTCTGACCGGCTTGCTGCTGTCCAGCGAAAGCTGGGCAGCAGCGGCTGCGCCGCTCACGCCGCCCGTAGACGCGCGGCCCATGACGGGCGTGGAGCTTTACATGCTCTATCGCGACAAATCCTGGAAATGGGATGATGGCGCCGGCCGCCTGGACGATCAGGGACGGGTTTTCACGGCCTGGTCAGGCTCCGGCGAAAGTGAGTTCCGGGCTAGGGGCAGGTGGATCGTCACCGACAAAGGCCAGCTTTGCTTAAAAGCCGATTGGCACACGCCGACGGGCACGTACCCGGACAAGACGTGCTTCAGCCATCGGATAGTCGACCGGACAATCTACCAGAAAAAGGAGCCGTCCGGAGACTGGTACGTCTTCCGCCATGCGGTTCCGAGCGAGGGTGACGAATTCCGGAAGCTCGTGCGTGAAGACCTCGTCTCGTCAAGGCTCGCTCGTCGCGAAACGTCCCCCCAAACCAAACCAAGTCCTGAGAAAGCACCGCTCGTCACGCAGACATTGGACGGCGCGGCGCGAAGTGGAGAAGGAAGATGAACAGGATAACCAAAGCAGCCGCGTTTTCAGCTGCAACCCTGCTGCTATCGGGTGCTGTGTTCGCTGCCAGCAGCCCGCGCGGCATCCCTGAGTCGAATTCGACAACGGCGAATGCTCCGTCCGACAAGCGGCCGGTCATCACGCCGTCTTCGATCGCCTTCGGTGCCTACGATCCCCATGGGGATTTCACCAATGACGCCAATTCCAAGATCGAGCATCTCTTCCTCCCGTGGGAGGACGTGGACCTGTCGACCCTGGCGGTAGCGGACGAATATGCGCTCGCGCGCGGACGCTCACTGCAGATCACCGTGGAACCCTGGTCGTGGGACCGCAACTGGCGCGTTACCAGGCAGGAACTCTACACCGGCATTGTGAACGGCCAATATGACGACAATGCCGTGACGATCTGTGCCGAGGTCGCGAAGCTGAAGAGCCCGGTCACAATCCGCTTCGCACAGGAGATGGACGAAGAGGACAACCAATTCACCTGGGCGCACTGGACGGGTCCCGAGTACATTCAGGCTTACCGGCGCTTCGTAACACTCTGCCGCGCTGAGCTGCCTAATGCCGAGTATATGTGGTCGCCCAAGGGAAATCCGAATCTGAGAGAATACTATCCGGGCGACGATGTCGTGGATGTAGTTGGTCTCTCCGTCTTCGGCTATCAGCCCTACGACCAGGCCACAACGGGGCGGGACCAGACCTTCGTTGATCGCCTGACTCCTGGCTATAACCTGGTGAAGGACTATGGAAAGCCGATCGTGGTCGCCGAACTGGGCTACGAAGGTGACGAAGCATATGTCCGTGATTGGGCCCAGGAGGTGGCAAAATCCCGGCCCGATTTCCCGCAGCTAACGGCCGTCGTCTACTTCAATGACCGCGAGGTTTACCCGTGGCCGGACAATTTCGGACTCCCCGACTGGCGAGTCGCCCGTGAAACGACGAACTGACCATCAAACAGACGCACCAAAGGAACATATCCATGTCTCGTACAGCACTCATGGCGTCAGCCATCCTTGCAGGTTTTCTCGCCGGCAGCTTCGGCGCGGTCGCGGCGCCAGCCGCACCGAGCGAAGCTCAAGTATCGGCCCAGACGGCACGTCCGCTTACCACCAACGAGGTCTACCAGCTCTATGGAAACCACTCCTGGATCTGGAAGGCAGGGGCCGGCTTCTTTGGGGTGAAAAAGCGGGAGTTCGCAGCTTGGTCCCGCGAGGGGGGCTCTCCATCCTATGGCGTCGGCCGTTGGTTCATCACTTCCCCCGGGAAACTCTGCTTCAGGGCGACCTGGCATGCTGCCGATGGATCCGCCCCGGCGGTGACGTGCTTCTCTCATCGGGAGAAAGACGGCGTCATCTATCAAAAGCGCGAGCCGGCCGGCGAATGGTACGTCTTCAGGAGTGCGCCTGCGCGCAAGAGTGACGAATACGCCAAGCTGCGCCGCGGCGACTATGTCGCGTCGCAGCTGGGCCGCATCGAAGCAAGGCTTGGTGACCGCTAATCGCGCCGCCGTCCCAACGAGGATCGGTCACCGAGAGAAGACGGCCAGCAATGGCCGTCTTCTGCATTGCCGCGCATCGCGGCAACAATCCATCAGCGCGCGAAGCAGGTGGACGTACGTCCAAAACCGCTGGGGGTGCAGATATAAGGCGCACGGCCGAGATAGGTGTTGCTTGCGACCTTTACGGCCGGTTTCTCCCGAAAAAGCTCGGCGTGATCGGCCTTTCTTTCGACAGCTACCGGACGCGTAGAAGCGCTGCCGGGCGAAATCGAAGAGGTCAGGGCGTCATCGATATCCATCTTGGCGCAGCCCGCCGCCAAGCCGAGCACAAGCGTGATGCCTGCCATCAAGAGCGGCTTTGTTGAAGCCCGCGTAAATCGCCTGAAATCGAAGCATTCCCCTTTGGTGTCTTGCATGGACGCCACCCCTTTGTTGGTTGTGCGATATGCATAGTCCAGCGGGCTTAAATGGCCGTGCAGAAGTTCCGGAGAATCGATTCTTCCCGCGAAGGAATTTCTTAATCTCCGCCCATCCGGTCGGAATGTCGCTCTCGGGAAAAGCTTTCTCAGCATTCACGACCGGGCTGGTGAAACCAGACGCAGGACCGATTAAAGGGATTCCCGAGGCGGTAGCGATGTGATTCACTGGCGTTGATGCGGAGGTCGCTTGGATGCAGCGCGTGCCTTCCGACCGCGCAGCAGTTCATTTGAACGCAGGAGCATCGGCGGATACGATCTGAACTTCGCTGCTGCTGCGACCGCGAGCGGCACGGCCGTGGTAACCTATACCCTCTCCAATGCATAGGGCGTGTCCGCTCCAGCCCCGTCACCTTCAATATCGTCGACCGGCCTCATGCCCCGCCTGCGCATCGAATATACGCACGACTTCGCCGGCTCCAGCCGCACCAGCCTGGGTTATGCCGATCTCTCCGGCCCTCTCCCTTCTGCTCTGGAGACCAGCCCATTAAGCGATGACTACTTCGGCGTGGAGGCGGGCGTGGATGCAAAACTCTCCAGCGATTGGCATCTGGGCCTGAGCTATAGACTCGATGCCAGCCTGAACGGTAGTGGTCATGATCACGGTGTGAGATTGAAGCTGTCGTCGCAGTTCTGATCACCGCCGAGTGGGGGGACAGGCGTTACGGTCGTTCTCCTGCGGATCTCGAAAGGGCCGCCGAATCCATAAAGGCCGGTGCGGCCGCTGCTGATCGAACTCGAGCAACCCGGACGAAATGCCGTTCTATCGAAGCGGAGCGGGAGCTCCCCCGCAGATCTCGGCAACCGCCATGGCGTATTCCTCGGCCAGGATGCCGCAAAGTTCGGCCGCGGATGGGACGTCGTGGATCGAGCCCACGCCCTGGCCGGCAGACCAGACATTCTTCCAGGCCTTTGCCTCGTTGTTCATGTCGAGGCTGCCATGCGGTGGCAGTTTGTCCGGATCGAGCCCGGCAGCCACCACGCTCGGACGCAGGAAGTTGGCGTGAACGCCGGAGATGTTCGGCGTGTAGACGATGTCGGCCGCCTTCGAAGCGAGGAGCATTTCCTTATAATGGTCGCTCACCATTGCCTCGCGTGTGGCAATGAAGCGGGTCCCGAGATAGGCGAGGTCCGCCCCCATCACGCGCGCGGCTGCGATGTCGCGCCCGGTGCTGATCGCGCCCGCGAGAATCAGCGTGCCCGAAAAGAACGACCGGATCTCATTAACGAACGCAAACGGGCTCATGGTGCCGCCGTGCCCGCCCGCGCCGGCGCAGACGGCGATGATGCCGTCCACGCCCGCCTCTGCCGCTTTCTCTGCATGGCGGCGGTTGATCACGTCGTGGAAGACCAGCCCGTCGTAGGAATGCACGGCCTGAACCACCTCGCTCACGGCGCCCAGCGAAGTGATCACCAGCGGAACGCGGTGGCGCACGACCTCTTCGAGGTCCGCTGCGAGCCGTGGGTTGGTGCGGTGCACGATGAGATTCACGCCGAAGGGGGCGGCGCGCTCGGCCCGTTCGAGCCGCTCGCGTATGTCGTCCAGCCACTGCACGAAACCGGCCGTGGTGCGCTGGTTGAGCGCCGGGAAGGTTCCGACCAGGCCGGTCTTGCAGACCTCCACCACCAGGTCGGGACCGGAGGTTAGGAACATCGGCGCGGCAATGGCCGGCAGCCGCAGGCGGCCCTCGAAGGTTGGGGGGAGCGGCATCAGCCTTGCTTCCTTTGCTGCGGCCGAGGGGCAAGACCGTCGATCAAGGTTTTTATAACGGCGCCGGCGATGTCCTCGGCTCTCATACTGCCGGCCGGGTCGTACCATCGGGCAATCCAGTTGAGCGCCCCCGTCAGGGTGAAGGTCACCATCCGGGCGTCGCCCTCGGCGATCGAGCCATCGGCCATGCCTTCCTCGACCACGCGGCGGATCGTCCGGTCGATCTCGCGCTTGAGCGCGCGAAATTTCGCGCGGCTTTCCCCGGAAAGCTCGTGATCCGCCGTGCGGATCACGCACATGCCGAAATCCTTCGTCATGGTCACGGCATAGGCGCTGAGCAGCGCCCTGAGACGGTCCATGCCCGTTCCGCCTGCGGCTCTGGCGTCCTCCGCGGCAACACGGATGCCCTCCAGCCCGCGCCGCACGCATTCGAAGAGAATTTCGTCCTTGGTCCCGAAATAGTGATAGATCGTCGGCTTGGTAACGTTGAGCGCCGCCGCCACCTCATCGAGGGAGGTCGCGTGAAATCCGCGTTCGTTAAACGACCGCACCGCCGCTTCCAGGACCGCTTCGCGCTTTTGACTGCGCTCCCGCTGCCGATCCTCCTGCTTCAGCCAGGGTGATTGCCTTGCCGAGGCTTCCATCCGCTTCCCGCTTGCGATCCGTTGTTTCTTTCTGGTAAAAAAGATACTCATGAGTAAAATTCTTGTCAAACGGCCGCCGGGCCGCCGCGGCGAGGTGTGCGCATGCTCTTGACTGATGAACAGGCGATGGTGCGCGACATGGCAAGGCGCTTCGCCGAGGAGCGCCTGAAACCTTTCTCCGCCGAGTGGGACCAAGACAAGATATATCCGCGCGAACAGATCGCCGAAATGGGCGCGCTCGGCCTGATGGGTATGCTGGTGCCGGAGGAGTTCGGCGGCTCGGAATCGGACTACGTGTCGTATGCGCTCGCGGTCGAGGAGATCGCGGCGGGCAACGGCGCAGTCTCGACCATCATGAGCGTACATAATTCGGTGGGCTGTGGGCCCATATTCAATTTCGGCACGCCGGCGCAGAAAGAGCGGTTCCTGCGACCGATGGCGCGTGGCGAATGGCTTGGCGCATTCTGCCTGACCGAGCCGCAGGCCGGCTCGGATGCTTCCGCCATAAGGACACGCGCGGTCAAGCGCGGCGACCGCTACATCGTGAACGGCGCCAAGCAGTTCGTCACTTCCGGTAGGAATGCGGACGTGGCGATCGTCTTCGCCGTCACCGATCCTGACGCAGGCAAGCGCGGCATCAGCGCCTTCATCGTGCCGACGAGCTCGCCAGGCTACAAGGTGGTGCACATCGAGCGGAAGCTCGGGCAACACCTTTCCGATACTGCGCAGATCGCGCTCGAGGACCTGGAACTCGATGCGGACTTGCTCCTGGGCCAGGAAGGGCAGGGCTATAGAATTGCTCTCGCAAACCTCGAGGGCGGGCGTATCGGCATTGCGGCCCAATCTGTAGGTATGGCCCGCGCGGCGCTGGAGGCGGCGCTCACCTATGCGCAGGAGCGAGAGAGTTTCGGCGCGAAGCTTGTGGACCACCAGGTGATCGCGGCGAGACTTGCTGATATGGCGACCAAGATCGAGGCCGCGCGGCAGCTTGTGCTGCACGCGGCTGCTTTGCGCGATGCCGGCAAACCGGCGTTGAAGGAAGCCTCGATGGCAAAGCTGTTCGCCTCTGAGATGGCCGAGCGCGTCGTCTCCGCCGCTATCCAGATCCATGGCGGCTACGGCTACACCGCCGATTTTCCGGTGGAGCGCATCTATCGCGACGTGCGGGTCTGCCAAATCTACGAGGGAACCAGCGATATCCAGCGCATGGTGATCGCGCGCGAGATCATCAACGGCCGCTGAAGGGGGAAGGACATGGGCGAGCCGCTCGTTCTATCGGAATTCGATCCTTCCACGGGCATTGCCCGCATCGTGCTCAACCGGCCCGATGTGCTCAACGCGATCGACATTGCCACCGCAGACGCCTTTCTGCAGACAGTGCGCATGACGGTCGCGAAAGAGGGTCTGCGCTGCGTTTTGCTGAAGGGTGCGGGCCGCAGCTTTTGCACCGGCGGTGACCTGAAGACGTTTTCCGATCCCGTGAGCGCCGTGCAGGTTATCGATCGCATCCTGAAGCCCATGCATGAGACCATGCTGGTGCTGGCGCGATGCCCGGCGCCGATCATCATCGCCGTGCAGGGCATCGCCGCAGGGGCGGGCTTTTCGCTCGCCCTTTGCGGCGATCTCGTCCTGGCAGCGGAGGGTCCCTCGGGCGCCGCATCGGGCCGGCCAAGACACTGGAATTTTTGCTAAGCGACACGGTAATCGACGCGCCGGCGGCAAATACGTTGGGGATCGTCACCGAGGTCCTTCCGGACGAATCCATGCCGCCGCGCGCTCGATATCGTCCCGGCCATACTCAACAAGGACGGCGGGGCTATCGCGCTCGGCCATCCCCTCGGGGCGACGGGCGCCCGCCTTGTCGGCAAATGCGCCTCTCTCCTCAAGCGGGAGAACAAGCGCTATGAGCTTGCTACCCAGTGCATCGGCGGCGGCATGGGCATTGCCATGATCCTGGAAACGGCGTGATGGCGGCGCTGGAAACGGCCCAAAAGATCACAGGCAACGAGGGGGCATCGCTGCGCGACCTGGGCGACGGCGTCATCGCGTTCGAAATTCATCGTAAGATGAATACTTTCGCACCGGAAGTTCAGGATGTCCTTGAGGAAGCGCTATCGCTCGCGGGCGGGCGGTTCAGGGCGATGGTCATCGCCAATGGTTCGCCTCAGGCGTTTTCCGCGGGGGCCGATCTGAAATTCTTCGCCGGCATGCTCGAGCGGCAGGACGTTGCCACGCAGGAAAAATTCATACGCCGTGGCCAGCAACTCTTTCTGGCGATGAAATATTCCGCGGTGCCGGTCGTGGCCGCCGTGCACGGCTTTGCGCTCGGCGGCGGCTGCGAGTTCATGCTGCACGCCGATGCTGTCGTGGCGCATTCCGAAGCAAAAATCGGCCTCCCGGAGGCAAGCGTCGGCGTCATTCCCGCCTGGGGCGGCTGTACACAAATATTGCTGCGCGCGCAGGAGCGGGGCGTGCCGGCCGGTCCTTTTGCCACCGCGGCTACTGCTTTCGAGCTTTTGCGGGGCGCGTTCGTCTCCACTTCCGCCGCCGAGGCGCCGGCGCGCGGGTTCTTGCGCAAAAGCGACCGGATCGTTGCGCACCGGGAAGAGCTGCTGTCCACCACTGTTACGCACGCCCTCGCGCTGGCGGACAACTACGCGCCGCCGCCGAAGGCGCTTGTCACGGTGGCCGGTCCGTCGGGGAAATCGGGACTAATGGCGAACGTTCCTGGCTTGGCCGCAGCGGGGCGGCTCACGCCGACGGACTGCCGGCTCGCGGAGGAATTGGCCGGCATCGTCACTGGCGGGCCGGAGGGAGATCCCTCACGCCCCGCCACCGAAGAGGAACTGATGCGGGTGGAATTCGAGGCTGCGATGGCGATGCTCGCCACGCGTGAGACGCGGGAGCGCATCGCATATTTTCTTGCGACAGGAAAGCCGCTCCAGAACTGAGCCTCGATATGATTGAGGCCTGTCTCACCGCCTCAAAGGCGCGAGCGGCGCCGGCAGATCGAGCATCGCCGTTCCGCTGACCAGGTGGCGCAGCACATGCGCTTGCTTGAGATAATGATGCGTATCGGCTTCGGCGGAGAAGCCGATGCCGCCATGAACCTGGATGCAGATCCGCGCATTTGCCAACGCGGCCTTCGGCGCGAGCAGGCGGAGCGCGGCAACTTGAAAGGCCGCATCCTCGCGCCCGTCGCGAACGGCGATCGCCGCCATGTCGAGCTGGGACGAAAGCATCTCGGCCGCAATGGCCATATTGGCGCATTGATGCTTGATCGCCTGGAATGAGCCGATCGGCCGGCCGAATTGCTCGCGCACCTTGGCATAGTCCACGGCCAGATTCCGCGTGGCTTCGGCAATGCCGAGGAGTTGCGCCGAGACGAGCAGGTCAGCGATGTCGAGCAGCCTTCGGTCGCAACATTCCCCGATGGCCGATTTCGGCCGGACGCGCGTGACAGCGATGCTGTGGCCAAGGCCCGCCAGTTCCTCTCCAGGCAGGTCCTCGAGATCAATCAGCGACAGCCGCCTATCGCCGAAGACGACGGCAAAAGCGGCGCCGGCCGGATCGACCAGCAGCACGGAATCGCCCGACCGCACCGCGGCACAGACGCCGAGCGCACCGGAGGCCGCTTTCTCGGCGATCTCGATAAGGCCGAATTCGGCCGCAAGCCGCGCCATAAGCGCCGTGGCGAGCGCCCGCGTCGCGATCACGTGGCGTCCGAGGAGCACGTGCACAAGCGCCTCCTCGACAATCGAGAAGCCTGCGTGCGATAGGCCATGGCGCGCAAGGCGGCGGCCTCGGCCCGAAGCTCGGCTAGAGCCTTTCATGGTTAGATTGAAGCATTCTGCCGGAGCCGTTTGGCTCAAGGTCAAGGGATTTGGCGAAGGCCGTATCGGGCATACGGTCGAGCCAAAGCCCGCTGGAATTGGGCCGAACC
>Ga0182749_1003570_pt1 | contig 10554 bp, 11 predicted proteins | sample eDN3rd37CKraftMG_FD_128875 | JGI IMG/M metagenome (GOLD analysis project Ga0182749, IMG submission 128875) | Enriched Miracle-Growth compost microbial communities from Emeryville, California, USA - eDNA 3rd pass 37_C Kraft MG (version 2) (version 2) ...
ACCGCGCTTTCCGTCATCGCGGCGCTCAAAAGGCTGCGCGCGCCGTTGCGGGTCGGAACCTGACCGGCAGCATCTTCGCCTTCCACCATCGGATCGACAGCATGAGCCCGGCCGCGCGCCGGGCTTTTTTTGCTCCGTCGAAGTCCGGCGGCAATTGTCGGCCGACTTCATGCATGAATTCCGCTCATCCATGAACACAGCGCTATTCGTTTGTTTCCCGCCTGCGATCGGGCCGATAGTCCGCGCGGTCAATCGGAAGTCCGGGAGCAGGCAGTGAGCCATTTCGAGCATGCGCGGCAGCGGGCAAGAGCGCTGATCGAAGACCGCGCCTGCTTCGGCGGCCGCTGGCAGGGGTCAGAGACGGGCGAGAGCTTTGCCGTGTCCGATCCTGCAACCGGCGCCGAGATCGGCCGGGCCCCGAGCCTGTCGGACCGCCAGGTGGGCGAGGCGATCGATGTGGCCGAAGCTGGCCTGCAGCGCTGGCGCACTATGCTGCCGCTGGAACGCAGCCGCATCCTGCATGCCTGGTGCGATCTGATGCTGGCCCGGCGCGAGGCGCTCGGCGAGCTCATCACGCTGGAACAGGGCAAGCCCCTGGCGGAATCGCTGGGCGAAATCGACTACGCGGCAAGCTTCGTGCGGTGGTACGCCGAAGAAACCAAGCGCGACGGCGGCGAGGTTCTGCGCAGTCATCTTCCGGGCAAGCGGCTGCATGTCGACCGGGCGCCGATCGGCATCGTGGCGGCCATCACTCCGTGGAACTTTCCCTCCGCCATGCTGGCGCGCAAGGCTGCGGCGGCATTGGGCGCCGGCTGCTCCGTCATCGGCCTGCCGTCCTCTGAGACGCCTTTCTCGGCGCTGGCATTGGCGCGGCTCGCCGAGGAGGCCGGCTGCCCGGCGGGCGTCTTTTCGGTCGTCACCGGCAATGCCCGCCGGATCGTGCCGCTGCTTTGCGGGGACACGCGCATCCGCGCCGTCTCCTTCACCGGATCGACCGAGGTCGGACGGATCATCGCGGGCCTGTGCGCGCCGACGATCAAGCATGTCAGCCTCGAACTCGGAGGCCATGCGCCTTTCCTGGTGTTCGAGGACGCGGATCTCGACCTCGCGATCGAGGATGCCATCAACGCCAAGTTCCAGACCACGGGTCAGGATTGCCTCGCCGCCAACCGGATATTCGTGCACGAGCGGTTCTACCGGCGTTTCGTCGAGGGCTTCGCAGCCCGCGCCGCGGCGCTCAAGGTAGGCAACGGCTTCGCCCCTGGCGTGACGATCGGCCCGATGATCAACGCCAGGGCGCTGCAAAAGGTCGACGCACAGGTCCGCGATGCGCTGCAGCGCGGCGCGCAACTGCACTTGGGCGGCGGTGCGCACGCCGCCGGCCCCAATTTCTATGCCCCGACGGTGCTGTCCGACATCACCGACGACATGCTGATCATGCATGAGGAAACCTTCGGCCCGGTCGCCGGCATCTGCGGCTTTTCCACCGAGGACGAGGCAATTTGCCGGGCCAACGCCACCGAATACGGCCTGGCGGCCTATGTCCACACGCGCGATCTCGGCCGGTCCGAGCGCGTATCGCGCCGTCTCGACTATGGGATGGTCGGCATAAACACATCGAAGATGACGGGGGCTCCCATCCCGTTCGGCGGCGTCAAGCAGTCGGGCCTGGGGCGCGAGGGCGGTCCCTACGGGATGCACGATTTTATGGAGCTGAAATATGTCTGCGCAGCCTATGAGTGAAGCCAGTGCGGCCGCCGCGACCACGCCGGAAAAGACCAAGGTCGCAAGACAGGTCGTCGACGCGCTGCGCGATATGGGCGTGCGACACGTGTTCGGCGTGCCCAGCGGCGGCTGGGTCGACTACATGGAGGCGATGCGCACCGCCGATGGGATCGACTTCGTGCTGACCACCCATGAAGGCACAGGTGCCATCATGGCCGATGTCTGCGGCCGGCTGAGCGGCGTGCCGGGAGTATGCTTCGGAACTTTCGGGCCCGGCGCCACGAACCTGTCGACCGGTGTCGGCGGAGCGCTTCTCGACCGGTCTCCCCTGATTGCGCTGACCGATGAGATGCCGGCGGGAATGCGCGGCCGCGTCACCCAGATGGGCATCGACCACCAGGCGGTGTTTGCCCCGATCACCAAGAAGACCACGCGTCTCGAGCCGGGCAGGATTCGCGAAATCCTGTTCGACGCCGCGGAAGTGGCGCTTAGCGGTCGCCCGGGCTCGGTCCATGTCGGCCTGCCCGTGGGCATGAGCGCCGAATACAGCATGCCCCAAACCGAACTTCCGCTGCCCCGGGCCGGCCGCGCCGGCGATGCCCCGCCTGCCGCCATCGGCCAGATGCAGGCCGCGCTGCGGGCCGCGCGCAGGCCGGTCATCGCGCTCGGCCTGGGAGCGGTCCGGGCCGGTGCGGGTGAAGAGATCGGCCGGTTCGCGCAGGAACACAATGTGCCGGTGGTGATCACGCCCATGGCCAAGGGCCTGATCGCGGAGGATCATCCCTGCTATGCCGGCGTGCTCTTCCATGCCCTGTCCGACGAGGTCGGAAAAACCCACCACCAGAGCGACCTGGTGATCCTGGTCGGCTACGATCCGGTCGAGTTCAACGTCGAATCCTGGGCACCGCAGGTGAAGCTGGTCAATATCGACGACCAGCCGGCCGACATCGACCGGGGCGCCTATCCGGACGTGATCGAGGTCACCGGCGACATCGCTTCCGGCGTCGCCGCCTTGTGCGCCACCGAAACGACGCCGAAGGACTGGGACATGCAGGCGTTGAAGGCGCGCCGGCAGGCCATGTTCGAGCGCCTCAGGGGCACGGACGAATTCGGTCCCTGCGCGGTGCTCGACGTGCTGCGCGAGGTGCTGCCCGAAGACGGCATCATGACCTGCGACGTCGGCGCCCACACCCATTTGATCGGCCAGAAATGGCTGACTCCGGCCGCCGGGCGGCAGATCATGACCAACGGCTGGTCGACGATGGGCTTCGGCATTCCGGCCGCGATCGCAGCCAAGCTGTGCCGCCCCCAGGTCGATGTCTGCGCCGTGGTCGGCGACGGCGGCTTCCTCATGTCGGCCGGGGAACTGGCCACCGCCGTGCGGCTCGGTCTTCCCATGGTCACCGTGGTGCTGACAGACAACGACCTTGCGCTGATCCGCATCAAGCAGCAGAAGAAGCAGAACCCGATCTACGGCACCCCGATCCGCGCCAAGGGCACCATCGGCGGCGACAACATCTTCGGCGTGCCGGTCCTGACCGCCACCGACAGGGACGGTCTGCGGCAGGCGCTGGAGACGGCCTTCGCGGCCGGTGGCCCGATGATCGTCGAGGCTCTGATTTCCAGCCGTGAATATGACGAACTGGTCCTGAAGAAGGACAAGCCCGGCTGAAGGGACCAGGCGACATCCGCATTCCGCACGCTGGCTCAGTCGCTCTCCCAAAGGGCGAAATCCGCGCCTTGCGGCCATCCATCCGGCATCGCGCACAACCCGGTGACGCAGGCCAATTTCGGAGCCGACATGCATCGTTGAGATGGTTCATATGATGCGGAAGCACCAAGGCCGCTTCGCCTTGCAACGGACCCGGTAAAATCGCATCCATTGGCCCCTGGGCCTGATATCCGCCTCTTACCGCTCATGCTACGGCTTCTTACGCCGTCGCTCCCAGCTTTCGTCGACCTCGTCGGTTCCAGCCAACCCCTTGGGGCGCAGCGCCATCGACAGGACGATGATAAGGCCGAGGAAAAAGCCCGTCAGGCCGAGGAATTCGGGAAGCTGGACGCCCAAGATCACGGGGCTCGTCTCGAAGAAGCGCATGATCTCGAAGCCCGCCGTCACCACGACGACGCCGATGACCGCGCCCGAGACGCTGTGCATGCCGCCGAGGATGAGCATCGCCAGCGTCAGGAGCGTGGTGTCGAAATAGAAGCTCTTGGGGCTCACCGAGCCGATCAGGTAGACATACAGGACGCCGCCCAGGGCAACGATCCCCGATCCCAATACCCACGCCACCAGCCGCAAAAGGCGCACGTTCACGCCGGCGCTTTCGGCCGCGACCCGGCTTTCGCCGCTTGCCCTCAACTGAACCCCGAAAGGCGAATCCCGGAACCAGCGCCCGAAAAAGATCGTCACCACCGCCGCCGCCAGCAGGCTCCACACATTGGCGGTCATCGGCACGCCGTAGAGCGCACGCATGCCCCTGGTCAGATCGACCCAGTTGGCGAGCACCGTATGCGTTATGACGAGCAGCGCCAGCGTCAGGATGGTCGCCGATATTCCTGATTCACGGGTGATGACGACCCCGACGACAAGCGCAATCGCCATCGCGACCGCGATCGCGACAAGTCCCGCTTCGATCGGCCCCAACTGAAACGTGGCCAGCGCGAAGGGCGCATTGGGAATGATGGTCTGCTTGATCGTGGTCGGGATGGTCAGGATGGCGGCCGCGTAGCCAGCTATGCCCATGAAGGTGACATGGCCGAGGTTCACGATGTTCGAATTGCCCATGAACATCTGCAGCCCGACCACAATGATCAGATTGATGAGGAATATGCTGAGGATGCGAACCTGAGCGCCGTCGCCCAGCGCAATCACCACCAGCGCGATCGCAATGGGCAGCATCGCCGTCAGCGCGGCACCTTTCAGGGAACGTAGCGATCCGGTCATTCGTCCTTGTCTCCGAATTGACGCTTGGTTCCGACCAGGCCCTGCGGCCGCCAAACCAGAATCGCGGCGACCAGAACGAACACGAAGGCGTCCCGATAGCCGGCAACGCTTGGCGGCAGAACGAGTTGGAAGAACACTTCGAGAGCGCCGAGCAGGAACCCGCCGACCACGGCGCCGCCGAGAGAGCCGAAGCCGCCGAGAACCGCCGCAACAAACGCCTTGAGGACCGGCGTGAAGCCCATGAAGGGGTCGACGACGCCGCGCCTGGCGATGATGAAGATCGCGGCAAGGCCGGCGAGGAACCCCGACACGGCAAACGCGGCGGCGATGACCTTGTTGGCGTTGATGCCGACCATGCGGACCATGTCGAAATCGCGTGCCGCCGCACGCATCGCCAATCCGATATTGGTGCGGCGCAGAATAAGCAGCAGCAGCAGCAGCGCGACGGCCGTCACCCCGGTTTCAAGTAGCTGGATGACCTGGATCCGGGCGATGCCGATATCGATCTGCTGGCCCAGCCATGCCGGGGTCGGCACCGATTTCGAGCGGGTCGCGACGACCGTGATGAAAAAGTTCTTGATGAGGATCGACACGCCGAACGCCGTCAGGAGACCGGTCGCCGCCGGCGCATAGCGCACCGGGCGAAAGGCGACCCTTTCCAGCGCGATCGAGACGACCACTGCGGCAAGGATGCCGATCGGCATCAGGACCCACCCATAGGCGATGCCGGTGACCGTGAAGACGGCGAACATGACATAGCCCGCCACGGCGATGACCTCGCCATAGGCGAAGTTGACCAGCCCGATGACGCTGAAGACGATGGCCAGCCCGAGGGCGAGCAAAGCGTAGTTGCCGCCGATGCTCAGCGCGTTCAGGAGCTGCTGGACTACATATTCCATGCGCAAGCCCTTTGGCCGTTCGCGTAAGATGATTTCATTGCGCGGTTCCCACGCCCATGTAATGGGTCATCAGGTCGTCCGAATCGAACAGCTCCTGCGCAGCGCCCTCGAAACGCAGGCGGCCGGAATGCAGCAGATAGGCCCGGTCGGCGATGCTCAGCGCCTCGTTGGCGTTCTGCTCGACGAGCAGGATCGTCAGGCCCGAGGCCTTCAGTTCCGCGATCAGGTCGAAAATCTTCTCGACGATCACCGGCGCCAGGCCGAGTGACGGCTCGTCAAGCATGACGATGCGCGGTCGCGACATCAGGCACCGCGAGATCGCCAACTGCTGCTGTTCGCCGCCGGAGAGCGTGCCGGCCTTCTGCCGGTAGCGCTGCTTCAGGATCGGGAACATCTCCAGGTATTTCGCCAGTTGCGCGGCGCGAACCTCCTTGTCCAGCTGGGCGCTGGCGCCCAGCTGGAGGTTCTCCGCCACGGTGAGATTGGCAAACACGCGGCGGCCTTCCGGGGAGATGCCGATCCCCTTGCGGACTTTTTCCTCCGGCGATGCCAGCGTAATGTCCTGTCCTTCGAAGCGGACGGTCCCCGCCGATACCGGCACAATGCCCATGACCGCGGAGATCAGGGACGTCTTGCCCGCACCGTTGGGGCCGAGAAGAGCGACGACCTCGCCCTCCTCGACCCGCAGGTTCACCGACTGGACCGCCTTGACGGCCCCGTAGTCGACGGAGACGGATTCAAGCTCCAGCATCGCGCGGGTCATCACTCGACCGCGTTGTCAGGCTTCCAGGTCGAGTTCCCGGCCGGGACCCAGTCGGGCAGTATCCGGTCGGCAAGCTCGAATTTGCCGTCTTTCGCCTGGATGATGACGACGTCCTTCAGCGGCACGCCTTCCCGGCCCTTGAAGGTGATCGAGTTGGCCGTGATGCCTTTCATGTCCTCGATGTTGCTGATCGCCTCGTTGATCTTGGCCGGATCGTCGGAGCCTGCGGTCTCGATCGCGTGACGGACGATCTCGACGGCTTCGCCGCCCAGCCCGAAGAAGACGTTCTCGATCTTGTAGCCGCGCGCCGTGCAGTCATCGTAAAAGGCCTTCAGCGCGCTGCCTTCCGAAGGAAAGCCATGCGAACCCAGGTTCATCAGCGAGCTGCCCGGCCCCGCGGCCGTCAGCATGGCCGGATCGTCGAACGTGTCGGTGCCGAAGACGGGAATGTCGAGGCCGGCCGCCTGGGCCTGGCGCATGAAGGCGCCGCCATCAGGCATCACGAATGCCGAGAAGATCATGTCCGGCCGCGGGTTCATCGCTGCGATCTCCGTGATCTGCGGCGAATAGTCGGTGGTGCCCCAGTTCCAGCTGAGTTCGCCGACGACCTTGCCGCCCAGATGCTCGAAGGTCTCGCCGAAATAGCGCGGCGTGGCGATCGAATAGCTGCCGATGTCGTGCGAGATCATCAGCAGGGCGGTCTTGTAACCCTGCTTGGTGGCGAATTGCGCGGCGGCGGCGGCGGAGGCATTGTCGCCGTAGGCCGTCAGGTAGGCGATGCCCGGAATGGCCGCAGGCCACTGCACCTGGGTGGAGCCCACGGAAAGAACGGGGATCGAGTGCGGCAGGGCCATCTGTCCCGCCGGGATCAGGCCGTCGTCGGTCGGCGGCCCGAACAGGACCTTGGCACCGGCGTCGATCAGCTCCTGCGCGGCGGTGCCGGCGAGAGCGGCATCGCTCTTCATGTCGCGCGACAGAAGCTTCAGCTTGCGGCCGCCGAGGACCCCGCCCTTGTCGTTGACGATGTCGACCATGCACTGCACGCCGGTGACGCTGTCATAGGGAGCCAGTTCGCCCGTCGCGGCCGCGACATGCCCGATGATGATGTCGCCATCGGCGAAGGACGAGCCGGGAAAGGCCAGGAGCGAGACGATCGCGGCGGAGGCCAGAAAACGGTTGCGAATGCGTGTTGTCATATCTCTTCCCCTTATTGAGTTGATTGTTGCGCCGGGCCCGGTTTTTCGCTCGCGGTCCGCTCGGCGCGACGGCGCGCCTTCCTTCCCAGGTAGATTTCCGCGACCTTCGGATCGTCGCGCAGCACCGTCGGCGGCCCGGACGCCACCAGGCTGCCCATGTCGAGCACATAGATCCGCTCGCACACGCTGGTGATGAAGGACAGGTCGTGGTCGATGACGATCACGCCGCAGCCCTTCCATTCGCGGATGGCCATGATGGCTTCGACAAGGTCCTTGGATTCTCCCTCCACCATTCCCGCTGTCGGCTCGTCGAGAAGCAGGAAGTCCGGCGCAAGGGCCAGGGCGCGGGCGATCTCGACCCGACGCTGCGTCCCATAGGCGAGCTCGCTGGCCTTGCGGTTCGCGAACTCGGCGATGCCCCACCGCTCCATCAGATGTTCGATGGTCAACGTACCCAAGGCGGAGGCGCGATGCCGGCGCGCCGTCGTGTAGGCAACTTCGATGTTCTGCCGGACGGTCAGGTTCGCGAACAGGCGGATGTTCTGAAATGTGCGGGCGATGCCGCCCATGGCGGTCCGTCGCGGCCCGATATTGTGGACGGCGCGGCCGTCAATGGTGATCTGGCCCTCGTCGACATCCAGAAGCGACGAGATCATGTTCAACAGCGTGGTCTTGCCGGCACCGTTCGGCCCGATAAGGCCGACGATCTCGCCGGCGCTGCAATCAAGCGACACGCCGTTCACCGCGGTCACGCCTTCGAAGCGCTTGGAAACGTCAGAAACTCGAAGCTTCACCTAGGTGCCCTCTCCGGCCGCTTGTCAGTCGCGGCCCACCTGCCTAACCACGATCCAGCTTTGTCGCCTTTCACGATCCCGGCGGCTTATCCCCTTCGGGCAAGCCGTCTCCTCCCGGATCGCCTGAAATCCTCTGCCCCGGGCTTACTTGCGCCGGCCTTGCACCGCCTCCACGGTTCGGATGATCGCATCGCGTGCCTTCACGAGATCGGACGTGCGGCCGGACATGAAAATGCGGCCGGTCGCGCCGATCATCTGAACGTCGTTGATCACTGTTTCCGGCGCAGCGCGCTCCGCCTCGTTTGCCGCCACGCAGGCGAACAATGCCGGTGCGAGCTCGAACACCAGCAAGCTGTGGCCGGGAACAAGGATCGAAGCATCGCGCGACCGGTTCAGGATGATCGCATGCTGATCGGACAGGTCCTCGATGATGTCGTGATAATAGATGCTGGGAGCGAGCTGGTCCTCCGCCTTTGCCCCGATCCCGTTCAGGATCGCCTGGCCGGCGGCCTCCAGTTCATCCCTGTCCGAGGAGTGCAATTCGAGCAGTCCGAATTGCCTTTCGGTGTACAAGATCCCCGGCTCCATGTCGGGCGCGGCCTTCAGCGCCAGATCCGCGATCCGATGGATGGCCAGCGCCGGCGCAACCTCGATGATGAGGCTGTGCTGGCCGGCAAACGGCGGATAGCCCCTGGCCCGGGTGGGCGAGCTCAGATATGCGGCAAACTGGGGCTGCAGGTCGTGAACAGGTAGATAGACCCGTAGTTCCGTCATCTCGGGCACTCCCGCCGGGGTTATCGGCAACAGATGGCGATGGCCGCTGGCGACGCCGCCGGCCACCTTGATTTCCAGGACGCCGCCTTACTTGGCGACGACGGCAGCGGTGAAATACTTGCCCAGATCCTGGTGCGGGCGCGGAATGACGTGGACCGCGACAACCTCGCCCACCGCGTTTCCGGCCTCGGCGCCGGCTTCCGTGGCAGCCTTGACGGCGCCGACATCGCCGCGGATCACGACGGACACGAGACCGCCGCCGACTTCGTTGCGAGCCACGATCTCGACGTTCGCCGCCTTGACCATGGCGTCCGCGCTTGCCAGCGCCGCCACATAACCGCGGGTCTCGATCATTCCGATTGCCAGATTAGCCATGATTTGTCTCCTGATGAGTTTGGAATTTCAACTTGGTTTCAGTGGATGGATGCCGACGCCGTCAGCCCTGATTTTCGTCGATCGAACCGATGATGAGGGCATCCACCGGCGCCTTGATCTTGGTGAAATAGGCGGCAGCCACCGACCCCTGTGTGACCAGGACCTCCTCGCCCTGCGCGCAGCCGAGCGGATCGAAAGCGACCAGGCTTGCGCCGCCTTCGGTCGTGACTTCCAGAAGCGCCCCGCCAGGCAGTGTGTCTATCGCCTTGGAAGACCAGACACGGCCAGTTACGCGTCCGCGGATCATGACTTAGCCCTTTCGATCTTGATGCCCTGCCGGCGCAGTTCATCCTGCGCGAGAGGTGTGAGGCGAACGGTCTTGCCGATGCGGATCACGGTGATCCCTTCGGGAAGGTTGCGGATCTCGCGCTCGTTGACGAGGCCGCGCTCGAACGAGACGGGCGAGAAATTCTGCTTCGGCTGCGGGCGCTCATAGTCCTCGGCGGACGCTGCCGCCCGGTTGCCGGCACCCGGTCCGGCCAGCCGGAACACATGCCGTCCGCTTTCGATGTCCGCGCGCGCCTTGCTGTCCGCGGCCAGCGCCAGGATGCGGCGCGCGAACGCGGCCAGATCGGCATCGGAAGCGATCGAAACCGCCTCCTCGCGAATCTGGGGAGTTCCTGACGAACGCCCGACGCCGCGCGCCGCGAGTTCTTCCCGCAGCACTTCACGTATCATGGCCCGGAGGTCAGCGCTCATGCCGCCGCCCCTATCGCGCGCCATGCGCGCGCAATGCCATTTCTGCGGCATCGCGTGCATTGCGGATTTCGGCCTCGTCGCCCGACAGGTACAGCCTGCCGCTGGCCCCGATCATGCGGTAGTCGATGAGCTTGATGTTCGCGGCCTTCTCGGCCTCGTTGCAAGCCAGGATCGCGTAGGAAGCCGGCTGGCATTCGAGGATGTAGAGTGATTCCCCGCCGACGATCATCGACCCGAGCCGGTTGCGGTTGATCAGGAAGGCGTGCTGCGGATCGACGCGGTTGACGACCCTTGAGGCAAGAATCTCCGAGCGCTTGGCGTC
>Ga0182749_1003571_pt1 | contig 10551 bp, 9 predicted proteins | sample eDN3rd37CKraftMG_FD_128875 | JGI IMG/M metagenome (GOLD analysis project Ga0182749, IMG submission 128875) | Enriched Miracle-Growth compost microbial communities from Emeryville, California, USA - eDNA 3rd pass 37_C Kraft MG (version 2) (version 2) ...
AAGGAAGGCGTCAACATCGAGCCGGAGAACCAGACGCTCGCCTCGATCACCTTCCAGAATTATTTCCGCATGTATCCCAAGCTGGGCGGCATGACGGGCACGGCGGCGACCGAGGCGGCCGAGTTCTACCAGATCTACAAGATGAACGTCGTCACCATCCCGACCAACCTGCCGGTCCAGCGGATCGATCAGGAGGATGAGTTCTACAAGAACATGACCGACAAGTTCGGCGCCATCACCAAGGCGATCCGCGAGGCGGCGGAGCGCGGCCAGCCGGTGCTGGTCGGCACGGTCTCGATCGAGAAATCGGAGATGCTGTCTGAATTCCTCGTGCGCGAGAAGGTGCCCCACAAGGTGCTGAACGCCCGCTATCACGAGCAGGAAGCGCATATCGTGGCGCAGGCCGGACGCGCGGGCGCGGTGACGATCGCCACCAACATGGCCGGGCGCGGCACCGACATCCAGCTTGGCGGCAATCTCGAGTTCCGCGTCCATGACGAGCTGGCCGACATGCCGGAAGGGCCCGGGCGCGAGGCCGCGATCGAGCGTATCCGCGAGGAGATCGCGCAGGAGAAGGAGCGCGTGCTGGCCGCGGGCGGCCTGTTCGTGCTGGGCACCGAGCGGCACGAGAGCCGGCGCATCGACAACCAGCTTCGCGGCCGTTCGGGCCGCCAGGGCGATCCGGGGCTGTCGCGCTTCTATCTCTCGCTCGACGACGATCTGCTGCGCATCTTCGGCCCGCAGACGATGTTCGCGCGGATGATGAACAAGAATCTGGAGGATGGCGAGGCGATCGTCAGCCCCTGGATATCCAAGGCGATCCAGACCGCGCAGGGCAAGGTCGAGGCGCGCAATTACGACATCCGCAAGCAGGTCGTCGAATATGACGACGTGATGAACGACCAGCGCAAGGTGGTCTACGAGCAGCGCGCCGACATCATGGATGCCGAGCAGGTCGACGATGTCGTCGCCGATATGCGCGCCGAGACGGTGAACGGTATCGTCGCCGCCTCCTGCCCGCCCAATTCCTATCCCGAGCAGTGGGATGCGGCGACGATGGAGGAATCCGCGCGCAACCTGCTGGGCGCGGAGCTGCCGATCGGCGCGTGGCTGAAGGAAGAGGGGATCGACCCCGAACTCCTCACCGAGCGCATCCAGGCCGCCGCCGACGAGGTGATCGCCCGCAAGGCGGCCGAGCTGGACCAGGATACGTGGCTGTCGGTCGAGAAGAGCATCCTGCTCCAGTCGCTGGACCATCACTGGAAGGAGCATCTGTCGACGCTCGACGCGCTGCGGCAGGTGATCCATCTGCGCGCCTACGCCCAGAAGACGCCGATCAACGAATATAAACGCGAGGCCTTCGCGCTGTTCGAGCGGATGCTGGTGGAGATCCGCGAGGATGTGACGCGGCTGCTGGCCCATGCCCAGTTCATGGCGCAGCCGCCCGAGCTGCCGCCGATGCCCGATTTCTTCACCAGCCACCTCGATCCGCTGACCGGCGAGGACGACGCGCTCGACCTCGACGCCGCTTCGCTGGGGCTGGTGACGACGCGGGTTGCCCCGGTGCATTATATGGCGGCCGCCGACGCCGCGCTGGAGATCGGCCAGGACCCCACCGAATGGGACGGCAAGGTGAGCCGCAACGCGCCTTGCCCCTGCGGATCGGGCAAGAAATACAAGCACTGTCACGGCGCGCTCTGAACGGGGGGAGCGCGGCGACCCGGGATCGATCAGGCGCAGCGCCGGGCACTGTCCGCAGGATGCAGAACTTGCAATCAGCGTGATCTATTTCGCACTTGCACAATTTCGCTCGCAGACGCAAAAAGATCGGGCCTTTCAGGCATCCTCTCCTAAAACTTTCAGGGCCGGTCCTTCGGGATCGGCCCTTTTTTTGCATCTGCTCACAAGGGCGGGGCTTGTGGAGCCAGCGGGGACGGGGGGAGGCGCCCGCCCGCGCGCGACCGCCGCGGGGCTGTCCGGCGAAGAGGAAGGCTCAGAAGCCCTGGCCGATCCGGTGCCAGCGCGCGGCGGTGAACCATGTCCACGGCAGCAGCCAGGAGGCCGAGCCGTCGGTTGACCAGAACGTCACCATCGCGCGGCCCACCAGATTTTCGGCCGGCACCATCCCGATGCCGCCGCCCACCTGCGCCGGAAAGCGGCTGTCGGCCGATCGGTCGCGATTGTCGCCCATCAGGAAGAAATGGCCGGCGGGCACGACATAGACCTGCGTATCGTCGGCCGCCGGCATGTAGGCGACGTCGAGCACCTCATAGCTCTTGCCGTCGGGCAGCGTCTCGCGGAAGCGGGGATAGCGGCAGACCTGCCGGCCGGCGGGCGTCGTCTCCAGCCGGATCGCGGTGCCCGGCGCGGGATTGCACGGGCTGTTCGGCGTCACCGGCTCGACGAAATCGGCGATCCGCACCTTGGGGACGGGCGTGCCGTTCAGGACGACCTGGCCATGCTGCACCTGCACGAGATCGCCGGGCAGGCCGATCACCCGCTTGATGTAATCGGTGCTGTTGTCGGCAGGATTCTTGAACACGACGACGTCGCCGCGCTTGGGATCTGCGCCCCATATGCGCCCCGATATCGGCGCCAGCGACCAGGGAAAGCTGGCGCGCGACCAGCCATAGGGCCATTTCGCCACGAACAGATAATCGCCCACCAGCAGCCGGGGCAGCATCGATTCGGACGGAATGCTGAACGGGGCGGCGACGAGGCTCCGCAGCAGCACCGCGACGACCAGCAGGATGAAGAGCGAACGGATCGTCTCGCCAAGGCTCTCCCGCTTGCGGGCGGGGGGCGGGGCGGTGTCGGCGGGCGCGTCGGACATGGGCGTCGAGGTCTGGAACGTGGCGGCGGCAAGGTCAAGCGTTGTCGGTTCGTGCCCGGATCGTCACTCACCATATCGGATCGTCGGCCGAACTGGTCTAGAAGAAACGCCGAGCAGCGGAGAGCCGGGAATCATGGAAGAACGGGACGATGTGAACGGGCGCGACCGGGCGTGGCAGGCGATCGGGACGGCCGGGCGCAGGACGCTCAGGGAGCTGTTCGAGGCGGAGCCCGGCCGGCTGTCGCGGCTGGCGGTCGAGGAGGCGGGGATCCGCTTCGATTTCGCCAAGACCCATCTCGACGACGCGCTGGTCGCGGCGTTCACGGCGCTGGCGGAGGCGGCGGACCTGCCCGCGTGGCGCGAGACCCTGTTCGCGGGCGGCATCGTCAACGTCACCGAGGGGCGCGCCGCCACCCATCCGGCCGAGCGCGGGCAGGGGACGGCCGAAAACGTGGCGCGCGCGGGCGCCCTCCACGCCCGGATGCGCGCGCTGATCGATGCGATCGAGGCGGACGCGCTGGGGCCGATCCGCCATATCCTGCACGTCGGCATCGGCGGATCGGCGCTGGGGCCGAAGCTGCTGATCGACGCGCTGGGCCGCGAGGCGGAGCGCTACGACGTGGCGGTGGTCTCCAATATCGACGGCGCGGCGCTGGAGGAGGTGTTCGCCCGCTTCGATCCCGCCGCGACGCTGCTCGCGGTCGCCTCCAAGACGTTCACCACCACCGAGACGATGACGAACGCGGCCAGCGCCCTCGCCTGGATGGAGGAAAACGGGGTGGAGGACCCCTATGGCCGGGTGGTGGCGCTCACCGCCGCGCCCGACAAGGCGGTGGAATGGGGCGTCGACGAGACGCGCGTGCTGCCCTTCGTCGAGAGCGTCGGCGGGCGCTATTCGCTCTGGTCGTCGATCGGCTTCCCCATCGCCCTCGCGCTCGGCTGGGATGCGTTCGAGACGATGCTGGAGGGCGCGGCGACGATGGACCGGCATTTCCGGCTGGCGCCGCTCGCCGAAAACGCCCCCGTGCTCGCCGCCTTCGTCGATCTCTATTATGCCGTCGCGCGGGGCGCGGAGACGCGCGCGGTGTTCGCCTATGACGAGCGGCTGCGGCTGCTGCCCGCCTATCTCCAGCAGCTCGAGATGGAATCGAACGGCAAACGCGTGCGCGCCGATGGCGGCGCGGTCGGCCGTCCCACCGCGCCGATCACCTGGGGCGGGGTGGGCACCGACGCGCAGCATGCGGTCTTCCAGCTTCTCCACCAGGGCACGCATCTCGTGCCGGTCGAGTTCCTCGCGGCGGTCGAGCCGGGCCATGCGCTCGACGAGGGGCATCATCGCCAGCTCCTCGTCAACGCCTTCGCGCAAGGCGCGGCGCTGATGGCGGGGCGGCCGCATGACGATCCCGCGCGCGCCTATCCGGGCGACCGGCCGTCGACCACCATCCTGCTCGACCGGATCGATCCCGCCCGGCTGGGCGCGCTGATCGCCTTCTACGAGCATCGCGTGTTCGCCAATGCGGTGATGCTGGGGATCGATCCCTTCGACCAGTTCGGCGTGGAGCTGGGCAAGGAGATCGCGAAATCGATCGATACGGGGGGCAGCGCCGATTTCGATCCCTCCACCCGCGCGCTGATCGAGCGCGCGTTCGGGTGAGGGAGGCGGGCGGCTGAAGGGTTTGGGCCTCACCGCCGCCGCTGGTTCAGCACCTCATAGGCCATGACGGCGGTGGCGACGGCGGCGTTGAGGCTGTCGGCCCTCCCCAGCATGGGAATCTTCACCAGCAGGTCGCACGCGTCGGCATAGGCGTCGGGCAGGCCCTGCGCTTCGTTGCCGACGAGGATGAAGGTGGGCGCGACATAGCGGGGCGCCTGATAGTCGATGTCGGTCCGCAGGCTGGTGCCGACGAGCTGCCCCGGCCCGGCGCGCAGCCAGGCGAGGAAATCGGCCCATGGCGCCTGCGCGATCCGCTGGGTGAAGAGCGCGCCCATGCTCGCGCGCACCGCCTCCACCGAGAAGGGATCGACGCATTCGTCGATCAGGATCAGCCCGCCCGCGCCGACCGCGTCGCCGGTCCGCAGGATCGTTCCCAGATTGCCCGGATCGCGCAGGCTCTGCGCGACGATCCAGATCGGCGATACGGCACGGTCGAGCGTCGCGAGCGGCGTCGCGAACTCGCGGTAGACGCCGAGCACGGTCTGCGGATTGTCCTTGCCCGAAAGCTTGTGAAGGATGTCGCGGCTGGTCTCGATCGCCTCGCCGCCGGCCGTCTCGACGGCGTCCGTCAGCGCGCGGACCAGCGGATGGCCGGCCGAATCGCGCGCGAAGAAGAGATATTCGGGAAGCCGCCCAGCATCCTTCGCCTCCGTCAGGATGCGCAGCCCCTCCGCGAGGAACAGCCCTTCCTCGCGGCGGTGGCGCTTCTCGCGCAGCGCGCGCACGCGCTTGACGAGGGGATTGGAGAAAGCGGTGATCTCGCGCGGCATGTCATCGATCCGCCGGCAGGGGCGCGGCTGTCTGGGGGAGGGGCGAAAGGAAAAGGGAAGGCGGGAAAAAGGGCGCGATCGCCCTCATTCCTCGCCGAATTTCGCCTCGACCAGTTCGCACAGCGCCTCGAGCGCGCGGTCGGCGTCCTTGCCCGATGCGGTGATGGTGATGCTGTCGCCCATCGCGGCGCCGAGCATCATCAGCCCCATGATCGACGTGCCGGCCACCCGGGAGCCATCCTTCTCCACCTCGATCGCTGCGGCCTGGCCGCTCGCCAGCGTGACGAACTTGGCGCTGGCGCGCGCATGCAGCCCGCGGCGGTTGGTGATCTGGACGGCGCGGACCAGCGCCTCGCTCATGCAGTCGCCTCGCCCAGCACTTCGGACGCGACCGAGATATATTTGCGCCCCGCCTCCCGCGCGGCGGCCACGGCGGCCTTGACCTTCATCATCTTCCTTGCCCCTTCCAGCCTGATCAGCATCGGCAGGTTCACGCCCGCGATCACCTCGACGCGCCCCGGCTCCATCAGCGAGATCGCCAGATTGGACGGCGTGCCGCCGAACAGATCGGTCAGCAGGATCACGCCCGCCCCCCGGTCGACCGCCGCCACGGCCCTTGCGATATCCGCGCGCCGTGCCTCCATGTCGTCATCGGGGCCGATGCAGATCGCCTGGACCGCATCCTGCGGGCCCACCACATGCTCCATCGCGACAATGAATTCGGCCGCGAGCCGACCATGTGTAACCAGCACCAATCCGATCATCTATACACCCGAAGCCTTCTGTCCCGTTCCCTCCGGCACCTCGCCCTCCAGCGAGTCGTGTGGCGTCGAAGCGAGATCGCGATGCGCGACCCTGGGCGAAAATCCTGCCTGGCGCAACCGGGCGGCGATGGTCTCGGCGACGTGGACCGAACGGTGCCGCCCGCCGGTGCAGCCGAAGGCGACGGTGACATAGCTCTTTCCCTCCTTCGCGTAGCGCGGGAGCAGGAGGAGGAGGAGGCCGGCGATGCGGTCCACCGCCTCTGCATAGGCCGGATCGGCGGTGACATAGGCCGCGACCGGCGCGTCGAGCCCGGTCAGCGGGCGCAGCGCGTCGTCCCAGTGCGGATTGCGCAGGAAACGCATGTCGAACACCAGGTCCGCCTCGCGCGGCAGCCCACGCGCGAAGCCGAAGGACATGATCGACAGCGTCGGCGCCTCGCCCTCCTCCTCGCCGAAGCGGGCGCGCAAATCCTCGCGCAGCGCGTTGGTGCCGGTGTCGGTGGTGTCGATGAGATGGTCCGCCCAGCGCCGGAGCGGGGCCAGCAGCTCGCGCTCGCGCGCGATGCCGTCGCTCGCCGGCCGGTCGAGCGCGAGCGGGTGGCGCCGCCTCGTCTCCGAAAAGCGCCGGGTCAGTTCCGCGGTGCCGCAATCGAGGAACAATATCTCCACGTCCTGGCCATGGCTCTCGCGCATCTGACGCGCGCGGCGCAGCATCGCCTCCGCATCGAAGCCGCGCGTCCGGCTGTCGACGCACAAGGCGAGCTGGCGCTGGTCGTCGGTCGCGCCCTCGGGCTGGGGCGTGCCCAGCAGCCGGTCGAGCAGCGAGAGCGGAAGATTGTCGACCACCTCCCAGCCCATATCCTCAAAGGTGTGGAGCGCGGTCGACTTGCCCGCGCCGGACATGCCGGTGACGAGGACGATGCGCTTGGGGCGGCTGGGCGTGGTCATGGGGCCAATATAGTCGTTTTCGCCGGAAACGGGCGGGGAAGGCGGCGGGGCATCACGGGCATGCGACGGGAAGGCCGAAACGCTCGGCCGCCAGCTCGACCTTGACCGGGGCCGACGGCTCCAGCGCGGCGAGCGCGATCAGCGGCAGGTCGATCCCCGCGATCCTGCGCCGGGGAAGCTCCTCCTCGGGCATCCGGGCGACCGGATCGTCGAGCGAGACCAGCAGCGACACCGGCGCTTCGGCGAGGCTCGGCAGGTCGATCACGCCCAGCCCGCGCACCTCCATCTTGCCGCTGATCGTCGCCGGCGCGCTGGCGACGAGTCCGCCCTGCGTGCGGCGCACCAGCGTATAATCGTCGCTGACCAGCCGGGCGCCGCGATCGATCAGGCGCAGCGCCAGATCGGACTTGCCGGCGCCCGAGCGGCCCGCGAGCAGCACCGCGCGCCACGGCTTTCCCGCGCCGCCGATCGCGATGCAGGTGGCATGCACCGTCTCGGAGGATAAAGCGGGCCCGCTCATCGCTCGGCGACCGGCAGGCGAATCAGGAAACGCGCGCCGGACGGCGCGTCGTCGCGATCCTCGACGGTGATGCTTCCATGATGCGCCTCCACGATGGCCTTGGCGATGGCGAGGCCCAGCCCGCTATGCCGGCCGAACGCCTCGCCCTCGGGCCTTATACTGTGAAAACGGTTGAAGATTGCTTCCCGCGCCTCGGGCGGGACGCCGGGCCCCTCATCGTCGATGCGCACCATCACCTGATCGCCGTCGCGCGTCGCGGTGATCTGGACGAGGCCGCCGGGAGGCGAGAAGGAGATCGCGTTATCGACGAGATTCTCGACCAGCCGGGCGAGGCGCGATCCGTCGCCCAGCACCACGGCCGTCCCCGCATGGGGCCGCGCGAAGGCCAGCCGCACCCCGTTCCCGATGCCGCGCGTCTCGCGCGCCGCGATCAGCCCGCCGATCATCTGCCCGAGATCGATCGTCTCGAAACGCGCGCGCGACAGTTCGGCGTCGAGGCGCGAGGCTTCGGCGATATCGGTGATCAGCCGGTCGAGCCGGCGCACATCGTCGCGCACCACCTCCAGAAGCTGCGCCTGGAGATCGGGGTCGCTCACCCGGCCCAGGCTCTCGACGGCGGAGCGCAGCGAGGCGAGCGGATTCTTGAGTTCGTGCGTGACGTCGGCGGCGAAGGCCTCGGTCGCGTCGATCCGCTGGCGCAGCGCCAGGCTCATGTCCGACAGCGCGCGCGCGAGCAGGCCGATCTCGTCGCGCCGCGAGGGCAGGCGCGGCACCACCACCTCGCGCGCGCGGCCCAGCCGGACGCGATGCGCGGCGCGCGCAAGCCGGCGCAGCGGGCGCACGATCGTCCGCGCGAGGAAAAGCGAGAGCAGCACCGAGGAGGCGACCACGATCGCCAGCACGATGCCCAGCCGCAGCCGCTCCGCCCGCACGACGCGCACGATGTCGCGCGCGTTAGCGGTCGCCAGCACCACCTGATGATCGGTGTCCGGCATCGGCGCCGCCGCCGAGATCATCGGCGTCCGGTCCGGCGCGCGGCGCGCGCGGAGCTGGGTCTTGCCGGTCCGTCCGGCCGCCGCGGCCTCGGGCCAGGCGGCGAGGTTGTCCACCGCGGGTTCCGCGAACACCTCGGGCCGGTCCGCGCCGACGACGGTGTCGATGACGCGATCCAGGAAGCGCGCGACCTTGCGCTGCCAGGGCTCGCTCCGGGGATCGCGCAGCTCGTAGGTGGCGGCGCCGCGCTGCCAGCTGTCGATGAGCGGCGTCCCGGCCGGCGCGTAGACGCGCAGGCGCATCCCCGTCGTCTCGCCGAGCCGGGCGGCCAGCGACGGGCGCCGCGCGACGGGCGCCGCCGCCAGCGCATCCGCCATCAGCACGACCTGCGTGCCCGCCTCGTCCATCCGCGCGTCGACCAGCCGCGCGCGATAGCTCTCCAGATAGAAGAAGCCGCCCGCGAGCAGCGCCAGCGCGAAGATGTTGACCGCCAGGATACGGCTGGTGAGCGACCAGCGCAGCGCGAAATCGCCGCCGTCATTCCTCCGCAAAGCGGTAGCCCACGCCATAGAGCGTCTCGATCGCCCTGAATTCCGGATCGACACCCCGGAACTTGCGGCGCAGCCGCTTGATATGGCTGTCGATCGTGCGATCGTCGACATAGACGTCGTCGTGATAGGCGGTGTCCATGAGCTGGTCGCGCGACTTCACGAAGCCCGGCCGCTGGGCCAGCGCCTCCAGGATCATGAATTCGGTGACGGTGAGCGTCACCTCCTTGCCCGCCCACTGGACGCGGTGGCGCGCCGGGTCCATCTCCAGCCGGCCGCGCACGATCCGCTCGGCCGGCGGCTCCGCCTCGCGCTCGGCATCGGGCCGGGCGCGCGCCTCGGTGCGGCGCAGGATGGCGCGGATGCGCGCGATCAGCAGCCGCTGCGAGAAGGGCTTGGTGATATAGTCGTCCGCGCCCATCGCGAGGCCCAGCGCCTCGTCCAGCTCGTCGTCCTTCGAGGTGAGGAAGATGGCGGGCACGGCGCTCTTCTCGCGCAGGCGGCGCAGCAGCTCCATGCCGTCCATGCTCGGCATCTTGATGTCGAGCACGGCGAGATCGGGGGGATTTTCGGTCAGCGCCTTCAGCGCCGTCTCGCCATCCGAATAGATGCGCACCGCGAACCCCTCGGACTGGAGCGCGATCGAGACCGAAGTAAGGATGTTGCGATCGTCGTCGACGAGCGCGATCGAAGCCGACATTGGGCGCCCCGGCCTCCTTCCAGACAGGGCCTGCCTAGCGCAAGCCGGACGGTGGGGCAACAGACGCCGCAGGGTGGCTGAAGCCCGCCCCGGATCAAGGGAAAGCGGAAAGACAGTGCGCGGACGGAATAGCGGGCGGGACGGGGCATCGGACATTTCGGGGCATGGCTTTGACGGTCGCGGACTTGTCCTGTATGCGCGCCCGAAGGCGGGGGCGGCCGCTTCCGTCGCTGGCCGCGCGCCGTCAGAATTCGTGCCCAGGCTCAAGGAGAGTGCCCCGTGTCCCACAGCGTCCCCATCCATGACCTCGCTGCCCAGGGCATCGATGTCCCGGCGAGACTGCACTGGAACCTGGGCACCGCGCCGCTGGTGGAGGAGGCGGTGCGCCGCGGGGAAGGGCTGCTCGCCAGGGACGGCCCGCTGGTGGTCGCGACCGGCAAGCACACCGGCCGCTCGGCGAAGGACAAGTTCATCGTCCGCGATGCCGAAACCGAGGGCACGGTCTGGTGGGGCAAGACCAATGCGGGCATGTCGCCGGAGCATTTCGCCGCGCTCAAGGCCGACTTCCTGAAGCATCTGGGGACGAAGGAGACGCTGTTCGTCCAGGACCTGTTCGGCGGCTCGCAGCCCGAGCATCGCGTCAACGTGCGCGTCGTCACCGAATATGCCTGGCACAGCCTGTTCATCCGCACGCTGCTCGTCCGCCCCGAGGCGGCGGCGCTGGCCGGCTTCGCGCCCGAATTCACGATCATCGACCTGCC
>Ga0182749_1003574_pt1 | contig 10551 bp, 7 predicted proteins | sample eDN3rd37CKraftMG_FD_128875 | JGI IMG/M metagenome (GOLD analysis project Ga0182749, IMG submission 128875) | Enriched Miracle-Growth compost microbial communities from Emeryville, California, USA - eDNA 3rd pass 37_C Kraft MG (version 2) (version 2) ...
CCGACGTTCAGCGGCAGGGCGGCGAACACGCTGCCGGCGGAGACGCGCTGCAGGCCGTTGACGCGGATGTCGGCGATCTTGAAGCCTGCGGCGTGGGCCAGGGCGGCGTTGAACAGCAGGATCGGGAACAGCAGGCGGGTAGGGCGCATCGTGACTTCCAGACAGGCGGTGGCAGGGGGCGCGGACGGTTCGCACGGCGATCGTCCGGGCGCTGCCGCCCGGCCCGGGCTGGCGGCCGATGAGGATAAGAGCGGGCTGTGTTCGGCGCGGTTAACCCAGGGTAAAGATGTGTAAAGTTTGCCCATGCGGCGGTGACAGGGCGGCCCCGCGGAAGGGATCATTGCGCCCTCCAGGCCTTGAACCGCGTGCCCTGCATGATTCCCGTACTGCTGGTCGACGATGACCGCGAACTCACCGAGATGCTCAGCCAGTACCTGGCCCGCGAGGGTTTCCAGGCCACCGCCGTGGGCACCGGCGAGGAAGGCGAGGCCGAGGCCCTGGGCGGCGCCTACGCCCTGGTGGTGCTGGACGTGATGCTGCCGGGCCTGTCCGGCATCGAGGTGCTGCGGCGCATCCGCGCGCGCAGCCAGGTGCCGGTCCTGCTGCTGACCGCGCGGGGCGACAACATCGACCGCATCGCCGGCCTGGAACTGGGCGCCGACGACTACGTGCCCAAGCCCAGCTCGCCCGGCGAACTGGTCGCGCGGCTGCGCGCCATCCTGCGCCGGGTGCAGCCCCAGGCGCCGCTCGGCAACGCGCCGGAGGCCGTCGGCAGCGGCGCCCTGGCGCTCTGGCCCGGCAAGCGCCAGGCGCTGTGGCACGGCCAGCCGCTGGAGCTGACCGGCACCGAGTTCAGCCTGCTGGAGGTGCTGGTGCGCCGGGCCGGGCAACTGGTCAGCAAGCAGGACCTGTCGCTGGACGCCCTGGGCCGCCCGCTGACCCGCTACGACCGGCGCATCGACGTGCACGTCAGCAGCATCCGCCAGAAGCTCGGCCCGCGCGCCGATGGCAGCAGCTGGATCCAGAGCGTGCGCGGCATGGGCTACCTGCTGATCGTCGAATGAAGCGCGGGCGGCTGTTCTGGAAGCTGTTCCTGGCCTTCTGGCTGGCCAACAGCCTGACCTTCCTGGTGGGCGCCGGCGCCTTCATGTTCGACGAGCTGCGCGGCGACACCCCGGCGCTGCGCTCGCTGCTGGCCACCGAGGTGCGCCTGCTGCAGCGCTTCGGCGAAGCGGCGGGGCGCCAGCTACTGGAGGTGTCGCCGCAGCAGCCGGACGTCCAGGTCGGCCTCTACGACGCCCAGGGCGCGCTATTGGCCGGGCGCGCCGTGGCCCAGGTGCGCTTCGAGCAGGCGGTCACCAGCCAGGACGGCCATCGCCTGCTGCTGCGCGCCTCGGCCGCCACCACCCTCGACCAGGCGCCGCCGCCGCGCAGCCTGGGCCCGCTGCTCACCGGCACGCTGATGAGCGCGCTCTTCGCCCTGCTGCTCAGCCAGTACCTGGCGCGGCCGCTGGCCTGGTTGCGCCAGGCCATGGGCCAGGTCGCCCAGGGCCGCTTCGAGGTGCGCGTCAAGCCGCGTCTGGGGCGGCGCCGCGACGAGATCGTCGACCTGGCCGAGGACTGCGACCGCATGGCCGGGCAGCTCAAGGCGCTGGTGGAGGCGCAGCAGCACCTGCTGCACGACATCTCCCACGAGCTGCGTTCGCCGCTGACGCGGATGAGCGCCGCCATCGGCCTGCTGCGGCAGGCGCCGGGGCAGCCCGGCATGCTGGAGCGCATCGAGCGCGAGTCGCGGCGCATGGACGAGCTGATCGAGCAACTGCTCACCCTGGCGCGGGCGCAGTCGCGCCAGGACAGCGGCGAATACCGCCTGCTGGACGTCGTCGAGCTGCTGGCGCAGATAGTCGAGGACGCCCGCTTCGAGGCGGCGGGCAAGGGCTGCCAGGTGCGCCTTGTAGCCGAGCAGCCGTTCCTCGGCCGCGCCCACGAGGAGCTGCTCTACCGGGCCTTCGAGAACGTCATCCGCAACGCCGTGCGCTACACCGCGGCGGGCACCGAGGTGCGCGTGGGCGCGAGCCTGGTGGAGGGCGGCGAACGCCTGGTGGTGTGCATCAGCGACCACGGCCCGGGCGTCGACGAGAGCCGCCTGGGGCGCATCTTCGAACCCTTCGAGCGCGGCCCCGACGCCGGCCCCGACGGCTTCGGCCTGGGCCTGGCTATCGCCAGCCGCGCGGTGCAGCTGCATCACGGGCGGATCGCCGCCGAGCCCGCCGAGGGCGGCGGGCTGCTGGTGCGTATCGAGTTGCCGCGGCTGTTCTAAGCGTTAGCCTTGCCAACCGCCGCCTAGTACTTTGTAGAGGGTGACGCGGTTGACCTGCTCGGCCAGCTCCAGGCTGATCAGCGTCTGCTGCGCGGAGTACAGCGAGCGCTGCGCGTCCAGCACTTCCAGGAAGCTGTCCGAACCCTGCTTGTACAGCGCCAGCGACAGGTCGTAGCTCTTGTCGGTGGCCGCCGTCAGTTCGCGCTGGGCGTCCAGGCGCTCGTTGATGTGGCTGCGCACGGAAAGGGCGTCGGCCACTTCGCTGAAGGCGGTCTGCAGGGCCTTCTCGTAGTTGGCCACGTCGATGTCGCGGGTGATCTTCGCGGCGTCCAGGCCGGCCTGGTTGCTGCCGGCGTCGAAGATCGGCAGGTTGATCGAGGGGGCGAAGCTCCAGGCGCGGCTGCCGGACTTGAACAGCCCGGACAGCTCGCCGCTGGCGCTGCCGCCGCTGGCGGTCAGGCTCACGCTGGGGAAGAAGGCCGCGCGCGCCGCGCCTATGTCGGCGTTGGCCGCCTTGAGCGTGTGCTCGGCGGCGAGCACGTCGGGGCGGCGTTGCAGCAGGCTCGACGGCAGGCCCGCCGGCACCGTCACCAGCAGCGCGGCGTCCAGGCCGGTGTCGCCCGGCAGCAGGCTGGCGTCCAGGCGTTCGCCCACCAGCAGTTCCAGGGCGTTGCGGTCCTGCTCGACCTGGCTGGCGTAGCTGGCCGCCTCGGCGCGCGCCGATTCCACCGTGCTGCGCGCCTGCGCCAGGCTCAGCCCGGACTCGCCGCCCAGGCCGTGGCTGCGCTGCACCAGCTCGTAGGTCTTCTGCTGGCTGGCGTGGGTATCGCGGGCCAGCTTGAGCAACTGCTGGTCGGCGGCCAGGGTCATCCAGGCGCTGGCCACCTCGGCCACCAGGCTGATCTGCGTGCTGCGGCGGGTCTGCTCCAGGGCCAGGTAGTCCTCCAGGGCGGCGTCCTTGAGGTTGCGCAGGCGGCCGAACAGGTCCAGCTCGTAGCTGCTTACGCCCAGGCCGACGCTGTACTGGCTGCTGACCGCCGTGGTGCCGTCGGAGAGGGCGCGCTGGCGGGTGCCCTCGGCGCTGGCCGAGACCGCCGGGAACAGCTCGGCGCGCTGGATGCGGTACTGCGCGCGCTGGTACTCGACGTTCAGCGCCGCCACCCGCAGGTCGCGGTTGTTGGCCAGGGCGCGGGCCACGGTGTCGCGCAGGCGGGCGTCGACGAAGAACTCGCGCCAGTCGACGTCGGCCTGGCTGGCGCCGGCCGGCGCGGCGCCGGGCCATTGCGCCGCCACCGGCGCGGCGGGGCGCTGGTAGTCCGGCGCCAGGTTGACGCAGCCGCCCAGCAGCAGGGCCAGCAGCAGAGGGAGAGGGGAGGTGCGCATCAGGCGTCTCCTTCGACGGTGGCCGGGGCACGGCGCGCAACCAGGCGCTGCACCAGCACGTAGAACAGGGGAATGAAGAACAGGCCCAGCAGGGTCGCCGCGAGCATGCCGCCGAGCACGCCGGTGCCGATCGCCTGGCGCCCACCGGCGCCGGCGCCCTGGCTCAGCGCCAGGGGCAGCACGCCGAGCATGAAGGCCAGCGAGGTCATCAGCACCGGGCGCAGGCGGATGCGCACCGCTTCCAGGGTCGCGGCGAGCAGGTCCTGGCCGCGGTCGTAGCCTTCCTTGGCGAACTCGACGATGAGGATGGCGTTCTTCGCCGCCAGCCCCACGGTGGTCAGCAGCCCGACCTGGAAGTAGACGTCGTTGGACAGCCCGCGCAGGCCGGTCAGGGCCAGGGCGCCGAGGATGCCCAGGGGCACCACCAGCATCACCGCGAAGGGCACCGACCAGCTCTCGTAGAGCGCCGCCAGGCAAAGGAACACGAAGAGGATGGAAATGGCGTAGAGCAGCGGCGCCTGGTTGCCGGCCAGGCGTTCCTGGTAGGACTGCCCGGTCCAGGCGTAGCCGATGCCCTCGGGCAGCTGCGCCATGATCGCCTGCACCGCGGCCATGGCGTCGCCGGAGCTGACGCCGGCGGCCGGCTCGCCGACGATCTCGTAGGCGCCGAAGCCGTTGTAGCGCTCCAGCAGCGGCGAGGCGGTGCTCCAGCCGGTGCTGACGAAGGTGGCCAGCGGCACCATGGCATCCTGGTCGTTGCGCACGTACCAGTCGCCGATGTCCTCGGCCTGCATGCGCTTGTCGGCGTCGCCCTGCAGGTAGACCTTCTTCACCCGCCCGGCGTCGAGGAAGTCGTTCACGTAGCTGCCGCCCAGGGCCACGCTCAGGGTGTCGTTGATGTCGCTGGCGGCCACACCCAGCGCGCCGGCCTTGCGGTCGTCGATGTGCAGGTCCAGCTGCGGGGTGTCTTCCAGGCCCTGGGCGCGCACGTTGGCCAGGCGCGGGTCCTGGCGGGCCAGTTCGATGAAGCGGTTGCGCGCCGCCAGCAGCTCGGCGTGGCCGAGGCCGGCGAGGTCCTGCAGCTCGACGTCGAAGCCGGCGCTTTCGCCCAGGCCCTGGATGGCCGGCGGGGCGATGACGAAGACGTCGGCATCGATGATCCCGGCCAGCGCCCGGTTGGCCCGCCGCGCCACCGCCGCGGCGCTGTGCGCCTCGCCCTGGCGCTGGCTCCAGTCCTTGAGCTTGATGAAGCCGCGGCCGCTGTTCTGCGCGTTGCCGCCGTTGCCCAGGCCGCGCACGGTGAGCACCGTGTCCACCTCCGGCTGCTGCAGCAGGTAGTCCGTCACCTGGCGGGTGACCGCCTGCAGGCGCTCGTCGGTGCCGCCCACCGGCAGGGTCATCTGCATCATCAGCATGCCCTGGTCCTCCTCGGGGAGGAACGCGGTGGGCAGCTTGTGGAACATCAGCCCGACGCCGGCCAGCACCAGCGCGTAGACCGCCAGCGCGCGCACGGGCCGCGCCAGCAGGTTGCCGACGCCGCGCTGGTAGCGCCGCGAGCCGGCCTCGAAGTTGCGGTTGAACCAGCCGAAGAAGCCGTGCCGCGGCTGGCCGTGGCCGGGCTTGAGCAGGGTGGCGCACAGCGCCGGAGTGAGGGTCATGGCCACCAGCACCGACAGCGTCATGGCGGCGACCATGGTCACCGAGAACTGCCGGTAGATCACCCCGGTGGAGCCGCCGAAGAAGGCCATGGGCACGAACACCGCCGAGAGCACCACGGCGATGCCCACCAGCGCGCCGCTGATCTCGCCCATCGACTCGCGCGTGGCCTCCCGTGGCGACAGGCCGCGCTCGGCGATGATCCGCTCGACGTTCTCCACCACCACGATGGCGTCGTCCACCAGCAGGCCGATGGCCAGGACCATGGCGAACATGGTCAGGGTGTTGATCGAGTAGCCCATCAGCGCCAGCACGCCGAAGGTGCCCAGCAGCACCACCGGCACGGCGATCGCCGGGATCAGCGTGGCGCGCAGGTTCTGCAGGAATAGGTACATGATCAGCACCACCAGGGCGATGGCCTCGAACAGCGTCTTGACCACCTCCTCGATGGAAATCTTCACGAAGGGCGCGGTGTTGTAGGCCACCTCGGCGCGCAGCTGCAGCCGGCTGGGGAAGAACTGCTGCAGCTCGGCCACCTTGGCCTGCACCGCCTCGGCCACGTCCAGGGCGTTGGCGCCCGTGGCCAGGCTGATGGCCAGGCCGCCGGAGGGGCGCCCGCCGTGCTCGGCGACCACGTCGTAGCTCTCGCTGCCCAGCTCCACCCGCGCCACGTCGCCGAGGGTGACCACGGCGCCGTTGCTGGCGTACTTGAGCACCACCTCGCGGAACTGCGCCGCGGTCCTGAGCTTGCTGCGCGCGTTGATGCTGGCGTTGAGCTGCTGCCCCGGGCGCGCCGGCAGGGCGCCGAGCTGGCCGGCGGAGGTGTCGACGTTCTGCGCCTGCAGGGCGCTGCTGATGTCCGAGGGCATCAACGAGTATTGCTTGAGCTTGTCCGGGTCCAGCCAGATGCGCATGGCGTAGCTGGAGCCCAGGGTGGTCACCTCGCCGACGCCGCTGACGCGGCTGACCTGGTCGTACAGGGTGCTGGCGATGAAGTCGCTGATGTCGGTGGCGCCGACCTCGGGGTTGTCCGAGACCAGCGAGAGGATGATCAGGAAGTCGCTGGAGGAATTGCGGATCTCGATGCCCTGCTGCTGCACCTCGTCGGGCAGCCGCGCCTTGGCCTGCTCCAGCTTGGTCTGCACCTGCATCTGCGCGGTGTTGATGTCGGTGCCGGCGTCGAAGGTCAGGGTGATGCTGGCGCTGCCCGCCGAGCTGCTGCTGGAGGACATGTAGGTGAGGCCGTCCAGGCCGGTCATCTGCTGCTCGATGACCTGGGTCACCGAGTCTTCCATGGTCTTGGCCGAGGCGCCGGTGTAGGTGGCGCTGAGGCGGATCTGCGGCGGCGCGATGCTGGGGTACTGGGCCAGCGGCAGCTGGAAGATGGCCAGGGTGCCGCCGAGCATCACCAGGATGGCGAGCACCCAGGCGAAGATGGGCCGGTCGATGAAGAAGCGTGCCATGGCGGGTCCTCAGTCGCGCGCGTCGTTCTGCGCGGTCAACTGCGCGTCCAGGGTCTTGACCTGCTGGCCGACGCGGACCTTCTGCGCGCCCTGGACGATCAACTGGTCGCCGTCCGCCAGGCCCTTGTCGACCCACCAGTGGTTGCCCACCGCGCGGGCCAGGCTCAGCTGGCGCTGCTCGACCTTGCCGTCAACCACCACCAGGGCGGTGGCCTGGCCGCGCTCGTCGCGGGCCACGCCCTGCTGCGGCACCAGGATGGCGTCCGGCTGCACGCCCTCGGCCAGCGTCGCCTTCAGGTACATGCCCGGCAGCAGCAGGCCCTCGGGGTTGGGCACCAGGGCGCGCAGGGTCACGCTGCCGGTGCTCTCGTCGACGCTCACGCCGTTGAAGGTCAGGGTGCCGTCGTGGGCGTAGGCGCTGCCGTCCTCCAGCTGCAGGCTGATGCGCGTGGCGTCCTGCGCCTCGGCGGGGGCGAGCTTGCCCTCGGCCAGCTCGCGCTTGAGGCGCAGCAGGGTGGTGCTGGGCTGGGTGAAGTCGACGTAGATCGGGTCCAGCTGCTGCACCGTGGTCAGGGCGGTGGTCTGCTCGGCGGTGACCAGCGCGCCGGCGGTGACCGAGGAGGTGGCCGTGCGCCCGGAGATCGGCGCGTCGATCCGCGTGTAGCCCAGGTTGATGCGCGCCGTCTTCAACGCCGCCTGGGCCGACTGCAGGTTGGCGCGGGCCTCCAGCAGCGCGGCCTGGGCGCTCTCGTTGTCCTCCGCGCTGATGGCGTCGATCTTCACCAGCTGGGCGTCGCGCCGGGCCTTGAGCTCGGCCGCCTTCAGGGTGGCACGGGCGGAGGTGACGCTGGCCTCGGCCTGGGCCAGGGCGGCCTCGTAGGGCTGCGCGTCGATCTGGTACAGCGCCTGACCGGCCTTCACCGTCTGGCCTTCCTCGAACAGCCGCCGCTGGATGATGCCACCGACCTGCGGGCGGATCTCCGCCACCAGGTGCGCGCTGGCGCGGCCGGGGAGGGTGAGGCTGAGCGCCTGGGGCGCGCTGCGCACCTGGTAGATGCCGACCTCCTGCAGGTCGGCTTGCGGCGCGGCCGCCTCGTCGTCGAGGCAGCCGCCCAGGGCGAGCAGGCCGGCGCCCAGCAACAGGGCGCGGGCCAGCGAAGAAAGCGGGGGGGCGAGGGGGGACATCCGGGACTCCGATCCAGGTTGGATTCAGCGTCAAGGGTGCTCGGCGAATGTGCAGGCAATGTGCAGAAATCTGGGAGATTGCCCGCCGCGCCTTGAAGGGCCGCGGGGGCCGCGCTTCAATGGCGGCATCCCGACAGAGCCCGGCGGTGCCATGAAAATCAGCCTCTCCAGCAAATTCTTCCTGGCCATGCTGGCGGTCTGCGCCTTCGCCGTGCTGGGCATGGTCTTCGCCGCCTACCTGAGCCTCAGGTACGGCTTCCTCGGCTACCTCAACCAGCAGGCCGAGGAGCGCATGGAACTCATCGTCCCGCGCGCCGAGCGGGCCTTCGCCACCCACGGCAGCTGGGACTTCATCCGCCGCGACCACGAACAGTGGTTCGACATGCTGCGCCCCGACGCGGCGACCCAGGACCGCGACTTCGACCCCAGCCTGCTGACCGTCTCCGACCTCACCGGCGCCTTCGTCCGCTTCGCCCTGCTGGACGAGGCGCAGCGCCCGATCATCGGCTACCAGGCGCCGCCGCGGGAGATGGTCCTGCGGCCGATCCGCCACCAGGGCCAGGTGGTCGGCTGGATGGCCCTGGCGCCGCTGCAGTCGGTGACCAGCGTCGGCGACCGGCGCTTCCAGCTCAACCAGCTGCGTTCCAGCCTGCTCATCGGCCTGGCCTGCCTGCTGGCCACGGCGGTGATCGCCTGGTGGCTCACCCGCAGCCTGCTGCGGCCGATCCGCCAGGTGGCCGGGGCCACCCATCGCCTGGCCGCCGGCGACTACGCCATCCAGCTGCCGGTGCGCTCGGCCGACGAGGCCGGCCAGCTGGCCGCCGACTTCAACCGCATGGCCGCCACCTTGGCCAGCAACGAGCGCCTGCGTCGCGATTTCATGGCCGACATCTCCCACGAACTGCGCACCCCGCTGGCGGTGATGCGCGCCGAGCTGGAAGCCATGGAGGACGGCATCCGCCCCCTGGACGGCGCCGCCCTGCGCTCGCTGCAGGCCGAGGTGGGGGCCCTGGCCAAGCTGGTGGACGACCTCTTCGACCTGTCCCTGGCCGAGGTCGGCGGGCCCACCTACCGCCGCGAGCGCATCGACCTGCGGGTGCTGCTGCCGGTGGTGGCCGACGCCTTCCGCGCCGGCTTCGCCGAACGCGGCCTGGCCCTGGACGTGGAGCTGCCCGACGAGCCGCTGTGGGTGCTGGGCGACGAGTCGCGCCTGGGCCAACTGCTGCACAACCTGCTGGAGAACAGCCGGCGCTACACCGACCCCGGCGGCCGCACCGTGCTGCGCGCGCTGCGCGAGGGCGAACGGGTGCTGGTACAGTGCGAGGATTCCGCGCCGGGCGTGGATGCGGCGGCGCTGGAGCGCCTGTTCGAGCGCTTCTACCGCGCCGAGCGCTCGCGCAACCGCGCCAGCGGCGGCACCGGCCTGGGCCTGGCGATCTGCCGCGGCATCGCCGAGGTGCACGGCGGCCGCCTGAGCGCCCGGGCATCGAGCATGGGAGGGTTGCTGATGACGCTGGAACTGCCGCAGGCCGGAGACGCGCCATGAGCCAGGGCGACATCCTGCTGGTGGAAGACGAACCCAAGCTGGCCGCGCTGGTGGGCGACTACCTGCGCGTCGCCGGCTACCAGGTGGAACACCTCGCCGACGGCAACGCGGTGATCCCGGCGCTGCGCGGCAAGACCTACGACCTGCTGCTGCTCGACCTGATGCTGCCCGGCCGCGACGGCCTGGACATCTGCCGCGAGCTGCGCGGCTTCAGCCGCATGCCGCTGATCATGATGACCGCGCGGGTCGAGGAGATCGACCGCCTGCTGGGCCTGGAACTGGGCGCCGACGACTACATCTGCAAACCCTTCTCCCCCCGCGAACTGGTGGCGCGGGTCAAGGCCGTGCTGCGCCGCAGCGGCGCCCAGGCGCCGAGCCTGGGCCTGGAACTGGACCCGCGGGCCTTCCAGGCGCGCTACCTGGGCGTGGCGCTGGACCTCACCCCGGTGGAATTCCGCATGCTCGCCGCCCTAGCCGCACGCCCCGGCCAGGTGCTGTCCCGCGACCAGTTGATGAACCACATCTACCAGGACCACCGCGTGGTCGCCGACCGCACCGTCGACAGCCACGTGAAGAACCTGCGACGCAAACTGGCGGCGGTGGCCCCGGGGCACGACCCGATCCGCTCGGTATACGGCGTGGGCTACAGCCTGGAGGCCGGGTAGGGCGAGGCCCGGCCCGCTACGGTCGAACTCAACCGTAGGGCGGATAACCGTTCGCGGTTATCCGCCGTTTGACCTTGATCCCCGGCGCGCCTCGGATTCGACCACGGAGCGCCTGTTCGAGACCCCGGTCACGCAAGGCTCCGGGACGCCCCCGTAGGAGCGGATTCCATCCGCGATAACCGCGGTTTCCGGCGCACAACCATGCCCCTGTAGGAGCGCGCCCTGCGCGCGAATCGCGGGCAGGGCCCGCTCCTACAGGTGGGCGCATTGTAGGAGCGAGCTTGCTCGCGAACAGACTCCGCTGCGGGGCTCATTCGCGAGCAAGAACCAGGC
>Ga0182749_1003575_pt1 | contig 10549 bp, 4 predicted proteins | sample eDN3rd37CKraftMG_FD_128875 | JGI IMG/M metagenome (GOLD analysis project Ga0182749, IMG submission 128875) | Enriched Miracle-Growth compost microbial communities from Emeryville, California, USA - eDNA 3rd pass 37_C Kraft MG (version 2) (version 2) ...
GATCCTCCGCCAGTTTTTCAGCCTGCAGAAAAGGCGTTCGATGACGTTGCGTCTTCTGTAGGCATTGCGGTCCAGCGGGTACGGGATGCGGCGCGCCCGGCTTGATGGCATGACGGCCGTCGTTCGCCGCAACCGGAGCCAGTTCCTGAGACTGTCCGCATCATAGGCCTTGTCCGCCAGGAGCCGCCGGGTGGCGCCTGCAGCCTCCAGCAGGGGAATGGCCATGGAGATATCGGCGACATTGCCTGGCGTTAGCGCGAATGCGACCGGTCGCCCGCGATGATCGGCCAGGCAATGGATCTTGCTCGTTCTTCCACCACGCGAGACGCCAATCGCTTGCGCCCACGCCCCCCTTTTTGGCCCTGAGCGGAGCGGTGTGCCTTGACGTGGGTGCTGTCGATGGAAAGCTCCGGCGGGATGGGGCCTGCGCCGGCCATCTGCTCGAAAAGTTGCTGCCAGATGCGCCGTCGCGCCCACCTGTGATAGCGGTTGTAGATCGTGGTGGGCGGACCGTATTCCGCAGGCACATCGCGCCAGCGGCAGCCGGTCTTCAGGACGTGCAGAATGCCGGAGATTACACGGCGATCATCCACCCGTGGCTTCCCGGCCTGCCCATGCGGGAGATGAGGTTCAATGGCGTCCCATGCCGCGTCAGAGAGCCAGAACAAGCACCCTTTCATCTCCATACACCTTTCAGAAAACCAATTCGGAGGGTGAATATGAAAACAAATTCAGACAATTGTATGGGTTCCCAACCTAGCGGCCCCGCGCCGGCTTCCCGGACGAACGCAACGCCAGCGGGCCGATCAGGCTCAACGCCCAGGCGCGCCAGCAACCGGCGTCAGGTTCAATTAAGTTGATATCAACATAAACTTAAGTCAAGATCGGAACTCTTCGCGAGGCAAACGGAAAGTCGGGAGCATGAAACAGCAGGCGGCGGCAGACAACCGGAGAAAGGGCGACCAGGACGGCATGGCGACCTTCGCCGACACCATCATGGTGCGCGACGCCTGCCTGTGCCTGCATGTGCAGCGGGCGGCGCGGGTGCTGGCGCGGCGCTTTGACGAGGCGTTCCGCCCCTTCAACCTCACCAATGGCCAGTTTTCGCTGCTCATGGCGCTGAACCGACCGGAGGCGCCAACCATCAGCGCTGTCGCCACGGTTCTGGCCAGCGATCGCACCACCCTCACGGCGGCGTTGAAACCACTCGAACGGCGCGGCCTTGTGGCGACGGCGCCCGACCCAAGGGACGGGCGATCACGCCGCCTGCGCCTGACGCAGGCCGGACTGGAACTGCTTGGCCAGGCTTTGCCGGTCTGGAAAGCGGAGCACGCGGCGCTGGAAAGCCAACTGGCGGCGGCGGGCTTTCCCGCCGACGCCCTGCGCCGGCAACTGGGAGCGCTGGAGGCGCAGTGACGGCCCGCTTGGCCTGGGGCGGCGCCTGTTCCCCGAAACGGGAAAAGCGCCATCCGGTCGCGCGAAACGCTGGCGACAGCCCGACGTCCACGCCGCCCTCCTCCGGGCGCGCCCACCCTACCCCTGGCGAACCGGCGTGTGGACGATCAGCCCGTCAAGCTCGGGGGTCATGAAAATCTGGCAGGAAAGGCGCGAGTTCTCCCGCACGTCGAAGGCGAAGTCGAGCATGCCCTGCTCCATGTCCTCCGCCGGCCCGACACGGTCCACCCATTCCTCATCCACATAGACATGGCAGGTGGCGCAGGCGCAGGCGCCGCCGCATTCTCCGACAATACCCGGAATGTCGTGTTTCAGGGCGACTTCCATGACCGTGGCGTTCGGCGCGGCCTCAACCGTGCGCTGCTCGCCGTCCGCATCCACATAAGTAACGCTGGGCATGCCCTCTCCTGCTGTGTGCCTCGCGGCGCCCTGACCGGGGCGCCTGTTGTTATGGCGCAGCTATTCCATATCGTCCCGGAGGCCGTCGGCGCCAGTCCCTTTATAGTCCAGGTCGGGCGGCCGCGACGGGAGGTTTCCCGCCCAGTGCCTGGGCGTCGGCGATGGCGGCGGCTCCGGGATAATCGGCCGGACGCTCCGCCACATTGGTGGACGATCTGTTAACGCCATGAAACATCTGGTAAAAAAGTCGTTAACGACGTTGGAAGATCGAGGCTGGCCAAGGGTTTTAATGACTCTGACCCAGAACTAAACTCGGGACAGTAAAGATGGGTGAGGTGTCTGTGGAGAGGTGCGTCCGGCGCGCCCTTTCCCGGGCTCCGGTTTTTTCCTGGTCACACCAGGTTCAAGAGGCGGCAGAATGTCGAAGGACAAGAAGCTAAATGATCCCGCGGCGGCGGCTTTGTCAGCTCTGGAAAAGGAGCTGCTTGGCGCCGGGCTTGGCGATCTTGAGCGACTGACTCCAGTGAAGGCGCCCGGGAGCGTGGCTTCCGGCAAAGCCACGCCTGCCAGCGAGCCCCTCAAGGACAAAACCGCCGCCCCGGCCGCCTCTGGCCCCGCGACCGCCGCTTCGGCGACCACCGCGCCGGCAGGCGCCGCCATCGCCTCTGGAGGAACGGCGACCGCCAGCAAGACCGCGCCCACTGGCAAGACCGCGCCCGCCGCAGCTACCGTTTCAGGACCGGCCGCGCCCCAGGCCGGAGCGACGCCCGCCGCTCCGGCGCGTCCCAGCGCGCCAGGCCCGGCTGCGCCTTCGCGCGTCGCATCCACCGGCAAGGAGCCGGTGATGGAGGTTGGCAAAACCCGGATCGCCGCCGCCGGGACCAGCCTGGAAACGAAGCCCGCTGATCCGCAAGCCGCCGACCCACGCCCTGCCGCTCCCACCAGTGTGGCCGCCGGCGCCAGGACCACGGATCCGGTTAAGCCGGCCGCCCAAGCGACCGCTTCCACCCCCGTTTCCACGCCGGCGCCCGCCGGCGTCGGAGACGGAAAGAACGCCGCCGGCGACGCCAGCAAGGCTGAGGCCAGGCCTGAGACAAAGTCTGAAACAAAGGCTGAAACCAGCAAGGCAGAACCGGGCAAAACTCCGGCTCCGGCAGGGGCGCCTGCTGGCGCGCCCGCCCGTGCGCCAGCGCCGCTGCCCGGCGCAACGCCAGTGGAGCCTGTGCGTTTGCCCCGCGTCGAGACACCCGCCGCGCTGAGCCGCTCAACCCCGGCGCAGCCCATGCCGGCGGCCGCCTCCATGCCCGCGGCCGCCGCTCCGGCCGCTGGCCGCGCGACTGGCGCGCCGGCGATGATGACCGCCGGCGCCACGGCGCTCGCCATCCAGCCAGAAATCGCCAACAAGGCTGACGCCACAACCGGAGCCGCCGCAAAGCCCGGGCCGAAGCCAGCCGACGCTGGCAAGGTTGACGCTGGCAAGGCTGGCGAAGCGAAGGTTGCAGAAAGCAAGGTTGGCGCAGGCAGGGCTGACGAAGAGAAGACCAGCGCCGGCAAGGCGGCGGAAGCTGCCTCTGGCGCGGCCCCCGCGAGCGGGACGTCCCGCCCCGCGCCTGAGCCGCGCCGGGTCGTATCTCCCGACACCAGCCGCGTGGCCAATGACGACCGGGTGAGCGTGGAGACGCTGGCCGGGATCGGCCGCGCCCGGGCTTCCCGCCTGCCCTATGCGGTGGCGCTGCTGGCCTCGATTTTCTGGCTGGCCGCCGGCGCCCTGGTGCTGTCTGACCAGTTGGGCCTCGCGGGCCTTGCCCTGCATGAGATGGCCGCCCGCCTTGGTCCGACGCGCGGCGCGCTCGCCGGCGTCGCCCTGCTGGCGCCGGTCTTCCTGTTTTTCCTGATCGCCGCCATGGCGATCCGCGCGGCGCAGATGCACCAGGCCTCGCGCGCCATGCTTGGCGCGGCCGTGCGCATGGCGCAGCCGGAATCGCTGGCCTCCGACTCGGTGATGTCCCTGTCCCAGGCCGTGCGCCGCGAGATGGCGGCCATGGGCGACGGCGTCGAGCGCGCCCTGGCCCGCGCCAGCGAACTCGAAACGCTGGTCCGCAGCGAGATTTCCACCCTGGAGCGCTCCTACGCCGACAATGAGGTGCGCATCCGCGCCCTGGTCGAGGAGCTGAGCGAACAGCGCGACGGCATCATTTCCAACGCCGAGCGCGTGCGGGCCGCCATCGAGGGCGCCCACCAGCACATCACCACCGACCTGCTCACCGCCAGCCGCAGCATCGCCGAGGCGGTCGCGGCCGCTGGCGGCCAGGTCACCGACTCGCTCGCGGCGCGCGGCGCGCAGATCGCGGAATCGCTCGGCAAGGCCGGCGACCAGATGGTCGACCAGCTGACGGCGCGCGGCGCCGATCTGGTGGAGCGCATGAGCACGACCAGCGGCTCGGTGTCGAAGTCGCTGACGGAGAAGTCGGAGGCCATCGAGAAGTCGCTTGGCGCCGCCGGCGAGAAGATGACGGCCGGCCTCGCCGTCGCGGCCGCCGACGTGTCGCGCCAGCTCGCCGCCACCGGCGAGACGGTCAGCAAGTCGCTCTCCGAGCGCGCCCGCGACGTCAATGAGCGCCTGCAGACCTCCGGCAAGGAACTGAGCGCTTCGCTCGCCGCCGGCAGCGAAGACCTGCGCCAGAAGATCGAGGGCGCCGGCAAGGTCGTCGTCGAGATGATCGGCACGCGCGGCGGCGGCCTCGCCGACCGCCTGGTCGGCGCCGTCGAGCGCCTGGGCGCCACCCTCGCCGACAACAGCCAGAAGCTGGAAACGACCCTGGCCGCCTCGGGCGACCGCTTCACCTCGCAGCTCGACGCCCACAGCGCCTCGGCCCGCAAGGTGTTCGAGACGAGCGTCAGCCAGCTTTCCGGCAGCTTCGAGCAGCAGAGCCTCACTCTGCAGAAGGCGCTCGCCGCCTCCGGCCAGCAGCTGGCCTCGCTGTTCGACGCCCGCACCACCGCCCTGCGCGCCAGCTTCGAGGATACGGTCGGCAAGCTTGGCAAGGACGTCACCAGCCACGCCGACCTGCTGGAAGGCCTGTTCGCGAAGTCCACCGACGCCTTCGCCACGGTGCTGGACGAGCGCGGGGCCACCCTGCGCGCCGCCATCGACGCCGGCGTCGCCCGCATCGGCCAGGAGGCGAAGACCGCCGCCTCCGACATCGAGAAGACCATCTCCGTCTCCGGCGCGCGCTTCAGCGGCCTCGCCAACGAGCAGAGCGGCAAGCTGCGCGTCACCTTCGACGAAACCTTCGGCCGCCTCGGCTCCGACGTGGAAAGCTATGTCGAGAAGCTGCGCGCCACCTTCGGCGAAACCTCCGGCAAGTTCAGCGCCACGCTCGACGCCCACAGCAGGACGGCGATCGAGGCCATCGACGCCAGCCTTGGCAAGGTGTCGGAATCGTTCCGCACCAGCAGCGCCGAAATGCAGAACCTGCTGGCCCAGCAGGCGGCGGACACGCACGAGAGCATGGCCAACAGCGGCCGCGAGGTCATTATCGCCCTCGCCCGCCAGGCGGCCCGCGTCAACGAGGCGCTGACCAACAACGCCACCACCCTGACCGACAACCTGCACACCCGCGCCCGCGAGGCCGAGGCGGCGCTTTCCGCCCAGTTCAACAGCCTCGACCAGCGCGTCATCGCGCCGGCCGGCAAGATGGTGGAAACGCTGGTGTCGTCCACCGACGACCTCAGCAAGCGCATCGAAGGCAGCATCTCGCGCATCGAGACGATCGTCGTCGGCCGTGGCGAGGGCCTGGCCGAGAAGCTGGCCCGCGAGGCCAGCCGCGCCGCCGAAATCATCGACACGCGCGTCAGCACGTTCGAGGAGCGGGCCACGACGCGCAGCGCCGAGCTCACGCGCATTCTCGATGACGCCATCGGCTCGCTGGACAAGAACCTGGAGGCGCGCGCCTCCGCGATCAGCCAGTCGCTGGAAACCCGTTCTGGCGAGATCGCCCGCGTGCTGTCGCACGGCGGCAGCGAGGTCGCAGGCGCCCTCACCTCCAAGGCGGACGAGATCAACACCGCCATCCTGCGCCACACCGCCAACCTCGCCAGCCTGCTGGTGGGCCGCGCCGACTCGATCAACGTCACGCTGGGTAACCGCGCGGCCGAGATCAGCGAAGCGCTTGGCAAGCATGTCGCCACGTTCGAAAACGCCGTGGCCAGCCGGCTCGACAGCGTCAACGGCGCGCTCTCGGCGAAGAGCGACCGTCTGGTCGACGCTCTTGACCAGCGCCTGGAGAGCATCACCAACGTGCTCGACGAGAAGGGCGGCAAGCTGGTGGGCGACCTCGACGCCCGCAGCCACGACATGGCCAACCTGCTCGACACCCGCACGAGCAGCTTCCAGAAGTTCATGGGCGGCCAGCTGGAGCGCCTGCAGGGCGTGTTCGGCGCCCACGCCGACCGCATGGGCGGCGAGATCACCGCGCGTCTGGAAAGCCTCATCGGCGATCTGGACAACAAGGGCGAGCGCCTGGTGCTGGCCATCGAGAACCGCGGCAAGGAAGCCGGCGCACGCCTCGAAAGCCAGACCGTTCGCCTGGAAGAGGCGGTGGACGCCTCGCTGGAGCGGATCTCGTCCAGCTTCGCCAGCAAGACCGGCTCGGCGGTCGCCGCCCTCGGCGCCCGCATCAACGACCTGGTCGCTGACTTCGACGGCAACGCCCGTCGCCTGGCCGGCGAAATCGAGCAGCGCCAGGGCGCCCTTGCCGGCGCGCTGGAGAAGCAGGCCAGCCAGATCGACGCGACCGTCGACGCCACCCTCAGCCGCATCGCCGGCTCGTTCGCCGAGCATGGCGGCGCCGTGGCCGCCACCCTTGGCGCGCGCATCAGCGGCATGCTGGCCCGTCTCGAAGACAACGGCCGCGCCCTCATCAGCGCCCTGGACGAGCGCCAGGGCAAGCTGGCCGAGAGCCTTGAGGCGCAGACTTCCGGCATCGAAGGCGCCGTCACCAGCTCGGTGGAGCGCATATCCGGCGCCCTGCAGTCGCATGGCGGCTCCGCCGTCGCGGCGCTGGGTTCGCGCATCGACAACCTGATCGGCGATCTGGACCGTCGCGGCGATCGCCTGGCGAGCACGCTGGACAATCGCGGCCGTGATCTGGCCGTGCTGATCGAGCAGAAGACCGAGGCCCTTGAAACGGCCATCGACGCCTCGGCGCAGCGCCTGTCGGCGGCGTTCGACACGCGCGGCGAAGCGGCGGGCCGCGCGCTCACAGCCCGCCTGGACGCCATGATCGGCGACTTCGACGCCCGCGGCGGCAAGCTGCTCGGCGCGCTCGACAGCCGCGCCCTGGACATCGCCGGACTGATCGACGGCAAGACCGCCTCCCTCACCTCGTCGCTGACCGAGTCCGCCGAACGGCTCGCCAACCTGTTCGACCGCCACGGCGGCGCGGCGGCGGCGGCCCTGGGCGCGCGCATCGACGAGCTGGGCGGCCTGTTCGACGAGAAGGGCGCCAGCATGATCGGCCTGCTGTCCGGTCGCGGCAGCGAGATCGCCGGCGTGCTGGAGCAGACCACCGCCCGCGCGGTGGCGGCGCTCGACGCCCAGATCAGCCGCCTCAACGACACGGTGGAGAGCCATGGCGTGGCGGTGAGCGGCGGCCTTTCCGGCCAGATCGACCGCCTTGCCTCGCTGTTCGACGAGCGCGGCGTGGCGCTGGTCAGCAATCTGGGCGCGCGCGGCGACGACATCGCCGACGCCATCGCCCGGGGCGCCGGCCATCTGGAAGCGCGCGTTGGCGGCCAGCTTGCCCGTCTGGACAACGTCTTCCATGGCTATGGCCAGTCTATCTCCGCCGTCATTGGCGAGCGCGTCCAGGCGGCGAGCGAGACGCTCGACGCGGCCGGCTCCTCGCTGGTGGAAACCATCGACGCCCGCGCCCGCCTGCTTGACAATCTGCTTGGGCTGCACGCCGGCCGCATTGGCGAGCAACTGGTGACGCAGATCGACCGTCTTGAAACCACGCTGACCGAGCAGGGCGAGCGCCTTGTCGGCTCCGTGGACGCCAGCGCCGGCAAGCTCTCCGGCGAGGTCGCCCGCATCAGCGAAGTCGCCACGCAAACCATCGGCGCCAGCGCCGGGGCCATGGCCGACGCGGTGCGCGATCGCGCCGCCGAAGCATCGCGCAACTTCGCCGCCTCGGCGAAGGACATGCGCGCCGCCATGGACGCGGCCGCCGACGAACTGCGCGCCGCCCTCGACACGGCCGCCCGGACCGCCGCCACCGCCGTCACCGAAGCCGGCGACAGGCTGCGCGCTGGCGCGGACGCGGCTTCTGGCGCGGCGGTCACCGCCCTCACCGAAGCCAGCGACAAGCTGCGCGCGGAGGCTGAAACGGCCGCCAGCACGGCGGTCGTGGCCATCACCGGCGCGGGCGAGAAGCTGCGGGCCGAAGCTGGCGCGGTCACCAGCAGCGCCACTTCCGCCTTTGGCGAGGCGGGCGACAGGCTGCGCGCTGAAGCTGGCGGCGCCGCCGCCACGGCGACCGCCGCGGCCGATGGCCTGCGCAATGCGCTCAGCGCCGCAGCGGACGCCATGGTCACGGCCCTGGCCGAGGCCGGCGACAGGCTGCGCACGGACGCGCCCGAGCTGATCGAACGCCTGACCCAGGCCAATCGCCAGCTTCAGGAGATCAGCGTGCACGCGGCCCGTAACCTGACGGCCATCGAGAATGGCCTGAGCGAGCGCGTCGCCGAACTCGGCGCGGTCCTCGGCGCGGTGACCGATGGCGCCGGCGGCGCCTCGCGTGAGCTCGCCGGACAGGTCACGGCGATGAAGTCGGTGAGCGAAAGCACCCTGGCGGAAGCCAACGCCATCGCCGCGCGCTTTGGTGAGGAAAGCCGCAACCTGTCGACGCTGGCCGGCGAACGCATCGCGGCCTTGCGCGACAGCGTCGGCAAGCTGGAAGAGGCTGAACAGCGCCTGGCCGCCGGCATGGACGGCAAGCGCGAGACGCTGGACGCCATGACCGGCGCCATCAGTGAGCGTACGGCCGACGTGGAGCGTCTGGCGGGCACGTTCACCGCCCTGATGGAGAAGTCGATCAGCAGCGCCGAGCAGCGCGCCAGCCAGATCACGGCGCTGCTGCGCAAGACCTCGGACGAGGCGGCTGAAAAGCTCTCCGCCCAGTACGACGCCCTGCGCGCCGCCGCCGAACAGCAGCGGGAGAACGCCACCGAGACCATGCGCGCCACCTATGAGAGCGCCGTGGCAGAAGCCGGCAAGGCCATCGAGCAGACCACCGCGAAGTTCCGCGGCGTCGCCGAGGACGTGCGGTCGATGGCGGCGACCATCACCAAGGATCTGGAGGTGACGCGCTCGGAAATCGCCCGCGGCGTGTTCGAACTGCCGCGCGACACGCAGCAGTCCACCGCCGCCATGCGCCGGGTGGTGGCCGAGCAGATCCGCGCGCTGAACGAGCTCAACGAGATCGTCAACCGCGCCGGTCGCGCCCGTAACGACGGCCAGCCGGCTCAGGCTCAGGCCCCTGCCCGTCCGCAGCGCGCGCCGCAACCAGCGGCCCAGGCGCCCAGGACCGTCCAGGCGGCGGCTGACGACAGCGCGCCGCTGGCATGGCCGGTCGCCTCGGCGGCCAGCCGCGCCCAGACGCCGGCCCCTCAGGCCCCGTCTCACCAGGCCCCCGCGCCGACCGCGCCCGCACGTCGCGAACCGACGCCCGCGCGCCAGCGGGAAGAGGCGCGCGCTGAAGGCGGCTGGCTCTCCAACCTGCTGACCCGCGCCTCTGACGAGGCGGAGGACACGGACCAGCCGCAGCCGTCCATGAGCTCAGCCGAACTGCTCGACACCCTGTCGATCGATATCGGCGAACTCATCAATATGACGGCGCTCGAAGCCTCCTGGGCGCGGCGCAACCGTGGCGAGGCCCACGCCTTCGGGCTGGACCTGTACACGGCGCGCGGCCAGAAAATCTTCGACGACGCCCGGGCCCGCTATCGCATGGATCCCGAATTCCGCCAGACGGCCGATCGCTACGTGGAGGAATTCGACCGGCTGCTGGTCGAGGTGCGCAAGAGCGACAGGGACGGCGCCATGGCGCGCAACTACCTGACCTCGGACACGGGCAAGGTCTACACCATTCTGGCCCATGCCTCGGGCCGGCTGGACCGGCCCTGACCTGCCTGGCGCGTGCGTCGGGCCAGCGAAACGCTGGCCCGCGCCACGGCCATGCGGCGTTTCAGCCGGAAACGCGCCATGGCTTTGGTTATCGGGGACCTGAGTATCCGGAGCCTGGATATCCGGGGTCATTGCCCGGCGCGCTTGCATCATCATCCGCACCCCTGCCCCGGCCATCGCCGGGGCATTTTTTTTGGCGTGCGCGGATTTTCGGCGATGACGCGGCGACGACGTCAGCGCCCGACCGGAAAAGTACGTTTGCGGGTTTGACTGAACCAGCGGCTCTCGCGGCGTTCCGGTCCATGGTCGGGCGCATTTCCGGCGAGCCGGTTGGCCCATGGGCTTGCGGTGCTTTCAGCGTGAGGCGTAGCGCCGCCCGCAATGCCCGTCGTCGCCGGCCTGCGCCCAATTGGTGGCCCTGCTAAGGCTGGCGGGTTTCGATGAGGCGCCGGCCGCCGCAGTCATCATCCGCCCTGCCGGCCTGACGGGAACGCCGCTGCCGGCGGC
>Ga0182749_1003578_pt1 | contig 10546 bp, 5 predicted proteins | sample eDN3rd37CKraftMG_FD_128875 | JGI IMG/M metagenome (GOLD analysis project Ga0182749, IMG submission 128875) | Enriched Miracle-Growth compost microbial communities from Emeryville, California, USA - eDNA 3rd pass 37_C Kraft MG (version 2) (version 2) ...
AGCCCCACCTCCAGTCGCCGCCGTCCCCGGGACTCCGCCATGCCCTCATCGTATGAGGCCGGAGGGCGAGCCCCCGTGCCGCCGAGCCGCTCCTCCCGCAGTGTCCTCCGGGGGCGCCGGGTCTCCCGGCGCCGCACGGCGACTAGCCGAGGATGAACTGGCGCGTGTTCGCCCCCGCGACCCCGCCCAGCGAGACGGAAAGATGGTAGGACGCCCCGCCGGCCGGCGCCGCGTCGCGAGGCTGGTCGCAGGTGTCCGGGGCGCTGCGCGTGCGATCCCAGGGGATCGGGGCGGTGGTGACCGGCTGCGCAGGCTCCAGCAGGATGAGCTGGTCGCTCGGGTTGGTCTGACAGTCCGTGGAGGTCCAGTACTGCTCGTCGCCGCTGCTGATGGTGAAGACCATCTGCGAGGTGCCCGCGTTGATCGTGCAGGGCTGCGTGCCCGTGTTGGAGATCGACATGGACAGCTGCGGCACGGCGTCCGGTCCGTAGTCCTGCGCGTCGGTGATCGGCAGGACGAGGATGTTCGCCGGATCGCAGGCCGCCGGCTGCGCGGCCGCTGAGGGCGACGGCGACGGCGAGGGCTGCGCCGGCGGGCTGACGCTCGCGGGGATATCGCTGGGGACCGGCGGAAGGCTGCTCGGGGCAGGGGCGCCGTTCGAGCTGGAGCCCGGCCGGACGATGATGAGCACGACGATGGCGATGATCGCAAGGAGGATGAGCAGGACCACGATCCGGCGCCGCCAGTACACCGAGGGGGGATGCCGACGAACGGGACGAGCGGGTTCGGTGCCGGACATGCGGTTCAGGGTATCCGAGGCCTCGACTCAGTCGAGGTACTTCAGCATCCGCGAGTTGCCGAGGGTGTTCTGCTTCACGCGGGCGAGGTCGAGGAACTCCGCGATGCCCTCGTCCGGGGAGCGCACGAGCTCGAAATAGGCGTCGCTGCCGACGATCTTCTCGGCCGTCGCGTCCGCCACGACCTCGAAGCCGTTGCGCTCGAAGAACTCCACCTCGAAGGTGAGGCAGAACAGCCGCCGCAGGCCCAGCTCCCGCGCCTCGGACTCCAGCGACTGCAGCACCGCGCGGCCCACCCCGCGGCCCAGCCACGGCGGGGCGACCACGAGCGTGCGGATCTCGCCGAGGTCCTCCCAGAAGACGTGCAGTGCGCCGATGCCGACGATCTGGCCGTCCGCGGCCTCGGCCACGCGGAACTCCTGCACGGTCTCGTACAGCGTCACCAGCTCCTTGCCCAGCAGGATCCCCTCCTCGGCGAGCGGGGCGATGAGACGCTGCATGGCGACGACGTCGGTGGTGCGCGCTCGGCGGACGGTGAAGCTGCCCATCCTCCTATCTTCCCCGATGCGCGCAGCTCCGCCCGAACGGCGGAAGCGCGCGCCCCCGGGAGGGGACGCGCGCTTCCGACTCAGGCCGCTTGCGGGTTCCGGCCACGAGGGCCGGTGGCCGGGCTCAGGCCGAGAGATCGTCCGTGGGCGCCGTGGAGGCCACCGCTTCCGCCGTCGAGGCGCCCGAGGTGATCGCGGCAGCCCCGACAGGCTCGCGCCGGACCGTCTCGAAGGTGAACTCGCCGTCCACGAAGTCGATCCGCACGTGGTCGCCCGAGTTGAGCTCCCCCTGCAGGATTTTCTCCGAGAGCCGGTCCTCGACCTCGTGCTGCACCGCACGGCGCAGCGGCCGGGCGCCCAGCGCCGGGTCGAAGCCGACCTGGATCAAGCGCTCCTTCGCCGCGAGCGAGAGCTCGACGGTCATCGCCCGGTCCATCAGCCGCTCGCTGAGCCGCTTGATGAACAGGTCCACGATCTGCAGCAGCTCCGGCTGCGTCAGCTGCGGGAACACGATGATGTCGTCGACGCGGTTGAGGAACTCGGGCTTGAAGTGCTTCTTCAGCTCCTCGTTCACCTTGCCGCGCATCCGCTCGTATCCGGTGGCGGTGTCGCCGTCGAGCTGGAACCCGACCGGACCGCCCGCGATGTCGCGCGCGCCCAGGTTGGTCGTCATGATGATGACGGTGTTCTTGAAGTCGACGACCCGGCCCTGACCGTCGGTCAGCCGGCCCTCCTCCAGGATCTGCAGCAGCGAGTTGAAGATGTCCGGGTGGGCCTTCTCGATCTCGTCGAACAGGACCACGCTGAACGGCTTCCGGCGGACCTTCTCGGTGAGCTGTCCGCCCTCCTCGAAGCCGACGAACCCGGGAGGCGCGCCGAACAGCCGCGAGACGGTGTGCTTCTCACCGAACTCCGACATGTCCAGCGAGATCATCGCGTCCTCGTCGTCGAACAGGAACTCCGCGAGCGCCTTGGCCAGCTCGGTCTTCCCCACGCCGGTCGGGCCGGCGAAGATGAACGAGCCGGAGGGGCGCTTCGGGTCCTTCAGCCCGGCGCGCTGGCGGCGGATCGTCTTCGCCAGGGCGGAGATGGCCTCCTCCTGACCGATGACGCGCTCGTGCAGCGCCTTCTCCATGAACACCAGCCTCGAGGACTCCTCCTCGGTGAGCTTGAACACGGGGATGCCGGTGGCCTGAGCCAGCACCTCGGCGATCAGGCCCTCGTCGACGACCGCGGTGGACGCCACCTCGCCGGCCCGCCACTGCTTCTCCAGCCGCAGCCGCTCGGCGAGCAGGTTCTTCTCCTCGTCGCGCAGGTTCGCGGCCTTCTCGAAGTCCTGCTCCTCGATCGCCTGCTCCTTCTGCTGGCGCACCGCCGAGATCTTCTCGTCGAACTCGCGCAGCGCCGGCGGGCTCGACAGGATCGACAGCCGCAGACGCGCGCCCGCCTCGTCGATCAGGTCGATGGCCTTGTCCGGCAGGTAACGGTCGGAGACGTAGCGGTCGGCGAGGTTCACCGCGGCGACGATCGCGCCGTCGGTGATCTGCACCTTGTGGTGCGCCTCGTAGCGGTCGCGAAGCCCCTTGAGGATGTTGATCGCGTGCGGCAGGCTCGGCTGGTTCACCTGGATGGGCTGGAAGCGCCGCTCCAGCGCCGCGTCCTTCTCGAAGTGCTTGCGGTACTCGTCGAGGGTCGTCGCGCCGATCGTCTGCAGCTCGCCGCGCGCCAGCAGGGGCTTGAGGATCGATGCCGCGTCGATGGCGCCCTCGGCCGCGCCCGCACCCACCAGGGTGTGGATCTCGTCGATGAAGACGATGATGTCGCCGCGGGTGCGGATCTCCTTCGTCACCTTCTTCAGGCGCTCCTCGAAGTCGCCGCGGTAGCGGCTGCCCGCGATGAGCGAGCCGAGGTCGAGCGAGTAGAGCTGCTTGTCCTTCAGCGTCTCGGGCACCTGGCCCTTGACGATCGCCTGGGCGAGCCCCTCGACCACCGCCGTCTTGCCCACACCGGGCTCCCCGATGAGGACGGGGTTGTTCTTCGAGCGGCGCGACAGGATCTGCATGACGCGCTCGATCTCCTTCTCGCGCCCGATCACCGGGTCGAGCTTGTTGTCGCGCGCGGCCTGCGTGAGGTTGCGGCCGAACTGGTCGAGCACCTGCGAGCCCTTGTCGGCCTGCTGCTCGTTCGCCCCGACGGCGACCTGCTCCTTGCCGCCCTGGTAGCCGGACAGCAGCTGGATGACCGTCTGGCGCACCTTGTTCAGGTCGGCGCCCAGCTTGACGAGCACCTGAGCCGCCACGCCCTCGCCCTCGCGGATGAGGCCGAGCAGGATGTGCTCCGTGCCGATGTAGTTGTGACCGAGCTGCAGGGCCTCGCGCAGGCTCAGCTCCAGGACCTTCTTCGCGCGCGGCGTGAACGGGATGTGTCCCGTCGGCTGCTGCTGGCCGGTCCCGATGATGTCGGTGACCTGCTCGCGCACGGAGTCCAGGGAGATACCCATCGACTCCAGTGCCTTCGCCGCGACGCCCTCTCCCTCGTGGATGAGGCCGAGCAGGATGTGCTCCGTGCCGATGTAGTTGTGGTTCAGCATCTTGGCCTCTTCCTGAGCCAAGACCACCACGCGCCGTGCCCGGTCCGTGAATCTCTCGAACATGTCATCTCCCCCGGCGCGGGTGGCTTTGCCGCCGGCGGACTCCACCGCTGCGGACGACCGCGCCGTTACAGAAGAGGGTAACGACGAGGGGCGTGGGTTATGCCCCGTGTTCGCCGTCGGCGTTAAGCCCGTCCAGGCCTTGCGCTGCGGCGCTCGAAGGGCACTCAGGACAGCGGCTGCACGGTGACCGGGTCGCCCTTGGGACGAAGGGTGAGATGGGTCTCCCGTGAGCGGTCGATGGCGCTGGGGACGTTGATGATCGTGGTGCGGGGGCCGAAGTCTGCCGTGCAGACGCCGCCGGCGTCCTGGATGTCGACGGTGAGGGAGTTCCCACCGCCCACGGCGATGGTGTTGACGTACGGCAGGCACGAGGACGAGCCCCAGGTGACGATCGCCAGCTGAGCGCCGTCGCCCTGCCAGGCCGCACCGGGCTTGCCGTCCGTCACCGAGGTGTCGATGCCTGTCGTGCGCTCGGGCAGGCCGTTGTAGGACCTGACCTCGATGTGCGCAGGACCGCACGCTGTCGTGGTCAGCAGCACCGCCGTGCCCAGCAGCACGGCGATCGTCACCCGCAGCACCCCTCGCATGCGGCAACCCTAACGCGCGGGGGCTGGACAGCGCCCGCGCGGGGAGCCGGCGGCGCGGCCGCGCTGGATCAGCCCCGCGGCGTCCCGTTGTGATCCGCGGGCTCGCCCTCCGCGCGGTCCGTGCGCCCGGCCTGCGCCCCGCGCGGGCCCCGCCAGGCGAGCGCCGTCCGGGAGAGGACTCCGGCCCGGGCCGCGAGCAGGAGCAGCAGGCCCGCTGCGAGGCTGACACCGCCGACCATCCCCAGCGGCAGCAGCTCGACGCCCGTGCTCGCGAGGGTGGGACCGGAGGCCGCCTTCGCAGCGGGGGCCGCGCCCGACGCCGCAGGCTCCGCCGTGACCGTGATCGGGGTCTCCGCACGGGTGCCCGAGCTCAGGCCGAGCGCGACGAGCGAATGCTGCCCGGCCTCCGTGCCCGCCGGGATGTTCACGGCGAGAGCCGCGCGGCCGCTTGCGTCGGCCTGCACCTCCCCCAGCAGCACGGGGGTGGAGTGGAGCTCCACGCGCACGGTCTCGCCCGGCGCGAAGCCCGAGAGCACGAGCTCGAGCGACGCTCCGACGACCGCGCGCAGCACGGAGGAGACGATGCGCGGCTCGCCCTGCGCCGGCCCCGGCTCCGCGGGACCGCCGGGGGTGCCGCCTCCGGTGCCGGGCTCGCCGGTGCCGGGAGGCGTTGTGCCCGGGGTCGTCGTGCCCGGATCGCCGGTGCCGGGGCTGCCCGTTCCGGAGCCGCCGTCACCGTCGCCGGCGCCCGTCCCGGTGCCGCCGTCACCAGAGCCCGTTCCGCCGCCGGGGGTGCCGGTGCCCGGGGTCTCGGTCCCCGTACCGGGCGTGCCCGTGCCGCCGCCCGGGGTCCCGCCACCCGGCGTCTCGGTCCCCGTACCGGGCGTGCCCGTGCCGCCGCCGGGAGACCCGCCGCCCGGGGTTCCGCCCCCGGGGGTCTCCGTCCCGGAGCCGCCCGGGGTCTCGGTCCCGGTCCCGCCGCCGGGGGTGCCGGTGCCCGGGGTCTCGGTCCCGGTCCCGCCGCCCGGCGTCTGCGTGCCCGTCCCGCCGCCCGGGGTGCCCGTCCCGCCACCGGGCGTCTCGGTCCCACCGCCAGGGGTCTCGGTCCCACCGCCAGGGGTCTCGGTCCCGCCCTCGGTCCCACCGCCGGGGGTCTCGGTCCCGCCGCCCTCGGTGTCGGCCGCGGTGACCGTCAGAGGAACGCGCACGATCGTGCCCGTGGGCGAGGCCGTGAGGGTGAGGACGCCTTCGCCGCTCGCGTCCGCCGGCAGGGTGAAGGCCACTGCCGCCGTGCCGCCGCTGACCGAGACGGTCGCGGGCTCCACCGCCCGGCCCTCCCAGCTCAGCGAGAGCTCCGTGTTCGCCGGGCTCCCCAGCGAGGTGAGGTCGAGCTCGGAGACGGTGAACGTCACCTGCTCGCCCGCCTTCACGGCGCCTGCCGGGACTCCGGTGACCGTGGTCCCGCGGCGGGCGAAGTCGGGGCTGATCGGGCTGTGGGCGCGGAGATAGTCGATCCACGCGTCGCGGTCGACCAGACCGGAGTCGCGGGTGTTGCGACCGGCGGCGAGCTCGCGGAAGTTGTCACCGCCCTGCAGCAGGAAGCTGAACGAGCCGACCCGGTAGTCCCTCGCCGGATCGATCGGCTCGCCGTTCACCCAGATCCCGGTGACGCGATCGCCCTCCTCCCGGCTCGGGTCCACCGTGAAGCTCACGTTGCTGGACACGCCGAGATTGAGGAAGGGCCGGCTGGGCACGTTGCCCTTCGCGTCGCGCTGCCACTGCTGCTCGAGCACTGTCTTCAGCTGAGCGCCGGTGAGCGTCGTGGTCCAGAGGTTGTTGACGAACGGCAGCACCGCGTTCGCCTCCGCGTAGCTGATCACGCCGTCCGGCGCGTAGAGCAGCTCCGCGCGAAGGCCGCCCGGGTTGACGAGGGCGATCTCGGCGGCGCCGAGCCGAGCCGGCGCGAGGCTCTCCAGCACCGCATCGGCGACCAGGTGCTGCAGCGTGGACTCGGCGGCCCGGTTGTCCCGCTTGCCGTCCAGGTACGCGGTCGTGATGTCGGCGGTGACGGCGCCGACCGGCTGCTCACCGATCTGCCGCGCGGCGGCGAGCGCCGCGTCGACGATCCGCTTCACCTCCGCGACCCGCGGGTACGCGGCGACGAGGTCCGCCTCGGCCGCACCCGTGCGCTTCACGTTGTCCTCCCGGTGCGCGGTGACCTTCCCGCTGCCCAGGTCCACAGTGAGCACCACGCGGCCGATGTACTCGCCGTAGGAGCCGGTCTGCACGACCGCGCGAGTGGCATCGCCTGCGCCGGGCACCGCGGCGGACCACGCGTACTCCTTGTGGGTGTGCCCCGTGAAGATCGCATCGACCTCCGGGGAGGTCTCGGTGACGATGCGGGCGAAGGCTCCGCCCGCGGCGACCTCCTGCTCCACGGTCGCGCCCTGCGGCGTGCCCTCGCCGGCACCGTCGTGGTACTCGACGACGATCACGTCCGCCTCGCCGTTGGACGGGTCGCCATCGCTCAGCTGTGCCGCCACGCGGTTCACGGCGGCGACCGGGTCGCCGAACTCGATCGTGGCGATGCCGCCGGGGCTGACCATCGCGGCCGTGTCCGGCGTGACCGCGCCGATCACGCCGACGCGCACCCCGGCGACCTCGTGGACGGCGTACTCCTGCAGGGCCGGGGTGGTGGTGCCCTTGTGGTACACGTTCGCACCGAGGTAGGGGAAGTCCGCGAGCTCCGTGACCCGGCCGGTGAGATCGTCGAAGCCCTTGTCGAACTCGTGGTTGCCCACGGCCGAGGAATCGAGCTCGAGCGCGTTGAGCACGTCGAGCGTGGGCTTGTCGTCCTGGCTGGCCGAGGCGAACAGGGACGCGCCGATGTTGTCCCCCGCCGACAGCAGCAGCGTGTTGGCCTCCCCCGCCTCGGCGCGCAGCTGCTCGACCGTCCCGGCGAAGCGGGTCGTGTTCGCGTCGATGCGGCCGTGGAAGTCGTTGATGTTCAGCAGGGTCAGCTGCACCTCGTCCGGCCCGGCGGCGCCGGCGAGATCGAGGCCGACGATCTCGGGGTCGTGGTCGGAGGAGCGGTAGGGGTCTGGCGCATAGAAGTTCGTGGCGTTGTAGTTATGACGCGTGTATTCCAACGCCACCGACTCGTCGGCGTTGATGTCCCAGATGTCGGCTCCGGTGACGATCCCCGCTGCGGCCGGGGAGGCGAAGACGTGATCCAGGGAGCCGATCGCACCGCGGAAGGCGTAGCTCTGCTTCGCGGTGCGCGGACCGACCACGTCGACGAAGCCCGCGTCGGCGATGACCCGCAGCGGGTCCTCCTTCTTGTAGGAGTTGAAGTCGCCCAGCAGCAGGACCTTGTCCAGGCCCGTGCTCGAGGTGAGGTCCTGTGCGAAGGCGACCAGCGCACGCGCCTGAGCGGTTCGGGCCTTGTTCGAGGCGCCCTGGCCGTCACCCGCGTCTCCGTCGCCCGCGGCGCCGGAGCTCTTCGACTTGAAGTGGTTGACGATCGCGATGAAGGCCTCGGAGTCGGGTGCGCCGGGGAGCTTGAAGGCCTGCGCGAGCGGGCGTCGCGCGTTGTCGAAGGCGCCCCCGTCCGCGAGGAGGATCCGCGAGGCGCCCACCGGCTCCGCGCTCGCGGTGCGGTAGATGAACGCGGTGCGGATGATGTCCTCGGTAGCCGGAAGCTCGGCAGGGGACGGCACGTACGCCCAGGTCCCCGCCCCGGCCTCCGCGTTCAGCGCGTCGACGAGCGCGGCCAGCGCGGCGTCGCGGTCCTTGCCGAAGCGCGCGGAGTTCTCCACCTCCTCGAGCGAGACGACGTCGGCGCCGAGGCTGTTGATGGCCGCGACGATCTTCGCCTGCTGACGGGCGAAGTTCTCGGCGTCGGCCGCGCCGCGGGCGTCGCAGCCGCCGCTGACGGAGACCCGCGCACCGGTGCGATCGGTGTGGAAGGTGCAGCCGCTGAGCTGGTCGCCCGTGGTGGGGAAGTAGTTCAGCACGTTGAAGCTCGACAGCTTCAGCGTCCCGCCCACGTCCTCCGGCTGGGCGGTGCGGGTGTTCGCGAAGCGCGCGGGCTGGACGGTGTCGGCGTTCGAGGGCGTGAGCTGCTGCAGGGGCTGCAGATTCCACTGGGAGTTGCGCCAGTCGAGGATGACCGGCGTCGTGAAGGTGACGGCGGCTCCGATGCGCACCGGATCGCTGAGGGAGAGGTAGGGCAGCGGAAGGTTCTTGTTCGCGCCGCCGGAGGCCGTGCTCAGGAAGTTGATCGACGAGCCGTCGTCGAGGGCCACGGCGCGGGCGGCGTTCTCCGCGGTGACCGCGGCCACCGCTCCGGGCTCGTGAGGGTCGGCCACGACGGTCGGCTGCAGCAACGGGCTCGTCCCGGTGGCGAGCGCCAGCTGCCCGTACTGGTTCGCCTGGTCGAGCCCGGTGACGACGAAGGGTCCCTGCGGCGCGAGGAGCATGCCCTCCAGGCGCTCGCGCTCGGCGTCGCTGCCGGGGTAGGACACCTCAGCCGGCTTCGGCGGCTCCACCCCGGTCGCGTCGATCTCGGTCACGTCGGCGGCGCTGCCCGGCGTGATCTCGGTGAGGCCGTTGTACTCGCTGACGGTGCCGGTGACCCGGACGTAGGAGCCGATGCTCACCTTCGACGCGGCAGTGGAGGAGAAGACGAACAGACCGTCCGAGGCCAGGTGCGCGGCCGGGTCGATCGTGCCGCCGGTCCCCGCAGTCTGAATGTAGAAGCCGCCGAAGCCTCCGCTGGGGTAGGCGGCCGTGACGAAGCCCTGCGTCGTGACGACCTTGCCGGCCAGGGGGCTGGCCGAGCCGGTGCCCTGGATGACAGCGATGGCGGTGATGGAGGCCCCGGGGGCGGGAGTCGTGCCCGGTGAGGGCGAAGGCGTCGGCTCCGGCGTTGAGCCGGGGGTGGGCGTCGGCTGCGGGGGGGTGGGCGTCGGCTCCGGCGGGGGGGTGGGCGAGGGCTGCGGGGCCGCCGAGTCTGCTGTGCCCTTCGGGCTCAGCGTGCCGGACAGCGAGAAGTCGGCCCGGTTGTCGTCGGTGTCCGCCCCGTCCGCCCTGTTCAGGGAGCGCACGTCGCCGTTGCTGGAGGGCGCAGCGGCCGGACGGGTCTCGTAGCTGTTGGAGCTGCCGTAGCCGAGGAGGTCGACCACGCGGTCCGCTCCCACGACCGAGCCGGTGGGCGCGGTGATCGCCGTGGCGGACTTGGCGAGGATGATCGTGCCGCTCGATCCGCTGAAGTTCAGGCTGGTGGACGCGACGTCCGGGGAGGGCAGCTCCTGGCCGTTGGCGCCGTTGGACCCGCCCTGCACGAGGTAGTAGCCGTGCGCGGCGATCGTGCCGCGCAGCGCGAGGGTCGCGTTCGACGCTCCCGTCCCGGTGCCGGAGCGGTACTGCACCGACCAGCCCTCCAGGGACACAGGCGCGTCGCCGGGGTTGTACAGCTCCACGAACTTGTTGCGGTACGCGGCGCCGGCGCTGCCTCCGCTGAGGTAGACCTCGTTGATGACGACATCCGTGCCGCTCGTGCTCGCCGCGGCGGGCGCCGCTGCGAGCGGGGCGGCGCCCAGCCCGACGGCGAGCGCCATCGCGACGACTCCGAACCGTGCACCCCGGATCTGCAGCACGCCCCTGCCCTCCTCACGCGGTCCGGCGACCGCAACGGGAGCGAGTGAATGCAGGGCAGCTTGCCTTGCGGTTAACGCGCTGCCGCTGGCTGTGGATAAGCAGCCCGCGACCAGGCGGGCGTGCGAGATGGTGGAGGGGCAGGAGCGCGGCGCCGGGCACCGGCCCCACGAGGCGGCGGCTTGCGAGTGCGCCGCGGACTTATGATGCGGGCGTGAGCAACCTGGAGACGCGTCCGGAGGAGGTCGCCTGCCCGGCCGCGGTGGGGGTCGCGGATCCGGCGAGCCCGGTGCAGATCGTGGA
>Ga0182749_1003580_pt1 | contig 10538 bp, 8 predicted proteins | sample eDN3rd37CKraftMG_FD_128875 | JGI IMG/M metagenome (GOLD analysis project Ga0182749, IMG submission 128875) | Enriched Miracle-Growth compost microbial communities from Emeryville, California, USA - eDNA 3rd pass 37_C Kraft MG (version 2) (version 2) ...
AATCAGGTCACAAGGCCCGACCGATGCGCGAGGAGTGGGTGGCGAACGTACAAGTGCAGGCCGAGGCCGCTGGCGCGGCGTTCTTCTTCAAGCAGTGGGGCGGCTGGGGCGCTGACGGCGTCAAGCGCCACAAGAAGGCTAACGGTCGCATCTTCCGTGGCCGCACATGGGACGATTACCCCGAAGCTGTGGCACAACCCTAGAAATTGAACGCGCCTTGGCCCTCGACGTTGGATGCCGTGGCCCAGAACTTGTGCGGCAGTGAATGCTTGGCCGCCATCAGCAACCAGTACAGCGGCTGGTTATTACTGCCCGTGAGCAAGCGCATGTCGGTGGAAGGCCACACGCCAAGGCCTGCGACCTTGTCGCGCCAAAACTGGAAGATCTGCTGCCGGAGTTCCTGCTGGCCCTGAATGATGGACACCTTCTCACGCCATCCGGGCGCGAAGGTGTCGAACGGCGAGTTGTCCGTGGTCGCGTAGGTCACGACGTTGCGCTGCAAGTCCATCTGGCTGATGTGAACCAGCATGTCGATGCGCTTGAGCGCTGACAGGGCGACGATGATGTCGAAGTTCAGCGCCGCCAGATCGAAGGGATCGAGAAACGCGAAATGCAGGCCATAGGCGTTTAGCTGGGCGATGACCTGTTTCACTGCATCGACTGCGGCCCCGTCGATCTCGACCACCGGTGCGCCCAGATTCCGCAGGCGGGTTGCGGCGGCTTGACGCCGCTGGGTATCGAGGTCGCCGATGAACACCTGCGAGAACGGCGCGTTGCCTTCCTGGCTCTTCTTCCACGCAGCGACGACACCGCCGTCAATCCATTCGCCGGAGTCCCGCACCTTGCATCGACCCGGGCCACAGAACAGGTCGATATAGGTCGCGCCCGCCTTGCCGGGGCCAAGATACTTAGCGCGGGTGCTGCGCGAAATGTCGATGTAGCGGCACAGGTAGTCGTGCTTCTCCTTGGCCCAGACGCCCACTTCTTCGGCAGGCAGTCCATCGTCCCCATCGATCAGTTTTCCCATCGCCTACTCCCTGCATTTTTGTACGAAGAAGCCGTTCGAATGCGTTCGCCCTTCCCCTCAGAGCCGGAACAGCTTCTTGATTTCATTCTCCGCCGTTACCGGCATGTCATCCTTTTCGTACTGCCGAACATTGGCCACGATAGTCCGTGCTCGCGTAATTTCGTTGTTCACCCACTGCGAGTACGACGAGCTGGTATTCAGGTTTTCGATGATCGTAAGAAAATAGTCCTTCTGGTTTGAGAGGAACCAGAAGCTCAGGCCGCAGACCCATTTCTCCATTTCAAAGGATTGGAACGGAAACCCGGCGGTTGCATTCCAGTATTTGAACAGCCGAATGGAGGGCTTGATCAGCGATTTATGCTCTTTGTTCTTGGCTTCGAGCGTGGAGTTGAAGTCATTCGGGTTGGTTGTCGTCCAACCGCCGGAGCCATTCGGGATTTGCAGTTCGCCGAGCCATGTCGTCGTTGCAGGCACGAGGTCGAACCTGATGTGGTTCAGTTCGAGCACGATGGTCGGGCTGGACTGCCGGATTTCCGATGAGCTGTAGTACTTCTCGACGAAAGTCTTCAGACGATTCAAGTACGTCTGCGGCGTGGCATTGGTCTCGCTGAATACGATCATGTAATCGATATCCGAGTGCTCATCCATCGAGCGCGGCAAGATCGTGCCCCGCGTTGAGGAGCCGAAGCGGAAGTGCTGCTTGATTACACCGCTGGCGAAATGCAGCCCGATCCGGGTTTGCAGCGTCGAAATCGAGGTTGTGATTGACGACTGCTCAGTCGAAGAAAGCACGGCGTTGCTGGCCGTATCCGTGAGAAAACTCAATACCGACATCCCGTCACTCCTCCCTGTCCACCTTGTGCGTTGATTCGCCTTCCTCGATACCCCTGCGTGCGGCGACGAACGCCCTACGAGGAATGCTTGGACTTTTCTGGTTCAACTCGTTACGCGCGGTCGCCAGAGCCTTCAACTTCTCGGGCATCTCGTCCAGCCGACCCACCTGCAGCAGTTCGATCTCTCGGAAGAAGCGCGCTTCATTTCTGAGGGCCAGGAATTGCCCTGCGGCAGCCCTATGCATTGCCGCACGCTCATTGGGCTTGAGAAACGTCATCAACCCCGTCAGCAACGATGCCAGCAATGCGAATGCGCTTGCTAATTCCGGCTGGCTCTTGACCAGCGTGGCCCCAGCGATCGCCGCGAGAGCCGTCGCGGGAATCCCCAGCCAGTAGTTACGCCGCACCCAAGTATCCTCAGCGTTGAAGTGCCCTTTGCTGGAATACGTCGCATCCTCCTCAAGGCGCTCGGCTTCGCGGCGTAATGCGGCAATCCTGCTCTGATCGGTTTCGGACGATTCGCTCATGGTGTGTCGTGCCTCCTCGCATCGGCTTATTGCGCCTGCTGGATCGCCCGACGCAGCGATGCAGAGACTTCCCAGACGTTGGACTGGCCGCCCATGTATCTAGAAACCTTGATGTGATTGTTGCCTTCGAGCAGGTTCAGCACGAAGTCGACGAAGGCGCGGGGCTTGTCGACGCGCGTCGCCAGTTCCTCGTTGATGCGGACGTTCTCGTTGATCAGCAGCGCGGCGATCCGGGCGACCACGTCCTGATAGCCCTCGACATATGCCTGCGCAAACTGCTGAAAGCCGTAGTCCGTCAGCACGACATGCGACAGCGGCGCGCCGAGAACGCGCCCGATCTTGATGTAGTAGTGCTGTTCGAGAATGTCCAGCGAGTCGAGAAGCTCCTGCTGCGGCACATCTTGGAGCGCCGGTTCGGCGACCAGCCGATCCCAGTCCACAAGGCCTGCGTCCTCGTCGATTTGCAGCCGGGCAATGACTCGCAACGCCAAGTCATCGACCCGCGTCAAGCCGGCGATCAAGGGTGCAGGCCCGGAGAACCGGGCGGGCGGCTGGCCGATGGTCGGCTTGTCGTTCACGTCGAAGATCGCCGACAGGATGCGCTGCAAGCTCTGGCTGTAGTCGGCGAGGTCATCGACCCGCTGCCAGAGGGTGGATCGCAGACTTTCGGGGACCTCGCAATCGTCGATGACGACGGGGATCAACCGGGTGCCACGGCTGATCCTGTTGACCACCGAGGTGTTCAGCTCCTCCCGAACCCAAGGCTTCTGGACGCTAACCTTGGACAAGACGACGATGACGGCCCGCGCCTCCTTCAGCCCTTCTTCGAATATCTTGTCCACCAAGCTGTCGCCCGGCTTCATTTCCCACTGATCGAGCCAAGCATCGACGCCGTTCTCGCGCAAACGCCGTGCGAACTCGACGACGCAGCGATCCTTGTCTTCGCTGGCGTGGCGGACGAAGACCTTGGGGGCGCTCATTCGCCAGCCTCGAATTCCGCGCTCTTGAACTTCAGCACGTTGCAGTTCTCCTTCACGGCACGCTGAAGGCCGTCGTCGAAGCCGGTCGAGGATTCGGCCTGAATCTCGATGGCGATCCGCACCTTCACGCCGGGGCGCAGGGTGAACTGCTGCACCACTTCGTCCACCACGTCGGCGAACTGCCGCTTGGCCTGAATCGGGTCGAGGTCGATGCTGGCGTAGAACTGCTTCTTGGCGCTCGCCGCGCCGCCACCGGTTGGGTAGCTGCCCTTGCCAGAATCCTCGACGCGGGGGGGGGCATCGCCTCCACCTGTCACCACAGTGGTCGTCGCACCGGTTCCTGCATCGGCAGCCTTGGCGCGCGACGCTTCCTCGGCCGTACGCAAGGCGTCCATGTAGGCCGCTGCGGTGTTGGGTTCGATCAGCAGCAGCGACGAATCCATGATTAGCGACGTGCGCTTGCCGTAGCTGAACCCCACATAGCGCAGCTTGCCGCCGTCCTGCTCCTTGCCCTGCGCGAAGCCGAAGAACTCGCGGCTTTCCGCGCCCGCGCCCATCGTGGTCTGGAACACCGTGTCGTCCTTCAGGCGCGGCAGGTAGAGCTGCTGGCAACTTTGCTGCCACACATTGAGGGCGCTGGTGTCTTTGGCGTCGTCCTTCCAGAACCAGTCCTTCAGCACCTTGGCAAGATGGATCGGTGCCCACTCGCTGATGAGCAGTTCGTTTTCCTTGAGCACGCGTTCGATTTCCTGCGACCAGTTGGCAGCGCCGGGGTTGAGCGGGAAATGCTCCCACTTCACTTCGGACAGTCCCTTGCCGGGCCGTGCCTCCTGCACCGGCGCGACCAGCCACTTGTAGGTTTCGCGGATCATGCGCCGCACCGTTTCCTCGGCCTGATCCAGACTGGCCTGCGCCTGCTTGGCCATCAGGTTGTCGAGGACGATGCGGTTGTCCTTGTAGTCGCCGACGATGCTGCGCCACGCGAGGTGCGAGCGAACGTGATCCTTCAGGCGGCTCACGCTGTCGTAGTCCGCCGCCACGAAGATCAGACGGTTCTGCTTGAAGCGGGGCTGGTCGCCGCGCTTTTTCAGAATCTCGGTCGCGCGCTCGATGGCCAGGCTCTGACCGCTCTTGCTGAAGGCCGCATCCGGCGGCAACACCACCAGTCGCAGCGCCCAGTCGTCGGGCACGTCGCCGCTGCCGGTGAAGATGTGGATGCCGCCGAACACGCCGCTAGCAAAGCTGCGCTGCACGCGCTCGCGGATCGAGGGGAACACATCTTCCTTGTCCTGAAAGCGGCGCTTGCGTTCCTCCATCTCGCGCCGCAAGTTCGGGCGCGTGTCCAGCCAGAAGCGGTTGTTGGCGGCGTTCAGGTAGTGCAGCCGGTCGCCCAAGCGTCGCAGCGCGTCCTTGAACAGGTTGGGCTGCTGGCCGGGCTGAGCCACACCCAAGATCACGCGTTCCAGTTCCAGACCGCGCACGCCTTGATTGGCCGTGCTGGGCGCGCTGCCCAAGAAGATGGTGCGCGCCGCGCGACGGCAAGCCTGCACGCTGCCGAAGCGGGTGTCCTTGTTCTCGATCTCCCACGTCTCCGACCGCTCACCGTCCACGTCGCGCTCGATCACCGGCGTCCAGCCCTGCGGCAGGTAATACAGCGCCTCGTTCAGCGTGTCCGCGTCCATCAGCGGAAAGCTGCCGGGCATGATCAGCGGGTCGTTGTTGCCGTCCTTCCATAGGCGGTGGATTACCTTCGCCATCAACTTCAGCACACCGCGCGTGCGCTGGAAGTTGTCCAGCGTTGACCAGTCCTCATACAGGCGGTCGAATACCTCAGGGTGGATCGGGTAGGCGTGCGTCAGCCGTTCCAGATACTTGCTGTCCTGCGTCTCCTGCGGGAAGTCGTCGCGGTTCTCGATGTAGTAGTCCGCGAACGAGCGGCAGACCGACTCCATCGCCAGCCTGTCGTTGATGCTGCTGAAGAGGCGGCGACGCACGATCTCGAACGCTTCCTCGGTGGCGACCGGCTTCCACAGCGCCTGAATGCGCCCGAAGTAGTGCGAAAGAGAAGCCAACGCCTTCTCGCCGCGCTGGCTACCCGCTTCCTTTGCGGATTCCGGCAAGGAGGCCAGCAGCACGGCAGTCGGCACGGCTTTCAGGGCTTCCGTCAGCGCCTGCACGAAGCTCAGGTTGGAATCGAAGGTGCCGCCGGACAGCGCCTTGCCTTCCTCGAACTGGCGCACATAGGCCACCAGCTCGTCGATCAGGATGACGCAGGGGGCGTAGCGGCCCAGCAGATCGGCCAGCACATCCTTGCCCGGCGACGTGCCCGAGGCATCGGCATCCGCCACGAGTTTGAAGCCTTCAGCCCCGCCCAACTGCCATGCCAAGTCGCCCCACAGCGTGCGGATGCTCTGCCCATCCTTCACCACCGGCTGGTTGGGCGAGGACTTGATGCCGTCGAGTACGGCGATGCGCGCCTTGGGCAGGTCGGTCACGCCCGCCGCGTCGAGGATGGCGGGCACACCCTGCAAATCACTGGCCGGTGCCTCGCCCTTGGCGAGGTGATAGACCGCCAGCATGGTGTGCGTCTTGCCGCCGCCGAACGCCGTTTGAAGCTGGATGACCGGGTCGCCGCCCCGACCCGCAAGGCGCTTGACCACCGAATCGAGCAACAGCCGCATGCCTTCGGTGATGAAGGTGCGCTGGAAGAACAGCGCCGGGTTCTGGTACTCCGAGTTCGCCGTGCCCGCATGCACACGCGACAGGTCAGCGGCGAATTCGGCCTGCTGAAACTTGCCTTCCCGCACATCGGAGTGCGGTTCCGCGACCTCGCGCCAAGGTTTCAATGCCATGTTCTTCCCCTCAGATTTCCAGTTGTCCTTGCGAGCCGAGCACACCGGCCTCACCAGCGGCCTGTTCGATGGCGCTCCATGCCGTGACCAGCTCGTTGTAGGCGCGCGCCTCCTCGGCCCAGCCCTTGCGCTCGCAAAGGGTGTAGAGGCGGTAGGCGAGCGCGCGGATGGGTTCGGCGCGGGCGGGCATGCGGGAGAGCAACGCACCAGCGGCGGTTTCGCCCTCCTGATTGAGGGCGCGGATCAGCTGATGCAGGGCTTCCCATACAGGCAGGCGGGTATCGCTTTCCGGCGACCAGTCGCGGGGCATCTCGGCCCATTTCAGCAGACGCAACTCACCCTTGGCGGACTCCACCACGCCGGCCTGGACAAGCCCGTCCACCGAAGTGCCCTTGGCGCGGGCCAGGACGTCGGCGTCACCGTACTTGCCGGTGGCCCAGCCCTGCTGCTCGAACCAGTGCAGGCAGAACTGGGTATCGTGGTCGAAGTCGTCTTCGGCCAAGAAGCGGTTGATCAGTTGCAGCGCGGTGCGCACGCTCATGGGCGTGCCGTCGGCTTCCAGCACCGCGGCGTACTGGCTGAAGATAGCCATGCCGGGGCCGATGATGGCCTGCGACAGATCCACCGGCGCCACCGGCGAATTGACACCACCGCGCGTCATATCAAGAAGTGCCTCGGGCAGCACGGTGTTGAGTTCGCGGATGAACTCGCGGCGCGACACCGTGGGCGCATCGGCGGGACGCTGGCGGCAGACGAGGACGATGCTGGAGGCGAGGGCGTTGGTGCCCGAGCCGATCATGCGGTTGCCCAGTTCGGTGCGCATAGGCCACGTACCCGTCAGCGCAAAGCCCGCTTTCAACACCGCTTCGAGAAAGGTTTCCCAGCCGGTGCTGGAAGTGCCAGCCTCGCCTTTCGTCTCCGATTGCTTGAAGGCGTAGTAAATCGTCACCGGAAAGGCCGGATGCGCCTGCCGCGCCAGATTGCGCAGCGCCTCGGTCATGCCGTCGAGGAAGAACTTCTCGGCTTGCTCCTTGCCTCCGTGGCGGTACGGCGTGGCAACCAGCTCCTCGGCCTTGGGTACGGCCACCGTAGCGTACAGGCCGGGAAAGATCGGCTTCAGACTCTTGCGTAGCCAGACGTAGAAGAAATCGGACAGATCGGCGTAGCCGATGTTGTCGTAATAGGGAGGGTCGGTCGAAATGACCTTTCTGCTGCTAATCGTTTGCGATTGCGCGTCCGCTTGAATCGCGCTTGGAAATCCAATCGCGTCGGCAACTGCTACGCCTTCAATGCTCTCGGAGGTCCATTCAGCAGCACCGGTGAAGCTGCCAGTTCCGCTAAGTAATGTGTTCAGCTCCGCAAAATCCCAAGTCATGGGGATCGACTGACGCGCGAACGTGTTTCGAGTCGAGTCCCGCTCGGTAAACCAAGTGCAGATACTTGAGCCACGATCTGCCAGTTTGTTCAAGGCAAACGCCAAATACAACCCCACCGCCTGCGCATAGGCCGTCGCGCCGGAGCCGCCTTCGTCGAGGCCGCGGCCGTCGTCGGGCATGCCGGCGGCCAGGGCATCGGCCTTGACCTTGGCGATGGCCTCGCCCACCAGATCGGAGAAGGTGGTCAGCGCCACCAGTTGGCGCGGGGTGAAGAGGTCGCCGTAAACATCCAACCCATAGTTGCTGACGTTGACGCGGCATTTGCCGTGCAGCTTCACGTCCGGCTTCCATTCGGGTTGAGCTTGCCGCGCGATGGCTTCTTGCTCTGCTGTCGGCGCAAGATAGATACGACCACGCGCGCCTTCCGCCACGATGGCCATCAGCTTGGCGCCCATTCGCCCAGCAGTCCCCTCGGCCCGGATGTACTTGTAATCAATGGGTGACTCGGACATCAGGCAGTAGAAACCACCGCGTTTGCCTGCCGCCGTGCCACTCGCAGCTTCCGTCGGCGGCTTGCCAACCTTCACCGTGAATCGGTAGGTGTCGCCCTCCACCACCGGCTGCACCCAGGCCTCCTTGCCCGCCTTGCTGCTGAGGATGAAGGTCGAGGCCAGCGGCACCTCCACATGGCTGAAGGCCGGGTTGGGGCTTTTCACCGTGCGCGCCCACAGCCAGGCGATGACGGTGGGCTTCTGGCCCACCAGGGGCTTGAGGTCCGGGCGCTCGGCGGCCATGTCGGCGGTGATTTCGATCTGGGGGTACAGGTGACCGATGCGTTTTTCGGCTTCGGCGCGCATCCACGCGCCATAGCGGCGCACGTCCTCGGCCAAGCCCTTCGCGCCCGACCAGTCCTCGCTCAACTTGCCTTGCTTGTCGCCCGGCGGGCGCGGCCCCACCGGCGCGCGGCCGGCAAAGCGCGGCGGGATCTCGATCATGGCCTTGTTGATGGTGACGGCCACAGGGTTGAGGTCGCTGGCGTAGCTTTCCAGGCCCAGGCGCTGCGCCTCCAGTGGCAGCGCGCCGCCACCGGCGAAGGGGTCGTGGAAGGCGGGCAGCTGATCGGGGTTGAACAGTTCGGCGGCCTGCGGGTGGTGCTTGTTCAGCTCGCAGACCTCGCGCCAGGAGCGGCGGATCTCGGCGCGGGCGCGCTCCAGCACGTCCTCGTTGTTGGTGTTCTCCCACTGCACCAGGTCTTCGATGATCCTGAACAGGCGCTCGCGCTCGGCCTGGGCCTTTTCCTTGTTGACGCCGTATTTGAAGCCGCCGCCCTGCTGGAAGCCGGGGTCGTTGACCATCTGCGCAAAGATTACCGCCCGCGCCGCCGCCAGGGGCCGGCGCGCCCACCACAGGTGCAAGGTGCTGGGGTGGCCGTGGCGGATGGACTTCTCGCGCGCTGCCGCTTCGTTGATGGCGTCGAGCGGCAATGCTACTTCGATGAGTTTTTTGGGGGCTTTGATGCTGGTCATTCTTGAAGTCCTTCAGCGCCAGGTGGCAGGGCGTGCGAGCACGTAGCCATCGGGCTTGACGAGTTGTTCGGGCAGCTGGCTGGCGCGCAGCTTGTCTTCACCAATGGTGAGGTAGCCGTTGGCGCAGCGCTTGAGTTCGTTCGAATAACGACTGGGCGGAAAGGCAACGACAATGCGCTTTTGGGCAAAGCGCTCGCGCACCCTGCGGATGGGTGTCGTCAGATCGCTGTCGCCGGATATGACGAGCGCTGTGTCGAAGGCGTTGTCAAAGGCATCGCCGAGCAACTGAATGGCGATGTTCACGTCCGTCATCTTCTCTTCGTAGTCGGGCCAGCTCGCGCCGCACTGCCGGCACTGGCGTGTTTTCTGCAGGTAGTGACCGAACTGGCAGCGCACGCTGCGCAGGGCCAGGGCTTCGAGGTAGTCGTTCTGCCGCTTCTGGTCAGCCGAGTTGCGGCCATTGGCGCGGATGCGGGCCGTGAAGTAGTGCGTGGCCAGCAGTTGCTGCCCGGGCTTGAGGAGGCTCTGGGCAAGCGCCGCAACGTCGAGCCAGTAGTAGCGCTTGAAGTCGGAATCCTTCAACCCGAAGTAGAGGTTGAAGCTGTCCACGTAGGCCATCACGCGCTGCATGGCTGGCCTCCGGAAACGCTGTCGGGCTTGACAGCAGAGCCTGGGCTGACGACAATATGGCGCATTAACCCCGCCGGAGATAGCATCTCCGGCCCGACGCCTCCCTCGGGAGGCGTCTCTTCTTGCAGCCCCGCCAAGGTGAGCAGCCCTGGCCCGACGCCCTCCCCGTGAGGGCGTTTCTGTTTCTGAGGGCAGCCCAGGCTCACAGCGAACCCTCCGCCGCCGTGGCGCGCGCGAGCAGCGCGTCCAGGTCCAGGTTGATGCTGGTCACCGCCCAGTCGGGCTCTTGGGTGAACGGCTGGCGGACGTAGAACGGCCCCTCGTGCCTGCCGCCGTCAACGAGCACGATGGCCAGGATGAACTTGTCCGCCTGGTTGAGGCCATAGAGGATCTCGTTGCGGGTGACCGTGATCGTGGTCTGGCCCTTGGCGCGACCTTTGACCTCGATGTGGCGCGAGGTGGGCAGGCGGCCGTCGCGGGCTTGGGGGATGCTGGTGACGTCCCAGCCGCACTTGTGCGCCGAGACGTCGATGACCTCATGGCCCAGCGCGCGTTCGGCGTTCATCACCGCCTGCATGGCGATGTGCTCGATGCGGCTGCGCGCATCGGCATCCGCCGACCAGCCGGGCTGACCCTTGCGCTGCATCAAGAGGCCCGCCGGGATCACCAGCGCGCCGCCCAGCACGACCGGTGTGGCGGAGACCACATGGCGCATGGCCAGCAACTCCTTCTCGCGCGATTCGCGGCGTGCGGTCAGGTCGTCGATGGTGCGGCGCACGTTCTCCAG
>Ga0182749_1003581_pt1 | contig 10537 bp, 11 predicted proteins | sample eDN3rd37CKraftMG_FD_128875 | JGI IMG/M metagenome (GOLD analysis project Ga0182749, IMG submission 128875) | Enriched Miracle-Growth compost microbial communities from Emeryville, California, USA - eDNA 3rd pass 37_C Kraft MG (version 2) (version 2) ...
CGTGTGGGCCACGTCGCCGCCGCGGATGTTGAAGGTCCAGGCGACGGCATGGGGGTCGGTGACGGCGAGCGCGTCGGCCTTGAGCCGGGCAAGCTCGTCGCGGATACGGCCGAGCTTGTGCGCGGCCGGCTCGCCGGCGAAGGCGAGGTCGTGCAGCACCACGGGAGCCAGGGGCGGAGCGGGGCGGTGGGTCCACACTGCATCGACCGGGTTGCTCGCGACCGCCGCGAGCGTCGCCCCGGCGGCGGCGCAGGCCTTGCGCAGCCGGCCGGCGCTCTCGGCGGTGTGCAGCCAGGGGTCGTAGCCGAGCGTCGCGCCGGCGGCGACGTTCGCCTCGATCCAGGCTTCCGGCGCGGTCTCGGCGACCGGCACCACGGCGACGAGACGGGTATCGACCTGGTCGGCGGCCTGCAGCGTGTAGCGGCCGTCGACGAACAGCGCGGCGCGGTCCGCGAGCACGATCGCGGTGCCGGCCGAGCCGGTGAAGCCGGTGAGCCAGGCGAGCCGCTCCTCGGAGGGCGGCACGTATTCGTTCTGGTAGCGGTCGGCGCGCGGCACCACGAAGCCGGCGAGGCCGCGGCTCCTGAGCTCGGCGCGCAGCGCCGCGATCCGGGCCGGCGTCGCGGCCTTGTCGGACTCGTCGTCGAAGGATTGGAACGCCATCGCCCGATCTAATCACGCGCCGCGGCGCATCACCAGCGTCGCCCAGCCGTCGAGGATCGTGCGCCGCTCCAGCGCGAGCCCCTGCGCCGCATAGGCGGCGCGCGCGGCATCGACGTGGCCGGGCAGCAGGCCGGAGAGGATCACGCGCGCGTCCGGCGCGAGCAGCGGCGCGAGCGGCGCGGCGAGCCGGCGCAGCGGCGGCAGCAGGATGTTGGCGAACACGAGGTCGTAGGGCGCGCGCTCGCGGATGCGGCGCGAGGCGACGCCCGGCGCGGCGAATGTCTCGACGAGCGGCGCGACATGGTTGAGCCGCGCGTTCTCCCGCGCCACCGCCACGGCGACGGGGTCGATGTCGGTCGCGACCACGGGCGCGCGCAGCGCCTTGGCGGCGGCGATGGCGAGCACGCCGGTGCCGGTGCCGACGTCGAGGATGCGGCGCGGCCTTGAGGCGCGCAGGAGCCGGTCGAAGGCGAGGAGGCAGCCGCGCGTGGTGCCGTGATGGCCGGTGCCGAAGGCGAGCGCGGCCTCGATCTCGATGGGGATGCGGGCGCGGGCCGCGGCCGCGCGGTCGTGGCCGCCGTGGACGAGGAAGCGTCCGGCGGCGACGGGCCTGAGCCCGGCCAGGCTCGCCGCCACCCAGTCCTGCGGCGCGACGGCGCCGAAGGCCATGGCCTCGCCGGCCTCGGCGCCGGCGATCTCCGCGACCGCCCGCCGCAGCGCGCCCTCGTCGAGGTCGAGGGCGTGGACCTCGACCTGCCAGGCCCCGCCGTCATCCTCGAAGGCGGCGACGCCGAGGCCCTCGAACCGGTCCGACAGGGCGTCGGCGAGGCGGCGGGCGGCGCGCTCGGCCAGCGCGACACGGGCGAACCGGGTCGCGCCGACGGCGGCGTCCGGCGCGGCGGGGGGCTTGGCGTTCACAGGATGTCCACAGCCGGCGTGAATCGGGGGTGACGATAAAACCGACGCGCGATCAATGTGATGCCATGGCCGAACCGGGGTTTCCCCGCTTGTCCTCAGGCCTGTGACGGCCGCGCCGCGCAACCCGGAACGTCGTTACGATCCCCATCCCATCCCCACGGTTATCAACAGCTTGCCCACAGCATGTCACAAAGGTTTTTCCCAGGTTTGTGACAGCCGCCGGCGATTGTGACGGCGCTCCCGCCGGCACCGCTTGGAGGACGCGCGCCCCCGTGCGAGGCTCGCGCCGCCACCGCTGACGGAACCCTCCGATGATCGAGCTTTATCACGCCGCCACATCGACCTGCAGCCAGAAGGTGAGGCTCGCGCTGGCGGAAAAGGGCCTCGATTTCGAGAGCCGACCGGTCGACCTGCGCCGGAACGAGAACCTCGCGCCGGCCTATCTCGCCATCAATCCGAACGGCGTCGTCCCGTCGCTGGTCCATGACGGTCATGTCATCCTCGATTCGAGCGTCATTTGCGAATACCTCGACGAGGTCTTTCCCGAGCCGCCGCTGGGCCCGCGCGATCCGGTCGGCCGCGCCCACATGCGCAAATGGCTGCGGTTCTTCGAGGAGGTGCCGACGGCCGCGATCCGGGTCCCCACGTTCCAGATGGCGCTCAAGCCGTTCGACGGGATCGAGCCCGAGGCATTCCGGTCTGAGCGCGCCGACGTCCGGCCCCTGCGCAAGCATTTCTATCGCCGCATGGGGCCGAAAGGCTTCTCGCCGGAGGACATCCAGGCCTCGCTCGACCAGCTCGACTTGACTTTGCGGCGCATGGAGGCTGCCCTGGACCGGGGCCCATGGCTGATGGGGAACGCCTTCACCCTGGCCGACATCGTCGTGCTGCCGACCCTGGACCGGCTGGACGACCTGGGACTGGCCCGCATGTGGGCGGGCTATCCCGGCGTGGCCGGTTGGCTGGACCGCATCAGGGCGCGTCCGTCGTTTGCCAGGGCGTTCTATCCGGGCAGCCGCATTTCGGATTCGGGCGTCACAGTTATGCCGCTACCGGCTGCTGGGATGGACGCCGTCCGATCATAGGGCCCGGCGCCGCCGGCTCCGGCGCGCGCGGCAAGGCAGAGGACCTACGTCATGCCCAACACGCTGCTGAAGATTTCGGCGTCGATCGTCGCGGCCGCGACCCTGACGCTGTCCGCATCGGCCCAGGCGGCGCCGGCGCTCGGCGCGCTGGCGCTGAAGAACGCCGCGCCGGGCCACGTAGAGACCGTGCGCTGGCATGGCGGCGGCTGGCACGGCGGATGGCACAGGGGCGGCTGGGGCTGGGGCGGATTCGCCGCCGGCGCCCTGCTCGGCGGCGCGCTCGCCGCGCCCTACTACTACGGCTACCCCCGCTACTACTATCCGCCTCCTCCGCCGCCGGCCTACGTCGAGGACGACGACGCCGTCGCCTACTGCGCGCAGCGCTTCCGGTCCTACGACCCGGCGTCCGGCACCTATCTCGGCTACGACGGCATGCGCCATCCCTGCCCGTAGCGGACGACGTCCTGCCGCCGCGGCCCATCGGTCAAAAGCGGCCGGGCGGCGCAACCCAAGCTTAACGAACCCGGGCCTAGCGTCGAGGCTCACGGCTTGATGCGTCGGCGGCCTCCGATGTGGCGATCGAGGAATTCAGACAAGCAGAAGACCGGCGCCTCGCGCCTGCTGCCGCCGAGCAGCCGGCAGCTCCATCATGCCAAGGCGGACCGCGGCGAAGAATCGTCCTATTTCCGCGAGCGGGCGAGGGAATGGGCTCCGGTGGTGCATCCGCGCGTGGCGCAGCCGGTGGAGGAGAAAGCTCCCGTCGACACGAGCGATCTGCCGTCGTTCCTGCGCCATCGCGCGCTGCGCACGAACGCGCAGAAGCTGTTCTTCCGCACCAACCCGGCGGCCGTCGGACGCAAGAAGAACAGCTAGAGTCTCATCCGTGCGGATTGAATCGCCTGAGCAATCTGATCTCGTTGTTTCCGAGCATGATCCTGTCCGAAAGGTCAGCAACTTTTCGGGATCGTGCTCCGGCGGGCCGATCCGTCGGCCCGCCGCTGCCGTGTCAGCTATGGCCGACGATCGTGAGCGACACCGGCGCGAGGCCGGAGAAGCCGAGCGCGCGCGCCGCGGCGGGCGTGATGTCGATCACGCGGCCATGCCGGAACGGCCCGCGGTCGTTGATGCGCACGACGACGGAGCGGCCGTTGCCGCGGTGGGTGACCTTGACCAGCGTGCCGAACGGCAGCGTGCGATGCGCGGCGGTGAGGCGGCCGGCGAGGGCGCGCTCGCCGTTGGCGGTGCGCCCGCCGGAATAGACCGACGCGACGCCGGTCTGTTGATGAAGCGCTTCGGCGTTCGAGATCGTGGCGAAAGCCGTCGTCAGCAGAAGTGCAAACACGCCGCATGCGGCACGCAACGGGCCCCTGGCCGTCATGGTCGATCCTTAGGTTGTTGACGATGTCGGATGAAAGTGCCCTCCGCCCGAGAGGCGCACTGACCGGGAAAATGCGGCATTTATGGGATTCCACGCCGAGCGGTATCGGGCGACGGCGAGCGCGGCGGCGTTGCGTGGCGCTTCGTCACGCCGTTAGCCCTGCGCGATTTACGCTGTTACCGCGCGGCCGTTGCGGGCCGCGGCCGGCGCCCCTAGCGTCGCTTCGGTGATTCGCAAACGCGGGCCGGGATGGTGGACGGACGGCGCATTCATTTCATCGGCATCGCCGGCGCCGGCATGAGCGCCACGGCGAAGCTCCTCAAGGACGGCGGCGCGACCATCACCGGCTCCGACGAGGGCGTCTATCCGCCGGTGTCGGATTTCCTCAGGCAGGAAGGCATCGCCTACAACACGCGCTATGCGCGCGGCAATCTTCCGCGCGACGCCGACCTCATCATCATCGGCAAGAATGCCCGGCTGGTGCCGGAGACCAACGAGGAAGTCGCGGCGGCCTACGCCAGCGGCAAGCCGATCCTGTCGTTTCCCGAGGTGCTGAGCGAGCTGTCGCGGGCCAAGGACACGGTCGTCGTCGCCGGCAGCTTCGGCAAATCGACCTCGACCGCGCTGCTCGCCCATTGCCTCGAAAGCCTGCATGGCGGCGCGGGAGCCGACCCGTCCTATTTCATCGGCGCCGTGCCGCTCACGCCCGCGACCAGCGCGCGGCTCGGGACCGGCAGGCTGTTCGTGCTCGAAGGCGACGAATATCCGTCATCGAACACCGACCCGCGCTCCAAGTTCCTGCACTACCATCCCCGGCATCTCATCCTGACGCCGCTCGCGCACGACCACATCAACGTGTTCCCGACGCCGGCGGACTATCTCAAGCCCTTCGCCGAGCTGGTGACGCTGGTGCCGGCGGGCGGCGACATCGTGATGTGCGTGGAGGGGCCGCTGAGCGGCGCGCTGCTTCAGACGATCGCGCGGCCCGTCGTCACCTACGGCGTGAGCGAGGGCGAGTTCCATGCCGCCGACATCGTCTGGGGCGAGACGACGCATTTCGCGCTGATGCGCGGAGGAGACAGGCTCGCGACGCTCGCCACCACGCAGCTCGGCGCGCACAACATCCAGAACATCGTCGGCGTCGCCGCGTTCCTGCTGACGCAGAACCTCGCCACGCCCGACGGGATCGCGGCCGCGGTGGCGGGCTTCCGCGGCATCCGCCGGCGGCTCGACAGGAAATCGGACAGGACGCGGCTTCCGATCTTCGAGGGCTTCGGCTCGTCCTACGACAAGGCGCGCAGCGCCATCGCGGCGATGAGGCAGCACTTTCCCGGCCGGCGCCTCGTCGTGGTGTTCGAGCCGCACACGTTCTCCTGGCGCAACCGCGACGCCATCGGCTGGTACGACGACGTGTTCGCCGGCGCCGGCAAGGTCTTCATCTACGAGCCGGCGACGCAGGGGGCGGCGACGCACGCGCAAATCACGCAGCGGGAGATCGTGGAGCGCGTGCGGGGCGCGGGCTTCGACGCCGAGCCGATCTCCGATGCGAAAGCCGCGCTCGCGGCGGTCGGCGACGCGCTGCGGCCCGACGACGCCGTGCTGCTGCTCACCTCCGGCAACCTCGGCGGCCTGATCGAGACCATCCCCGCCCTGGCGGAGCGGCGCTGGCCGCGCTGAACCCCAGGCCGGATCGTCCGGCCGCGATCCTTTGCCTTCGCGATCATGCTCCGGCCGTCGCGAACGCGACGAACGCCTTCGCCGGCCGGCTGCGATAGCGCTCCCGGTGCCGCACCAGCCAGAACGGCCGCGGCGGAAGACGATAGGGCGCGCGCACCAGCCGGCCGCCGGCCAGCGCGGCCGCCGCGACGCTCTCGGATAGCGCGGTGGCGCCGGCGCCCGCCTCGGCCGCCGCCAGCACGGCCTCGTTGGACGGCAGGGTCATGCTGACGGTCAGCGCCGCCGGGTCGATGCCGGCCGCGGCCAGCGCCTGCTCGAAGCTCGAGCGCGTGCCGGAGCCGGGCTCGCGCAGCACCCACGGTTCCGACCTGATCTCCGCCGCCGAGAGCGCCTTGCGTTTCCCCGCCCATGGGTGATGCGGCGTCACCAGCACCGCCAGGCGGTCGGTGCCGACGCTCTGCACCGTCAAGGCATCGGCTCCGATCTCGCCTTCCACGAAGCCGAGTTCGGCCGTGCCTTCCAGCACCGCCTGCGCCACCTCGCGGGTGTTGCCGATGGCGAGGTCGAGCGCGATGCCGGGATAGGCGGCGCGGAAGCCGACCAGCTGCTTCGGCAGCCAATAGCTGGCGATGGTCTGGCTCGCCTGGATAACCAGGCGCCCGCGGCGCAGCGCGCTGAGATCGTCGAGCGCGGCCTCGGCTGCGGCGGCGCGCGCCAGCACGCCGCGCGCCTCGGCGAGAAACGCCCGCCCCACGTCGTTGAGCATGATGCGGCGGCCGACCCGGTCGAACAGCCGGACGGCGTGACGCGCCTCCAGCGCCGCCACGGCGTCGCTGACGGCCGACTGCGTGAGATGCAGCGCACGCGCTGCCTCCGTCATGTGTTCGCGCTCGGCCACGGCGACGAAGATGCGTAGTTGTTCGAGAGTCATGAGCCGCAGCCTATCAATCGGTTTGGCCGATTGAAATGACGAAATCAATCCATTGGACCTATGAGACACGATAGTTCAGGACTGGCGGAACCGGATGGAGATTGCGATGCCTGCCGACGCTCCTGCCTGTTCCGTACCCCGGCTCTGGCGCCGCCGCCTTGCGGCAATCGCAGGCGGGGCGCGGCGGAGCCTGCCGGGCCTCGGCGTCAGCGTCGCTGTGGCGCTCGCCGCCTTCGCCGCCGAGCGGGGCGAGCAGCGTCTGTTCGGCCGCGCGTGGCTGGAGAGCCTGGTGCTCGCCATCCTGATCGGCATGGCGCTCCGGCTGTGCTGGACCCCCGGCGCGCGCTGGCGGCCGGGGCTTCAGTTCAGCGCCACCATCCTCCTGGAGATCGCGGTGATGCTGCTCGGCGCGCTGGTCAGCGTCGCCATGCTGGCGACGGCGGGATGGGCGCTGCTGGTCGGCATCGCCGCCGCGGTGGCGCTCGCGATCGGCACGAGTTACGGCGTCGGCCGCGCGCTGCGGCTGCCGCCGCGCATGGCGATCCTCGTGGCCTGCGGCAACTCGATCTGCGGTAATTCGGCGATCGCGGCGGTGGCGCCGGTGATCGGCGCCGACGCCGACGACGTGGCGGCCTCGATCGCCTTCACGGCGGTGCTCGGCGTCGCCATGGCGCTCGGCCTGCCGCTGCTTGGGCATGCTTTGAAGCAGAGCGAGTTCCAGTTCGGTGTGTTCGCAGGAATGACCGTCTATGCGGTGCCGCAGGTGCTGGTGGCCACGGCGCCCATGGGGGCGGCGGCGATGCAGGCCGGGACGCTGGTGAAGCTGATCCGCGTGCTCATGCTGGGGCCGACGTGCCTGGTGTTCGCGCTGTTGGCGCGGCGGATCGATGCGGCGAGCGGCAGGGCCGCGGCCGCCTCGGCCGACGCCCGGGGGCCGATCCGCATTCCGCTGCACAAGTTCGTGCCGTGGTTCATCGTCGGCTTTCTCGCCCTGATGGCGGTCCGCTCGGCCGGGCTCGTGCCCGCCGCGGCGCTGCCGCCGATCGAGCGGACGACCGGCATCCTCACCACCGTCGCCATGGCGGCGCTCGGGCTCGGGGTCGACGTGCGCGTCGTGGCGAAGGCCGGCGGCCGCGTCACCGCCGCGGTGGTGCTGTCGCTCGTCTGCCTCGGGATCATCAGCCTGGCGCTGATCCGCGTGCTCGGGACCGCCTGAGTCACCAATAGCGGCCGGTCGCGCCCGCGAGCACGGTGACGATGCCGAGCGCGAGGTTGACCGCGACGGCGATGCGGATCCGGTCGAGCGCGGCCGCGGCTTCGGCGATCGCGCCCTGGTCCGCCGCCGTGCGGAAGCGCGGCCACGGCGACAGCACCAGGTAGAGGTAGATCAGCGCCATGACGACGCCCAGGCCCATCATCGCGTTGACGTAGAGCGGCAGGCGGTCGAAGCCGCCGAACACGGCGAGCACGATGCCGGCGCCGCTCGCGAGCAGCGCCACGATGCTGACGCCCACCCAGGGCAGGAAGCCCGCGAACACCCGCCGCCACAGCGCGAGCCGGATCGGCGGCTCGAACTGCCCGGCCGCGGGCCGCAGGATGGTGTAGGCGAACGCCATGCCGCCCACCCAGAACACGGCGGCGAGGATGTGGATGGCGAGGAGGAGGGGGGTCATGCCCGCTCGACGCGCTCTCTATTCGGCCGCATGGGCGTGAACCGGCGACGCAACCAGGGCAACCATATAGCCCCGGATGTCGGGCGCTACCACGGGGTCATTCTTGAGCTCAACCAGCGAGCGTGGCGGCGGAAGGGACCGACCTTCTTCCGCCAGGCCCTCGGCGTAAAGGGCGATGGCCTCGGGTGCGTTGCGGAGAGCTTCATCGAGGTCGTCGCCCGCCGAAAAGCAGCCGGGCAGATCGGGAAACCACACGCCGATGGCCGTATCCGGTCCTTCGTCCTCAACGATCGCGACGTAATAAGCCATACTCGCCTCTAATCGAGCTTCCATCCCGCTGCCTTATAGATGGCACGGATCAGGCCCCGCCCCAAATCCTTCTTCGGGTGCGGAAGAACAACGATAGCGTCGGAATTGGTATGTTTGAAGACGTGGTGCGAGCCTGCCACGCGCACCAGCAACCAGCCTTCGCTTTCGAGACGTCGCTTGATATCACGACTGTTGGTCAACATGAATGCCCCCCGCATCCATATCGATAGATCTAATCACTTAGAACTCAAGCAAAGAACTCAGACTTTCTCCACGAAGCTATCCACCACGCGCTTCTCGCCGGCGCGGTCGAACTGGATGGTGAGCTTGTTGCCGTCCACGTGGGTGACGTTGCCGTTGCCGAATTTTATGTGGAACACGCGGTCGCCGACCGAGAACGGCGACACCGTGCCGGTCGACTTGGCGATCAGCTCGCCCTCGATGGTGAGCGGCAGGCGGTTGCGCGGCGGGCGGGCGGATGTCGCGCCTTTGCGCGCGGTCCGCGCCGCGGTCTCGTCCGCGTCGGCGTCCTCGTAGCGCTGTACGCCGTAGGGCGAGGCCCCGGCGTCCTGATCGATGCCGTCCTCGTCGAACGCGCCGCGGCCGCGGCGCTGGGCGCGCTGCCAGCCGGGCGTGGCGTAGCTCGAGCCGAACGAGTCCATGCGGTCGAAGCGCGAGCCGCGGCCGTAGTCGGAGAAGCCGCCGAAACCCGCCTTCGACTCCGCGACCTCGACGCTGTCCGGCGGCAGCTCGTCGATGAAGCGCGACGGGATCGAGCTGGTCCACGAGCCGTGGATGCGGCGGTTGGCGACGAAGTAGATCTTGGCGAGCTTGCGCGCGCGGGTGAGCCCGACGTGGGCGAGGCGGCGCTCCTCCTCGAGTCCGGCGCGGCCCTGCTCGTCGAGCGAGCGCTGGTGCGGCAGGATGCCTTCCTCCCAGCCCGGCAGGAACACGGTGTCGAATTCCAGGCCCTTGGCGGCGTGCAGCGTCATGATCGAGACCGCGTCGCCGCCCTCGCCGCCGTCGGTGTCCATCACCAGCGAGACGTGCTCGAGGAAGCCCTGCAGGTTCTCGAACTCCTCCATGGAGCGCACCAGCTCCTTGAGGTTCTCCAGCCGGCCGGCGGCGTCGGCGGAGCGGTCCTTCTGCCACATCTCGGTATAGCCGCTCTCGTCGAGGATGATCTCGGCGAGGCGGGTGTGCGGCGTGGTCTCGCGCTCGGCGCGCCAGCGGTCCACGCTGGCCACGAAGTCGCGCAGCGCCTGGCGCGGCCTGGGCTTCAGTTCGTCGGTGGCGACGACGCGGCGCGTCGCCTCCAGCAGCGACACGCCCCCGGCGCGGGCGAGATCGTGCAGCGTCTTGAGCGTGGCGTCGCCGAGCCCGCGCTTGGGCACGTTGACGATGCGCTCGAAGGCGAGGTCGTCGGCCGGCTGGTTGACGAGGCGCAGGTAGGCCATCGCGTCGCGGATCTCCGCGCGCTCGTAGAAGCGCGGGCCGCCGATCACGCGATAGGGCAGGCCGAGGGTGACGAAACGGTCCTCGAACTCGCGCATCTGGAACGAGGCGCGCACCAGGATCGCCATCTCGTCGAGCGAATGGCCCCGCCGCTGCAGCTCCTCGATCTCCTCGCCGATGGCGCGCGCCTCCTCCTCCGAATCCCAGGCCGAGGTGACGGTGACCTTCTCGCCGGCATGGCCTTCCGTGCGCAGCGTCTTGCCGAGCCGGCCCTCGTTGTGGGCGATGAGGTGCGAGGCGGTGGCGAGGATGTGGCCGGTGGAGCGGTAGTTGCGCTCCAGCCGGATCACCCTGGCGCCGGGAAAGTCCTTCTCGAAGCGCAGGATGTTGTCCACCTCCGCGCCGCGCCAGCCGTAGATCGACTGGTCGTCGTCGCCGACGCAGCAGA
>Ga0182749_1003582_pt1 | contig 10536 bp, 12 predicted proteins | sample eDN3rd37CKraftMG_FD_128875 | JGI IMG/M metagenome (GOLD analysis project Ga0182749, IMG submission 128875) | Enriched Miracle-Growth compost microbial communities from Emeryville, California, USA - eDNA 3rd pass 37_C Kraft MG (version 2) (version 2) ...
CGCTGCTCCCGCGCATCAACGACCAGGATGCCTTTGCCCGCGCCGTCCGGGACCTGCTGGGCGCCATGGACATGGGCGAGGATCTCGCGGAGGACCAGCAGAACGAGGAGAGCCAGGAAGACGACGAGCAGCCGCAAGGCGAGGATTCCTCCGAGGAAGGCGGCGAAGACCCGTCCGAGGGAGAACGCAGCCAGGCGGAGGAGGCGGACGCTTCCAGCGACGAAAACGAAGCTGGTGAAAGTGAAGCCGCCGCGACGACTGCCGAAGACACCGCCGAGCAGGAAGACATCGACGCGGAGACGCCGGGCGAGGCGCGCCGGCCCGAGAGTCCATTCGACCAGGCTGCGCATGCGATCGACTACCGCGTCTTCACCACCGAGTTCGACGAGACCGTCGGTGCGGAAGATCTCTGCGATGAAGAGGAACTCGATCGCCTGCGCGCCTTCCTCGACAAGCAGCTCGCCAATCTGCAGGGCGTTGTCGGCCGCCTGGCGAACCGCCTGCAGCGGCGCCTCATGGCGCAGCAGAACCGCTCCTGGGAATTCGATCTGGAAGAGGGCGTGCTCGACACCGCCCGCCTCCCCCGCCTCATCATCGACCCGATGCAGCCGCTCTCCTTCAAGCAGGAGCACGACACCAAATTCCGCGACACCGTAGTGACGCTCCTGATCGACAATTCGGGCTCCATGCGTGGGCGTCCCATATCCGTGGCCGCCACCTGCGCCGACATTCTCGCGCGCACGCTGGAGCGCTCGGGCGTGCGTGTGGAGATCCTGGGTTTCACCACCCGCGCTTGGAAAGGCGGGCAGGCCCGCGAGAAGTGGCTCAAGGAAGGCAAGCCTGCCAATCCCGGCCGGCTCAACGACCTGCGGCACATCGTCTACAAGTCGGCTGACGCGCCATGGCGTCGCGCGAGGCGCAATCTGGGCCTCATGATGCGTGAGGGCCTGCTCAAGGAGAATATCGACGGCGAGGCACTGCTTTGGGCGCATCAGCGTCTGATCGCAAGGCCCGAGCAACGCAAGATCCTGATGATGATCTCCGACGGCGCGCCGGTGGACGATTCGACGCTTTCCGTGAACCCCGGCAACTATCTGGAGCGCCATCTGCGCGGGATCATCGAGCTGATCGAAACGCGCTCGCCCGTGGAACTGCTCGCCATCGGCATCGGGCACGACGTGACCCGCTATTATCGCCGCGCCGTCACGATCGTCGATGCGGAGGAGCTGGCGGGCGCCATGACGGAGCAACTCGCCTCGCTTTTCGAGGAAGAGAGCTTCCGCCGCAGCAGCCGGACTGCGGGGCGCATGCGCCGTGCGGGCTGACAGGGCTCGCGCGGGCCTCTTGGGCTTGGCGCTCCTCGCCACAGCTCTTATTTTTTCGCCGACGACAACCGCTCAAGACACCGAGCGGGGCACCCCTACCGTCTCCACCCGCCCGGTCGCCGATTTTCGCATAGGCTCCCGCGAAACACGCTTCGGACCGCTCGAATTCATAGGCGGGCTGGAGATGATCTCTCGCAGCCGCGACTTCGGCGCCTTCTCCTCCTTCCGCTTTCTCTCGCCCGGGGAACAATTCATCGGCGTGGCGGATACCGGCTTCTGGTTTTTCGGCAGGGTCGTGCGGGACGAGGAAGGCCGCCCGACCGCCGTAGGCGATTTCAAGATGAGCGCCATTGTCGATCCCGACGGCAAAACGGGAGAGAAATGGACGACCGACGCCGAATCCATCGCCGTGCGCGATGGCCTGGTCGTCGCCGGCTTCGAGCGGGAGCATCGCATATCCGAATTCCGGCTCGATCAGGAGCATATGGGCAGCGCAATCGCCGATCTGGATTTCCTCGTGCCCCGCCAGGAACTGCGCATCAACCGGGGTTTCGAGACAGTGACCTTCGCACCGGCGGACAGTGCCCTCGACGGGGCTCTCGTGGCCGTGGCCGAGCGCAGCATCGACAAGAAGGGTAACGTCTTCGCCGCGATCCTCGACGGGCCGGAAAAGGGCATCTTCACCGTTGCCCGCCGAGACGAGTTTGACATCACGGATGGCGCCTTCCTGCCGGATGGCGACCTGCTTCTGCTCGAGCGTCGTTTCTCGATTCCAGCGGGCGTGGCGATGCGGCTCCGGCGCATCGAGGCGGAGACGATCCGCCCCGGCCTTATGGCAGACGGACCGGTCCTGCTCGAAGCCGATATGAGCTATCAGATCGACAATATGGAAGCGCTCGATGTCTGGCAGCGCGCCGACGGCGCGACCATGATCTCGCTGATGTCGGACGACAACCGCTCCTTCCTCCAGCGCAATCTCTATCTGGAATTCCGGCTGGTGGAAGAACAGAAGCCTTAGAGCATGATCCCAAAAAGTTGCAGACTTTTGGACAAGATCATGCGGCTAAATCAAACCGCTGGAGCGCGCGTTCCGATTCCATCGGAACGCATCGCGCTCTAGAGGCTCTCATTCTCCCAATCCCGGCCCCCCTGAAACAGCCGGAGTATGATGATCTCGTTTTCGGAAACGGTGAAGGCAACCGTCAAGCGGCGTTCGAAGCCAACAACGCGCAGCCCCGGCCTGATGTCCTCTCGGGCTCGGCCCCTTTCGCTCGCTATGTCGAAGCTCATGCACCAGTTTTCCAGGCGCTCGATATATCCAACCGCCACTGCGGGATTGGCGGCTTCCGCGATCCAATCGTAAATATTCAGAAGATCGATGCGTGCCTCGGGCGCAAAGACGACCCGACGCCGCTTCACGTTTTCGTCCGCAGCTTCGCGGCGTGACGTGCGCGGATATCGGCAAACACATCTTCCGCCGGAATACCGCGTTCAGGGCTAGCCTTCATGGCATCGTACGCAACCACGACCTCCTCGCGCAACCAGCGCTCTACTGCCGCGTCACGTTCCTGCAATGCGCGCAGACCCGCGCGCACGACTTCACTGGCTGAGGCATAATCTCCCGACGCGACCTTTGCGTCGATGAAGGCCGCATGCTCAGCCGGCAAGCTTATGGTGCGTTTCTCAATATTGGCCATGAATCCGCTCGTCGGTCTTTTAACAGCCAATATAGTGTGAATTTTTCACACTATCCAGAGACCTGGGCCCGCTAGCGCACTGCCTCGGCAGGCCTGAGTAAGGAGAGCATTGCGCCGTAGGGGCCCAGCATGGCAAAGCCCATGAGAAGCTTCACGCAGAAATCGCCCGCTGCAAGCGACACCCAGAGCGGCACGTCCGCTCCGAAGCCGAGCAGCGGCACGGAGAAGGCAAGCGATCCGTCCTGAAGCCCCACGCTGGTATCGAGGAAGGCAAACATCGCCGCGAAGGCGATGGAGAAGAACATCACGGTATCGAGCGCGGAACTCACGACAGTCGAAAACAGGGGTGGCTGCCACCAGGCTTGCTGCCGCAAGCGATCGAAGACCGTGATATCGAGGAGTTGCGCGGCGAGGAACGCCGATCCCGAGGCGAGCGCGATGCGGGGCGTGGCGAGCCAGACGGAGAGCACCACGGCGAAGACGAAGCCCACGAGAACGACGCGACGGGCAACCTGCGGTCCGAACCGGCGGTTGGTCAGATCCGTGATCAGGAATGCGAACGGATAGCTGAGCGCGCCCCAGGTGAGGATCTCGCCCAGCCCGAAATGGCTGAAGGGAAACTGGACAAGGATATTGGACGCGACAACGGTGGCCGCCATGGCGGCCACGAACGGCCAAGCTGCAAAGACGCGATTCATTTTTTTATCCTGGGTGATGGAACCAGCCGGGCGAACCCGCCCGTCGGAATCAGGCCTCGGCCTGCTCGGAAAGCTTCTTGACGACCTGCTTCTTCAGAAGCCGCGCGCGCTGCGAAAGTTCGTTTGACTTGGCCTTCAGCAGGAAGGCGTCGAGCCCGCCGCGATGCTCCACCGAGCGGAGCGCGTTGGCGGAAACGCGCAGGCGATAGCTCTGGCCGAGCGCCTCCGACATCAGCGTCACGTCGCACAGATTGGGCAGGAAGCGACGGCGGGTCTTGTTGTTGGCGTGGCTCACATTGTTGCCGCTCATCACGGCCTTGCCGGTCAGTTCGCAAGCGCGGGACATCTGTTTATCCTTTATCTTTCGGGCCATGACCGATTGCCGCACCAACTTGGCGGCGCGCGGACTCCTAAGCGGCCTCGTGGAAATCGCGGGTTCCATAAAGGCAAAACCGCCCGCGGTCAAGCTTTGCGGTGGCAACAGGCCTGGAACCAGTTCCATAGAAACGCCTTAATGGACCAGTTGCCTGTGGCAAGGACGGAGAGACGACTACACTCGGACCACGCCATGATCAGTCTCCGCCGCAGCATATTTGTCGCCGCAGCCGTTTTCCTTGCCTCTACGCCGATGGCCGGCGCGGAAGCCTATCGCACGCGCTACGACGCCTCGCTCTTCGGCCTTCCGGTCGGTCGCGCCACCTTCGAAAGCCGCTTCGAAGGCAATGGCTTTGCGATCGCGGGCACATTCGCCAGTGCCGGCATAGCCCGCATCTTTGAACGCACCGACGGAACGGTGAGAGTGAACGGCCGGCTTGGAAGGGATTCGGCCCGTCCAAGCCTCTATGCCCTCGAATACAGCGAGGGAGACAAACGCCAGGTCACGACCATCCGCTTTCGTGGCGGCAGGGTCGCGGAAACCAAAAACGACCCACCCCTGAAAAAACGTGGAGACGATTGGGTCCCGCTCTCCCGCAGACACCTCTCGGGGGTGGCCGATCCCCTATCCGCCTTGCTCCTGCCCGTTTCGGGCAACGAACCGGTCTGCGACCGCACGATCCGCGTCTATGATGGAGAGATCCGCGCCGACATCGTGCTGCAGCCCGCAACGGAACGGGAGAGCTTCCGCAGCGCCGCCGTCACCTGCCGGGCGCGGTTCGTTCCGGTCTCCGGATATCGGAAGAACCATTCCTCCATCACCTATCTGCGCGATCGCGCGCGCATGTTGGTGGGATTTACGCCTATTGAAGGGCGGGATCTCTTTTCGCCAGTCGAAGCCACCATTGCCACGAAGATCGGAACGGTGCACATCAGGGCGCGTCCGATGTGAGTCCGGCGGAGGGGAAGGATGGCGCGCGCCACGTTGATCGGCTTTTCGGCAGTTGCGATGTGGGCGCTGCTGGCGCTCATGACCGCCGCGTCGGGCCAGGTGCCGCCCTTTCAGCTTTCCGCCATCACCTTCGCCATCGGCACGACGGTCGGGCTCGTTGCCCAGGCTGTCTCCCCGGCCTTCCGCAAAAGCGAGAAGGTGCCGCCCGTTGTTTGGCTCATCGGCATTGGCGGGCTTTTCGGCTATCACTTTCTCTATTTCACGGCGCTTCGCAATGCGCCCGCCGTGGAGGCGAGCCTGATCGCTTATCTCTGGCCGCTCCTGATCGTGCTCGGCTCTGCCCTGATGCCCGGTGAGCGGCTCGGCTGGCATCATATAGCCGGTGCCTGTCTCGGCCTTTTCGGCACCTTCCTCATCATCACCAAGGGCGGCGGTTTTGAATTCGAGAGCCGCTACGCCCTGGGCTATGCGGCGGCAGGCGCGTGCGCGCTCTTCTGGTCCGGCTATTCCCTGCTTTCGCGCCGCTTCCAGGCGGTGCCGACCAGCACGGTGACCTGGTTCTGTGCCGCCACTGCGCTTTTATCGGCCGTCTGCCATCTTGCCCTGGAGCAGACGGTCTGGCCCGCAAATGCGGGCGAGTGGCTGGCCGTTCTCGGCCTGGGTCTTCTCCCGGTGGGAGCAGCTTTCTACGCGTGGGACTATGGCGTGAAGCACGGCAACATTCAGGTCCTCGGGGCCGCCAGCTATGCCGCTCCGCTTCTTTCCACGCTGATCCTCATCGCGGCCGGTCGCGCCGAGCCGACAGCGACCACTCTGGTGGCATGTCTTCTCATCACCGGCGGCGCGGCGCTTGCGGCCAAGAACATGCTTTTTCGCAGGCAGGGTGCGGCTGCTCCTGCAGGCCAATAGCAAGACAGAACGAGCAGGGCAGGTTAGCCCCCTATTCCCCTATTCCCTTAAAACAGATCCTTTCGCTTTCGGATCTCGGCGAACACCTCCACATCGGAGGCGTTCTCCATGCCGAGATTTTGGCGGATGACCGGGTCATGCCAGCGCAGGAAGGGATTGGTGGCCATCTCCTCGGCAATCGTCGTCGGCAGTGTCGGCTTGTCCTCGCGCCGCAAGGCCTCGATCTTCTTCGTCCGCTCCTTGAGCGCGGAATTTGTGGGGTCGACCGAGAGCGCGAAACGGGCGTTGGATTCCGTGTATTCGTGACCGCAATAGACGACCGTCTCGAGCGGCAGTTCCGTCAGTTTCTTGAGCGACTCGTACATGACCGGAGGCTTGCTTTCGAAAAGCCGCCCGCAGCCGAGCGCAAACAGCGTATCGGCCGTGAAAGCGACGCCTGCCTTCGCGAAATAATAGCTGACGTGACCGGCGGTATGCCCCGGCGTCTCGATCACCCGCGCTTCCTGGTTGCCGACGCGCACCACATCCCCTTCCTTCACCTGCCGGTCGATGCCGGGGATCTTGCTGGCTTCCTTGGTCGGGCCGATGATCGTGAGCCCGAAACGCTCCTTGAGCGCCAGATTGGCTTCGACGTGGTCCGCGTGATGATGCGTGATGAGGAGCAAGGTGGGTGTCCACCCGGTGCGCTTGATGGCCTCCAGGATCGGCCGCTCCTCGGGAGCGTCCACCAGCGCCGTCACACCGGTTTCCTTATCGCGGGCGAGGATGCCGAAATTGTCGCTGCGGCACATGAACTGTTCGATCTCGAGCGTCATCGTCACCTCCGTGTCCATCAGAGACATAAAGTTTCGGGAGACCTTTGTCACCGCCGAAAGACTTTCTTGAAGCAACCGCCGCAGATGCTTACCCTCTGTCCATGAACACCGATATCGTCGACCTCAGGGCATTCTATGCAAGCCTGCTCGGCAAGCTTGCCGAGCGGTCCATTGCGATGGCCCTATCCTCGATCTGGTGCAAGCTGCCGGACGAGCGCCTGGTCGGCCTCGGCTATGCCATTCCCTGGCTCGACCGCTTCGGCTCCGATGCCGAGCGCGTGTTTGCCTTCATGCCGGCGCGCCAGGGAGCTCTCCGCTGGCCGTCCAGCCGCCCTTCTGCAACGGCGCTGGTCTTCGAGGAAGAATTGCCGCTCACCGATGCCGCGGTCGACCGGGTGCTGGTCGTCCACGCGCTGGAGCATGCGGAAAATCCGCGGCAGATGCTGATCGAGCTGTGGCGCGTGCTGGCGCCCGGCGGCCGTATCGTCATCGTTGTGCCCAATCGGCGGGGAATCTGGGCGCGCTTCGAGCATACTCCGTTCGGAACGGGCCGGCCCTATTCGCGCACGCAGCTCGTGGAACTTCTGCGCGAGGCGAACTTCACGCCCGGGGCCTGGGCCGATACGCTGCATTTCCCGCCCGCGCGGCGTCGCTGGGTGATGCGGCTTCACCAGGTTCTGGAGCGCGCGGGAAAGCGCTTCTGGCCGCTTTTTGCCGGCGTGCTCGTGGTGGAAGCCGAAAAGCGCCTCCACCAGGGCATCCCGGCGAAGGCTCGCCGCAAGCGCCGCGTGCTGGTTCCTGTCCTGAGCCCTCAGGGCGCGACCCGTGGAGCAGCGATCCACATGGACAAGAAGGGAAAATAGGATGTGGCGCGACCGGCGGATCCTCGACCTCTTCGGCATCGACCTACCCGTCCTTCTGGCGCCGATGGCCGGCGCCGGCGGCTCGGAGCTCGCGATCGCGGTGGCCGAAGCGGGCGGACTGGGCTCCCTCCCCTGCGCCATGCTGTCGCCGGAGCAGATCCGCGGGGAACTCGGCGTAATCCGGCAGCGGATGAGCAAGCCGCTGAACCTCAATTTCTTCTGCCATACGCCACCGCAGCCGGACCCCGAACGTGAGGCGGGCTGGCGGAGAAGGCTGGAGCCCTACTATGCCGAGTTCGGCCTCGATCCCGACGCCGTACCGGCGGGTACGGGACGCAATCCTTTCAATGAGGAAGCCTGCGCGATCGTCGAGGAATATCGGCCGGAGATCGTCAGCTTCCATTTCGGCCTGCCGGAAGAGCCGCTGCTCAACGCGTTCGCGAAACGGGTGCCAGGATCATCGCCTCCGCGACCACCGTCGCCGAGGCCCGATGGCTGGACGAGCGCGGCTGCGACGCCATCATCGCCCAGGGCGCCGAGGCCGGTGGACATCGCGGCATTTTCCTGGAGGATGATATTTCCACGCAGCCGGGCATAATGGCGCTGGTGCCTCAGGTGGTGGATGCCGTCTCGGTGCCCGTCATCGCTGCCGGCGGCATTTCGGATGGGCGGGGCGTCGCGGCAGCCTTCATGCTGGGCGCTTCAGCGGTCCAGGTAGGCACGGCCTACCTGCAATCCCCGGAGGCTTTGATCGGCCCACTCCACCGTGAGGCCCTGGCTCAAGCGCGCGACGATCGCACTGTGCTGACGAACGTCTTCACCGGCCGCCCGGCGCGGGGCCTCATCAACCGGATCATCCGCGAAACAGGCCCGATGAGCGCCGACGCGCCGGCCTTCCCCCTCGCCACCGCCGCCATCGGCCCTCTCCGCAAGGCTGCCGAAGGCGCGGGCTCCGGCGACTTCTCGCCGCTATGGGCCGGCCAGGCAGCGCCGCTTGCCAAGCCGATGCCTGCGGGCGAGCTCACGCGCAAGCTTGCAGGAGACGCCGAAGCCCTTCTCGCCGCGTCTTAGAGCGCCGGCTCCAGACTCCTGCCGATCTTCTCCAGATCGTAAGGGGTGGTCTGATACACCTGATTGATCCAGTTGCCGAAAAGCAGATGGGCATGCGAGCGCCAGCGGTTGAGCGGAGGCCGCTTTGGATCGTCTTCGGGGTAGTAATCGTGCGGCACATCGATGGATACACCGGCGGCCACGTCCCGGTCGTACTCTTCCTTGAGCGACGTGGAGTCATACTCGATATGGTTGAACATATAGAGTCGGTTTCCGGGTGCTTCCGCCAGGAGACAGGGGCCGGTCTCATCCGATTCCATCAGCACCTCTAGACCCGACGCCGGGGGAATATCGGCGGAACGCACCTCGGTCCAGCGCGATACCGGAATGGCGAAGTCGTCAGAGAAGCCGGCAAGATATGGGGAGGCAGGCGCGTTGTTGCGGTGGCGGAACACGCCGAAGGCCTTCTTCTTGAGGGTATGTTTCGGAATGCGGTGGAAATGCCAGGCCGCGGCCATCGCTCCCCAGCAGATGAAGAAGGAAGAATGAACGTTGGAGGTGGTCCAGTCGAAGATGCGCGCCAGCTCGTCCCAATAGGTGACATCCTCGTAGGGCAGCAGTTCCACCGGCGCGCCGGTCACGATGAAGCCGTCGAACTTGCGCGACGCCACCTCTTCCCAGGTCTGGTAAAAGGCGATCAGATGGTCTTCCGGCGTATTCTTGGCCCTGTGGTTGCCGATGCGCACCAGCGTCAGTTCCACCTGGAGCGGGCTGGCGCCGATCAGCCGGGCAAACTGCGTCTCCGTACGGATCTTGTTCGGCATCAGGTTCAAGAGACCGATCTGCAGCGGACGGATGTCCTGGCGAAGCGCCGTCCTCTCGTCCATCACGGAGACGCCCTCGCGCACAAGCACCTCGTGGGCGGGTAGCTGATCGGGGATCTTGATCGGCATTGCAAAACTCCAAAAACAAAAAGACCGGCGGCGAAATCGCGGCCGGTCCCAACGGACTTGGTATCCTCGGCCTTTTTAGCGACTTCTTTTACGTGGCTGCAAGCCGACCGGCCAAATCACCACGGGTATGCCCGCTATTTAGGCCTGCCGACCCTTTGCGTCAATGGAGTTGATAGGTTAGTGCATCGGAAAGCACGATGCCTGGAGTCAAATGGTTTACAGCGTCCTTTGTGCGTCCTAAAGGACGCACGGCGCTGAAAAGCAGGCGGCCTTAACTGACGGAACACCCTGATGACCTCGCTCGACCATCCACAACCCAAGCCCGGCGTCATGGATATTGCCGCCTATGTGCCCGGCCGCGAAAGCGCGCCCGGCGTGGCGAAGGTTTGGAAGCTCTCCTCGAATGAAACGCCGCTCGGCCCATCCCCGGCCGCGGTGGAAGCGGTGCGGGAGGCGAGCCAGCATCTGGAGCGATATCCGGATGGCTCCGCGACGAAGTTGCGTGACGCGATCGCCGAGGCACACGGGCTGAACCCGGCGAACATCCTCTGCTCCAACGGCTCGGACGAACTTCTCGGCCTGTTGGCGCAGACCTATCTCAGGCCAGGCGATGAAGGCATCTACACGGAGCACGGCTTCCTCGTCTATCGCATCCAGATTCTCGCGGCCGGGGCGACGCCGGTCGTCGTCAAGGAGACGGACGAGCGCGCCGATGTCGACGCGATTCTCGGCGCCGCCACCGAGCGCACGAGGATCGTCTTCCTCGCCAACCCCAACAACCCGACCGGGACCTATCTGCCCGTCGACGAGGTGAAGCGCCTGCGCGCCGGCCTGCCCGGCCATGTGCTGCTCGTGTTGGATGCCGCCTATGCCGAATATGTGCGCCGCAACGACTACGA
>Ga0182749_1003585_pt1 | contig 10530 bp, 8 predicted proteins | sample eDN3rd37CKraftMG_FD_128875 | JGI IMG/M metagenome (GOLD analysis project Ga0182749, IMG submission 128875) | Enriched Miracle-Growth compost microbial communities from Emeryville, California, USA - eDNA 3rd pass 37_C Kraft MG (version 2) (version 2) ...
ATGCGCTCGCCCTCCCAGTCGACGAGGAAGGCGCCCTCGCCACGGACCGCCTCGGAGATGAGCGGCTGCTGGCCGCGCGAGTCCGGGCCGAGGTACATCACCGTGGGGTGGAACTGCACGAACTCCAGGTCGCGCAGCACCGCCCCGGCGCGCGCCGCCAGCGCCAGGCCGGTGCCGGCGGCGCCGAGCGGGTTGGTGGTATGGGCGTAGAGACCACCGACCCCGCCGGTGGCCAGCACCACGGCCCGGGCCGGGATCGCGACCGGCTCTCCGCCCTCCCGCGCCAGCACGCCGCACACCCCGGCCTCGTCGCGCAGCAGGGTGGTGGCGCGGGCGTGGCGGATGGTGATCCGGGGATCCGCCTCGGCCGCCTGCGCCAGCGTCCGCAGCACCGCGGCCCCGGTGCCGTCGCCGCCGGCATGGACGATGCGGCGGCGGGAATGCGCAGCCTCCAGCCCCAGGGCGAAGCCGCCGGACCCGGTACGGTCGAACGGCGCGCCGAGCCCGGCCAGCCAAGCGATGCAGCCCGGCGCCGCCTCGGTGACGCGCCGCGCCACCTCCGGGTCGCCGAGGCCGGCGGCGGCCGCCAGGGTATCGGCGGCGTGCAGCGCAGGGTCGTCGTCGGGACCCAGCGCCGCGGCGATGCCGCCCTGGGCCCAGCCGGTGGCGGCCTCGGCCCCGACCGGCGATGCCGTCAGCAGCAGGACCGGCAGCGGCGCCAGCCGCAGCGCCGCGGCCAGCCCGGCGATACCGGCGCCGACCACCACGACGCGATCCTGCGGGCGAGGGGAGTTCGCGTCCATCAGCGCACCTCCAGCATGCGTTCGACCGCGGCGCGGGCGCGGCCGGCGACGGCCGGGTCAAGCTCCACCGCCTCGGTCATCGTCTCCAGCGCGCGCCGGATCTTGGGCAGGGTGATCCGCTTCATGTGCGGGCACAGGTTGCAGGGCCGGATGAAGTCGATCTCCGGGAACTGCACGGCGACGTTGTCGCTCATCGAGCATTCGGTCACCAGCGCCACCCGGCCGGGCCGCTCCCGGGCGACATAGTCGCTCATCGCCGCGGTGGAGCCGGCGAAGTCGGCCTCCGCCACCACCTCGGGCGGGCATTCCGGATGGGCCAGCACGGTCACGCCGGGATGGCGGTCCCGCAGCCCGCGGATGTCGCCCGGGCCAAAGCGCTCATGCACCTCGCAGGCGCCCTGCCAGGCGATGATCTCGACCCCGGTCTCGGCCGCGACATTGGCCGCCAGGAAGCGGTCGGGGATGAAGATCACCCGCGGCGCGCCCAGGCTCTCCACCACCTTCACGGCATTGCCGGAGGTGCAGCAGATGTCGCTCTCCGCCTTCACCGCGGCCGAGGTGTTCACGTATGTGACGACCGGCACGCCCGGGTAACGGCGGCGCAGCAGGCGCACATCCTCCGGCGTGATCGAAGAGGCCAGCGAGCAGCCGGCCCGGGAATCGGGTATCAGGACCGTCTTCTTCGGATTCAGCAGCTTCGCGGTCTCGGCCATGAAGTGCACGCCGCACAGCACGATCACCGAAGCCTCGACCCGCGCCGCCTCGCGCGCCAGGGCCAGGCTGTCGCCGGTGATGTCGGCGATGCCGTGGAAGATCTCCGGCGTCTGGTAGTTGTGGGCCAGGATCACCGCGTCGCGCTCCCACTTCAGCCGCAGGATGGCGTCGATGTCCGGGGCGAAGCCCGGCCAGTCGAAAGCCGGGATCACGCGGGACAGGCGGCCGTAGAGCGGCGCCATGCGTGCGGCGACGGCAGGGGTGTAGTCGGCATGGGCTGACATCGGTTTTTGCTCACTTCGAGAATTACAAGGACGAAGGCGGCCCCGAATCGGTGTCGCTCTGGTTACTCTAATTCTCAGATTAAGAAAATCAAGCGAAGCCATCTGCGGTGTTGGCAGGACCACTCTCGCGCCTACATTGGGACAGGGGGCAGAGGGCGTCGCGGCACGCCCGGACATGGCCGCAGACAACGGCCGGGCCGCAGGCGCCCGGCCGGAAGCGATCGAAGGAGAGACATCGTGGAGCAGCGCAATCTCGGCCGGTCCGGCATCCGGGTCGGGCCGCTCGCCTTCGGCGGCAACGTCTTCGGCTGGACCGCGGACGAGGCGACCTCGTTTCGCCTGCTCGACAGCTTCGTCGACGCCGGGCTGAACCTGATCGACACGGCCGACGTCTATTCGCATTGGGCGCCCGGCAACCGGGGTGGCGAATCGGAGACGATCATCGGCCGCTGGCTGAAGCGCAGCGGCAAGCGCGACCGGGTGGTGATTGCCACCAAGGTCGGCAACCAAATGCCGGGCCGGCCGAGCAGGGACCTGTCCCGCGGCTGGATTCTGGAGGAAGTGGAGAATTCCCTGCGCCGCCTGCAGACCGATGTGATCGACCTTTATCAGTCGCATGTCGATGACCCGGAGACGCCGCAGGAGGAGACGCTGGGCGCCTATGCCGAGCTGATCCGGGCCGGCAAGGTGCGGGCGATCGGCGCGTCCAACTTCTCGGCCGAGCGCCTGGCCTCGGCCCTGAAGGTCAGCGCGGAGAAGGGGCTGCCGCGCTACGAATCGCTGCAGCCGCACTACAACCTCTACGACCGGTCGGACTACGAGGGCCCGCTGGAGGATCTGTGCCGCCGCGAGGAGATCGGCGTCATCACCTACTTCTCGCTCGCCTCCGGCTTCCTGACCGGCAAGTACCGCAGCGAGGCCGACCTGTCGCAGAGCGCCCGTGGCAGCCGCGGCATCAAGGACCGGCTGAACCCGCGCGGCCTGCGCATCCTCGGCGCGCTCGACCAGGTGGCGGAGGCGCATGGCGTCCGCCCGGCCACGGTGGCCCTGGCATGGCTGATCGCCCGCCCCGGCATCACCGCCCCGATCGCCAGCGCCACCAGCCCGGAACAGCTGGAGGACCAGGTCGCCGCCACCCGGCTGACCCTGGCGGCGGACGAGATCCGGCTGCTGGACGAGGCGGGGCGGTAGGACGCGATGTAGCCGGAAGGAGGCCGGCCCTCTTTCCGGTCTGGAGGCGTCAGCCGGAGAACAGCGCCGGGTTGAGCGTCTTCAGCCTGGCCCAGGGCACGACCGACCAGTCCGGGTTGTCGCACGGCCTGGCCGCCCGCGGGAAATAGGCGCCGAGATACAGGCCCTGGTCGCTCAGATACCAGACGGGGAAGGACCAGACGTCGGGATCGTCGTAGTTGCAGTCGTCGTCGCCGGATTTCATCTCGTCCGGATGCAGCTTCTTGAACAGGTCGATCACGGCGGGGGCGAACACCTTGCTCCGGTAGTCGTACCAGCCGTCGGTGTCCGGCTGCGGCTTGGCCCCGGTCCCGAACCAGAGGAGATCCTCCAGGGCGAGCTCCCGGCCCGACCGGGCGTCGATCGTCGTGCCGGTGACATCGAAATCCGGATGGGCGTTGCCCGTGCAGAACCAGCTGCTTTGCCAGCTGAAGCTGACCCAGCGGTCGTCCATGAAACGGCTGGACAGGCTGGACGAGTCCACGCCCGATTTGCCGTCGGACCCGGCGCAGCTGAGGCGGGTGTCGATTTCCGCATAGTGCTGGCGCTCGAGAATCCGGTTGATCGCCGTCGTGGCATCGGCGGGATAGCCGGAGACCACGCGGAACATCGACACGCCCGACAGCGGTTCGTCGTACCACTGGATGCGGTACCGGCCGTCCACCGTCTCCTGTTTGCCGGGGGTGAGGGTCAGCCCGGCCAGGCGCAGGTTTTCGTAGTCGTCCATATCCGTCAGGCCGAGATCCGGCCGCGCTGCCGGCACCGAGCCCTTGGCCACCGCTGAAAGCCGCACCGGCAGCTTCTTGCCCCTTGCGCAGGGAGAGGGTGCCGGCATAGCCGTCGCCGTCGCGCTTCAGCTCGAAGTGATCGCCCGTGTCGTCGGAGGCCAAGTCGACCCGGCCGGCTTCGACAGCGCCCTGCAGCGCGATGTCCTGCTTGAACTTCGCGTAGAAATAGGTGGCGTTGGCGGCGCCGTCGTCCCCGGCGGTCAGATGCAGCACGATCGGGTACTGGCCGGCGGTGCCGCGCAGGATCTGATCCGTCTCCTCCGCCGTTGCGTGAACCGCCCACAGCGTGCAGATCGCCGCCGCGATCGGGGCCAGGACCATCCTCATCGGGAACACCCTCGTCGTCGTTGCGGCCTCAGATGACGCCCGGATTTTGTGCCCATCATGGCGGCAGGTGGGCAGCCTGCGGCTCAAGGCCGGCGCGACAATGGCAGCCTGACCCCGGGCTCCGGCTGCTCCTGCAGCACCTCGCGGCGGAAGCGGACCAGCCGGGCCGGGCGGCCGCCGGTGCCGCCGGCGACCTCGCCGGTCTCCTCCACCAGCCCCTGGCTGTCGACCAGGCGGCGGAAGTTCGGGGCGTGCAGCCGCAGCCCGGCCAGCGCCTCGACCGTGCGCTGCAACTGCGACAGGGTGAAGGTCGGCGGCATCAGCTCGAACACCACAGGCCGGTACTTGATCTTGCCGCGCAGCCGGCCGATCGCGGTGGCCAGGATGCGGCGGTGGTCGGCCGCCATCGGCGCGCCCTCGGCCAAGGCGGGGCAGGCGGGACGGCCTTCGCCGCCGCGGGCGTCCCGATGCGCCTCGGCGGCCAGGCCGGCCTCGTACATCAGCTCGTAGCGCTCCAGCACCCGTTCCTCGCCCCAGGGCAGGCCGCCCAGGCCGAAGGCCAGGCGCAGCCGGGCCGTGCGCCGCCGCCGCTCCGGCTCGGCCGCGGCGGCCTCGGCCCAGCCGGCCAACGCCGCCTCGATCCGGTCCAGCAGCTCCGGGCGGCCGCCGCGGCGATCCTCCCAGGGGAAGTGGCGGTACCAGTCGCTCCACAGGCTGTCGCCCCAGCCGGCCGGCGCCGCCTCGCGCAGCAGCGCCAGATAGCCGACCGACAGCACCCGGCCCGGCCCGTCCGGCTGCCGGTCGCGGTCGCCGAAGGTGTAGAGCTGCTCGACATAGCCGAGCGGCTGGCCGGTCCGGGCCTCGACCCAGGCGCGCAGCCCCAGCTCCAGCGTCCGGTGCTGCGGCTCCAGCGGGCCGGCGGGCAGGGCTTCGATGCCGTCCGGTCCGCGCAGCGCCAGGACGCGCGGCGTCTCGCCGGTCACGGCCACGACCACGGCCGACAGGTCGACCGTCACCCGGTCCTGGGCCGCCCGGCTCTGGGGGGAATTCGGCGCCCGCTGCGCCCGGGCCGTCACGCCGGCCATCGTGGTGGAAGGACCTCGACTCGCATGCGGCCAGGATAGCATGGGCGGGCGTCGGCAGGATGACGACTCGCGGCCGCCACATCAGGCGGCGCCCTGCGGCTGCAGCCGCGACCGCCGCAGCCCGGCCACGGTGACCAGCGCCGCCAGCAGGGTTGCCGCCACCGGCACCAGCAGCGCCGCCTGCATCGCCTCCAGCCGGCCGGCCGGAGACGCGTCCGCCCCCAGGCTGTAGACGCTGATGGCGCTGACGGCGGACAGGCCCAACGCCGCCCCGAACTGGAAGGCGGTGTTGACCAGGCCGCTCGCCAGCCCCTGCTCCTCCTCGGCGATGCCGTCGGTCGCCGCGATGGTCAGCGGGCCGTAGGCCAGCGCGAAGGCGAGGCCCAGCAGGATCATGCTCGGGGCCATGCTGGCATAGGTCCAGTCCAGGGTGATCCGCAGGAACAGGGCGTAGGACAGGGCTGCGAGCAGCAGGCCGCCCAGCACCACCCGCGCGTTGCCGAACCGGGACACAAGGCGCGGGGTCAGGGTCGGGGCCAGGACCGCGTCGATGCCGATCGCCAGCAGCGCCAGGCTGGTCTCCAGCGCCGTCCAGCCGCGCAGCTCCTGCAGGTAGAGCGACGCCAGGAACTGGAAGCCGAAGAAGGCGCCGGCGAACAGCAGCGCGGCGAGATTGGCGCGGACCAGCGACCCGCTGCGCAGAAGGCCGAGGCGGACCAGCGGGGCACGGCTCCTCCGCTCGATCGCGACGAAGGCCAGCGCCAGCAGCAGGCCGGCTCCGGCGGCGTAGAGTGCCGGCTGCAGCCCTTCCCCGGGGTTCTCCAGCCGGGTGACGGCGTAGGCGGCCGCCAGCATGGCGCCGGTCAGGGTGACGGCGCCGGCGATGTCGAACCGGCCGTCGGCGCGGCGCTGCCCGTCATCCGCGATCAGCCGCGGCGCCAGGGCCAGGATCAGCGCGGACAGGATCACGGGCGCGAAGAACACCCAGCGCCAGCTGATCGCGACCAGGAAGCCGCCGGCCACCAGCCCGAGCGAGAAGCCGGCCGAGGCCGTGGCCGCGTAGACCAGCACGGCCTTGTTGCGCTGCGGCCCTTCCGGGAAGGTGGTGGTCACCAGGGCCAGCCCGGCCGGGGTCATGAAGGCCGAGGCCATGCCGGTGACGAAGCGGGCGACCAGCAGCATCCAGCCTTCGGTGGCGAAGCCGCCGAGGCCGGAGAAGGCCAGGAAGACGGCCAGCGCCGCCAGGAACACCCGCCGTTTGCCGAACAGGTCGGCGGCGCGGCCGCCCAGCAGCATGAAGCCGGCATATCCCAGGACATAAGCGCTGACCACGGCGCTCAGCGTGGTGGTGGACAGGCCGAGCTCGGCCCGGATCGCCGGCAGGGCGACGTTCAGCATCGCCACGTCGATGCCTTCCAGGAAGATCGCGCCGCACAGGATCATCAGGGCGCCTCTGGCGCGGATGCTCATGGGCGCGGCGCCCGCATCGGCGGGGCGCGAGGATGTCGACATGACCGGTCCTCTCGGTTGGATTGAACGGTGAGGAAACCGCATGCCGGTGAGGAATAGGCATATCGGTTCTCTCTTGTAACCATGATGGTCCTACGGCATGCTCCGGCCCCATGGAAGAAGGCACTTCAAACTCACCGAGGCACTGCTGCCGCACCGATCTCGACGACGACGTGGTGCAGTGGGACACCCGGGAGGACTGCGAGGTGCGGCAGATCCTCGACCGCATCGCCGACAAATGGTCGCTGCTGGTGATCTCGCTGCTGGAGAAGCGCACGCTCCGCTTCACCGAGCTGCGCCGCACGATCGACGGCGTCAGCCAGCGGATGCTGACCACGACCCTGCGGCAGCTCGAGCGCGACGGCATCGTCGAGCGGACGGTGCATCCGGTCGTGCCGCCGCGGGTCGACTACGCGCTGACCCCGCTCGGCTGCACGCTGCACGAGACGATCAAGGCCCTGGTGGTCTGGACCGAGCGCAACCAGGCCGAGATCGCCGCCGCCCGCGCCCGCTACGACGCCCGAGAGGCGCAGCGCTAGCGGAATGGGGGCGGGCGCGGCAGCCATTCTGTCGGAAAGGGGCAGGGTCTCCCCGCCGCGGCTTGACAGGCCGGCGCGGGGAGTGTCACTGACCGGCGTTCCATGCCTAGGTCCGAGAGCGATCCCATGCACCCCTACCGCACCCACACCTGCGGCCAGCTCCGTCCCGAACAGGCCGGCGAGACCGTCCGCCTGTCGGGCTGGGTCCATCGCAAGCGCGACCACGGCAATCTGCTGTTCATCGACCTGCGCGACCATTACGGCCTGACGCAATGCGTCGTCGACACCGACAGCCCGCATTTCCAGGCGGCCGAGGCGGTGCGCGTCGAAAGCGTCGTCACCGTCACCGGCACCGTGGTCCGGCGCAGCCCCGAGACCGTGAACGACAAGCTGCCGACCGGCGGCATCGAGGTGCGGATCAGCGACTTCGCGCTGCAGTCCGCGGCCCAGGTGATCCCGCTGCAGGTGGCGTCGGACGAGGAAGCCGGCGAGGACATCCGCCTGCGCTACCGCTTCCTCGACCTGCGGCGGCAGAAGATGCAGCGCAACATCGTGCTGCGCAGCGAGGTCATCTCCTCGATCCGCCGCCGCATGATCAGCCAAGGCTTCCGCGAGTTCCAGACGCCGATCCTGACGGCGTCGAGCCCGGAGGGCGCGCGCGACTTCCTGGTGCCGGCCCGCCAGCACCCGGGCAAGTTCTACGCCCTGCCGCAGGCACCGCAGCAGTTCAAGCAGCTGCTGATGGTGGCCGGCTTCGACCGCTACTTCCAGATCGCGCCCTGCTTCCGCGACGAGGACAGCCGCGCCGACCGGTCCCCGGGCGAGTTCTACCAGCTCGATTTCGAGATGAGCTACGTCACCCAGGAGGACGTGTTCCAGACGATCGAGCCGGTGCTGCGCGGCGTGTTCGAGGAGTTCTCGGACTTCACCGGCACCAGGCGCGCGGTCACCGCCGGCCCGTTCCCGCGCATCCCCTATGCCGAGTCGATGCTGAAATACGGCAACGACAAGCCGGACCTGCGCAACCCGCTGGTGATCACCGACGTCACCGCCGTCTTCGCCCGCGAGGACGTGACCTTCCGCGCCTTCAAGGGCGTGATCGAGAAGGGCGGCGTGGTGCGCGCCATCCGCGCGCCGAAGGTGGCGGACCGGCCGCGCAGCTTCTTCGACAAGCTGAACGGCTGGGCCCAGGAGCTGGGCGCGCCGGGCCTCGGCTACGTCGTGTTCGAGGCCGGCGCCGGCAAGGGCCCGATCGCCAAGTTCCTGGAGGCGGGCGCCCAGGCGGCGCTGCGCGAGGCGACCGGCGCCGAGGACGGCGACGCGGTGTTCTTCGTCGCCGACCTGGAGGCCGCGGCCGCCAAGCTGGCCGGCTTCGCCCGCACGAAGATCGGGCAGGAGCTGGAGCTGATCGACCCGAACCGCTACGAGTTCTGCTGGATCGTCGACTTCCCGATGTACGAGCTGAACGAGGAGACCGGGCAGATCGACTTCAGCCACAACCCGTTCTCGATGCCGCAGGGCGGGCTGGAGGCGCTGGAGACGCAGGACCCGCTGACGATCAAGGCCTTCCAGTACGACATCGTCTGCAACGGCGTCGAGCTGTCCTCGGGCGCGATCCGGAACCACAAGCCGGAGATCATGATCAAGGCGTTCGAGATCGCCGGCTACAGCCGCGAGGTGCTGGAGGAGAAGTTCGGCGGCATGCTGTCGGCCTTCCGCTTCGGCGCCCCGCCGCACGGTGGCTCGGCCCCGGGCATCGACCGCATCGTCATGCTGCTGGCGGACGAGCCGAACATCCGCGAGGTCATCGCCTTCCCGATGAACCAGCGCGCCGAGGACCTGCTGATGGGCGCCCCGGCCGAGGTCGACCCGGCCCGGCTGAAGGAGCTGTCGATCAAGCTGGACCTGCCGAAGAAGGCCGGCTGAAGGCGCGGCGCCGTCGCGCTTGCGTCGGCCTGCGGCTTCGGGCTCAGATGGTTCATGCACCGCACCGCACCGTTCGCCGCCCTCGTCCTCCTGCTGCTTCCCGGCACGGCCCAGGCCGCGCCGGCGGTGGCGCTGCAGCCGCACCGGGCGGTCTATTCGCTGTCGCTCGACATGACCCGCGGGCAGCGCAGCGTGGTCTCGATCGCCGGCCAGATGGAGTATCGCTGGGCCGCGGCCTGCGACGGCTCCAGCTTCGAGCAGAATTACCAGGTGTCGATGGTCTACGCCTCCGGCGACACGCTGAACCGCAAGTCCCGCTACGCCGGCTGGGAATCGGCCGACGGGCGCGAGCTGACCTACACCCTCACCTCCGTCACCGATGGCGGGGCCGGGGAGGACATCCGCGGCACCGCCCGCCTCGACGGCAGCGGGAAGGGCGATGCCGTGTACAAGAACCCGGCCGACCTGAAGCAGGCGCTGCCGCCGGGCAGCCTGTTCCCGACGACGCATATGCTGCGGCTGGTCGAGGCGATGCGGCAGGGGCTGCCGATCTTCACCGCCGGCTTCTTCGACGGCAGCTCCACCGACGGGCCGCAATATGTCAGCGTCGCGATCGGCCGGACCCAGCCGGGCGATCCCTCGGCCGACCCGCTGCTGCGCGGCCCGTCGCACGCCGTCAGCATGGCGTTCTACACGATCGGCAAGGGCAAGGATTCGGACGACAAGAGCGGCGACAAGGAGCTGCCGGATTACGAGCTGCGCCAGCGCCTGTTCGAGAACGGCATCGCCGACCGCATCGTCATCGACTATGGCGACTTCGCCATGGCGGCGAAGCTGGACAAGCTGGAGCCGGTCCCGGCGCCGAACTGCAACTGAGGCCGTTCCCGTCGCGACGGCACGCAGACGCCCCTTCCTTTCGCGAGGAAAGGCCGGCTGCGTGCAGATGTTTCGCAGGCTGGGTTCGCGGCACGCGAACCCGACAGAGGTGCGGCGGCGGGATGTCGGTTCGCGATGCGAACCCAACCGACGCGGCCGCTCCTCCGACCCACACCGTCATGGCGACCCCGGCCTCGAGCCGGGGGAAGCAATCCATGCGGCCGCGCGAGCCAATCGATGGATTGCTTCGTCGGCTTCGCCTCCCCGCAATGACGATGTAGGGCGCGCGGTCAGCTACTGTCCGGCTTCGGCGGCTTCGGCCGCAACCGGCCGGTGTCGGGCTCGTCCGACGGACGGTCCCAGCCGTCGTCGGGCCGGGATGCGGCGGGCATGGCTTCGGCCGCCGGACCCGGCGGGTCACCGGCGGCCTCGACGGCGGCATCGCGGTC
>Ga0182749_1003586_pt1 | contig 10528 bp, 6 predicted proteins | sample eDN3rd37CKraftMG_FD_128875 | JGI IMG/M metagenome (GOLD analysis project Ga0182749, IMG submission 128875) | Enriched Miracle-Growth compost microbial communities from Emeryville, California, USA - eDNA 3rd pass 37_C Kraft MG (version 2) (version 2) ...
AACCGCGGCGAAATCGCCTGCCGCATCACGCGCACCGCGCATCGCCTCGGCCTGAAGGTCGCGGCCGTCTATTCCGAAGCTGACGCTCGCGCACGGCACGTGCGCCTCGCAGACGAGGCCTGGGCGATCGGGCCGGGCCCGGCGGCCGAGAGCTATCTGCGTATCGATCGCATCCTCGAAGCTGCGCGTCACGCCGGCGCCGATGCCATTCATCCCGGCTACGGTTTTCTGGCGGAGAACGCCGGGTTCGCAGCAGCGTGCGCAGCGGCGGGCATTGCGTTCATCGGTCCGCCCGCGGCCGCCATCGAAGCCATGGGCTCGAAGAGCGCGGCCAAGACGCGCATGGCCAGGGCCGGCGTACCGACGCTTCCCGGTTATCACGGCGAGGATCAGAGCATCGAGGCACTCGAGCACCGCGCCGTCGAGTTGGGCTTTCCGCTCATCATCAAGCCAAGCGGCGGGGGCGGCGGCAAGGGCATGCAGATCGTGCAGGAAGCTTCGGAGCTACGCAGTGCGTTGGCCGCGGCCAAGCGCCTCGCCGCGGCGGCTTTCAAAGACGACAAACTGCTCCTCGAGCGCTATCTGCCGGCCCCGCGCCACGTGGAAGTCCAGGTGTTCGCGGACGCGCACGGTCACATCGTGCACGTGTTCGATCGAGACTGCTCCGTCCAGCGCCGCCATCAGAAGCTCATCGAAGAGGCGCCCGCACCAGCGATCGATGCGGACGTGCGTCGCCGTTTGCATGAGGCCGCCTGCACGGTGGCGCGTGAGATCGGTTACGTGGGCGCGGGGACTGTGGAGTTTCTCCTGAGCGGTGCCGAGTTCTACTTCATGGAGATGAACACGCGGCTGCAGGTCGAGCACCCGGTTACCGAAGCCATCACGGGCCTGGATCTCGTGGAATGGCAGCTGCGCGTTGCTGCGGGCGAGCCGCTGCCGCTCACGCAGGAGCAGATTCAGGAGCGCGGCCATGCCATTGAGGTGCGACTTTGCGCTGAAGATCCTGCAAAAGGCTTCGTGCCCAGCGCAGGCGAGCTGGACCTGCTGCACTGGCCGGTCGAGGAACCCGGTTTGCGCGTCGATGCCGGGTTCGAGACGGGCGATGCGGTCACGCCGCTCTACGATTCCCTGCTCGGCAAGATCATCGCGCACGCGGAATCCCGGGAGGCCGCGATCGATCGGCTGCTCGGTGCTCTGGATCAGTTGCGCGTGAGCGGCGTCGTGACGAACGCCTCGTGGCTGGCTCGCGCGCTGGATCATCCCGATTTTCGTCGTTGCGGCATGAGCACGGCGTTCGTCGAGTGCCATCGCGATGCACTCTCGATCGCATTCGATGTGGCAAGGCTCGCTCCCTATGCGGCCGCGGCGTATGCCGCCTCGTTGGCACCGCAAGAGCAGCCTCGCTCTCCCTGGCAGCTTGCGGACGGCTTTCGTGCGGGAATGCCTCCCGCCATCCGGGTGCGGCTGCGCGCGGGCGAGCGCGCCTTCGACCTCACGGTCGGTGGACAGGAAAACGGATCGACCGAAGTCCGGCTGGGTTCGGCAGCGCACATTCAGCGCCTCACGCGCCTCGCCGATTCGCCGCCCCTGCAGAACTGGCAATCCGTGGAAGGAGGGGAACGCACCTCCGTGCTCGTCGGGCAGGGTCGCATCACGGTCTGGCAGTCCCACGACATCGCTGTCTTCGACCTGGATCGCGGGAGGGTCGATGTGGCATCGGCCGCGCGGGCCGGGAGTCTCACAACGCCGTTACCCGGTGTCGTGGTCAGCGTCGCGGTGCGGGAGGGCGATACGGTCGGCGCCGGCCAGACGCTGCTCGTCATCGAAGCGATGAAGATGGAGCATGCGATCAAGGCGCCCCGCGCGGGCGTCGTGAAATCCCTCAAATACAAGGTGGGCGATCGCGTGCGCGAGGGCAGCGCACTCGCCGAGCTCGAATGATTCCGGTTCGGACCTCGCCTGCCGGAATGAATCCTGCGCAGTGCACCCGGAGCGCACAGAGCGGTCATGCGATTCCGCTCTTCGGACAGAACAGCAACGATTTGACTTCTGCCGTCTCGCGCGACCAACAATAGCGGCGCGCCGGGCGCGCGGGGGTCGTTCCCCGCGCCGCCCGGTGATGTATTGGAAGAGTTGCAGGTCTCTCTCTCTTACTAGGCTTGGCGCATGCGCGACGCTTGCGCATACCGAGGTATCGCATGAGTTACACGATCAACGTGAACGGCCAATCGCGCACAGTGGACGTGGAAGGAGATACGCCGCTCCTTTGGGTGTTGCGCGATGAGCTGGATCTCAAGGGCAGCAAGTTCGGCTGCGGCATGGGCCTCTGCGGTGCCTGCACGGTGCACATCAACGGCCAGCCCATCCGCTCCTGTGTCACGCCGATCTCCGCGGTCGGGGAGCAGCCGGTGACCACGATCGAAGCGATCGGCGAAACGGAAATCGGCAAGAAGGTGCAGGAGGCGTGGCTCAAGGCCGACGTCATGCAATGTGGCTACTGCCAGGCGGGCCAGATCATGTCCGCCTGTGCGCTGCTCGAGAAAACGCCGCAACCGACCGACAAGGACATCGACGCCGCCATGAGCGGAAACATCTGCCGCTGCTGCACGTACACCCGTATCCGCGCCGCCATCAAGGACGCCGCGGGTCTTCCCACTGCCGACACGAGGGAGGTCTGATCATGGCACCTCGCGATCTCGACCGCGCCCCGCGTTCTCCTGGCAAGACCGATGGCGTTTCGCGCCGCGCATTCATCACGGCGAGTGCGGCCGTCGGTGGCGGCCTCATGCTGGATCTGAGTCTGCCGCTCTACGCGCGCAGCTCCGAAGGTGCGCTGTCGCGCACGCCGGCCACGCTCAACGCGTACATCCGCATTGCGCCGGACAACATCGTCACGCTCATCGCGAAGAACCCGGAAATCGGGCAGGGCATCAAGACCACGTTCCCGATGATCATCGCCGAAGAGCTGGACGTGGACTGGAACAACGTGCGGGCCGAATCGGCTCCGTACGATCCGCGCGCCTATGGCGCGCAGTTCGCCGGCGGCAGTCTGTCGGTGCCCATGAACTTCGAGATGCTGCGCCGTGCTGGCGCGGCCGGCCGGCAGATGCTCATCACTGCGGCCGCCCGCTTGTGGAACGTGCCGGCGTCCGAGCTCACCACCGAACCCGGCGTGGTCGTGCACAAGGCGCGCAACCGCAAGATCACCTATGGTCAGCTCGCCGAGGTCGCGGCACGCGTCCCGCCGCCGGATCTCGGCAAGGTGCCGCTGAAGGACGAGAAGGACTTCCGCATCATCGGTCAGTTCATCGGTGGCGTGGACAGCCCGCGCATCGTCAAGGGCGAGCCGATCTTCGGGATCGACGTGTCCGTGCCGGGCATGCGCTACGCCGTGTTCGAGAAGTGCCCGGTGTACGGCGGCAAGTTCGTGAGCGCCAACCTCGATGAGATCCGCAAGCTCCCCGGCGTGCGTGCCGCGTTCCCCGTGAAGGGCGGTGACGACCTGGCGGGGCTGCTCGATGGCGTGGCCATCGTGGCGGACAAGTGGTGGCAGGCGAACAAGGCCCTCGAAAAGCTGCAGGTGCAGTGGGACGAAGGCCCCAGCGCCTCGCATAGCACGGAAGGTTTCGCGAAGGCCGCTGCCGAGCTCGGCAAGCAGCCCGCCGGCCACACCATCAAGAAGGAAGGTGACGTCGATGCGGCCCTCGCCAGCGCGGCGAAGGTGGTCGAGGCGTCCTACGAATACCCGTTCATCGCGCACGCGACGCTCGAGCCGATGAACACCACGGCGCACTACCGCAAGGACGGCAAGGTCGAGATCTGGTCGCCGACGCAGTTGCCGCAGCAGGCGATGGGGCTCGTCACCAAGACCTTCGGCCTGAAGGAAAGCGACGTGACGCTGCACATGACACGCGTCGGCGGTGGCTTCGGGCGGCGCCTGAGCAGCGATTTCATCGTCGAGGCCGTGGCCATCTCGAAGGAGATCGGCGAGCCGGTGAAGCTGGTCTGGAACCGCCGGCAGGATCTCCAGCACGACATCTATCGCCCGGGCGGCTTCCATTTCTTCAAGGCCGGCCTCGATGCGCAGGGCAAGGTGGTCGCCTTCCGCGATCATTTCGTGACCTTCGGCGAGGACAACAAGGCGGGCAACTCGGCCGACATGGGGCCGACGGAGTTTCCGGCCACGTTCGTGCCGAACCTGGATCTCGGCCTCAGCACCATTTCGTACCGCATTCCCACGGGGCCGCTGCGCGCTCCGCAGAGCAATGCGCTTGCGTTCGCGTTCCAGTCGTTCATTGACGAGCTGGCGTACGCGGCCGGCAAGGATCCATACGAGTTCCGGCTGGAGCTGCTCGGTGAGCCGCGTCCGCCGGAAGTGCTGCAAACCCGCTTCGGCACGCAGGTGGGCTTTGACAATGCCCGCATGCGGGACGTGCTGAAGGCCGTGGCGGAGCGCTCCGGCTGGGGCAAGACGCAGCTGCCGAAGGGCGTGGGCCGCGGTATTGCCTTCTACTACAGCCACCAGGGTTACTTCGCGGAGGTCGTGCAGGCCCGCGTCAGCCCCGTTGGCGAGGTGAGGGTCGACAAGGTGTGGATCGTGGGTGATGTGGGCAAGCACATCATCAATCCCGCCGGCGGCATCAACCAGGTGGAGGGCGCTGCCATCGATGGCATCTCCGGGGCGCTCGGGCAGAAGATCACGTTCACCCGGGGTCGGGCCGTGCAGACCAACTTCCACGAGTATCCGTTGCTGCGCATGAGCCAGGCGCCGCAGATGGATGTGCATTTCCTGCAGACCGACCACCCCACCACGGGCCTCGGCGAACCGGCACTGCCGCCCGCCGTGCCGGCGCTCACGAACGCGATCTTTGCCGCCACCGGCAAGCGCGTGCGCAGGCTCCCGATCGATCCGGCGGAGCTGCGGAGCGCCTGATCGACAGGCTCGCCCGGGCATGGACCGGGCGAGTCACGGGCTCAATGAAAAGGCCGCCCGGGGCAACCCGGGCGGCCTTGTGTTTCGGGAGCCGGAAGAGCCTGGGTGTGCTCAGCCGGGCTTCGCGGCGCGTGCGGCGCCGTCGTCCGTGGCACCGGCCGAAGGCGTACTGCCGCGTGCCGGCTTGGCCGCCACGGCGGCTTCCGGGACTTCATCCTGGGCATAGAGCTTTCGCGGCTCCCCGTGCTCCGATTGGGCGAAGAGCAGGTCCGCGATGTCGTCGGCGTGCTCTTCCTCCACCGCGAGAATGCGTTCCATCATGCGCCGTGAAGTGGGGTCACGGTCCCCGAAGAAGCGCACCATCTCGCGGTAGCTCTCGATCGCGATGCGCTCGGCGATGAGGTCTTCCTTCAGCATGTCCGCGAGAGAGGTGCCTTCCTTGTACTCGCTGTGGCTGCGGTCCGTGAGGCCTGCCGGGTCCATCTCCGGCTTCCCACCGAGCTGCTTGATGCGTTCGGCAATCCAGTCCGCGTGCTCCTGTTCCTCTTTCGCATGCTCGAGGAACTCTTCCTTCGCGGACTGCGAGTGAATACCGGTCGCCATGTGGTAGTGGAACCGATACCGAAGCACGCACACGATCTCCGTCGCGAGCGCCTGGTTCAGCACCGCGACGGCCTGCTCGCGGTCGAGCCCGTAATCGTCCGTGACCGCCCCATCCATGATGCGCTGACGCGCGCGTTCCCGGATCTCCTGCACCTTTCTCACGTAGTTCATCAGCCTGTCTCCCGCCCCGATGCCGCTCGAGTGTCGCGCTGATGCGCGACGCGGCTGGCCGCTCCGCCCAGCAAGTCCCGCACCCACCCCCTTCACGCGCCCCCCAGAGTCGACCTCCGCCACCACATGCCTTTCGCGCCACACGACCTTTCGCGCCCACAGCCTTTCGCGCCACACAGAGCCCTCACGCCAACCGTCACGCCCGAAAACCCACGCACCGCCCGGCCACACACGACGCAACACGCCCGCGAACACTCGACGTCCACTCTGCATGTCCACTCTTCAGTGGAACGCTCACAAACTTGCGATCACGCCCGCGAATCCCCCCATCACGCGCCATACCGTCGCGCAACGGCGACGCTCAAAACCACGCGCGGCAAACAAATTGCTGCGCAGCGTTGTGGTTGCTGCACCCGGAACCGGTAATTGAAGAACGCGTTGCCCCAAACCGCGCGCCGGCTGCTGCGCGCTCTCGTCGCACTCGTCCTCGTCGCCTGGCTCGCCGACCGTGTCGGTGTCGATGCCATTGCCGAAGAGCTCGCGAGCGCGCGAATGGGGCTCATCGTGCTCGCCACCCTCCTGCTCGCCGCGGACGGCTTCTCGAAAGCGTGGAACTGGCAGCAGCTGCTCGCAAAGAACATCGACGATCAGCGCATTCCCTATTGGCGCGTGATCATCTGGTTCTTCGCCGGCGGATTCCTCGGTGCGGTCGTGCCGTCCTCCGCGAGCACCGATGCGTGTCGGGTCGTGCTCGCCGTGCGAGGGCTCGGAGGGCATGCCGCCGCATGCACCGCCTCCATCGTCACCCTCAACGCGCTCGGCTGGTTCACCGGTTGCCTCATCGGCATCGCGGGCCTCGGCATCCTGGTGCTCGACAACCGGCTCCCGCGATTGCTGGCGCCGGTGATCCTCGTGTTCCTCGGCACGCTGACCGTGCTTCCCGTGGCATACGCGCTCCTCGCTTCGAAGCGGGGGAACGTGTTGACCGCGCTCGCACGCCTGGCCCGGCGATGGCAGGGCCTGCACCATGGCCTCGCAAAGTTCGTCGAAGCGCTGCTGGTCTTCGAGCACGCCCATGTGCGCTTTCCGGCCTTTCTACTGGTGGCGGCGACAGGGCTGCTCGCGCAGACCGGCATGTTCGCGCTCACGGCCGAGGCCGTGGGCATCGAGCTGCCGTTCGCCGTATGGATGGTGCTCGTCCCCCTGACGCGCATCGTTGCGCTGATCCCGGTGTCGATCGCGGATTTCGGCCTGATCCAGGCGGCTCACGTGTGGGCGCTGTCGCTGTTCGGCGTACCCGCGTGGGACTCGTTCGCGCTCTCGACGCTGTTCGCCATCGAAGGACTCCTCATCCATTCGAGTCTGGGCGTCGGCGCGTTCCTGGTCGGCGGGCGCTGGAGCCGCAATCCGCGTCCGGCGCCCCTCCGGAAGCGAAATCGGCCTCCCTCCGGGCAGTTTTCCGCGTGGACGGAGTGAATTTCGTCGGCTAGAATTCGCGACCCCTGCGGGCCTGGGCCGTAGGGGCCGGGGCGCGCACCCACGGTTTGCCGTCACAGGGAACGGGGCGGGCAGGCGCGGGCGGCGTGGCCCCGCAGAGCTTGACGGTAAAGCCCCCCCAGGGGCTTTTGTTTTTTCGGCGGTCCGCCGCGTGCGGGTCGCGGAAGGCCGACAGGACCCCTGGCAAGGGTCGGGCAACGTGCCGCGCGGCGGTGGCGCTGCCCAAGAGGGTTTTTCGAATGGGCCTCAGGGGCCCATTTTCGTTTGGGCGGCAAGCAGGGTGACGATGGCGACGGTCTTGCGCGGGCGACTGATCGCCCTCATAGAACCGCTCCTCGAGGGGCTGGGCTACGAGCTCGTGGAACTGGAGTACGTGCCCGGCCGCGGCCAGGGAGTGCTGCGCATCTTCATAGACCGGCCACAGATGGCGGCGCGGTCGGCGACAGAAGATAACGTCACGGTCGCGCTGGACAGCGACGGCCAGGTCGCTTCAGGGGAAGAGTCGGGATTACGCGAGAGCGGCATCGGCATCGATGACTGCGAGCGGGTGAGCCACGAGGTATCGGCGCTCCTCGACGTGGAGGACCCGATTCCCACGTCGTACACGCTCGAGGTCTCCTCGCCGGGCGAGGACCGGGTGCTGCGCACGCGCGCGCATTTCGAGCGCTTCGCGGGCTCGCGCGTGCACGTGGAACTGAAGACGCCGCGCGAGGGGCGGCGGCGCTATACGGGAATGCTGAGATCGGTGTCGGACAGTGGCATCGAGCTCGAAGTGGATCGGCAGCCGGTGAGCGTGCCGTTCGACGAGATCGAGAAAGCGAGGCTTGCGCCGCATGCGGCGGGCCCGATGCGGAGGTAGAGAGCTCATGAACAAGGAAATCCTGATGGTCGTGGATGCCGTCTCGAACGAGAAGGGCGTCGACAAGGAGGTCATTTTCGAAGCGCTCGAAGCCGCGCTGGCCTCGGCTACCCGCAAGAAGCACGGCGAGGAGCTCGACGTGCGCGTCGCCATCGATCGCAAGTCCGGCGACTATGAGACGTTCCGCCGCTGGAAGGTGTTCGCCGACGATTCCACCGAGCTCGAAGTGCCCGAGCGCGAGCTGCGCCTCGAGGACGCCCGCGAGATCGATCCGAACGCCCAGCCCGGCGGCTACGTCGAGCAGCCGATGGAGTCGGTGGCATTCGGCCGCATCGCCGCCCAGCAGGCCAAGCAGGTCATCGTGCAGAAGGTGCGCGAGGCCGAGCGCGCCCAGATCGTCGATCAGTACAAGGATCGCGTCGGGCAGCTCGTGAGCGGCATCGTCAAGCGCGTGGACCGCAACGGCATCTATGTGGACCTGGGCAGCAACGCCGAAGGCTTCGTGCCGCGCACGGACATGATCCCGCGCGAGCAGGTGAAGCCGCAGGACCGCATCAAGGCCTATCTGAAAGAGGTGAAGAAGGTCACCGAGCAGACCCGCGGACCGCTGCTGTTCCTGTCGCGGACGGCGCCGGAGTTCCTGATCGAGCTGTTCAAGCTCGAGGTGCCGGAAGTGGGCCAGGGCCTGATCCAGATCCTCGGCGCGGCGCGCGATCCCGGCGTGCGCGCCAAGATCGCGGTGAAGAGCAACGACCCCCGCATCGATCCCGTCGGCGCGTGCGTCGGCATGCGCGGCTCGCGCGTGCAGGCCGTGTCCAACGAGATCGCGGGCGAGCGGGTCGACATCATTCCGTATGACGAGAACCCCGCGCAGTTCGTCATCAACGCGATGTCGCCGGCCGAGGTGATGTCCATCGTCGTGGACGAGGACTCGCACAGCATGGACATCGCGGTGGCGGAGGAGAAGCTCTCGCAGGCCATCGGCCGCGGCGGGCAGAACATCCGCCTCGCGAGCCAGCTCACGGGCTGGGATCTCAACGTGATGACGGAATCCGACGCGGAGACCAAGAGCGAAGCCGAGTCGCGTGCCCTGATCCAGAACTTCATGAAGCAGCTGGACGTGGACGAGAACGTCGCGACGATCCTCGCGCAGGAGGGTTTCTCCACGATCGAGGAGATCGCGTACGTGCCGCAGGCGGAGCTGAAGGCGATCGAGGAATTCGACGACGAGATCATCAAGGAGCTGCGCAATCGCGCGCGCGACGTGCTGCTCACGCAGGCGATCGCGAGCGAGGAGAGCCTCGATCAGTCGATGCCCGCGGACGATCTGCTGCTGCTCGAAGGCATGAGCCCGGATCTGGCGCTCGCCCTGGCGCGTCGTGGCGTGCGCACGCGCGAGGAGCTCGCCGAGCAGGCGGTGGACGATCTCATGGAAATCGAGGGGCTCGGGGCCGAGGAGGCCGGCAAGCTCATCATGAAAGCGCGCGCTCACTGGTTCGAAGCGGGCCAGTAACGCGAGGAGTAGTGCATGGCAGATGTAACCGTTTCGCAATTCGCCGAAGTTCTGAAGGTGCCGGTCGACCGGCTGCTCGTGCAGCTCGACCAGGCCGGCATCAAGGTGGACGGCCCCAACGCGCGCATCAGTGACGACGCGAAGCTCGAGCTGCTCACCCACCTGCGCCGTGCGCATGGCACGGGCGACGATGCCGGTGCGCCTCGCAAGATCACGCTTCGTCGCAAGACGCAAAGCGAGCTGAAGCTCGCGAGCGCGCAGGGTCGTGCCCGCACGGTCAACGTGGAGGTGCGCCAGAAGCGCACGTACATCAAGCGCGACGTGCTCCAGGAGCAGGCGCGCCAGCAACAGGACGAGCTCGAAGCCAAGCGTCGCGAGGCGGATGACGCCGCACGCCGCGAGGCCGAGCGTCTCGAAGCCGAGCGCCGCGAGCGCGAGCGTGTGGAGGCGGAGAACCGCCGCCGCATCGAAGAGGAAGACGCCCGCAAGCGCCAGGCTGCCGAGGAAGCGCGCAAGCTTGCCGAGCAGCAGGAGCGCCAGCGTCAGGAGCAGGAAGAACGCGAGCGCGAGGCCGCGCGCAAGGCTGCGGAAGCGGCCGCCGCGCCCCCGGCGCCGGCGCGTCCTGCGCGCCAGGAAACACCGCCGCCGCGTCCGGCCCGTACGGAGCCGGCGCCGCGTGCGCAGCCGTCGAGTGGCCCGGGCCAGGGCGAAACGCGCTATGGCCGGCAGGAGCTGCACGTCGTCGGCGACGTGAGCTCGCGCTACAAGAAGAAGCGCCGCGCCGGCGGCCGTCGCCCGTTCGGCGGCGAGCAGGACACGCGGCACGGCTTCGAGATGCCTACTGCGCCGGTGGTGCGCGAGGTGAGCATCGGCGAGACCATCACCGTCGCGGAGCTTGCGCAGCGCATGGCGGTGAAGGCCACCGAGGTCATCAAGGTGCTCATGAACATGG
>Ga0182749_1003587_pt1 | contig 10521 bp, 12 predicted proteins | sample eDN3rd37CKraftMG_FD_128875 | JGI IMG/M metagenome (GOLD analysis project Ga0182749, IMG submission 128875) | Enriched Miracle-Growth compost microbial communities from Emeryville, California, USA - eDNA 3rd pass 37_C Kraft MG (version 2) (version 2) ...
GAGAAGCTCGCCGGCATGATCAAGGGCCTGGCCTCGCCCGGCGATTATGTCGTCTGTCTCGGCGCCGGCTCGATCACGCAATGGGCCTACGCGCTGCCGGCCGAACTTGCGGCGCCGGGGTGACTGCCCTAGATTCGTGCCAAAGGATCGCGCCATGAACAAAGCCAGCCTGATCGCCGAGGCGATGCGATTGCCGCGCGAAGAGCGCCTGCAACTCGGCCAGGATCTCTTGAACAGTGTGATCGACGACGAGCAGTGGCTGCCGACGCCGGATCAGTTGGCGGAGGCGCGCCGCCGATTGGAAGAGCATCGCCGCAATCCGACGACGGCCGTTCCTGCGGAACGAGTCCTGGCGCGATTGCAGTCGCGCTTCGGATGACGCGCAACCTCGTCTTCCGGCCCGAGGCGGAGGTCGAGGCGAACGAGGCCGCGACGTGGTACGAGCAGAAGAGCCGTGAACTGGCGGTGAGATTTGTACGCGAGCTCCGCGCGGCGCTGGACAGAATTCTCGACAACCCCCATCAGTATCAAATCGTCGAAGATGATATGCGCCGCGCTCCTGTCGCGGGCTTCCCACATGGATTACTTTACGTGGCTTCGGACGATGAAATCGTGGTCCTGTCCTGCTTCCATGGCAGGCGCGACCCCGCGACCTGGCGCGAGCGTCTGCAGCGATGACCTTTCCTGATATTATTCCAGATCTCAAATCGCGCCTGCCGAACCTGCGCGGGCGGCTGCTTGCCAACCAGCCGCTCGGCGAGTTCACCTGGTTCCGCGTCGGCGGGCCGGCGCAGGCGCTGTTCATGCCCGAGGACGAGAACGATCTCGCTTACGCGCTCGCCAATCTGCCGCAGGATATGCCCGTCACCGTCATCGGCGCCGGCTCGAACATGATCGTGCGCGACGGCGGCGTCGCGGGCGTCGTCATCCGCCTCGGCCGCGGCTTCAACGAGATCGCGACCGACGACCGCCACCGCGTCACCGCCGGCACCGCGGTGCTCGACGTCATGGTCGCGCGCGCCGCGCAGAAGGCGAGCATCGCGGGCCTCGCCTTCCTCTCCGGCATTCCCGGCACCGTCGGCGGCGCGCTGCGCATGAATGGCGGCGCCTATGGCGGCGAAACGAAGGACGTCCTCGTCGAGGCGCGCGGCGTCGATCGCGCGGGGCGGCTACACACCTTCTCCAACGCCGACATGGGCTTCTCCTACCGGCACTGTTCGGTGCCGGAGGATGTGATCTTCACCGCCGCGGTCTTTCAGGGCCGGGCCGGCGAGCCGGACGCGATCGCCGCCGAGATGGCCGCGATCAAGGCCAAGCGCGAGGCCTCGCAGCCGCGCAATCGCACCGGCGGCTCGACCTTCAAGAACCCGCCCGGCACGAATGCCTGGAAGCTGATCGACGCCGCCGGCTGCCGCGGCCTGAAGGTCGGCGACGCGCAGGTCTCCGAGCTGCACTGCAACTTCCTCATCAATCTCGGCCGTGCCACCGCGGCCGACATCGAGACGCTCGGCGAGACCGTGCGCGCACGCGTCGAGGCGCAATCCGGCATCGCGCTCGACTGGGAGATCAAGCGGATCGGGGTCGCCGGCTGAGTTTCACTGCGTCGTCAGCTTGACGAGGTCCAGCAGCGGTCCCGGCGGCACCTGCAGGTCGCCGGCGAACGGCCGCTCCTGCAGCGCGATGAGGCCGAGCGCGATCACCGCGGACACCGAGAACACCGTGAGCGCGGCGACATGCGCGTTGCGCTTCTGCAGGTGCACCAGCGCGATCGAAATCTGCGTCATCATGCCGAGAAGCAGGATGGTCGCCCATTTGATGTCGGTGGTGCGGTCGGCGGCGAGCGCGAGCCGGCTGGAGCGCGCGGTGCCGGCGCGCACCGTGGCATTGAGCAACACCACCTGCACGGGGTTGCCTGCCGCCTGCGCGATCCGCGGATCGCTCACCTCACGCAGCAGCGCGTCGTAGCCGGCCGACGCTGCCGGCGAGCGCCGATCCTCCGCCATCGCGGGCCACTCCTCGGCGACGACGGTTTTCACGTAGCTCGCGAGGGCCGCCCGGATATCGTGCATGTCGGAGGCGGAGGCGAGGCTCAACGTGTAGACATTGTGCAGTTCGCCGCCCTCCATCTGCACGGCGCGAAAGGCCTGGCGGTTGCGGTCGGCGACGTCGCTGGCGAGGAAGCCGGTGAGCAGCGCGAACAGGATGCTCACCGCGGCAAAGAACGGCGCCACCACGCCGTCGAAGCGGCGCAGCGCCGGGCCGGTCGTTGCGCTGAAGTTGAGCCACGTCAGCGCTGCCGCCGTCGCCCCGTAGAAAGCGGCGAGGACGGCGAACAGGCCTGCCGTCGGCAGGTCCAGCCATGTTTCGATCATGCCTGTCGCCCGTTCTCGAGTACGCCGCGGTTCCGTTGTTTGCGCCGCCGCATATTTCGGCTAGGACAGCGCCACCCGCCGCCATTCTAGGCCGATTCGGAGGGCATCCGCTTTGAAGCATGTCGCAGTTCTCATGGGCGGCTGGTCGGCCGAGCGCGAAGTGAGCCTGAACTCCGGCCGGCCCTGCGCCGACGCGCTCGAGCGCACCGGCCGCTACAAGGTCAGCCGCGTCGATGTCGACCGCGACATCGCCGCGACCTTGCGCGCGCTCAAGCCCGATTGCGCGCTCAACCTGCTGCACGGCCGGCCCGGCGAGGACGGAACCCTGCAGGGCATGCTCGAGATCCTCGGCATCCCGTACAGCCATTCCGGCGTGATGGCCTCGGCCGTCGCGATGCAGAAGGACATCGCCAAGACTGTTCTGAAGGCGGCCGGCATCCCGGTGCCCGGCGGCCGCGTCGTCGGCCGTCTCGAAGCGGCAAAGGAGCACCTGCTGCCGCGGCCTTACGTGATCAAGCCGGTCGCCGAAGGCTCCAGCGTCGGCGTCTTCATCGTGCGCGAGGATCACGCGCATCCGCCGCAGGAATTGACAAGCGCCGACTGGAAATTCGGCGAGAAGGTGCTGGTCGAGCCCTACATCGCCGGCAAGGAATTGACCTGTGCGGTGATCGGCGACAAGCCTCTCGGCGTCATCGAGATCGTCGCCGCGACGAAGTTCTACGACTACGAAGCCAAGTATGCGCCGGGCGGCTCGAAGCATCTGCTGCCGGCGCCGGTGTCGGCGGACGTCTACGAGGCGTGCCGGCGCATCGCGCTCGCCGCGCACAACGCGCTCGGCTGCCGCGGCGTCACCCGCGCCGATTTCCGCTACGATGACTCCAGGCCCGGCATCGAAGGCCTTGCCTGCCTCGAGGTGAACACGCAGCCGGGCATGACCGAGACCTCGCTGGTGCCCGAGCTTGCGCAGCACGCCGGCATCGGTTTCGAGGACCTGGTGTCGTGGATGGTCGAGGACGCCTCGCTCAACCGGTGAGCACGCCGATGGACGTCGTCATCTACCACAATCCCGACTGCGGCACCTCGCGCAACGTGCTCGCCATCGTCGAGGCCGCCGGCTACCGGCCGACGGTGATCGAGTATCTGAAGACCGGCTGGACGCGGCCGCAGCTTCTCGGCCTGTTCGCCGCCGCGGGCCTGACGCCGCGCGCGGCGCTGCGCGAGACGAAATCGCCGGCCGCCGAACTCGGGCTGCTCGCCGAGGGCGTCGCCGCCGACACCATCCTCGACGCCATGGTCGCGCATCCGGTCCTGGTCAACCGGCCGATCGTCTGCACGGCGAAGGGCGTGCGATTGTGCCGTCCGAGCGAGCGCGTGCTCGATCTGCTCGAGCGCCTCCCGCCGGGTCCGTTCGCCAAGGAAGATGGTTCTCCGCTGATCGACGCCGAAGGCCGCCGCGTGGCGTGAGGCCGTCTCACGCCGCGCGAGCGCGCGAGGGCAGGGCGACGATGGTATAGGCGCCGGTCGCGAGCTCGATCGTTTCCGATCCGGCATTGCCGAGGATGTCGCCGAAATCGTCGGCGAGATATTCGAAATCCTCCAGCGCCTGCTCGAGCAGCGTGTCGAGCCCGTCCGCGCTATAGCATTCGCGCGGGACGTCGTTGCGATAGTCGGGGACGCGGCCGGACTCGCGGCTGGTGCGAATGGCGACGACGCGCACGGCGGCCTGCGCGATGCGCGCCGTACCCGACAGGAGGATCGAAGGGTCTTCGGCCGGCCCGCATTCGGCGAAGGACGTCGGCCACTGGCAGGATGGACATTGCACCGGCATTGCAATCGGCCTCCTATCCTTCAACGCCCCTGTCGGTTTCAAGTTCAGCCCGGATAGATCTTCACGCTGCTGGCGACCGAATCGGCCACGTGCTCCTTGCTGATGACGCCACGCACGTTCTCCGGCCGCGGTCTGCCGGTCCCCGAGATGACGAGCGCCATGAAGGCGCGCTTGCGCCAGATGCGCTGGATCACGTCGAACGCGATATCGTCCTCGCGCACGATGGTGAAGTCGCGGCTGGCGACGTCGCGCAGCTTGACATCGGCCTGCGCCTCGGCGAGCGCGTGGCGAAGCGCCGTGTTGACGCGCAACACGCCGATGATGCGATTGCCGTCGGTGACGACGACATGGCGCATGCGGCCGCCGTGGCCGGGCTGCGCCAGGAAGGCGTTGAAGTCGAGGTCGCCCGGCGCCAGCACGAAGTCGGGGTCCATCACTTCCCTGGCGCGGCGCACCAGGAACATGTTGGCGTGCAGCGCCTTCGGGATGATGTGGCCGCGGCGGAAGAGCTTGAGCGTGTAGATGTTCTCCGCCGAAAGCACGCGCCGCACGCCGACGCTGAAGGCCACCGCGATGATCATCGGCAGCACGATGCCGTAATCGCGCGTCATCTCGAAGATCATCGTCACCGCGGTCATCACCGCGCCGGTGCCGCCGCCGACCATGGCGCCCATGCCGACCATGGCGAAGGAGGGCACGTCGATCGGCATCGGCGGATGCAGCGCCGCGACGAGCGCGCCGAAGGCGCCGCCGATGGTCGCACCCATGTAGAGCGAGGGCGAGAAAATCCCGCCGGACGAACCCGAGCCGAGGCTGAGCGAGGTTGCCGTCATCTTGGCGACGAACAGCAGCACCAGCAGCCCCGCGGCCGACAACTGCCCGAGCAGGATCGCCTGCACCGTCGCGTAGCCGACGCCCTCGACGTAGTAGTGGCCGAAGTTCTGCATCAGCGCGTACATCAGGATGCCGACCAGCAGCATGCCGAGGCCGTGCCTGAGGTACGGATTTCCGATCTTCTCGAACTGGTCCTCGAACAGGTGCAGGCCGCGCACGAAGGCGGCCGCGGCGATGCCGACGATCGTGCCGAGCACGGCATAGAGGCACAGCGTCAGCGCCGACAACGCGTCGGTGCCTATTGGCGCGAGCTCGGGCACCTGGAAGGCGGGCTGCGGTCCGAAGAAGTAGCGGCCGATGAAGGTTGCGGTGCCGGTGGCGATCGCCACCGGCAGGAACGTGCGGACGCTCACCTCCGGCATCATCAATTCGATGGCGAACATCACGCCGCCGATCGGCGTGTTGAAGGTCGCGGCGATGCCGGCGCCGGCGCCCGCGGCAACAAGGATGATGCGTTCGCCCGAACGCATCGGCACGATCTGGCCGAGCGTCGAGCCGAGCGCGGAGCCGATCTGGATGATCGGCCCTTCACGCCCGACCGCCGCGCCCGAGCCGATGGCGATCGCCGATGCCAGCGACTTCACCACGGCGACGATCGGCCGGATGACGCCGCCCATGTAGTAGATCGCGTCCATCACCTCCGGCACGCCGTGGCCGCGCGCCTCCGGGGCGAAGGTGGTGACGATAAAGGTGACCGCGACGGCGCCGATCACCGGCACGAGGATGACGAGCGGCCCCCACGGGCTCGGCGGCGTGAACAGGTTGGCGTCGTAGGTGCCGGTCAGCTGGCCGAGGAAGAGGCCGTTGTGGATCAGGCCGATCAGTGCGCGGAAGACGATCGCGCCGAAGCCGGTCACGATGCCGACGACGAAGGCGAGCGCCGAGAGATAGGCGAGGCCGATGGGCAGGCTTTCTTCGTCGGTGTCGCGCGCGGGCGCCTGACGATGCGCGCCGACGTCGTTTGCTGCGCTCGACCCGGCGTGGCTTGTCATCGGCGCATCCAACGGAGGGCCCGCGTCACGACCGCACGCTCTCCCGCTCCGCCGCAGCGGTGCGGGATCGGTCCGGGATCGACGCGCCCCCGCGTGCAAGTGTGGCAATGTCCGTGGGTCCGGTCCAGCGCGAATGCCGAGGCCGATGGACCCGCGGGCGAAATTGGACTCCGGTTGCGGTGCCGCGGCAACGCTCGCCCAAAGCCGGCAAGAGATACCGCGTACGGAGCCGGCGCATAGCCGCGCCGCCCGGCGGACCGCGTCATCAGCCCTGCAGCGCCGCTTTCAAATTCGCCGCGTCCGGCGAGGTCACGTCGCCGGCGAGAATCTTGCTCGGATCCACCTTGCGGCCGTAATAGGCCATGTTGTTGCCGTCGGCCCAGTTCACGTCCGAGACGCTGATGGTCGCGCCGGCATAGGCGCCTTTGGTGTCAGACCACATGACGATGTCGCCCTTGCCCCAGGACGCCTGCGAATTCGCCGAATAGTCGACGATCGACAGGCCCGCGCCGGCATTGAGCGAGAACTTGTTGCCGCTCTTGAAGGCATCGACCGCGCCCTGCGACATCAGAAGGAACGCGATCGCGCCGCCGGAACCGCCGGCCTGCGCGCCGATGCTGATGCCGCCCATGTCGTAGAAGGCCGGATCGGTCCACTTGCCGTCCTTCCGGGCGAGCACCACCCCGGCTCCCCCGCGGCCGCCGATGACGAGCGCGCCGCGGCCGAATTCCGGCACCAGATAGACGCCCTTGGCCTTGGCGAGCAGCTTCTTCAACTGCGGGTCGGCCGACATCTTCTTCACTTCCGCAGTGGCTTCGGCCACGAGTTGCTGCGCGTCGCTCTTGTCGGCCCGCGCCTTGGTCGCGGTCGCCGGCGCCGCCCCCGTCGTCGTGTTCCCGGCGGCGGCAGCGTGGCCGCCCGTCCGGTTCATCGAGTTCGCTGCGGTCGTGCCGTTCCCGGTCGCGAAGGCGGGCGCAACCATGAGCGTGGTGCCCAACAGCACGGCGGCAAGGCGAATAGTACTGCTATGAAGCATTGTGTTCCTCTCTCGGAGCGCGATGGTCGCCCGCCTTTGTCGGGTAACACGCCCTCCGGCCCGACGTTCCCAAGCCGAAACGTGCGAGCCATCGGCGGCCGGCAGCCGCGCTGTTACGAGAAGCGCACGCCGAGCCGGGTCTCGCCGCGCCAGATGAGACGGCAGGAGCGGCGCACGTTCTCGGGACGGATGATCAGGCTGAACTGCTCCGGCAGGCTGCCCGGACAATCGAGCTCGAGGCAGGCGCCGGCCGGCGAGAGATTGCGCACGACGCAATCGATGCCGGCAAAGCGGTCGAACGAGATCGAGCCGCCCTTGAAGGTGCGATGACGCGGGATCTGCCGGCGTTCCTGCATGCGCGCAGTCTCGCGCCGGCCGATTAGAAAGCAATGAAAAGGTGAGCGATCCGCGGGTTAAGGCGCGTTCACCATGCCGTTGCGCCAGTCGCGCGGCGCCTCGGCGCCGTGGCGTTGTCGCCGGGGCTCTCGTCGCCGCGCGGAATTTATCAATTGTTTACCATGAAGTCGCCATAACGAACTGGGGCGTGCCCAAGAACGAGGCAGGCGGCGACAGCGGATCGATGGCCCGATTCCTTCTGGCGAGACAGGCGAAGGCGATGGCTCCGCCGCCGGCGGCGGAGGCTGCGCCCGCGTTGCCTGTGGCCGAAGCCCCGCCCGCGGCCGCCATGTCGTTCCGCGAGACGGTCGACCTGCTGGAGACCGATCTCAGCGCGATGATCCGCGACGTCGCGCAGGCCGCCGTCTCGGTGCAGTCCGGCGCCGCCGCGTCCTCCGACATCCTTGCCGGCATCCGCGCCCGCACCGAGGAACTCGCCGGCAAATCGCGCGATGCCAAGCGCGATGCCGACACCGTGGCCGGCGCCACCGAGGAGATAGCGCGGTCCTCGAGCGAGATCGAAAGCGAAGTCCGGCTCGCCGGTGAACTCAACGACCAGGCGGCGGAAGCGGCGCTCGCCGCCGCCACCAGCGTCGATGCGCTCAAAGCCTCGTCCGCCGATATCGGCGAGATCGTCGCGCTGATCGGCAATATCGCGCGGCAGACGAACCTGCTCGCGCTCAACGCCACCATCGAGGCCGCGCGCGCGGGCCAGGCGGGGCGCGGCTTTGCCGTCGTCGCGGCCGAGGTGAAGGCGCTGTCGGTGCAGACCAGCAAGGCGACGGAAGAGATCCGCCGCAAGATCGACATGCTCCAGGCCGATGCGGCGCGCTCGATCGAGGCGGTGTCGCGCATCGTCAACGCCAACAAGGCGGTGCGTCCGGTCTTTTCCAATATCGTCGGTGCGGTCGAGCACCAGGCGGAGGCGACCGGCGGGCTGTCGCGCATCGCCGCCGAGAACTCGCAATTCATCGGCACCGTCGCGGGCGGCGCCGCCGACATCCAGGCCGCGTCGGCCGATGCGACCGCGCATGCCGAGAGCGTCGGCCGGTCGGGCCAGGACGTGGTGCAGCTCGCCGAGCGGCTGAAGACGCGCTGCGTCATCTTCCTGCGGCTATCCGAGATCGGCGACCGGCGCCGCCACGAGCGGCTGCCGTGCGAGCTCGCCGTCATGCTCGACAACGGGCTGACCGGCCGCACCGCCGACGTCTCCGAAGGCGGCGTGCTCATCCGTCTCACCGAGCCGCGGCCGCTCGCGGTCGGCACCGTCGTCGGCGCCGACATCGCCGCCATCGGCCAATGCCGGCTCAGGATCGTCAACGTCTCGCCGCTCGGTCTGCACTGCGCCTTCGAGACGCTCGACGAGGCGGCGCGCGCCGTGCTCGCGGCCGAGCTCGCGCGCATCCGCAGCGAGAACCGCGAGTTCATCGAGTCGGCCATTGCCGGTGCGAACAGGATCGGCGCCGCCTTCGAGAACGCGGTCGACAACGGCCTCGTCACGCTCGACGACGTGTTCGACAACGACTACGTGCCGATCCCGCGCACCGATCCGCTGCAGTACAGCAACCGCTTCCTGGCGACGGCGGACAAGATCCTGCCGCCGATCCAGGAGCCGATGCTGGCGAGCGACCCGCGCCTCGTGTTCTGCGTGGCCATCGACCGCAACGGCTATCTGCCGGTGCACAATCTCGCTTATTCCAAGCCGCAGCGTCCGGGCGATGCGCTGTGGAACGCGGCCAACGCGCGCAACCGCCGCATCTTCGACGACCGCGCCGGTCTCGCCTCCGGCCGCGTCGTGCGGCCGTATCTGATCCAGAACTATCCGCGCAACATGGGCGACCGCACCGTGATGATGTGGGAGATCGACGCCCCGATCCGCGTCTTCGGCAAGCACTGGGGCGGGCTGCGCACGGCGTATACCCTGTAAGCGCGTGTGATCGCCTCATGCGCGGTCGGCCTCTGTCTCCGCCTCGGTATCGGCGAGACCCGCGCCGAAGTCGTCGTCCTTCCGGCTCTCCAGAAACGCCTCGATCTTCTGCGCGAGGCGCAGCCGGAACGCGTCGATGTCTTCGATCTCGTCATCGACGCCGGCGTTCTCGCCGCGCATCGTGCGGATCGTCTGCAGCGTCCGCGTCAGGCTGGCGAGCGCCTGTGCGGTTCGCTCGGCGCCGGCGCCGCTGATGCGCTTGCCGCCGCGCAGGTCGCGCGCCGATTCGAGGTCCGCGATCTCCTGCACCACGAGCCGTTCCAGCCGCTCGACCGGTGTTTTATCCTCTCCAGGCGGGAGGGCCGTCGGCTCCCCTCCAGCCGCGAGTGAAACGAGCGGTGGGGAGGGGTCGGGGGTGGGGGGCTCTTCTTTTGCAGGTGGCATCGCCGCCAGCGCCTCCGCCTCCCGCTCGAGGCGGACGGCGCGCGGCAGGCCGCGCAGCCTCTGGCTGCGCTTCTCCCAGCCCTCCCTGCCGGCTATCGCCCGCAAGGTGGTGACACCGATGCCGAATTCGCGGGCGACATCGATCATCGGCTGATCGGTCTTCTCGTAACGATGCCGCAAGGCGGCGAGGAATTCCGGCGAGTACTGCGCCATGGCGCTGCTCCGGGTTTGAAGGTCCGCTTGTTGGGGGTGGGCTCGGCGGCGTCTTGGGCGCGGCTTCCGAGCATAAAGGAATATTAGCAGAGGAGCGGGCCGGCGGTCAAGGAATAAATGCTAGGTTCTCGGAGGGCCGCCTCGTGGCGGGCTGCGCGCGGCCTGCACGCTCTGGGGCGTTTGCGCCGAAGGCGCGCGACGCCGACTCGCGGCCGAAAGGCCGGCCGCGAACTGTAAAATGCGTACGCGTCAATTTGGGAGAGCGCGAACGTGGCGAATCCCGTATCGGCATCGCGAGCGTCGCAGCGTCGTCCGGCGCGAGGTCACGGTTCATTTACCCGGACGGCGCCATATTACCGCGCGCTTTGGATCGCCGAGCCGGACGTGCCGAAGCGCTTTCGTCAGTGCCGGTGAAATGA
>Ga0182749_1003589_pt1 | contig 10520 bp, 9 predicted proteins | sample eDN3rd37CKraftMG_FD_128875 | JGI IMG/M metagenome (GOLD analysis project Ga0182749, IMG submission 128875) | Enriched Miracle-Growth compost microbial communities from Emeryville, California, USA - eDNA 3rd pass 37_C Kraft MG (version 2) (version 2) ...
CCGATGACCGCGCCCGCGGTGCTCAGGCTGGAGGACATCCACCAGGTCTACGGAACCGGCGAGGCGGCGGTGCACGCCCTGCGGGGGATCGACCTCCTCGTGAGGCAGGGCGACTACCTGGCCATCATGGGGCCGTCGGGGTCGGGCAAGTCCACCCTCATGAACCTGCTCGGATGCCTCGACGTCGCATCGCACGGCCTCTACGAGCTGGCCGGCCACGACGTGAGCTCGCTCACCGAGAACGAGCTGGCCAAGGTCCGGGGGCGGGAGATCGGCTTCGTGTTCCAGGCCTTCAACCTCGTGCCCCGGATGACGGCGGTCGCCAACGTCGAGCTCCCCCTGGTCTACGGCGGGGTCCGCCGCGGCGAGCGGCGAGAACGCGCCACGGCCGCGCTGGAGATGGTCGGGCTCGCCGACCGTGCCGACCACCGGCCGCAGCAGCTCTCCGGCGGACAGCAGCAACGCGTGGCGATCGCCAGGGCCCTGGTCACCACGCCGACCCTGGTGCTGGCCGACGAACCGACGGGGAACCTCGACAGCGCCTCGACGGAGGAGATCCTCGCCATCTTCGACCGGCTGGCCGCCCAGGGCCGCACCATCGTCATCATCACCCACGAGGAGAACGTGGCGGAGCGCGCGCAGCGGGTGCTCACCATCAGCGACGGCCTCATCGTCGGGGACCGGCGGAACGCCCCGGCGGTGGCCCGATGAGCGTGCTCGAGATACTGCGCTCGGCCCTGCGCGGGATCATGGCGAACAAGCTTCGATCCGTCCTCACCATGCTCGGGGTGACCATCGGCGTCGGCTCGGTGATCCTGCTGCTCGCGGTCGGCAACGGCTCGGCGCAGACGGTGCAGAACGCGATCACCAGCCTGGGCACGAACACCATCACCGTCCGCTCTTCAGGCGGCGGCGGAGGCGCCGGGGGCGGCACGACGGCGACCGCCGGGACGAGCGTGAAGACGATCACCGTCGGCGTCGCGGATCAGCTGGCCTCGGCCGGGCTCGGCCATGTGAAGGAGGTCGTGCCTCAGGTCAGCACCAGTCTCACCGTCTCCTCGACCACGGCGTCATCCGACAGCGTCACGGTGATCGGCACCACCGACGAGTACTTCGCCGTGACCACCGCAGAGGTCGCCAGCGGCAGCGCCTTCACGGCATCGGACGTCACCACCTCGGCGAAGGTGGCGGTGATCGGATCCGAGCTGGCATCCACGCTGTTCCCCAGCGGCTCGGCCCTCAGCCAGACCATCTCGGTCGACGGCAGCCCGTTCACCGTCGTCGGGGTGCTCGCCGAGCAGTCGAGCACGGGGCCGAACGACAGCAACTCCGAGTTGATCGCTCCGATCAGCCGGGTGCAGAAGTCGTACACCGGGTTCGGCGCCGTGAGCTCGTTGACGGTCGAGGCGACCGACTCCGACTCGGTGGCGGCGGCGGAGGGCGAGGTCGAGGTGATGCTCAACCAGCTGCTCGGCATCACCGACACCGACGACGAGCCGTACACGATCACCAACCAGAGCTCGCTGCTGGAGACCGCTGCCGCGAGCGCGAGCAGCTTCACCGTGCTGCTCGGCGCCGTCGCCGCGATCAGCCTGCTGGTCGGCGGCATCGGCGTCACCAACGTGATGCTCGTCACCGTCACGGAGCGCACGCGGGAGATCGGGATCCGCAAGGCCCTCGGCGCCACCCGGGGCGCGATCCTCGGGCAGTTCCTCGCCGAAGCCGCCGCCCTCACCCTCATCGGCGGCCTGATCGGGGTGGTCCTCGCCCTGGTCGGCTCCCGCTTCGAGATCAACGGGACGCAGCCGGTGATCCTCGGCTATTCCATTCCGCTCGCCCTCGGCGTCTCGGTCGCGATCGGCGTCTTCTTCGGCGTCTATCCGGCGGCCCGGGCGGCGGCGATGCGGCCCATCCAGGCGCTGCGCGCCATCTGACCAACCACATGAAAGAGGTATGACAATGACCACCACCATCACTCCCGGCGCGGATGTCCCGGCACCGGCCCCGAAGAAGAAGGCGCGCTGGCTCACCCCGGTGCTGGCCCTCGTCGTCGCCCTCGCCGTCGGGATCGTCGGCGGCATCTTCATCGGCAAGGCGACCGCCGGATCGAGCGGCGGCCCCGGCGGAGCGCAAGGCCAGTTCCAGGCCGGAGACCGCCAGGGCGGGCTGGGCGACATCACCAGCGGCACCATAGAGTCGATCGACGGGGACACCATCACGCTCAAGCTGACCGACGGCTCGACGGTGAAGGTGACCACGAGCTCCGACACCACCATCACCCAGACCGAGAAGGCGAAGGTCAGCGACCTCGCGAAGGGCGACACGGTGATCGTCAGGGGCACCAAGGACGGCGACGGCACTGTCGCGGCGGAGTCGGTCTCCGAGGGGCAGACCGGCTTCGGCGGGGGAGCCGGCTTCGGCGGCGGGAGCCGACCGTCCGGAAGCGGAGGCTCGACCTCGCAGTCGGGCAACTGACCACTGGCCCGGGTGCAGACTCCCGCGGGTCTGCACCCGGGCGGTCGGTCCCGCGAGAGACAATGAGCGGGTGACGACGATCCAGCCGATGCTCCCGCTCTGGGACTCTCCGGAGCACGACGAGCCGGTGGCGGATCACCGATCGCGCATCCTCGCCAGGGCTACCGACCGGGTGGCCTGGATCCGCGCCCGCAGCCGCGGCATCACCGCCACCGACGCGGCCAGGCTGTCGGGGCCGGCATCGGTCAGGACCGTCGCCGCGGAGAAGCTCCACGGGTCGAGCTTCGGCGGCAACGCGTACACCGACCACGGCCGGGCGAGGGAGCCGGAGATCGCCCGCTGGGTGGAGCAGCGCTTCGGGATCGCGCCGAGCGACGCGCTCTTCCACTCCGCCCACGACACCGAGCACCTGGCCACTCCCGACGGGGTGCGGATGACCCCGGCCGGCATCGTGGAGCTGGCCGAGATCAAGACCACGAGCTCGCCGTGGCGATCGATCCCGCGCCACTACCTTCGCCAGGTCTGGTGGCAGCAGTACGTGCTCGGCGCCGAGCGCACCCTGCTGGTCTGGGAGCAGCACGACGACTTCGTCCCGGTGCGGCAGGAGCCGGAGTTCCGCTGGATCGAGCGGGACGAGAACGAGATCCACGTCCTGGTTCAGCTGGCCGCCCAGGTGCTCGACCTGGTCCGACGCGAGCGCCGCTGAGCCGGCCGCATCCGCGCTCAGTTGACGCCCAATTGACACCGCCGTAACACCGGCGAATCATCGATGGGCTTGACTGGATCCATGACCACGATGCGAGCGATGGTGATCGCGGCCACGGGGGGCCCGGAAGTCCTCACGCCCGCCAGGATGCCCCTCCCCCTCCGGATCAACTCCGAGGTCCTGGTGCGGGTCGCCGCGGCGGGGATCAATCCGATCGATGCGAAGACCAGAAGCGGCGCGGGAGTCTCCTCCGCCATCCCCGGCTTCCCGGCGATCCTCGGCAACGACTTCAGCGGAGTCGTGGTGGAGGCCCCGTACGAGGCCCACCAGTTCCAGCCGGGCGATGAGGTCTTCGGCATGCTCGCGGTCCCGCGCATGGCCGGCTGCTACGCGGAGTACGTGACGGTGCCGAGCCTCGGCATCGCGCGCAAGCCGCGGCGGCTCACGCACGCCGAGGCCTCCGGGGTGCCGACCGCCGCGCTGACCGCGTGGGGAATGGTCGTCGACGTGGCCAAGGCCCACGAGGGGCAGCGGATGCTCATCCACGCCGGGGCGGGAGGGGTCGGCCATTTCGCGGTGCAGTTCGCGGCCTACTTCGGCGCCCACGTGATCGCGACCGGCTCGGGCCCGAACCTGAGCTGGCTGCGGGAGCTCGGCGCGACGGAGGTGATCGACTACCGCAGCACCCGTTTCGACGAGGCGGTCGGCGACCTGGACGTGGTGATCGACATGATCGGCAACGTGCACGACGACACCGGGACGCGCTCGCTCGGAGTGCTTCGACCCGGCGGACTGCTCATCAACGTTCCGACCGGCAGCTGGCCGACGGTGATCGAGGATGCCGCGGCGGCCGGGGTGCGCGCCACCGGATACAAGGTCGCGCCCGACGGCTCGACGCTCGCGGTGATCGGCCGACTGCTCGACTCCGGCGACATCCGAGTGAGCATCGATGCCGTGTTCGACCTCGAGGAGGCGGCCCAGGCGCACAGCGCGATCGAGAGCGGTCACACCCGGGGCAAGATCGTGCTCCAGGTGGCCGAGTTCGGCTGAGCCCCGCTCCCTGCCCTCCCCGCTGACCGGCTGGCTGTGCCGGAACGGGCGCTGTCAAGCGGAAAGGAGGGGCCCGCCGGAGCGGACCCCTCCTCCTGCGCAGCGACAGCTAGATGGCGTTGACGTCCAGCGGGATGCCGGGACCGAAGGTGGTGGTCACGGTGCCCTTCTGGATGTAGCGGCCCTTGGCCGAGCTCGGCTTCGAGCGGTTGATCTCGTCGAGGGCCGCCTTGATGTTCTCCGTGAGCTGCTGCTCGGTGAACGCGGCCTTGCCCACGATGAAGTGCACGTTCGAGTGCTTGTCCACGCGGAACTCGATCTTCCCGCCCTTGATCTCGTTCACCGCCTTGGCCGTGTCCGGGGTGACGGTCCCGGTCTTCGGGTTCGGCATCAGGCCGCGCGGGCCCAGCACCTTGCCGAGACGACCGACCTTGCCCATGAGCTCGGGGGTCGAGACCGCGGCATCGAAGTTCGTGTAGCCGGCGGCCACCTTCTCGATCAGCTCGTCGCCTCCGACCTCGTCGGCGCCCGCCGCGATCGCGGCCTCGGCGGCCGGACCGGTCGCGAACACGATGACGCGGGCGGTCTTGCCGGTGCCGTGCGGGAGGATGACGGTGCCGCGCACCATCTGGTCGGCCTTGCGCGGGTCGACGCCGAGCTTGAGCGCGACCTCGACGGTGGAGTTGAACTTCTTCGATCCGGTCTGGCGGGCGAGGCCGACCGCCTCGTTCGCGGAATAGACCTTGCCCTCTTCGATCAGGGCGGCTGCGGCGCGGTACGCCTTCGACTTCTTGGCCATTATGCGTCCACCGTGATCCCCATCGAGCGGGCGGTGCCCGCGATGATCTTCTCTGCGGCCTCGACGTCGTTCGCGTTGAGGTCGACCATCTTCTGCTCGGCGATGGAGCGCAGCGCCTCCCTGGAGAGCCTGCCCACCTTGGCGGTGTGCGGGGTTCCCGAGCCCTTGCTCACGCCGGCGGCCTTCTTGATGAGCTCCGCGGCCGGCGGGGTCTTGAGGATGAACGTGAACGAACGGTCCTCGTAGACGGTGATCTCCACCGGGATGACGTTCCCGCGCTGCGACTCGGTCGCGGCGTTGTACGCCTTGCAGAACTCCATGATGTTGACGCCGTGCTGACCCAGCGCAGGCCCGATGGGCGGTGCGGGGTTGGCGGCGCCTGCCTGGATCTGGAGCTTGATCAGCCCCGTCACCTTCTTCTTGGGTGCCATTTCTTTTCCTTATTGTCGTGCCGCCAGAGGGCGACGCTCCCGCAATTCAGGTGAAGAGCGGTGGTTTGTGATCCTTATTAAAGTTTGGTGACCTGGTCGAAGCTGAGCTCGACCGGGGTCTCGCGCTCGAACAGCGAGACGAGCACGATGAGCTTGCCGCTCTCCGGCTTGATCTCGCTGATCGACCCGGGCAGGCCCGCGAACGAGCCCTCCTTGATCGTGATGGTCTCGCCGATCTCGAAGTCGACCTCCTGCGGGATGGCGCGGACCGGCGCCTTGCCGCCCTTGGCCCCCGCCTTCACCGGGGCCTCGACGATCTGCACCAGGCTCTTCAGCATGTTGAAGGCCTCCTCGAACCGCAGCGGGGTCGGGTTGTGCGAGTTGCCGACGAAACCGGTGACACCGGGAGTGTGCCTGACCACCGACCAGCTGTCCTCGTTGAGGTCCATGCGCACCAGCACGTAGCCGGGGATGCGCACACGGTTCACCAGCTTGCGCTGACCGTTCTTGATCTCGACGACGTCCTCCATCGGCACCTCGACCTGGAAGATGTAGTCCTCCATGGTCATCGACACCTTGCGGTTCTCGATGTTGTGCTTCACCCGCTTCTCGAAACCGGCGTAGGAGTGGATGACGTACCACTTGCCCGGCTTGGAGCGCAGCTCGGCGCGGAACTCCTCGTACGGGTCGACCTCGACGGACTCCTCGGCCTCGTCCTCAGCCGCCTCTGCCGCGGCATCGGCCTCCTCGGGGGAGTCGATCTCGAGCGCGTCGTCGACCACGGCATCCGCCTCGGGGTCGGACGCGGCCTCGACGGCGTCGAGAGCGGCCTCGAGGCTCGCCTCGACATCGACCTCGTCGGCCAGATGGATCGCCTCATGCTCCGCGGAGACGACCGACTCCTCGGCGGCCGCCAGCGTCTCGCCCTCCTGGGCCTCGTCCTCCTCCGAGGACTGCTCCGCGGCGGTCGCGAGGTCGATGTCGTCGCGCTCTGAATCAGACACTGAATTCTTTTCCATTTCTTCGTTTTAGCCCGTGCGGGCCGAGCTTCAGGAGGCCGGGTCGCCGAACACGTACGACACACCCAGGCTGAACAGGAGGTCCAGCCCGTAGACCAGGGCCATCATGACGACCACGAAGATCAGCACGACGCCGGTGTAGCTGAACAGCTCCTTGCGGGTGGGTGTGACGACCTTCTTCAGTTCGTTGACGACCTGGCGGACGAACAGCGCGAGGCGCCTGAAGGGGCCACGGCTGTTGCCGCGGTCCTTCTTGGCATTCGCTACGACGTCCTCGCTCGGCTCGTCGATCACTTTTCTCGCCACTCGAACACCTTTCCGGGTACCGGCACGAGTGCCGGACTGCAGGGCGGACAGGACTCGAACCTGCAACCTGCGGTTTTGGAGACCGCTGCTCTACCAATTGAGCCACCGCCCTTGGCGTGGTGGAAAAACGCAATGCTTCGCAGCTTCAGATCGAGGAGACGCCCTGCGCACCACCGGCGAAAATGGGCATACGAAAGCTTGTCGGATTTCACCAACCTGGACAAGTGTAGGTGAGCCTCTGTGGCCTGTAAAGCCGGGGGCATCGAGGCCGGCGCGAGGCCCGCGGAAAAAATTTTCGCCCATCCGCGTCATAACCGCGCGGATCGATGGTCTCTCCCTGCAACAGAGCGGTCCGACGGTAACCACAGACCCCGGCTCCATCTCGCCGGATCGCCTGCCGGGTGAAACCACCACCCACAACTTCACAGCACATCGGGATGGGGTCCCCACAGCAGTTGGACGTAGCGAAGCTGAGATCAGCGGCCTTCGTTCGTGTCGATAGCCCGAGTTGTACGAACACCGTCGTTTCACAGCTTCCTGCACCTCACACGAGGGATCAGGAAGGTACCAGTCGTGTTTAATCCGCAGAACCCGCCAGCTGGACAAGCCGGCAGGTCATCCACCAGCAGTCATCCAGTACGGCGCGCAGCCGGCATCGTCACGGCGATCGGCCTGGGCGCGGCCTTCGCGTTCGCCGGCGCGCTCCCGGCGAACGCAGCCACCGAGACCAAGACCGGTTCCTACGCGGAGGGCAAGTTCCTCTCCGGAACCATCGCGGGCCTCAACCTCGACCAGATCGTCGCCCTCCAGTCGGCCCAGGCCCGAAACGACGGCTCCTCCCCCACCAAGTCGGTCAAGGATCCGCTCACCGCGGCGGTCCTCCAGGCCATCAAGCTCAACGCGCCGGGCGGAGTGCAGCTCAACCTCGGAAGCATCATCGATGCCGGGGCCCTGACCCAGTACGCCCAGGCCAAGTCCGACGGCACCTCGGTCGGTGCCAGCGGCGCCGTCTCCGACGACGGGGCCATCGGCGTCGGCGCGCAGGGCGGCGGCAGCGGATCGCTGAGCATCGACCTCGACTCCCTGCTCAGCAGCAGCTTCGCCAGCATCCTGTCCGATCTCCGGCTCGACGTCGAAGCCGTCGCGGCCCAGGCGAACGGCAGCCTCGACTCGGTCTCCGGCAAGTACAGCCTGGCCGGCCTCAAGCTGAGGTTCACCAGCCCGGCCTTGGCGAACGTGAGCGGCAAGGTCGGCTCGGCGGTGGACGGCGTGACCGCCAGGCTCAACACCCTAACCGGCCCGACCGGGACCCTGACCAAGACCGTGAACAGCGCGCTGACCTCGCTCAACCCGATCCTCAGCATCCTGGGCACCTCGGCGAGCGCCAACGCGGCGATCACCACCGACCTCAAGGGACCGCTCACCCCGCTGCTCACCGGCACCTACAAGACGGACGGCATCACTCTCGACCTCGCCACCGGCAGCGTGGTGGCCGATCTCGAGAAGCTGCTCGGCGGGACGCTGAACAACAAGGCCCCGGGCACCGAGGTCCTCTCCGACTCGGTGGTCAACGAGATCCTCAACGCGCTGACCAGCCAGATCGCGAGCATCGCCGACCAGGTCAAGAACAAGGTCGACCTCGCGCTGAAGAGCGCCAAGGTCAACGTCGACGTGAGCGTGAAGGCGCTGAGCACCACTCCCGGCACTCCCGGAACCCCGGGCCAGCCCGCCATCCCGGCCATCCCCGGCGTCGTCTGCAGCATCCTCGACCTGCTCCACCTGTGCACGCCGACACCCGGGACCCCGGGCCAGCCGGCCATCCCGGCGACCCCGGCGATCCCCGGCCTGAACCTGGAGTCCACGGCCGAGGTGCACATCAACGGGACCATCGACCAGCTGCTCAAGGGCACCGCCGCTCAGGCCGCGGCCGATGTGAAGCTGCTCGGCGGGACTGTGAACGCCAAGCTGGACGTGAACTCGATCCTCGGCGGCCTCGGCGGCGCGCTGAACAACGCGCTGTTCGACAACGACAGCGCGATCAGCGACCTGGTGACCAACCTGCAGACCGGTCTGGTGAACCCCGCGGTCACCGCCCTGCTCGGCCCGGCCGACAACACCGTCTCCTCGATCCTCAAGGGGCTGGTGTCGGCGAAGCTGAACATCAAGGAGACCACGGTCAACGCGTCGCAGGGCCTGGCCGTCGCCTCGGGCACGCTGTTCACGCAGACCGCCCTGCGGGTGTCGGTGCTGCCCAGTGCCGGTGCGACGGGTCTCGCGACCCTCAACCTGGCCCAGGCGACCGTCGGCCCGAAGGTCGCCGTCGTGGTCGACCCGGGCGACCCGGGAGACCCGGGCAACCCCGGGAACCCGGGCAACCCAGGGAACCCCGGGAACCCGGACAACCCCAGCAATCCCGCCGCCTACAGCGGGAGCCTGGCCTACACCGGGGTCGGGATCGCCGGGATCGTCGCAGTCCTCCTTGCGCTATTGGCAGCGGGTGCCTACCTGGCGCGAGAGGGATACCGGCGTCGCCACGTCAGCGAGTAATCCGCTGACGGGCAGTCGGTAGCACCGAGTGGCCGGAGTCGCTTCCCCTGATATTGCGACTCCGGCCACTTCTTCGTGCGCCGCATTGCCCCGCCCTCTCGCCCTCCCTCGCCCACGCCGCCCCCGGTCGCCTCGCCTCCGATCCTCACCTCGCATCCCCGGACCTCCTCGCATCCCGAGAACCCCCGCCCCCTCTCGCAGACTCACTTGCGCGAAAGCGCCCTTCCCGAGGCGGACCGGGGGCGACTGGACGCAAGTCACGGGCCATGCCGAGGCACTGTGCAGAAAACGGATGCCGAGGTCGCCGATGCGGGCATCATCCCCGGGGTGCCCGCTCGCATCCCTCTCCCCGACCCGCTCCGCGCCGGGCCGTTCACCACCGCTGAAGCGCTCGCCGCCGGGCTCGGACCGAAGCGGATCCGCGGACGGGACCTGCGGCATCCGTTCAGAGGGGTCCACAGCGCATCGTCCGAACTCGACCTCGTCGGCCTGTGCCGAGCCCGCCGCCGCACCCTCCCCGCCGAGGCCTACTTCTGCGGGGCGACAGCCGCCGCGCTGATGGGCGTCCCCCTTCCGGTTCGGCTGGAGCGCTCCCGCACCCTGGAGATCGCGGTGCCGAGCCCACGGCGAGCTCCCGGGGGACGCGGCGTCCGAGGGCACTCCTTCGCCACCGGCGAGGGCGATGTGCGCGACTGGCACGGGCTCAGGATCAGCACGCCCGAGCGCCTGTGGTGCGAGCTCGGCGCCGTGCTGTCGCTGCCGGACCTGGTCGCGGCGGGCGACTTCCTCATCCACCGGCGCCTGCCGCACACGACGGTCGAGGCGCTCGCCGAAGCGCTGACCGCTTATCCGGGTCGCCGAGGCCTTCGCGTGCTGACCGGGGCGCTGCCGCTCCTCGACGAGCGGACGGAGTCGGCCCAGGAGTCGAGGATGCGGGTGATCGTGGCGCGGGGCGGCCTCGGCGGCTTCGAGGTGAACCTGCCGATCACGACCGCCGACGGCTTCCGCTACCGGGGTGACCTGGCCTTTCCGAAGGCGCGCGTCCTGCTGGAGTACCAGGGCGACCATCACCGGGATCCCGAACAGTTCCGCGCGGACATGACACGGATCTCGCGCCTCGAGGCCGACGGCTGGCGGGTGCTCCTGATCAACGCGCACGACCTGCGGGATCCAGCGGAACTGCTGCG
>Ga0182749_1003592_pt1 | contig 10514 bp, 9 predicted proteins | sample eDN3rd37CKraftMG_FD_128875 | JGI IMG/M metagenome (GOLD analysis project Ga0182749, IMG submission 128875) | Enriched Miracle-Growth compost microbial communities from Emeryville, California, USA - eDNA 3rd pass 37_C Kraft MG (version 2) (version 2) ...
ACGAGGATGACGATGAGCATCGAGATGATCGCCGCGATCTCGAACGTCGGGGCGCCGAAGCCCAGGAACGACGGGAACGCCGCGACCGGTCCGTCGCCCACGCCGGAGAAGTCGGCCTTGCCGAGGGCGAGCGCGATGAGCGTGCCGACGACGATGGCGATGAGGATCGACAGGCGCGAGACGGTGCCGCTGCCGACCTTCGACAGCAGGATGACGATGGCGAACGTCAGCGCGGCGAGGCCGATGTTGCTCACCGACCCGTAGTCGGGGGCGTCCGCGCTGCCGCCCATCGCCCAGTTGGCCGCGACGGGCATGAGCGTGAGACCGATCGTCGTGATGACGACGCCGGTGACCACCGGTGGGAAGAACCGGATGATCTGCGCGAAGAACGGCGTGATGAGCAGGCCGATCGCGGACGCGACGAGGACCGCGCCGAGCACCCCGGGGATCCCTCCTCCGCCGTTGACGATCGCGACCATGGTGGACACGCCCGCGAACGACACGCCCTGCACGAGCGGAAGCCGCGACCCGAAGAACGGGATGCCCACCGTCTGCAGGATCGTCGCGAGGCCGCCCATGAAGAGCGACGCGGCGACGAGCGTCCCGATCTCGGCGGGCGTGAGCCCTGCCGCGGAGCCCACGATGAGGGGCGGGGCGATGATGCCGCCGTACATCGTGAGCACGTGCTGGAACCCGTACCCGAACGTGGCCCCGACGGGCAGCCGCTCGTCCTCGGGGCGTCCTGGCCGGCGTCCGGCGCCGTCCGCGGCCTTCGTGGCTCGCGCGTTCATAGCGGACCTCCTCGTCAGCTATCGTTCCGCTTAGCGGAAAACTACTTCCGCTATTCGAACTCCAAGTGTGACCTGTGTCAAGTCCCTGCCGCCAACTCGCGCGTGGCCTGCGACGACGGGCACAGCGGGGAGGAGCGCGCGGCGCCCCTCCCCGGCGCGTGCCGGGCTCAGCCCGCCACGAGGTGGCGGGCGGCGGCGGAGTGCTCCGCGACGAGGGCCCCCAGGTCGAGGTCCGGGACCGCCCCGTCGACGACGCGCCACGCGCCGCCCACCATGACCCGGTCCGCCCGGTCGGCGCCGCACAGCAGGAGCGCCGCGACCGGGTCGTGCGAGCCCGAGAAGCGCAGCTCGTCGAGGCGCCACAGCGCGAGGTCAGCCTGCTTCCCCACGGCGAGCACGCCGACGTCGTCCCGGCCGAGCACGCGCGCCGAGCCGCGCGTGCCCCACCCGAGCGCGCGCGTCACGGGGATGTCGGCCCCGTACCTCAGCCGCTGCAGGTAGAGCGCCTGGCGCGCCTCCAGCACCATGGTCGACGCGTCGTTCGACGCCGAGCCGTCCACCCCGAGCCCGACGGGCGCCCCGGCGTCCTCCAGCTCGACGGCGCGCGCGATGCCGGACGCGAGGCGCATGTTCGACGTCGGGCAGTGCGCGACGCCGGTCCCCGCTCCCCCGAGCCGGCGCACCTCCTCGTCGTCGAAGTGGATGCCGTGCCCGAGCCACGCGCGGTCCGTGAGCCAGCCGACCGACTCGAGGTAGTCGACCGTGCGCATCCCGAACCGCTCGCGGCAGAAGTCCTCCTCGTCGATCGTCTCGGCGAGGTGCGTGTGCAGGCGCACGTCGAGGGCCTCCGCGAGCGCCGCGCTCTCGCGCATGGCGTCCGTCGTCACGGAGAACGGCGAGCACGGCGCGAGCGCGATCTGCACCTGCGCCCCCGCACCCCGCTCGTGGTAGGTCTCCACGAGGCGCTGCGAGTCCGCGAGGATCGTCCCGAGGTCCTGGACCACCGACTGGGGCGGCAGGCCGCCGTCGTCCTGGCCGAGGGTCATGGACCCGCGCGTGAGCGTCGCGCGCATGCCGAACCGGCGCACCACGGCGACCTGGATGTCGATCGCGTCGTCGAGGCCCGCGGGGAACACGTAGTGGTGGTCGGCCGCCGTCGTGCAGCCGGAGAGCAGGAGCTCGGCGAGCGCGACGGTCGTCGCGAGCTCGTGGTCGCGCGGCGTGAGTCGCGCCCACACCGGGTACAGCCGCTGCAGCCAGGGGAAGAGCGGGGCGTCCGCGACGGGCCCCCAGGCGCGCGTGAGCGTCTGGTAGAAGTGGTGGTGGGTGTTGATCAGCCCCGGCGTGAGCACGTGCTGCGACGCGTCGAACGTCTCGTCGACCGGCGCCGCGGGCTCGGCCCCCGCCGCGACGACCTCGGCGACCACCCCGCCCTCCACGACGATCCCGCCGCGCGCGTCCGGCGCGCCCGGCGAGTCGTCGGCGGTGAACACGCCGAGCGGGTTGCGGATCCACGTCCGGGTCGTCCCGGAGCTGACAGAGGTGCTGGTCATCGGTGCCTCCTGGTGGCTCGTCGCTCACCGGGGCGCGGGCTCCGGCGCCACGGTGCGCCGGCTCAGTGGTCCTGTCTGCCGATCCAGGTGCCGCGGGACCCGCGGCTGGGCCGACGGTAGGACGGGGTGCGGCGCGCGTCAAGGGTGGCCGCGCCCGCCGGGCAGCGCCGGCGCGTCCCCCGACGCGCGCGACCTGCGGCGCTGCGCGATCCTGGGACCGCCGTCCGCCGACTCCCGGAGCCCGCCGTGAACGTGTACGCCCCGCTCGTCCCGGTGTTCGTCGTCGCCCTGCTCGCACCGCTGGTGTCGGGGCTCATGCCGGTGCGGTCGCGCGTGCCGCAGGTCGTCGTGCTCCTGCTCGGCGGGATCGCCATCGGTCCGTCGATGCTGCACCTCGCGTCGCCCGACGACGTCGCGCTGCTCTCCGACCTCGGCATGGGGTTCCTGTTCCTGCTGGCCGGGTACGAGCTCGAGCCGAACCTGCTGCGCGAGCGCATCGGGCGGCGCGCGGCGGGGGCGTGGCTGACCTCGCTCGTCGTCGGCGCGGCCCTGGTCATCATGCTCGTGGGGCGCGACTCCCCGCACGCCGTCGCCGCGGGAGGCATCGCCCTCACGACGACCGCCCTCGGCGTCGTGCTGCCGATCCTGCGCGACGGCGGTCAGCTCGGGTCGCGGCTCGGCCGCACCGTGCTCGTGGTCGGGGCGGTCGGCGAGCTCGGGCCGATCGTCGCGATGGCGCTCCTGCTCGGCACGCGCGAGAGCGGGGTCGCCGCGGTCCTCCTCGTCCTGTTCGCCGTCGTCGCGATCGGGCTGTCGGCGCTCCCGGGCCGGCTCGGGCGGCTGGGTGACCTCGGCGGCGGTCGGCTCGTCGCCGCGGCCGAGCACGGCACGGGCCAGAGCACGCTGCGGCTCACCGTCCTGCTGCTCGTGGCGCTGCTCGCGCTCGCGTCCGGGCTCGGGTTCGACGCGGTGCTCGGCGCGTTCGTCGGCGGCATGGTGCTGCGGCGGTGGGCGCCGGGCGACGTGGAGGCGCTCGAGAAGAAGCTCGACGCCGTGGCGTGGGGCGTGTTCGTGCCCGTGTTCTTCGTGAGCTCCGGCATGAACCTCGACATCGCGTCGATCGTCGCGGCGCCGCTGCTCCCGCTGACGTTCTTCGCGCTCATGGTCGTGGTGCGCGGCGGTCCCGTGCTGCTGTGGTTCCGCCGCGAGCTGCCGCCGGTCGAACGCGTCCAGACGGCCCTCTACGCCGCGACCGCGCTCCCGCTGCTCGTCGCGCTCACCGAGATCGCGGTCTCGCAGGGCGCGATGTCGTCGCGCGTGGGCGCGGCGCTCGTCGGGGCGGGCGTGCTGTCGGTCGTCGTGCTGCCGATGGTCGCGAGCCGCCTCGGCCCGCGCGCGCCGGCGCCCGTCGACCCGACGGCCGAGGACCGCGCGACCGGCTGACCGGCCCGGCTCCGCGCGGGGAGCCGGGCCGGACGGGGAACGGGGCCAGCCCGGTCAGAACGTCCACTGCTGGTTCGGCGCCCCGTGGCAGTCCCAGATCACGAACCGCTGGCCCTCGTGGAGCGGGTTGCCGCCCTCGGCGTCGAGGCACCGTCCCGACTGCGGGTTGCGCAGCGTCCTCGCCCCCGCGTCGTACGCCCACCTCTGCGCGCCCGTGCCGTTGCACGTCCACAGCTGCACCGGCGTCCCGTTCGCCGTGCCGCTGCCGCTCACGTCGAGGCACTTCCCGAGCGCCCGGACCGTGCCGTCGCTCCCCCGCGTCCACGACTGGGCGGCGTTGCCGTTGCACGGCACGATCTGCACGCGGTTGCCGTCGTGCGTCTGGCCCCACGGCACGTCGAGGCAGAACCCGTTGGCGATGCGGATCGTGCCCGTCCCGGTCGGCAGGCCGCCCGGGTCACCGGGGTGCGTCGTGCCCGACCCGTTGTCGTAGACGCGCACGTAGTCGACCTTCATCTGCTGCGGGAGCTGGGTGGTGCCGTCGGGGTAGCCGGGCCACTGGCCGCCGACCGCGACGTTGAGGATGAGGAAGAACGGCTGGTCGAACACCCACGCGTTCGCGCCGACGCTCGCGCGCGTGACGCGGTGGAACTGCTGGCCGTCGACGAACCACGTGATCTCGCCCGGCTTCCAGTCGACGGCGAACGTGTGGAAGTCGTCCGCGAACGACCAGCCCTGCGGGTGCTGGTACATGCCGGTGATCCCCGCACCGCCCGAGTAGCCGGGGCCGTGCACGGTCCCGTGCACGCGGTGCGGCTCGAAGCCGACGTTCTCCATCACGTCGATCTCGCCCGACGCGGGCCACTCGGTGCCGGGGAAGCTCCCCCCGAGCATCCAGAACGCGGGCCAGATGCCCTGGCCGCGCGGGATCTGGATCCGCGCCTCGACGCGCCCGTACTGCGGCTGGTACTTCCCCTGGGTCGTCATGCGCGCGGACGTGTACGACCCGTCGGCCTCGCGTCGCGCGGTGATGACGAGGTTGCCCTGGCCGTCGAGCGCCGAGTTCGCGCGCGACGCGGTGTAGTTCTGGAGCTCGGCGTTGCCCCAGCCGTGCGCGCCGGTCTCGTGGTTCCACACCGCCGGGTCGGGCGCGGAGCCGGCGGCGCCGTCGAACTCGTCGGACCAGACGAGGTCGCCCGGCGCGGCCGCCGCCGACGACGCGGGGACGGTCACCGCGAGCGCCGCGGAGGCCGCGGTGAGCGCGGCGAGGGCGGCACCCGCGAGGCGGCGCCGCCGGGCGTGGCCGTCGGGTCTGGTGGGCGTGCTGGGCAGGGGGCGCTGACGTGCGAGGTCCATCGATCCTCCAGGTCCGGCGGGCGGTGCCGCCTTGCGTCTCGCCACGGTGCGCGACGTGCTCGGCGCGCCAGTGCACCGGGCGGGGGCCGGTTCCGACCCTCCGCCCGCGAACCTACGGGCGCGCCTCGGGCCTGAGCAAGCGCTCTCTCGGCGTGTCGTGGGATCGCTCCCACATTCATGAGCAGGGCGGCCGAGAGGCTCAGCGTGGGGCGACGCCGTCGAACAGGTTGTCGACGAGCGCGTCGAGGAACGCGGGGGTCACCGGCTCGTCCGGGACGAGGAGCCGGTGGTACACCGCGCCCCAGAGCTGGTCGACGAGCACGCGGACGTCGACGTCGTCGCGGATCTCCCCGCGCTCGCGCGCGCGGGTCAGGCGCTCGTACGCGAGCTCGCGGCGCCCGGAGGAGTACAGGCGCCGGTACGCCGCGGCGAGGTCGGCGTCCGTCTGCGACGTCCCGATGATCTCGAGGAGCGCGCGGCCGCCGGGCGTCGCCATGACGCCGGCGAACGAGTGGAGCTGGTGGCGCAGGTCCGCACGCACGTCCTGCGTGTCGTCGAACGCGAGCGTGTTCTGCACGGCGTGGAAGTAGCCGTCGAGCGCGAGGGCGCCGCGCGACGGCCACCACTTGTGCAGGGTCGTGCGGCTGACGCCGGCCAGCCGCGCGACGCGCTCGAACGTGAGGTCGGCGATCCCCTCGGCGAGCACGATCCGACCGACGACCGCGAGCACGTCGGCGCGTACCTCGTCGGCGGGTCGCCTGCCGCGCCCCCGCGGGCGCGGACGTGCGGTTCTGTCGTCCTGTGCCGTGCTCACTCGTCCTCGCTCCCGTGCCGTCGACGTGCGGAGTCTAGGTCCCGGGCGCCCGCGGCGGTCGCCGCGGGCGCGGGCTCAGGCGAGCCCGCCGTTGGCGAACAGCACCTGCCCGTTGACCCAGCGCGCCGGCCCGGCGAGGAACGCGACCGTCTCGGCCACGTCGTCGGGCTCGCCGAGGCGCTCGAGCGGCACGAGGCCGGCGAGCCGCGCGACGGTCTCCTCGTCCTTGCCCTCGAAGAACAGCGGCGTCGCGACGGGACCCGGGGCGACGGTGTTGACCGTGACGTCGCGGCCCCGCAGCTCGCGCGCGAGGATCAGCGTCAGCCCCTCCACCGCGGCCTTGGTCGAGACGTACGCGCCGTAGGTGGGGTGCTGGGCGCGGGTCTGGCTCGTCGAGACGTTGACGAGCGCTCCCCCGCGGCGCAGCCGCCGCGCGGCCTGCTGGGACACCACGAACGTGCCGCGCACGTTGGTGCGGTGCATGCGGTCGAACGCGTCGAGGTCGAACGTCTCGACCGGCCCGAGGACCATGATGCCCGCGGTGTTGACCACGACGTCGATCCCGCCGAACGCGGCCTCGACGGCGTCGAACGCGGCAGCCATCGCGTGCTCGTCCGCGACGTCACCGGTGACGGTGATCGCCCGGCCCCCGCTCGCGACGACCTCCTGGGCGACCTGCTCGGCGCGGTCCGCGTTCCCCGCGTAGTGCACGGCGACGGCGAACCCGTCGGCCGCGAGACGGCGCACGACGGCGCGGCCGATGCCGCCCGACCCCCCGGTGACGAGGGCGACGCGCGTGTCCTCGGTGGCCATGGTTCCTCCTGGGCTGGAAGTGGACGTGCTGTTCATATAAGCATGTAATGAACGGCGTGTCCATATCTATTCCCGAGGTCGCTCCCGACATGAACCGCCCGGCGTGCGCGACGGACCCGTACGGGCGCGGGTCAGGCCGCGGCGGGCGTCGGCACGTCGAGGATGCGCTCGGCCGCGCGTCGCGCGCGCCGGGCCACCTCGAGGTCCTGGGTGATGGCCGCCGTCGTCTGGGCGCCCTCGGCGAGCAGCACGACCTGGAGCGCGACGTCGTCGGGCAGCCCAGCCTCGGCCGCGAGGTCGCACGCGTAGCGCTGGAACGACTCCTTGTGCTCGCGCACGGCGTCCGCGACGCCGGGCGACGTGGCACCGAGCTCGCCGAACGAGTTGATGAAGGCGCACCCGCGGAAGCCGTCCTCGCGGAACCACGCGTCGAGGAAGTCGAACACGGCGAGCAGGCGCTCGCGGGGCGTCACCGCGTCGGCCGCGGCGGACGCGATGCCCTCGTCCCACCGCCGGGTCCGGTGCCGCAGCACCGCGACGACGAGGTCGTCCTTGGAGGGGAACAGCGCGTAGATGCGCTTGAGGGAGACGCCCGCCTCGTTGCGGACGGCATCCATCCCGACGGACTGCACCCCCTGGGCGTAGAACAGCCGGTCGGCCGCAGCCACCACGGCCGCGCGTGCGCTCGCGTCGTCGAGCATGCGTGTCATCTCCTGTCGCTCGGCCCCCCTTGCGCGGAGAACCATCGTTCTCTAGTGTAGCGACCACTGAGAGAACGACCGTTCTCCCAGCCGCCACGAAGGGAGCACGACCATGGGGTACATCACCGTCGGGCAGGAGAACTCCACCGACATCGAGCTCTACTACGAGGACCAGGGCGCCGGGCAGCCGGTCGTCCTCATCCACGGCTACCCGCTCGACGGGCACAGCTGGGAGCTCCAGAAGCGCGAGCTCATCGACGCGGGGTACCGCGTCGTCACGTACGACCGTCGCGGGTTCGGCGCGTCGAGCAAGGTCGGCACCGGGTACGACTACGACACCTTCGCCGCCGACCTCAACACGCTCCTCGAGACCCTCGACCTGCGCGACGTGATCCTCGTCGGGTTCTCCATGGGCACCGGCGAGCTCGCCCGGTACGTCTCGCGCTACGGGCACGAGCGGGTCGCCAAGCTCGCGTTCCTCGCGTCGCTGGAGCCGTTCCTCGTGCAGCGTGACGACAACCCCGAGGGCGTCCCGCAGTCCGTGTTCGACGGCATCGTCGAGGCCGCGCGCGGCGACCGCTACGCCTGGTACACCGAGTTCTACAAGAACTTCTACAACCTCGACGAGAACCTCGGGAAGCGCATCAGCGAGGAGAACGTCCGCGCGAGCTGGATCACCGCCATCGGCTCCGCGCCCGTCGCCGCGTACGCCGTCGTGCCCACGTGGATCGAGGACTTCCGGGCCGACGTCGAGGCCGTGCGTGCCGCCGGCAAGCCGACGCTCATCCTCCACGGCACGAAGGACAACATCCTCCCGATCGACGCGACCGGCCGCCGCTTCCGCCAGCTCGTGCCGGACGCCGAGTACGTCGAGATCGAGGACGCGCCGCACGGCCTGCTCGTGACGCACGCCGCCGAGGTCAACGAGGCCCTCCTCGCGTTCGTCCGCCGCTGACCGCGACCCGTCCGCCGGGCCGCGACCGGGCGCCGTCCCCCGGCGCCCGGCCCCGCGCCCGGCTCGCCTCGCGTCAGGCGACCGTCACGCGGTAGTCGTCGGCGTCGTCGTCCCACGCCAGGTCGACGGCGCCGGCGGCCTGCGCGGCCTTGCAGAACTGCAGGAAGCCCCGGTACCCGAGGGCCTTCTCGCTGAAGTCCGGGCGCTTCTTGCGGATCGCGTTCTTCAGCCCGGAGAGCACGGTCGACCCGCCCTCCTCGCGCACCACGTCGCGCACGAGCGCGAACGCCTGGTCGGTGTCGCCCTGCGCGGGCAGCGAGACCTCCGGGTCCCCGGTCGCGGGCCCGGGCGCGAGCTCGACGAAGCTCCGGTCGGCCAGGAACCGCAGGAACTCGCCGAAGTTGCGGAACCCGTAGTCGGCCTCGCTGAACGTGGGGTCCTTGCGCAGCAGCGTGCGCTTGAGCACCGACGCGGTGACCGGGCCGCTCGTGGACGCCTCCAGGTCGGCGAGCGTCTGCGCGACCCGCACCTCCATGGGCACGTCCTCGCCCGTCGGGGCGTCGTCGTCGGCGTCGGCCGCGGGCGCCGCGGCCGCCTGCTCGACGGGGTCCTCGACCGACGTCGTCTCGCCGTCCACCTGAGCGTTCTCCGTCACGACCGGCTCGCCGCGGCGCGTCGTCCGGCTCACCGCCTCCCCGAGCTCCGCGAGCGCCGCCGCAGCGGGCGTCTCGACCTCGGGCTCCGCGATCTCGGTCGCCTTGCGGCGCCCGGACGTGCGCCCGCCGCCCCGCTTCGGCTTGGCCGCGCCCGACGTCGTCCCGCCGGACGTGCGCGACCCGCGGACCGAGCGCGGCTCCGGCTCGTCGGGCACGTCCACGCCCTCCAGGCGGTCGTAGAACAGGAACTCGTCGCACGCGGGCGGCAGGAGGCGCGACGTCGACTTCTCGACGCCGACGCCGATGACGCGCTTGTTGAGCTCGCGCAGCTTGTGGACGAGCGGGGAGAAGTCGCTGTCCCCCGTGCACATGACGAACGTCGAGATGTAGTCGCGCTCGAACGCCATCTCGATCGCGTCGACGACCATCTTGATATCGGCCGCGTTCTTGCGCGACGCGCCCATGCGCTGCGGCATCTCGATGAGCTCGACCTGGTGCCGCGTGAGCGAGCGGCGGTCCTCGTCGAAGTACGACCAGTCCGCGTACGCGCGCCGCACGACGACCCGCCCGCGCACCGCGAGGGCGTCCGCGATCGGGCCGAAGTCGAACGTCATGCCGCCCAGGTGCTCCCGCGCGCCGAGCGCGAGGTTCTCGTAGTCGATGAAGACGGCCAGGCGTTCCTCGGTGTCCATGGCCGCCAGCCTAGGTCCAGACGGCGGGGCTGCTCTCGCCGAACGGCCTCACGGCGTCGGGGCGGTGACCTCGAAGAGCTCGCACGTCGTGTCGTAGTACGCCTGCGTCGTGCCCCGGTACGTCATGCCGATCCGGCGGCACACCGCCTGGGACGCCGCGTTGTCGGCGTGCGTGACGGCGACGACGCGCTCCAGCCCGCGCTCGAACGCGTGCGCGAGGACGGCGGCCGCGGCCTCCGTCGCGTACCCGCGGCCCCACACCTCGGGGTGGAAGTGCCAGCCGATCTCCGTGTCCCCCGAGGGCTGCGGCGGCTCGCCCGTGCCCGACGCCGGGATCGGCTTGAGCAGGATCGACCCCACGGGCACGCCCTCGCCCGGGTGCGCGCCCTGCGCCGCGTCCGTGCGCGGCACGACGGCCCACACGCCGTGCGTCCCGTCGTCGACGGCGTTCCACCGCTCGACCCGCTGCGCCGCCTCGTCGCGGTGCTCCAGCACGCGCGGCGTCACGCCGACGAACCGCATGACGTCCCAGCGCGAGTAGATGTCGAGGGCGGCGTCGGCGTCCTCGGTCCGCCAGGGGCGGAGCGTGAGCCGGGCGGTGGTGAAGGTCTGCACCGCCCCAGGTTACGAGGGCGGGCGACGCCCGACGCCCCGGTCAGACGATCTTGGGGAAGCTCACGAGGAAGCCGACGCCCACGACGAGCAGCACGCACGCGGCGCCCACCATGCCCCACGAGGCG
>Ga0182749_1003593_pt1 | contig 10512 bp, 8 predicted proteins | sample eDN3rd37CKraftMG_FD_128875 | JGI IMG/M metagenome (GOLD analysis project Ga0182749, IMG submission 128875) | Enriched Miracle-Growth compost microbial communities from Emeryville, California, USA - eDNA 3rd pass 37_C Kraft MG (version 2) (version 2) ...
ATACAGGCGCTTGCCGTTCAGCCGCAGCAGGGCGCGCTCGTAGTCGATGACGAGCATCTCGTGGCTGGCGTACAGCTCGACGGTGCGCAGGGAGCTGTCGTCGCGCTACGAGACCGCCTGCGACCCGCGGCTGAACACGCAGCAGTCGCTGGAGCTGGCGTTCCTCGTCGTCGAGATGCTGCGCCGGACGGCCGGCTGAGTCAGTCCGACGCCGGCAGCTCGCGCACCGGCGCGCCCATCGCGTGGTAGCCGCCGTCGACGTGGAGGATCTCGCCGGTGATCCCGCGCGCGCGGGCCGACAGCAGCCACAGCACGGCCTGGGCGACCGCGTCGTGGTCGCCGGTGTCCCACGGCAGCGGCGCCATGACGTTCCACGACCCGGCGAGCTGCTCGAAGCCGGGGATCGAGCTAGCCGCCATCGTCTGCAGCGGCCCCGCGGACACGAGGTTGCAGCGGATGCCGCGCTCGCCGAGGTCGCGCGCGAGGTAGCGGTTGACGGACTCCAGCGCGGCCTTCGCGACGCCCATCCAGTCGTAGATGGGCCACGCGACCGTCGCGTCGAAGTCGAGCCCGACGATCGACGGGTGGTCGCCGCGCTCCAGCAGCGGCAGCAGCGCGACCGCCAGCGCCTTCAGCGAGAACGCCGACGTGCGGAACGCGACCTGGGCCGACTCGGCCGGCGTGTTGAGGAACTCCCCGCCGAGGGCGTCGCCCGGCGCGAACGCGATCGCGTGCAGCACGCCGTCGAGCCGGCCCCAGCGCGACTCCAGCTCCGCGGCCACCGCCTCCAGGTGGGCGGGGTCGTTGACGTCGAGCTCCAGCACGTCGCACTCCTGCGGCAGGCGCTTGGCGATGCGCTGGGTGATGCGCAGCCCCCGGCCGAAGCCGGTGAGGACGATCTCGGCGCCCTCCTCCTGGGCGGCCTGGGCGACGGCGAACGCGATCGAGCGGTCCGTGAGGACCCCGGTGATGAGCAGGCGGCGGCCTTCGAGCAGTGACATCGGTCCGGGACCCTACGCGCCGCGAGCCCCGCATGACGCGCGGATCGACACCGCGCCGCGGAGCGTCAGGCGCCGCGCTCAGACCTCGAGGCCGAGCAGCTCCACCGACCGCTCGCGCATCTCGACCTTGCGCACCTTGCCGGTCACCGTCATCGGGAAGGCGTCGACGAACAGCACGTAGCGCGGGCGCTTGTAGTGGGCCAGGCGGCCCTCGCAGTAGGCGCGCACCGCGTCCTCGTCGAGCGCCGCCCCGTCGCGCAGCCGCACCCACGCGCACAGCTCCTCGCCGTAGCGCTCGTCGGGCACCCCGACGACCTGCACATCGGCGATGTCGGGGTGGGTGTGCAGGAACTCCTCGATCTCGCGCGGGTAGATGTTCTCGCCGCCGCGGATGACCATGTCCTTGATGCGGCCGGTGATCGCGCAGTACCCGTCGGCGTCCATCGTCGCCAGGTCGCCGGTGTGCATCCACCCGGCCGCGTCGATCGCCTCCGCGGTGCGCTCGGCGTCGTCCCAGTAGCCGAGCATCACGCTGTAGCCGCGCGTGCACAGCTCGCCGGGCTCGCCGCGCTCGACGACCTTCCCGCCGTCGGGGTCGACGATCTTCACCTCGACGTGCGGCCCCGCCCGCCCGACGGTCCCGACCCGCCGCTCGAGCGCGTCGTCGGTGCGCGTCTGCGTCGAGACCGGCGACGTCTCCGTCATGCCGTAGCAGATGGAGACCTCGCTCATGTGCATCTCGTCGATCACGCGGCGCATCACGTGCTCGGGGCACGGCGAGCCGGCCATGATCCCGGTGCGCAGCGACGACAGGTCGTGCGTCGCGAAGTCCGGGCTCTCGAGCATCGCGATGAACATCGTCGGGACCCCGTACAGCGACGTGCAGCGCTCCTGGGCGACGACCCGCAGGGTCGTGCCGGGCTCGAACGACGGCGCCGGGATCACGATGCACGCCCCGTGCGTCGTGCTGCCGAGGTTGCCCATGACCATGCCGAAGCAGTGGTAGAAGGGCACCGGCAGGCAGACGACGTCCCGCTCCGTGTAGCCGAGCAGCTCGGCGACGAAGAAGCCGTTGTTGAGGATGTTGTGGTGGCTGAGCGTCGCGCCCTTCGGGAACCCGGTCGTGCCGCTCGTGTACTGGATGTTGATCGGGTCGTCGGGGTCCAGCGCGGCCGCGCGGGCGGCCAGCCCGGCGGCGTCGACCGGCGCGCCGGCCAGCTCCTCCCAGGCGGGATCGCCGAGGAAGATCGCCGGGCACGCGTCGACCTCGGCCGCCATCGCCCGGTAGTCGCTGGTCTTGAACGCCGGCGCGGCGATCAGCAGGCGGGTCCCCGACTGGCGCAGCGCGTAGGCGAGCTCGTGCGTGCGGTAGGCCGGGTTGACGTTGACGAGGATCGCCCCGATCCGCGCCGTCGCGTACTGCACGAGCACCCACTCGGCGCAGTTGGGCGCCCAGATGCCGACCCGCTCGCCGCGCTCCACGCCGAGCCCCAGCAGCCCGGAGGCCAGCGCGTCGACGCGCGCGCTGAACTCGGCATAGGTCCAGCGGACGCCCTCGCCGGGGGAGACGAGGGCGGGCCGGCCGCCGAAGCGGGCGACCGCCCGGTCGAGGTCGGCGCCGATCGTCTCGCCGAGCAGCGGGACGTCGTAGGCGCCGTGGGCGTACGCGGGGGCGGGCAGGCGCCGATCATCTCCGCGCCCGGCGGCGCGGTCAACCTCAGGTGCCGATGAAGCGCTGCTTGGCCGGGTCCTCGACCTCGACGTGATCCGGGCGGTCGAAGCGCGGCTCGTCGGCCTCCGGCGAGGCCGGCTCCTCGGCGCTCGTGCTCGTCTCGCGCACCCACAGCCCCGTCCGCGTGGCGACGAACAGTCCGCCGACGATCAGCAGGGCGACGACGATCACGAACAGCAGGAAGATGAGGGGTGGGGCCATGCGGTCCGGCTACCCGGCCCCGACCGCCCGAAACGCAACCGCAATCTTCGGGTCACGCGCTCGACACGGCCGCTTGGGATCGTCGCGGCCATGAGCACGACCGTGGAGGCGCCGCGCGTGAGCCGGTCGACGCGCCGCGGCCGCTGGATCGACCACTGGGACCCCGAGGACGAGCGCTTCTGGGAGACGACCGGCCGGCGCATCGCCCGGCGCAACCTGGCGTTCTCGATCTTCGCCGAGAACCTCGGCTTCAGCATCTGGGTGCTGTGGACGATCGTCGTCATCAACCTGGCGAACATCGGGATCGAGATGTCGCTGTCGGAGCTGTTCTGGCTCACGGCGGCGCCGAACCTGATCGGGGCCGCGCTGCGGATCCCGTACACGTTCGCGGTCCCGCGCTTCGGCGGCCGCGCGTGGACGACGTTCAGCGCGTCGCTGCTGTTCGTCCCGGCGCTGGCGCTCGCGATCGTCGTGCCCAGCGGCTGGCTGGCCGCCCAGGCTCACGCGACGCAGTTCTGGGTGCTGCTCGCGTGCGCGGCGACCGCCGGGGTGGGCGGCGGCAACTTCTCGTCGTCGATGGCGAACATCTCGTTCTTCTATCCCGAGCGCCACAAGGGCTTCGCGCTGGGGCTCAACGCCGCCGGCGGCAACCTCGGCGTGGCGACCGCCCAGCTGCTCGTCCCGCTCGTGCTGATCGTGGGCGTCCCGGCGGCGGCGGTGCGGCTGCCCGTCCACGAGGTGCACATGGCCTACGCGGGGCTCATGTGGATCCCGCTCATCGCGATCGCCGCGCTCGGCGCGTGGCTGCGGATGGACAGCCTCACGCAGGCGCGCGCGGACACGCGCTCCTACGCGCGGGCGGTGCGCGAGCCGCAGACGTGGGTGATGTCGATCCTCTACATCGGCACGTTCGGCTCGTTCATCGGCTACTCGTTCGCGCTGCCGCTGGTGATCAAGAACACGTTCCCGGAGTTCCTGGCCGTCCACCCGTTCATCGCCACCTACCTGGCCGGCCTCGGGTTCGTCGGCGCGCTCGTCGGCTCGGTCGCCCGGCCGCTGGGCGGCTGGCTGGCCGACCGCTTCGGCGGCGCCCGCATCACGCTCGTCACGTTCGCCGGCATGGCGCTGCTCACGCTGGCGGCGATCGTCGGCGTCAAGGAGCGCAGCTTCCCGCTGTTCTTCGGCTCCTTCATGGCGATCTTCCTGCTGTCGGGCATGGGCAACGGCTCGACGTATCGGATGATCCCGTCGATCTTCACGGCGCTCGGGCGCAGGGAGGCCCGCGAGCGCGGGCTGGACCCCGACGAGACCGCGCTGCGCTTCAAGCGCCAGGCGGCGGCGGTCATCGGCATCGCCGGCGCGGTCGGCGCGTTCGGCGGCTTCCTCATCCAGGTGGCGCTGCGCCAGGCCAGCCTCGGCGCCGCCTCGCCCGACTGGTCGGTGCCGGCGCTGTGGGTGTTCTGCGGCTCCTACGTCGTGTTCGCGGCGATGACGTGGTTCTTCTACCTGCGCCGCAGCTTCGCGGTCGGCCGGGTGCCGAGCCTGGCGTACGCGTCGGTCTGAACGTCAGCCGACCAGGGCGTCGAGGGTCGCGCTCGCGCGGCCCTCGTCGATCGCCCGGCGCGCCAGCGCGGCGCCCTCGAGCGGGTCGCCGACGACGCCGGCGGCGAACAGCCGCAGGCCCGCGTTGAGGTCGATCGTCCAGGCGGCCGTGCCGTTCTCCTCGCCCGCCAGGACCGCGCGGGTGAGCCGTGCGGAGGCCTCGGCGTCGGCGTCGCCCTCGAGCTGCTCGCCCAGGCGCTCGGGCAGGTCCAGCCGCCCGCGCGCGTCGAACGCGCTGGGCCGGCCGGGCCGCGCCACGTCGGACCCCTCGATCCCGCGGACCGCGATCGCCGCCTCGGCGTCCATCGCGTCGAGCGCGCCGAGCAGCCGGTCGGTGTAGCCGCTGTGGGTGTGGCCGACGACGAACCGCCGCGCGCCCGCCCAGTCGACGAGCTTCTCGGCCGAGTGCAGCGGGCCGCGCAGGCCGATCTCGTCGCGCAGCTCCGCCAGCCGCGACCAGCCCGGCAGCGACTCGCCGAGGTGGACCAGCGCGACGCCGCTGCGGGCCAGCATCGCCGCGGACGCGTCGGGCCCGGGCCGCTCGTCGCCGCCCAGCGCGCCGAGCACCTCGGCGGGGGTGAGCCCGTACTTGGGGCCGAGCCGGTCGCCGCAGGAGACGATCACGGCCGCGCCGCAGGCCGCCGCCGCGACCGCCGCCGCCAGCGACAGGTGCGGCGCCTCGGCGACCCCGTCGAACGCGCCCGCGCACGCCACCAGCGGCCGGTCGCCGTCGGCCGCGATGGGCAGCGCCGCGTCGCGCAGCGCCTGCGCCATCCCGCCCAGCTCGGAGGCCGCCTCGCCCTTCATGCGCAGCGACAGCAGGAACGCGCCCGCCTGTGCGTCGGACACCTCGCCGGCCAGCAGCGCGCGGGTCGCGTCGCGGGCCTCGTCGAACGTCAGGTCGCGCGAGCCGCGCTTGCCGGTGCCGACCGCCTTGATGACCCCCTTGAACCCCTCGTAGCGCGTGCGCATCAGGCGTCGAACCGGTAGCCGACGGAGCGCACCGTCCGGATGCGCGCGGCGTGCTCCTGCCCGAGCTTGGCCCGGACCCGGCGCACGTGGACGTCGACGGTCCGCGCGCCGCCGTAGTAGTCGTAGCCCCACACGGCGCTGAGCAGGGCCTCGCGGGAGAACACCCGTCCGGGGTGGGTCATGAGGAACTTGAGCAGCTCGTACTCCATGTGCGTGAAGTCGATGGGGACGTCGTCGATCGTCACCTGGTAGGTGGCGAGGTTCAGCTCCAGGCCGCCGGCGCGCACCACGTCGCCGGGCTCGACGCCGTGCGTGGTCGCGCGGGCGCGCGCGATCCGGGCGCGCAGCTCGGCGGCGGTGAAGGGGCGCACGATCAGCTCGTGGCCGTCGAGCACCTCGCCGGCCTCGAGGTCCTCGGGGTCGATCGTCACCAGGCACGGCACGGCGCACAGCAGCTCGTCGTCGCGCAGGCGCGCGCAGACCTCGGCCCAGTCGTCGCCGGCGAGCACGGCCAGCGCCGGCTGGCGGGCGTCAGGGCGGGGGCGCAGCGCGCCGTTGGCCTCGACGCGATGCGGCGTGAACCCGAGCTCGGCCAGCAGCCGGGCGGTCTCCGAGGCGGCGGGTGAGGCGGGCGCGTAGATCCAGGCCTCGCTCATCTAGGACGTCGGATCGGGACGCCGCCAGACGTGCGCGTGGGGTTTCGGTCCGGCGTGCTCATAGAAGCCGAAGCAGACGTCGGCGCTCGAACTCGGTCACGGCCCGCCGGTAGTCGCTCCACTCGCGCCGCTTGTTGGCGACGATCCAGTCGCACATCCGGTCGCCGAGCGTGTCGCGGGCCAGCTCGGAGGCGTCGAAGCGGTCGGTCGCCTCGCGCAGCGACTCGGGGAGGGGCGGGCCCTCGCCCTCGGGCGGGAGGTTGTAGCCGCGCTCGATGCCGCGCAGGCCGGCGGCGAGCACGAGCGCGAACGTCAGGTACGGGTTGCAGGCCGGGTCGGGCTGGCGCAGCTCGACGCGCGCGGCCTCGCGGCGGCGGGCGACCGGGACGCGGGCGAGCGCGGCGCGGCCGTGGCGGGCCCAGGTGACGTGCTCGGGCGCCTCGTCGCCGGAGACCAGCCGCTTGTAGGAGTTCACCCACTGGTTCGTCACCGCGCACAGCTCGCCGGCGTGGGCCAGGATCCCGGCCAGGAACGCCTGCCCGAGGTCCGACAGCGGCTCGCCGGCGAACAGGTTCTCGTCGCCGCGGAACAGCGACAGGTGCAGGTGCATGCCGCTGCCCGGCACCTCCTCCAGCGGCTTGGGCATGAACGTCGCGTACACGCCCAGCTCCCCGGCGACCTCCTTGACCGTGAGGCGGAACGTCGTCACCGCGTCGGCCATCGAGAGCGCGTCGGTGTGGTGCAGGTCGATCTCGTGCTGCGAGGGCGCCACCTCGTGGTGGGACGCCTTCACCGGGATCGACATGCCCTCGATGTGCTCGATCGTGCGCCGCCGGAACGAGCTGCCGACGTCGAGCGGCGTGAGGTCGTAGTAGGCGCCGTCGTCGAGCGGCGTCGGCGGGCCGTCGCCGTCGGGGACGGCGAACAGGAAGAACTCGATCTCGGCGCCGACCTGGAACGTGTAGCCGAGGTCGGCGGCGACGCCGAGCATCCGCCGCAGCGCGTGGCGCGAGTCGGCGGCGAACGGCGTCCCGTCGGGCAGCCGCAGGTCGCAGAACATCCGCCCGACGACCGCGTCGGTGCGCCACGGCAACAGCTGGAACGTCGTCGGGTCCGGGTGGGCGACGACGTCGCGCTCGCTCCCGCGCACGCCGCCCTCCAGCGACGACCCGTCCAGGCTGACGCCGTCCTCCAGCGCGGCCTCCAGCTCCGAGGCCGGGATCGCGATGCTCTTGAGGACCCCGAGGACGTCGACGAACCACAGGCGGACGAAGCGCACCCGGCGTTCCTCGACGATGCGCAGGACGTAGTCGGCATGGGACGTCATGGGACAGCGGGTCCACGGTGTCACGCCCTCCGGTCCGTGTCTTTCGCCCATTGGTCGAAGGACGACTGTCCGCTCGGTCGAACGCGTTCATCGAGCCGTAACACGACGGTCCAGGAGGGGAAACCGGCGCCGCCGACCATGCCCGGCGATGGCCGAGACGCGCACGCTGTGCCCCTACTGCGGCGTCGGCTGCGGGCTGCTGGTCGACCACGAGGACGGCCGCGTCGCGGGCGTGCGCGGCGACCCGCTGCACCCGACCAACCGGGGCCGCACGTGCCGCAAGCCGCTGGAGCTGCCGTCCGCCGTGCACGCGCCCGACCGCGCGACGACGCCGCTGGTGCGCGCCGATCGCGCCGGCCGCTTCGCGCCCGCGACGTGGGACGACGCGCTCGGCGGGCTCGCGCGGCGGCTGGCCGGCTACCGGCCCGGCGAGATCGCCTTCTACATCTCCGGCCAGCTGCTGACCGAGGACTACTACGCGGTCAACAAGCTCGCCAAGGGCTTCCTGGGGACGAACAACGTCGACTCCAACTCGCGCCTGTGCATGTCGAGCGCGGTCGCCGGCTACAGCGGCGCGTTCGGGTTCGACGGGCCGCCGCCGGCCTACGCCGACCTCGATCTGGCCGACTGCCTGCTGCTGCTGGGGACGAACACGGCCGCCTGCCACCCGATCGCGTGGTCGCGCATCCGCGACCGCCAGGCGTCGGGCGGCTACGTGATCGTCGCCGACCCGCGGCCGACCCCGACCGCGCGCGCGGCCGACCTGCACCTGCCGGTGCGGCCCGGCACCGACCTCGCGCTGCTGAACGCGATGCTCCACGTCATCGACGCGGAGGGCCTCACCGACGCCGCGTTCGTCGAGGCGGCCACGAGCGGCTTCGCGGAGGCGATCGCGGTCGCGCGCGAGTGGACGCCGGAGCGGGCCGCCGCGGTGTGCGGGGTGGACGCCGAGGCGATCGTCACGGCCGCCACGCGCTTCGCGGGCGCCGGGGCGGCCATGGCCCTGTGGTCGATGGGCGCCAACCAGTCCGCGGTCGGCACGCTGAAGAACCGGGCGCTGATCAACCTGTGCCTGGCGGCCGGGCAGATCGGCCGGCCCGGCAGCGGGCCGCTGTCGCTGACGGGCCAGCCCAACGCGATGGGCGGGCGGGAGACCGGCGGCCTCGCGCACCTGCTGCCCGGCTACCGGCGCGTCGACGACCCCGCCGACCGCGCGGCGATGGAGGCGCACTGGGGCTGCCCGCCGATCGCGCCCGAGCCGGGCCTCGCCGCGGTCGAGCTCTTCGATGCGCTCGCCGAGGGGCGGGTGAAGGCGGTGTGGATCGTCGCCACCAACCCGCTCGTGTCGCTGCCCGACGGGGACCGCGCGCGGGCGGCGCTCGAGCGGGCCGAGCTCGTGGTCGTGCAGGACGCGTTCCACCCGACCGAGACCTCGGCGCTCGCGCACGTCGCGCTGCCGGCGGCCGCCTGGCCGGAGAAGACCGGGACGATGACGAGCAGCGAGCGGCGCGTCGGGCTCGTCGAGCGGGCGATCGACCCGCCGGGCGCGGCCCGCCCCGACTGGGAGATCTTCGCCGGCCTGGGCCGCGCGCTCGGCCACCACGACGCGTTCGCGTGGCCCGACGCGGCCGCCGTGTTCGACGAGTTCGCCGCCTGCACCGCCGGGCGCCCGTGCGACGTCAGCGGGCTCAGCCACGAGCGCCTGCGGACCGAGGGCTCGCGGCAGTGGCCGTGCCCGGCGGGCTCGGAGGGCACCCGGCGCCTGTACGCCGACCGCCGCTTCCCGACGCCCGACCGCCGCGCCCGCTTCGCGCCCACGCCGCACGCCGGCCCGGCCGAGGCCCCGGACGCCGACCATCCGCTGCTGCTGACCAGCGGCCGCGTGGCCGAGCACTGGCACACGCTCACGCGGACCGGCAAGTCGCCGGCGCTGCGCGCGGCGGCGCCCGAGCCGTTCGTCGAGCTGCACCCCGACGACGCGCCCGGCGTGCGCGACGGCGACCTCGTGCGCGTCGCGTCGCGGCGCGGGGCGGTGCGGCTGCGCGCCCGGCTCGTGCCCGAGCTGCCGCGCGGCACCGCGTTCGCCCCGTTCCACTGGGGCGCGCTGCACGCGCCCGCCGGGGCGGGCCAGCTGAACGCGGTCACGCACGGCACGGTCGACCCGACGTCCCGGCAGCCCGAGCTGAAGGCGGTCGCCGTGCGGGTCGAGCGCGTCGCCGGCCCGGTGCGCCGCACGACGCGGCCGCGGCGGCTCGTCGTCGTCGGCACCGGCATGGCCGGCCAGGCGGTGGTCGAGGAGGCGATGCGCCGCCGCGACGGCTGGCGGATCACGATGCTCGGCGAGGAGCCCGGCCCCGCCTACAACCGCGTGCTCGTCTCCAAGCTGCTGGCCGGCACCTGCGGGCCCGGCGACCTCGTGATCAGGCCGGCCGCCTGGTTCGCCGAGCACGGCATCGACCTGCGCGGCGGCTGCCCGGCCACGTCGATCGACCTGCGGGCGCGGGCGGTCACCGACGCCGGCGGCGAGCGCCACGCCTACGACGCGCTCGTGATCGCGACCGGCTCGCGGCCGCTGTTGCCGCCGATCCCGGGGATCGACGCGCCGCACGTGCTCGCGTTCCGCACGCCGCGCGACGTCGACGCGCTGCACGCCGCCCGGCCGCGGCGGGCGGTCGTCATCGGCGGCGGCCTGCTCGGCCTGGAGGCGGCGGCGGGGCTGCACGCGCGCGGCGCTCGCGTGACCGTGATCGACGTCGCCGACCGGCTCATGCCCCGCCAGCTCGACGCCGCCGCCGGCGCGCTGCTGCGCCGGCAGGTCGAGCGGCTCGGGCTCGCGGTCGAGCTCGCGGTCGCGCCCGTCGCGGTGGGCCGCGACGGCGTGCTGCTCGACGACGGGCGCCACCTGCCCGCCGACCTCGTCGTGTGCGCCGCCGGCGTGCGGCCCGAGACGACGCTCGCCCGCGCCGCCGGGCTGGAGGTCGCGCGCGGCATCGTCGTCGACGACCAGATGCGCACGAGCGC
>Ga0182749_1003594_pt1 | contig 10511 bp, 11 predicted proteins | sample eDN3rd37CKraftMG_FD_128875 | JGI IMG/M metagenome (GOLD analysis project Ga0182749, IMG submission 128875) | Enriched Miracle-Growth compost microbial communities from Emeryville, California, USA - eDNA 3rd pass 37_C Kraft MG (version 2) (version 2) ...
TCCGGCGAAAGCCGGAATCCATTTTCGCCCTCGTTGTTCGCCGCGGAAGCGGGATCCCATCTTTTGATTTAGTTGTCGCTGTCGTGAGCGACTTACATCCCTGTGTTTTTCGTCGGCCATCCATGGCCGACGAGTGACTTCTCTTTGCTTGCCCAAAGAGAAGTCACCAAGAGAAAGGGCACCCTCGCGGCCGCGGTCGTTTGGGCACCCGTGCCCAAACGACTGCGCAAGCGGGCTGCGGGGTTCGCTGACCGTACGTCCGTGTACTGACAGCGAACTGGCCGGCTTCCTGCCGCCCACCGCTGCGCGGCTGTTTCGTCCGCCCGCTCGCCGCGGCCGAGAGGGAACCCGGGAAGAACAAAAGCTGATTTGCTTTGGGTCCCCTCTGTGACGCGGCGCAGGGCGGACGGAAGAGGCCGCGCTCAGCGCGCGGGCGGCGCGAGGGATCGCGCCGCTGCCGCAGGCCAGGGAGGGCCTGTTGGCAAAACCCCGGCCGCCGCAGCGCACCGGTGCGTAGCGCCGGCGCGTCACCGAAGGCGTGTTCTCTTTGGTGACTTTCTCTTGCACGAGCAAGAGAAAGTCACGCGCCGGCCAAGATGGCCGGCAAGACCCGCAGGGAGACGAGTCGGTTTTTGTCGAGCGCCACGAATCAAAGAAAAGCACAGGCACTGGGTCCCCGCCTTCGCGCGAACGACGAATGTTCGCGCGCCGCCTCCGACGACTGCGCCCAAATCATGACTTCCGACCCATCCACTATTATGAACTAAACACTATATTCAACCAAACCGTATCCATAAGCTGACCACGAACCCCGCCATGGGCGAGATCGAAATCGAGTCGCATCTGTGGAAGTTCCACAAGGAGCTGTCCGCGGGCATCGTTTCGCTGGTGCTGCTGGCGGTGCTGGCGCGGGCGCGGAGGCCGATGTACGGCTACCAGATCGCCAAGCAGCTCGACGAGACCGGGGAAGGGGTGCTGAGCGGCAAGCAGAGCGCGCTGTATCCGGTGCTGCGCAATCTCGAATCGTCGGGATTGCTCGCCAGCGAAGTGGAGCCTTCGGTCTCGGGACCGCCGCGGCGCTACTACCGCATCACGCCGAAGGGACGCCGCGTGCTGGAGGAGTGGAGCTACGTCTGGGCCGCGACACGCGATTTCGTCAACACCGTGCTGGAGGGATCATGAGCCCGCCGCTGCCGCGCACCGTCGCGGAATACCTCGATCAATTGCGCGTTGCGCTGCGCGGCGCCGATCCGGCGCTGATCCAGGATGCGTTGTACGACGCCGAGGATCACCTGCGTTCCGAGCTCGCCGAGAATCCCGGCAAGAGTGAAGCCGAGGTGCTGGCGAAGCTCGCGGCGAGCTATGGCGCGCCGGAGGAAGTCGCGGCGATCTACGTCGACAAGGAGCGCGACGTGCAGGAAGCGCTGCGCGCGCCGCCGCCGCCGCAGCGCAAGACCGCGCTCGGGCGCTTCTTCGGCGTCGGCGCGGATCCGCGCGCCTACGCCTCGCTGTTCTACATGATGCTTTCACTCGCCACCGGCATCTTCTATTTCGTCTGGGCCGTCGCCGGCCTCTCGATCTCGATCGGCACGTCGGTGCTGATCTTCGGCCTTCTGTTCGCGGTGCTGTTCTTCGGCACGGTGCGCGTGCTCTCGCTGGTCGAGGGGCGCATCATCGAGGTCATGCTCGGCGAGCGCATGCCGCGGCGCCCGGTCTACGCCGAGCGCGGCAAGCCGGTGATGGCGCGCATCAAGGACATGTTCACCGATCCGCGCACCTGGTCGACGCTGCTCTACATGATTCTGATGCTGCCGCTCGGCATCCTCTATTTCACCGTCGCCGTCTTCGGCACGACATTGTCGGTTGCACTGATGGTGGCGCCCATCGCGCTGATACTCCGCTCGATCGGGATCGTCGAATCCGGCGGCATCAACATCGACGGCGAGATGTTCATGCCGCCGTTCATCGCGCTGCCGCTCGCGTTCGTGATCGGCGTGTTCCTGCTGTTCGCGATGCTGCATCTCGCGCGCGGCGTCGGCCGGTTCCAGAGCGCGCTGGCGAAGAGCCTGCTGGTGAAGACGGCGGACTGATCGGGCGCGCGCGTGGCGACGCAAGACGGCTGGCGCGCGCGGCTTGCATCGTCACGCGGTCTGAGCGCGCTCGAATTCGCGATCGGCGCCGGCGTCGTGCTCGGGCACAACGTCTTGGCGTGCTGCCGAACGAGGTGCCGATCCTGACGGTGCTCGGCCTCGCCTCGATGCTCCTTCGCAACGGCAGCTTCGCGGCGCTCGGCTTCCGGCGGGCCGATTCGTGGACACGCATCCTGCTGATCGCGATTGCCGCCGCCGCGCTGCGCATCGTGCTCGGGGATTTCGTGATCGATCCGCTGACCGCGCTGGCCTGGCCGCCGGCAGCCGCGCCGGAAGGCGTGGAATCCATCGCGGGCGATGCCGGCACAGCGCTGATGTATCTCGGCATCGTCTGGAGCTTCGCTGCGTTCGGGGAAGAGATCAGCTATCGCGGCTATCTGATGAACCGCGCCGCCGACGTCGGCGGTCGCACGACGCTGGCGTGGTGGATCGCCGTCGTCGCCGTCTCGATCCTGTTCGGCTACGGGCACTACTACAAGGGGCCGTCGGACATCATCGACTCCGGCGTGGCCGGGCCGATTGAAGCCGGCGCCGGCCTCCGTATCATCCCGCGCCGGGTGACCGCTTGACCCTCACGCAACGTGAGGCCGCACGATGCGAGTACCGCATACGGAACACACGATGGCGCTGTTCACCGTCAGCCAGATCGCGCGCCGCACCGGCATCACGGTGCGCACGCTGCAACACTACGAAGCGCTGGGCCTGCTTGTGCCGGCGCGCCGCAGCGGTGCGGGCTACCGGCTTTACGGCCGCGCCGAGCTTTCGAGGCTGCAGCACATCGTGTCGCTGAAGGCGCTCGGGTTTTCCCTGCCGGAAATCCGCGCCTGCCTGGAGGCCGGCACGCCTCCGCTCGCCGAAGCGCTCGCGCGCCAGGTGGCCCGTCTGCGGGAAGGCATCGTCCGCCAGCAGGATCTGCTGCGCCGCCTCGAGCCCATCGCACGGCGCGCCGCGGAAGGCGAGGCGATCGATGCCGAGACACTTCTCTCCAGCATCGAGGTCACGACACTCATGGAAAAGTACTTCACACCCGAACAGCAGCAGGCGATCCGCGCACGCGGCGAGGCGCTGGGCGCCGAGCGCATCCGCGCCGTCGAAGAGGAATGGCCGGGCGTCATCGCCGGCATGCAGGCCGCGATGCGGCTCGACAAGGATCCCGCCAGCGAGGAAGTGCAGTCGCTCGCGCGGCGCTGGCGCGCGCTCGTGCGCGAGTTCACCGGCGGCGATCCGGGCATCCAGCGCTCGCTCGACACGATGTACCGCGAGAACGCGGACGCGATGCGCGAGAAGACGGGCATCGATCCCGCGCTGATGGCCTATGCGCGCAGGGCGATCGCGCTGCTGCCGAAGGATGGCGTTTGATGCCGAGGTGTCGAACCCGGTCGACCCTCACCCTGACCCTCTCCCGCAAGCGGGAGAGGGAAGGTGAAGGCCGATAGTTCGATCATTGACTCGCTGTCGCCTCTCCCGCCTGCGGGAGAGGTCGCGCCGTGGGCGCAGGTGAGGGAAAACTGCAAGACGTTCCATTCGCCTCTCCGCACATTCATCTCCACGTCGCATGCTTCGCGCGGCTTCGATCCGGCGCCGCCCGCATTCATCCGCGAGTTCGCGTCGCGGGACTACGCTGAACCCGCCATCGGTTGCGGGAGACCGCCATGCGCGAGCACTGGGAATTCTTCAAGGAGAAGGATCATTCGTTCGGCGTCTTCTATCCGCTGCACTACATCGTCGCGGCGTACGACACGCCCGAACGCGCCGAGGAAGTGCGTGGGACCTTCGTGGATGCCGGGTTCGACGACAGCGAAGTCGCCAGCGCGACCGGCCCGTTCGTGGCGTACAAGCTCGAGTCGATGAGCGGCTCGACCTGGCTCGAGCGCTTCAAGATCGGCTTCGCGAGCTTCCTCGGCACCGAGCTCGGCTATATCGACGACGACCGCAAGCTGGCGCAGCGCGGGGCTGGATTTCTGTTCATACACGCGCCCGACGATGCGTCCATCGAGAAAGCCGGCCATCTTCTGCAGCGCACGCACCCGATCTCCGCGCGCCGCTACGATCACGCCGGCATCCGGCGCCTGATCTATCCGCCGCAGGCTGCGCTCTGATCTCTCGCAAACTCTTTCACCCGCGCCTTCGGCGCGACCTCTCCCGCAAGCGGGGGAGTGACGGCTGCCGCGCTCGTGACGGCTCATTTTTTTGCTGCCGTGTCCGCCACGCGCAAGGGAATCGGCACGTTGCACACGTCGATCTTTCCTGCCGGCACCTTGTACCAGTCGTCGCGGCGGTTGCGTCGCGATTCGACCAGCGCGGCGAAGGTCGGCGTGTCGGTGCGCAGCACTTCGAGGTTCGTGCGTTCGGCGGCGGGCACGTCGGCGGCGAGGCGCACCGACTTGACCGGCAGCCGCTGCTCGGGCTTCTCGTAGAAGCCGAGCGGGCCGGTACCGCGCGGCAGCGCAGAAAGGAGCTCCATGCCCTGCACGACGCGGCCGACCAGCGCGATGTTGCGATCGAGCTGGCGCGGCGCGTGGCCGATCACGACGTAGAGCTCCGTGCCGGGCCCGGTCTCCTCGCCGACGTCGCGTCCCGCGCCGACCATGCCGTAGCAGTGCGCGAGCCAGGCCTTGCCGGAATTCGGATCGCGCGCCGCCGGCATGCCGTTCGAGAAGCCGACCTCCGGCGCGTAGACGTCGCCGTCCGGCAGCACCGTGAACGGCAGATCGTCGCCGATCGCGCGCTCGAACTCCGGCGCCAGTGTCTTCGATGCGCTGCCGAGCTCGTGCGCCTTGTCCGGTTTGTCCGCATCCGGATCGCCCCATTGCGTGACGAAGTTGTCCTGTACGCGCAGGATCGCGAGCCCGTCGAAGTAGTGCTCATGCGCCAGCGCGCGGATGTTCTTCGCGTGCAGCGGCGCGAACGCCGGCGCCAGCTCGATGACCACGCGCCCGGCGGGTAGGTCGAGATACAGCGTGTTCTCGGGATCCAGCGCGCGCCAGTCGGATGGTTTCGATGCGGCGAGCACATCGGCCATCGTTTTTGGCTTCGGCGGCGTCGCTTCGGCCGCCGAGGCGGTGCCCGCCGCCATCAGCACCGCCGTGAAAAGCGTTGCTGCGAAGCGCATTGCGGCGATCCTGCGGAAGCCGCCTCCACGCGTCATTCCGGCGAAAGCCGGAATCCACGTTGATCGTCCGGCCAAGACCGAAAATGGGTCCCGGCTTCCGCCGGGATGACGGAGCGTGGTGTGCATCGCCATTCCTCCGCGTGGAAAAGCGAACGATAGCGGAACTCGCCGCGAGGAAAGCAAACGACAGCGCAATTCGCCCTGCGAAAACCGCCCAAGCCCGTCATTCCGGCGAAGGCCGGAATCCATGTTGCTCTCCGGCCGGAAGCATCGCAGTCCCTCCGCAAGCAAACGGAAACATAGCGGGACTCGTGTCCGGGCGATAGCGTCAGTCGAAGCCGTCGGCGAAGATCGCATCCGTCGTGATGCGCTCGTCGGCGCGATGTCGGCAAGGCCCCCGCCGGCGGGCCGCATCTGCGCATCAAAATCATCGGGCACGTCGGCAAGGCGCGTCACCTGATCGATCGCGGGCGTGGCGTTCGCGTTGAGGTGCAGGTCGCCCGCTGTGATATCGGCGAACCAGGCGGGCTCCGCGTCGAGAAGATGACCCGAAACATCCGGATTCGCGTCGTCGCGCGGCTGGATCGCCGCGTCGAGCAGGTTGTTGCGCACCGCGATGCCGGTTGCGCCGGCGAAGCGCACTTCGATCGCGTTCGGATAGCGGCCCATCGTCAGCGCCGTGTTGTGCAGCACCGACGAATCCGGTGAGGTCGTGTAGATCGGCACGTCGACCGCAAAGGGTGTGAAGGTCCAGGCTGCGAGACAGAGGCAGCCTAGGACGAAGCGAAGCCGCGTGGCGTGCGCGAAGTCGCAGGGCGACGGCACCGGCCGAGAGCTGCCGCACCTGTCCGTTGCGGCCGTGGCGCCGATGTCGATCGTCACGCTGCGGTCAGCGACTTCGCAATCCGCGGGAATGCCTTCAGGAGCTTTGAGTCCATCGTCACCAGTGTCGACCCAAGCTGTTCCGCTACCGCAATAAACTCGCAGTCGTAGGCCGAACAGTCGCCTTCTCGCGCGAGTTCGAGCACACGTTTGGAGTCGGGTTCGTGCTCGGCGCCACTGAGCAAGGACTCTGCTTCGAGCTGCACGGCGCACGCCTGCTCGAATGTCAGCAAGCCGCGGCGCAGATATCCGGCAAGAATGTTACGGAATTCACTGCGCCACAGGAGCGGCGCGTTCCAGTCAGGATCGCGCTCGAGCAAGCGCTCCGCCACTTCCGTGTAGTCTCCAGGCAGATAGAAATAGGCCAGCACGTTCGTGTCCACGACGATCATGGACGGCCTGCGCGCTTCAAGGCGTCGATGCGTTTCGGATTGAACCTTTTGCCTTGGCCCATGCCCGCGCGCAACGCCCGCGCGCGAGCCAGCCTTTCGCTCGGCTTCATGCTCCCCGGCATCAGCACGGTTTCCAGGCAAACGATGGCTTCACTATTGAGGCTGCGGCGATGTACCGCTGCCGAAGCCTTGAGGCGCTCGTACACGTTGTCCGGAATGTTCTTCAGGGTGAGTGTCGTCGGCATGGCCGCATCTCCGCAACCATTATGGTTCCGTTCTGGTTTAACCTCAACCGGGCACTCTGCGCCGCCGCTTTTGCTCTAGATGTCCCCCAGCTTCCCCGCCACCTCTCTCCACCGCGGGCTCCCCCTCAGCGAAGCGACGAACGGTGACATGCGCAGTGCCCACGGCACGAGATTCAAGGGGGCGCGGCTCTCGTCGTCCCGGTACCAGTCGGCTTCGGTGGCGAGCCAGCCGAATGCGGCGTCCGTGTCGCCGCGGTAGGCATAGACCTCGACGATGCGCAGCGGGTCGCGTTCGCGCGCGGCGCTGATGAGCGCAGCGAGGGCGGCGTCGGCTTCGGCCCGCTGCCGCAGGCCGTGATAGGCGAGGGCTTCGATATGGAATTTCGCGATGCCGTCGGGCCAGTCTTTCGCCAGTTCGAGCGCCTGCGCGAAGCGGCCTTCGAGCACCAGCACCTGGGCCGCAATGTCCGCGCCCGCTGAAGAATCCAGTTCGAGCAGCTCCAGATTCGCGCGCTCGGCCTCCTCGTAGCGGCCGGCGAGGAAAAGCGCGGAAGCGAGGTTGTAGCGGTAATACAGCGTCAGCGGCTCTGAGGCGACGGCGCGTTGCGCCAGCTCCACGCCCTCGGCGAGGCGGCCCCGCGCCAGCGCATCGCTCGATGCGATGCTCAGCAGCAATGCGTTGCCCGGTTCCGCCTGCTGTGCACGCTCGAAGTGCGCCTCGTAGAGATCGCGCTGTCCGCTCCTTCTTGCATCGAGGGCGAGGCGCAGGTGTGCTTCGGCAAGGCGTGGATCGAGCGCCAGCGCGCGCGTCGCAGCCGCACGCATCCGAGCCAGGGCGACGTCGGCAGGGGCGAGACCTTCGACCGTGAGCAGCCAATACACGCTCGCAAGGCCCGCGTACGCCTCCGCGAAATCGGGGTCGAGCGCGATGGCGGCTTCGAAATTCTTCTGCGCGCGTCCGAGATCGCCTGCGCCGCGGCGTCCGAGGAAGTACCGCGCGAGATGGTAGTGCTCGTTCGCCTGGACGTTCCGTGGTGTCGCCGTCATTGCTGCGTTCGACGCCGGCGCGTGCCGGATCGCAACGGGCACGCTGCCCGCGACGGCCACGGCGATGGCGGCGCCGATCGCCGCGACGGCGAAGCGCCGGCGCGGAGCTGGTGCGTCACCCGGATGAATGCGAGCGGCGGGTGCTGGGACTCCCGGCCCGGCTTCGCGAACCACCGTGACGTGTCCGATGAACCGATAGCCACGGCGGGGCAGCGTCTCGATGTAGCGCGGCGTTTCTGCGTCGTCGGCGAGGGCGCGGCGCAGCCGACGGATCGCGCTATTGAGGCCCGTTTCGAAATCGACGACGCCGCGCGGCCACAGCCGTGCAATCAGCTCCTCGCGCGTCACGACTTCCCCCGGCCGTTCCAGCAGCGCTTCCAGCACCTGCTGCGATTGCCTGCGCAGGCGCACCGTGCGGCCTTCCCGGACGAGGTCGCCGGAATCGCACTTCAGCGTCCACCCATCGAACCGGAATTCCCTTGCTTGCGTCATGGCGTTTCCCCCGGCGGTGCGTGCGACGCATGGCGTTCGCGGGTCACGCACCGGTCAGACACCGGTCACACGAAGACCATGGTACTCCAGCCGCTTCGCAAGCAGAGTCCGCCGCAAGGTGTCGCGCTACGCGCGGGCCGGGTGCGGCGACGACACCCGGCGACGCTCGTCAGGGGACGTTGCGCGCAGCCGAACGGGAAGGGTGCAGGCGGTGCCGCACGGCATCGCCTGCCTCGTCGAACCGCAGACGGAGCTGGCTGGTAGGGACATGATGAGACTCTCCATTTCCTGCAGCGCTGCACTGGCATGCCTCGTCGCCGGCGGGTTCGCGCCCGCGGCCGTCGCGGACACGGCCGACCCGGTCGTCACGCTGAAATCCGGGCGGTCGTATCGGGTGTACGGCGACATCCTCGTTCCGGTCGAGGCGCCGCCGGGCCTGCGGGGCGCTCTCACCGGCACGCGCTGGCCGAACGCGACGCTGTTCTATACGTTCGACGGTTCGGTCTCGGCGTCGCAGCAGACCGACTTCCGGCAATGGGCCGCGGGGTGGGAGAACGGCTCGGGCGTCCGCTTCGTCGAAAACTCCAGCGCCACCAACCGGATCCTCGTGCAGATCGCCTCCGACATCGGTTGCGGGCATTCCGCCATCGGCATGATCGGCGGCGTGCAGGATTTCGTCATCGGCTCCGGCGCGGGCTGCTGGTCGTCCGGCGTCGTGCAGCACGAGCTGGGCCATGCACTGGATGCGGTACACGAGCAGCAGCGCTCGGACCGGAATTCCTTCGTCACGATCACCGATCACGGCATCGTGCAGCAGTGCGGGCAGGGTACCTGGGACGCCAACTACGGCACGGTCTCCACCGACACAAACACCGCGTACGACTACGCGTCGATCATGCATTACCCATCGCCGGCGCATTACACGTGCAACGGCTTGGACGTGTGGGCCGAGATCACGGTGCTGGGCGGCGAGCCCGCGGGAGACCCGCCGGGATCGGACAACGTCTGCATTACGGCCGCCGCCTGCCAGGCCATCATCGGCTCCAGCACGATATCCGCCCGCGACAACTGGGGCATGGCGCTCCGCTACGGATACCGCATCGAAGTGTCGCGTCGCGGCAATGGCAGCGGCCAGGTCTTCGCCTCCGGCTTTCTCGAAACCTGCGGCGTCGATTGCTACCTGGTGTCGCCGCTCTCCACGCTGACGGTGAACGCATTTCCGAATCAGGATTCGATCGTGACCATCTCCGGCGCCTGCCGCGGCCAGGACTCGTGCGCGTTCTCGCCAAGGGAAAACGGCACGGTGCGGGTCACATTCACGAAAAAGGCCAGCATCGCCGCGATCGTACCTGTCACGACGAGGCCGAAGCCCGACGCGATCTTCACGGACGGGTTCGACACGGTGCAGTGAAAGCCAACGAGGGAGAATGAAATGCCACGCCTGATCCTTGCCCTGTTCGCCCTGTGCGCCACCTGCAGCGCCCGCGCGCAGACGATGACCGGATTGGTCGACATCACGATGGTGCGCACCGGCTGGAACACCGACTCGTTCGGCATCGTCACCGCGCAGCCGATCATCAATCCGGCCGGTTGCCAGACTCCGGACGGATACGTCTCCACCATTACCCGCCCGGGTTATCAGACCTTTCTTTCCGCGGCGCTGACGGCGTTCGCGCTGGACACGCCCGTGGTCGTCACGATTCACAACTCCGAGTGCCTGAGCGGCCGGCCGGTGGTGATCGGCATCAACGTGACCCGCTGAGCGCGGCCGCGCCCCGGCGGCTCGCAGTGCGAGCCGGGCGCGCCGCGAAAGCCGGCGGGCCATCAAGATTTCACGCAAACGGCCGCGTGATCAGCGCGGCACTGCCTGGAAATGTAACCTTCGCTGCATCGCAAGCCCGATGCGATGCAGCGCCAGCTCGCGGCGGCGATCCGTCGTCAGGCACGCCGCGGAGCCGATCGGAACTCCACCGCCTTCAGCCACTCGCCGTAAAGCACCAGCATCGGCACTTCGATCTTCGCCGCGCCGCATGTGACCGTCGCGGCCGTGACGAGCTGGAACGGCTCCGGCGACGTCCCCCCGTTTTTGAGTAGCACCGCGGTTTGGAGTCCAATCCCCCGAGAGAAGGAGATTGGACGTGAAGAAGCGTTTTTCGGAAGAGCAGATCATCGGTTTCCTGCGTGAGGCCGA
>Ga0182749_1003596_pt1 | contig 10510 bp, 8 predicted proteins | sample eDN3rd37CKraftMG_FD_128875 | JGI IMG/M metagenome (GOLD analysis project Ga0182749, IMG submission 128875) | Enriched Miracle-Growth compost microbial communities from Emeryville, California, USA - eDNA 3rd pass 37_C Kraft MG (version 2) (version 2) ...
CGAGCCATCGTCCGAAGAGCCGCCGGGCGTTATGGGTATCGTGAAACTTGAACGCGTGGATGAGGTCCCGCATCAATCCGTCGAAGTTTGCGACGGCACGGGCCCGGTCGAACTCTGGGGGATCGGCGACGGCGGCCGCGGAAAGCATCGGCCCACCGGTATCGTAGGGCATAGGCAACCCCAGCCGGTCGCAAAGCGGCGGCCGAACGAAATCAATCCGCCGCCAGCAGGCGGGACACAGCGCATCGTGCGCCATGATGCGCATCCGGCAGCCGAGACAAAGGGGCGGCAACATGACGTCGAGCGCCGACCACGCGACGCCGCGGACGGCGCGAAATACCCGTCCGGTCGTGGATTCCGGCATCATGCCGTCCTGCGCGACAAAAACCGCTCCTGCCTTGGCGTCCGAACGAGTTGCCATTGCCGAAACCTAGCGCAACGGAGTATCGCCAGCGAGAGCTTCTTGGAATGAAAACGCAATGGCGGGAGCCCCACAGATTTTCGATCAACGTCTCATAAGGGCGAGACGTGATCGCATCGCACGACGGGGTGCGGCAACCGAAGCCGATTTCCTGCTCGCGCGCGTCGCCGACGATTTCGTCGAGCGGCTTGGCATCGTGCGCCGCGAGTTTCCGGTCGCCGCAAATATTGGCGCCTACCACGGCCTTGTCTCCAGGCGCCTGCGGGAGGTTCCGAGTATCGGACAGATCATCGACGTGGAGTCGTCTCTTGCCTGTCTAGAGCTTTTGAAAGGCGTCCGCATTGCGGCAGCGGATGAAGCCCTGCCGTTCGCGCACCAAAGCCTCGATCTGGTGGTGTCGGGGTTATCCCTGCACCTCGTCAACGACCTTCCGGGCGCGCTCCTGCAAATCAATCGGGCTTTGAAGCCGGATGGCTTGTTTCTCGCCGCGCTGCTTGGCGGTGAAACGCTCAAGGAACTTCGGGAAGCGTGGCTGATCGCGGAATCGGAACTGTTCGGAGGAGCGTCGCCCCGCGTCGCGCCCTTTGCCGACGTGCGTGAACTCGGCGGCCTGCTGCAGCGGGCCGGGTTCGCACTTCCCGTTGCTGATAGCGACGTCGTCCGCGTCAATTACGCATCGCCTTTGGCGCTGATGCGCGAAATCAAAGCCATGGGCGCGAGCAACATGCTGATCGAGCGTCGCCGCACGCCCGTCTCGCGGCGCCTCCTTTTCCGCGCCAGCGAAATCTATCAGGAGCGGTTCAGCCTCGCCGATGGCCGCGTGCCGGCGACGTTCGAAATCGTTACGCTGACGGGGTGGGTTCCGCACGAGAGCCAGCAAAAACCTTTGGCGCCCGGATCGGCGCAGGTCCGCCTCTCCGACGTCCTGAAGCCTAGCCCAAGAAATCCCTCAACCAAGGAATGAGCGGCTCGTCGGCGGGCGGCATCCTGTAGCGCGAGAGATGGATTGCGCGAACCCATTCGATAGCCTGACCTTCGCGCGGCGTGATTTCCCCGTCCCACGTGCGGCAGAGATAAAGCGGCATGAGGAGGTGGAAATGGTCGTAGGCGTGGCTCGCGAAATTGAACGGCGCCAGACATGTGCGGCAGAGCTCGATGCCAAGCTCTTCCTTGATCTCGCGGCAGAGCGCATCCTCCGGCGTCTCTCCCGCCTCGACCTTGCCGCCCGGAAACTCCCAAAAGCCCGCCATAGGCTTATTTTCGGGGCGCTGGGCGATCAGAACCCGCTTGTCGTCGTCGATCAGCGCAACCGCCGTGACGAGAACGAGGGGCTTCGTCATCTCCGCCTCAGAAGATACGTCGTCTCCGTTAGCCGGCTCACTCCCCGCCGCCTGAGATTGCCGCTCGCGGCAAGACCATCGCGATCTTCGAGCACGTCGATATTGAAGGTATCGCCGTAGAGGCGTTCGACTTCTTCCCGCGTGACCGCAAATGGAGGCCCTGAAATTTCATGCTCGGGATAATCGAGGGCGACGAGGAAAAGAACGGCTTCGCGTGGAATGACGTTCATGAGCTTGCTGGCGTAGCGAACCCGCATTTCCGGCGTCAGCGCAACCAGCGCGGCCCGATCGTAGACGGCCGCAACGTCTGTCAGTGCATCGGGACTGATCTCAAAAAAATCGCCGCGGTAGAGGCTGAACGGACCGGCGGAAAAAACATCGAATGGGCCGTCGGAGCGAACCTCGGGCGTTTGTCCGCCGTCCTGGAAGAACTCGCGAACCGCGACATCCGATAATTCGACGCCGACGATCTGATGGCCCTGCGTTGCGAGCCACACCATGTCACGGCTCTTACCGGCAAGCGGCACGAAGACCTTGCTAGCGAAAGGCAAGCCCAGCGTCGGCCAAAACTGCTTCAGCTGCTCATGAACGTGTGGCTGATGAAATCCTATGTCGCGCCGTTTCCAGCGCTCCGTCCAGAAGGCCTTGTCCATGTGGTGTTTGTATTCAACTCCGGTAATCGGCATTGATTGACACATAGGCGTGGGTCAGGTCGCAAGTCCAGACCGTCGCGGCCGCTTTGCCGACGCCCGCCGAGATGCGGATCACGATTTCTCGATTTTTCATATACTCGGCAACTGTCTTTTCGTCGTATTCCTCCGCACGTTCTCCGTCGCGCGCGACGCAATAGGGTCCGAACCAAATAGCGAGCTTGTCGCGATCCGCCGCCTCGCCGGATTTGCCGACGGCCATCACGACACGGCCCCAGTTGGGATCTTCGCCCGCGATTGCCGTCTTGAGGATAGGTGAGTTGGCGCATGCCAGGGCAATGCGCCGTGCTGCATGCCAAGTCTTGGCGTCTTCGACTTCGAAGGTCACGAACTTCGACAGTCCCTCGCCGTCCTTGGCGACCTGGATTGCAAGGTCACGCATCAGATCATGCAGCGCATCCGAGAATGCCTTCAACTTCTTCGATGACGACTTCGTAACGGATATTTGACCGCGCGCCGCCGCCGCGCCCGTTGCGAAGACAAGACACGTATCGCTGGTCGACGTATCGCCATCGACGGTCATGCAATTGAATGTCGTTCGTGCGTGCTCGGACAGCAGATCCTGCAAGACGTCGGCCGGCAGTGCTGCGTCCGTGAAGATGAAGCACAGCATGGTCGCCATGTCGGGCGCGATCATGCCCGCGCCCTTGCAGAAGCCGTTGATCGTGACCTCTGTATCGCCGATCAGCGCCGTGCGGGTCGCGAGTTTTGGATACGTATCCGTGGTCATGATCGCTCGCGCCGCGCTCTCGAACGCGTCGGGCTTGGCGCATCTTGCGAGGCTGTCGAGCAGATGTGCGAACTTGTCGGCGGCGAGCGGCTCGCCGATCACGCCGGTCGAGGCAACGAAAACCTCGTGCGCCTTACAACCCACGGCTTCGACCGCGTGCTCGACCGTAATCTCGACCGCTTCATGGCCTTTCCGGCCCGTGAAGGCATTGGCGTTGCCCGAGTTGACGACGAGCGCGCGGGCATTGCCTTTCTTGAGGTGCTTGCGGCAGGCGAGAACCGGAGCCGAGGCGGTTTGCGACTGCGTGAGCACGCCAGCGACGGTTGTTCCCTTGGCCAAGACCGCGAGCAGCAGATCCGTGCGCTTTTTATATCGGATGCCGGCTTCGGCCGTCGCGAAGGCCACGCCCTCGATCGGCGGAAGCCTTACAAGAGCTGTCGGCGCAAACGGTGAAACGCTCGAGATCTTGCCCATGGAACCTACGAACTGCGGCAGCACTTTCCGGCTAAGTAGCACCGGTTCGTTGCAACGAATGCGACAAGCGAAACGCCGAGGCGTCCTGAAACAGATCGGGCCGCCATAATCAAGCGGCCCGATCAGCAATGCAAACAAGAACGAGGTCCTGCAGCCCTCAGGGCTTCGGAGTATCCGCAGGCGCAGGCGATGTGGCGGGCGCCGATTGCTTCATGATGACCGCATTGCGGTCCTCGACGGATTTCTTGATCTCGGGGTCGACGACCTCGATCTTCGCGCTAGCGCGCAGATCGGTCGCGATCTTCTGAGCTTTCTGCAGCAGCATCGACTGCACGATGCGGTCCTTCACGACCTCGAAGGCGGGTGGCTTCTTCATACGGCGGTCATCAAGCTTGATGAGGTGCCAGCCGAACTGGGTTTTGACCGGTTCCGAGACCTCGCCCTTCTTCAGCTTGAAGACGACGTCCTCGAACTGCGGCACCATCTGCCCATGGCCAAAGTAGCCGAGGTTGCCCCCGTCATCTTTTGAACCAGGATCCTTCGAATTTTCTTTGGCAAGCTTAGCAAAGTCGGCGCCTTTATCGAGTTGTTCTTTCAGCGCCTTCGCCTGTTCTTCGGTCTCGACCAGGATATGCCTCGCTGAAACTTCCTCTTCCGGCTTCAAGAGCTTTACCTGTTCGTCATAAACCTTGCGCGCATCGGCATCCGTCACCGACGCCTTGATGACTTTCTCGAAATACACCTCTCGGAGTGCCCGGCGCTTCAGATAGTTGAGGCGCGTTTCGAAGTCCGCGCCCTGGTCGAGCTTCTCTTTTTCGGCGGCTTGGGCAAAAAGCTGGTTGTCGATCAGAAATTCCAGCAGCGACGTGCGCTTTTGGGCCGATGGCATCGTGCCCATATCGCCGCCGATTTCGCTTTCGGCGACAGCGAGGTCGCCCTCGGTGATGGGGCTGCCATTGATCGTTGCGACGACCTTGTCCTCTGCGAAGGCGGGCACCGTCGGCGCGCCAAAAAGCGCGACCGCGAAGGCGACCGTAAGGGCGGTTTGGACGATGCGCTTCATTGATTGGCTCCGAGCTAGGGTCCGCAGGCCGTCTGCGAGAATACGAGAAAAAGGAGCGGCATTTACCGCTAGTATGGCGGCAGGCTGGCCTCGATAGCGGTCAACCGGCCGAAAACCAAGTTAATATTTAGCTGCATGCAGTAAAACTTTGATCTTCGGCTGCTCAAGTTCAGAACATTGACAGTTAGGGGGGCGAGTTCTTATGTCTGCCCCACATCGGCTCGGGTTTCGGCTCGGCTTGAACCAAGTATGAAGTGCCGAGGGAAACGTGAAGCAGGCGTGGCGGGGAGGCCCTGGCCGCGCATTTTTTGCTGAACGCCCCCGGTGAACGCAACCTCAGCCCAATCGCGTGTCAGCGTGCGGGCGGACGACGCTTTTTAGGACGGATTTCAATATGCTCTCGTTCGGTGGCATCGCATCTAAAATTTTCGGTTCGTCCAACGAGCGAAAGGTCAAGAGTTTCAGGAGCCGCGTTGCGGCGATCAATGAGCTGGAAAGCGAGGTCCAGGCACTCTCCGATGAAGAATTGAGGGCTCGCACCGAGCTTTTCCGCAAACAGCTGGAAGAAGGCACGACGCTCGACGATCTGCTCGTGCCGGCATTCGCGACCGTGCGCGAGGCTGCGAAACGCACGCTCGGTCAACGGCATTTCGATGTTCAGCTGATTGGCGGCATGGTCCTGCATCAGGGTGATATCGCCGAGATGCGAACGGGCGAAGGCAAGACGCTCGTCGCAACGCTTCCCGTCTATTTGAACGCACTGACCGGCAAAGGCGTCCACGTCGTCACCGTCAACGATTATCTCGCCAAACGTGACGCCGAGTGGATGGGCCAAGTCTATCGCTTTCTCGGTTTGACCGTCGGCTGCATCTATCACGACATGACCGACGAGGAGCGTAAGATCGCTTACGCTTGCGACGTCACCTACGGCACCAATAACGAACTCGGCTTCGATTATCTTCGCGACAACATGAAGATGAATCGCGACGAGATGGTCCAGCGCGGTCACGTCTACGCGATCGTCGACGAGGTCGATTCGATTTTGATCGACGAGGCGCGCACGCCGTTGATCATCTCCGGCCCGCTCGAAGACCGCGCCGAACTTTACCAGACGATCGACGAATTGATGAAGATCGTGGAGAAGGAGGATTTCGATCTCGACGAGAAGCAGCGCCAGGTTTCATTTACGGAAGCCGGCAACGAAAAAATGGAAAAGGCGCTGCAGGAAGCCGGCCTTCTGAAAGGCACGCTTTACGACATCGACAACGTCACGATCGTTCACCATCTCAATCAGGCGCTCAAAGCGCACAAGCTTTTCCAGCGCGACAAGGATTACATCATCAAGGGCGGCGAACTCGTCATCATCGACGAATTCACCGGCCGCATGATGCCCGGCCGCCGGTATTCCGAAGGTCTGCACCAGGCGCTCGAGGCCAAAGAGCACGTCGAAGTTCAGCCCGAAAACCAGACACTCGCGTCGATCACCTTCCAGAACTACTTCCGCCTCTACAAGAAGCTTGGCGGCATGACCGGCACGGCGATGACCGAATCCGAGGAATTCCTCGATATCTATGGCCTGCAGGTTATCGACATTCCGACCAACCTCCCGGTCCGCCGCATCGACGAAGACGATGAAATTTATCGCACGCAGAAGGAAAAGCTCGCGGCCATCGTCCAGTCGATCGCCGAGGCGAAAAGCCGGGGACAGCCGATTCTCGTCGGCACGACCTCCATCGAGAAATCCGAGCAGCTTTCGGAGCTTTTGAAGGACCCCAAGTATCTCCGCAACCTCGCGCGTTCGCTGGAGCAGCAAGCCGCTGCGCTCAAGCCCGGGAAAGAGGAAGAGCTGCGCAAGCATTTCACCGACATGGCGGCGCTGTTGACCAAATACGCCACGGAAGCCAAGGGCAAGAACGCAGCTATCGAGCATAACGTGCTCAATGCGCGCTATCATGAACAGGAAGCGACGATCGTCGCCCAGGCGGGCGTCCCGGGCTCGGTGACGATCGCGACCAACATGGCTGGTCGCGGCACCGACATTCAGCTGGGTGGCAACGCCGAATTCCGGCTACGCGACTGGATCGCGGAGGAGACCCAGAAGGGCACGCCTCCCGACCAGGAGGCAATCGCGAAGAAGCGCGCCGAATTGATCGCCGACGTCGCTGAGAAGAAGCAGCAGGCGCAGGACGCCGGCGGCCTTTACGTGCTCGCCACCGAGCGCCACGAAAGCCGCCGCATCGACAACCAGCTTCGCGGCCGCTCTGGCCGTCAGGGCGACCCCGGCCGTTCGAAGTTCTATCTCGCGCTCGACGACGATCTGATGCGCATCTTCGGCTCGGAGCGCATGGAGAAGGTGCTCCAGACGCTTGGGCTCAAGGAAGGCGAGGCGATCACGCACCCGTGGATGAACAAGTCGCTCGAGACCGCGCAAAAGAAGGTTGAGCAACGCAACTACGACATCCGCAAACAGATCCTGAAGTACGACGACGTGATGAATGACCAGCGTAAGGTCATCTTCGATCAGCGCCTCGATATCATGGGCGAGGACGACGTCTCCGAAACCGTCGCCGGGCTGCGCAGCGAACTGGTCGACGAGTTCGTCACGCGGTTCATTCCGCCGGCGGCCTATGCCGAGCAGTGGGACATTGCCGGCCTCAAAGAGCAGGTCAAAGACGTGTTCGCGCTTGATCTGCCGATCGACGCGTGGGCTGCGGAGGAAGGCATTGCGGACGAAGAGATCCGCGAGCGCCTCAAGGCGGCCGTCGAGGCCAAGGTCGAGGCGAAGACCAAAGAGCTTGGCACCGAGCTTTACCGCCAGATCGAGAAAATGGTTCTGCTGCAGACGCTTGATCATCTGTGGCGCGAACATCTGGTGACGCTGGAGCACTTGCGTCAGGTGATTGGCTTCCGCGCCTACGGACAGCTCGACCCGCTAAACGAATATAAGTCTGAAGCTTTCATCCTGTTCGAGAACATGCTCGGCCGCTTGCGCGAGAACGTCACCGGACAGCTGATGCACGTCGAACTCGCGCCGCCCGAGGACCAGCCTGCCCTGCAGCCCATCGATTTGCCGCCGATGGTGGCGCATCACGTCGATGCAACGACGGGCTTCGACGAATTCCAGCATGATCCCGAACTGGCGATGGCCGACGCCGCCATCTCGGGTGCACGCGCGCGGCGCAATGCCCCGCCCGAGCCCGAAAAGCGTGCACCGATCCAGAGCCGTCGCGGGGACGGTGCGCTAGATCCCAACGATCCGACGACCTGGGGTCGCGTTTCGCGCAATGCGCTCTGCCCGTGCGGTTCGGGCAAGAAATACAAGCACTGCCACGGTAAAATGGATTAGGTCGCAGGTATACGGCCTGCAAAAAAATCGACGGACGCGATCTCCTATGGAGAAGCGTCTGTTGAAATATAATCAGAATGGTGGACCGGGCGCGATTGGGAATGGCGCGCCTTATGAAAAACCTGCTGTAGATATCCTTTCAACTGCCGGCGGATTTGCCTTACGCGCCACCTCGTCAGGCGGCGCCCGGATATTGGAAGCTGAAGCAGATTTTGCATTACGTACTTATTTCGGAATAGATGTTCGGCTAAGCGGGAAAAGCCGGACAAGCGCCCTTCGTTGTGAACTGTGAAATAAAGCTTTTCGGATTTTCCGAGAGCAATGAGATCGACAATAGCGTCGATAGCGTTCTTTTTGCGATCTCCGAAATAATGGAGCGCGCGCCCCTGCGTGTCGGGTATTTCGCTCGAAGTCAAAATTTCCAGCGAATGACCGAAGTTCCGGGCATATTCAATTACGGCTGCATCGTCGCTGCACACCAAGAGACGCTTACCCTGAATTTCTGGCAAAATCCGGCCAAAAAACTCTTTATAGTCGGTTTTGAGGTCCGTATTCCGGATGTGAACTGCACGGTACTTGCCATGCAAATGGCTGATCCGATCCAGGATGATCGAACGGAGCGCGGGCGATATACGTATCTTTTCTAAAAGGTCGAGGGAAAGCCGCCCTCCCCCGCATTGCTCATGCACGAGTACGCTGTGCTCATATTCCTTCGAGAAATCGAAAGACAATGGTATCGAGGGATTGCTTTTCAATACAAAATTGGGCGACGTAAAAAGCGCCATATCCATAATATGAAGCTTGCCTCTGAGCTCAACGGGATAGCAGGTGAGCTCATTTAAAAATTCGAAAGTTTCTTGATTTACGTCGAGAATAAATCTCGATGATTTCTTTCGAAGTTCAAAAAAGTCGGAAAAATCGCCAGCCAGTCCGGAATTTCGGGTATCGATTATCAAAATACGATTGGTTCTGGAGGCGTACTTCCAGCATTTCTCTATTTGGCAAAGAGTATCGTTTAAACCGCCCTGCGGACGGCAAAGCAGATATCTTTCCGTTCGCGATAATAGGCTCCGATTTGACCGTGAAAGAGACACACCCATAGCCCCGCTGGACAAGGAGCGACACGAGCCTTGTCCGACAACGATAGGCTTATACGATACAAAGCCGATCAGTGCCTATCACTAGGCGATGGGTTGGTTACAGCATCGGCTCCGTTGCCATGCCCATGCGTTCCGGCGGCGATCCGATCGGAGAGCGCAAGCAGCACGCTCGAAACGACGAAGACGACGTGGATGATCACCAACCAGAGCAGCTCCTTTTCGCGCTCGGGCGTCACGGTTCCGAGCGACATGAACTGGCGCAGGAGCTGGACCGCCGAAATCGCGACGATCGACGAAAGCATTTTGAGTTTGAGGGCGCCGAAATCGATCGTGCCCATCCATTCGGGCCGGTCTCCATGGTCCGAGTGATCCATCTTCGACACGAAGTTTTCGTACCCCGAAAAGATCACGATGATCAGCAGCGATCCCGTCAGCGTCAAATCGACCAGCGTCAAGAGACCGAGAATGACGTCCGATTCCGTTGATGAGAATGCGCCCGTTGCCAGATGCGCAAGCTCAGCCACGAACTTAATGAGCAAAATGATTAGCGATATGGCCAGTCCAAAATAGAATGGCGCAAGCAGCCAGCGTGAGCTGAACAGTAAGTTTTCAAGTGCAATTTCGACTCGCTTGGCAATGGTCTTTTCGGCCATCTCAGCAATCCTTCGCTGTGGTTGCGCTTGCGGCCTGCTTCTGTTGCAAGGCCCCTTTGAACTAACGGACGAGAGGCCAGGAGAACGTTGGACCGGGCTTTTCGTTCGCGATGCTCGACTGCATTTGCGGTATCGCCGGTGCTGCCGCAGCGCGCGTCGTAATCTTCGGCAGGTCCCCCGTCGGGTAGGGAACATGAAGCAGCCACTGGTCTTGGTCGCGAATGGCCATCAACGTGGGTCCGCACGCTTCGATGGGCCCTGCCGATTCCTTCGGCTGCGCTTCGCGGAAAATATACCGGCCGCCGCATACGCTGATGATCGGGACGTGCTTCGTCCGTTCGAACAGATCGTAGCCCTCCCTGAGATTGGTCCAGAACGCTTCCCAGGGCGAAGATTTCTGAGCGGCCATCGCCTTATCCGTCATCCGGAACGGGTAGATGTGCACCGGCACGGTCTGTTCGCCAGCGTCGATCGCGGCGACGGTCAACTGGTGAATTTCGTCCGAGACCGGGTTGGTCATCGCAAAACAACCGATGGATGAGCAGCCGCCATGGATCAGAATATTCGATCCGGTGCGAGCTTGCGACTGGTCCAGGACATTGGGGAAACCGATATCGAGCGACCGCGGCCATCGCCCGGCGTGGTGGGTCTGTGATTTGGTGAGAGTGTAGAA
>Ga0182749_1003598_pt1 | contig 10509 bp, 10 predicted proteins | sample eDN3rd37CKraftMG_FD_128875 | JGI IMG/M metagenome (GOLD analysis project Ga0182749, IMG submission 128875) | Enriched Miracle-Growth compost microbial communities from Emeryville, California, USA - eDNA 3rd pass 37_C Kraft MG (version 2) (version 2) ...
CGCGTGTACGATTCTTTCGCGCCTTCGCGCCTCCCCACTCCTGTCATCGCCGGGCCTGACCCGGCGATCCAGGGGCCACCCGGAGCGGCCTCGACAGTCCCTGGATGCCCGGGTCAAGCCCGGGCATGACATGAGAGGGGGACGCGCCTTTGCTATTCTGTGCCTCGAACCGCCGGAGATCCGCCATGACCGACATCGCCCCCGCCCTCGCCGAAGCGCAGGCCGTGCTGGCGGCCGCCCTGGCCGAAGCCGGGCGCCGCGAGCAGCAGATCGCGGCGGTGGTGGTCGACGGCGGCGGCCACATCGTCGCCGCCGCGCGGATGGACGGGGTCGGCTACCTGACGCTGGAGATCGCGCGGCGCCGGGCGGCCGCGGCGCTGCATTTCGGCGAGCCGACCCGCGAGCCCGCTTTGCGCCTCGGCCGCGACCCGGCCGAGGCGGCGCAGCTGGCCGGGCTGGCGGAGATCCTGGTCCAGCCCGGCGGCTTTCCCTGGCGCGAGGCCGGCGCCGCGATCGGCGCGCTCGGCGTCGCCGGCGCGGGGGCGGAGGACGATCACGCCATCGGAGACGCCGCCATCGGAGTCCTTTAGGCCAGCGCCTCGGCGAAGAAGGTCAGCAGCCGCGTCCAGTGCCGCTCGGCGCCGGCCTCGTCGTAGACGGTGTGGTCCGGGACGGCCCAGCCATGCGCCATGCCGACATAGTTCTCGATGATGTGGTCGACCTCGGCCCGCCGCAGGGCCTCGGCCAGCCGGGCCGACTGCTCCGGCGGGAAGCTGGTGTCGACGCCGGCGCAGCCGACATAGACGCGCCCCTTGATCCGGTCCGCCAGCAGATGCGGGCTGTCGGGCGCATCGCTCGCCAGGTTGCCGCCGTGGAAGCTCGCGGCCGCGCCGATGCGGTCGGGATAGGCCGCCGCCGCGGTCAAGGCCCGGCCGCCGCCCATGCAGTAGCCGACGACGCCGATCGGCCCTTCGACCGTCTCGGCGTCGAGCGCCGCGAGGAAGGCGGCAGTGTCCCGCTTCGTCATCTCCTGGCTGGTCTCGCGCAGCATGGTCATGATCTGGCCGCGCGCGGCGTCGTCGCCGAAGGAGGCGCCGGTGAACGGGCCGTAGTCGCCGAAGCGGTAGAACAGGTCCGGCAGCAGGACGACATGGCCGGCATCGGCCAGCCGCTGCGCCATGCCCGCCATCGCCGCGCGGAAGCCGATCGCGTCCATGTAGAGGATGACGCCGCGCAGCGCCTTGCCGGCAGGCGCCGCGTCCGGGCGGAACATCGCCGCCCTGGCGCTGCCGTCGGCCGTCTGAATCTGAAGATCCCGTCTCATGGGTCCGCTCCCGTGGGTTTCGGCTCTGTCGCTTTGAGCATAGGCGTGACGTGGACCGGCCATGGATACGACGACCAGTCGCGGCCGGTCGACCGCGATCCCCTCCCCTTGCCGGTCCGCGCCGCCCGCGCTAGCGTCGGCGGCACCAGCACTGGACCGCGGTCGACTCCGGTCGGCAACCGGCAGGCACAGCCACCGGGGGAACGCGCCATGGCCGAACCAGGCGTCCATTACGGATCCTATCTCCAGCTCGACAAGCTGCTCGACCTGCAGGCCCGCGAAAGCGAGAAAGCCGGACGGCCGGCGCATGACGAGATGCTGTTCATCATCGTCCACCAGGCCTACGAGCTGTGGTTCAAGCAGATCCTGTTCGAGCTCGACGCCGTGCAGGCGGTGTTCGCGGCCGGGCGGGTCGACGACCGCGCCATCGCCCGCGCCAGCCGCGCCCTGAACCGCATCCACGAGATCCTCAAGCTCGGCGTGCACCAGCTCGACGTGCTCGAGACCATGACGCCGCTCGACTTCCTCGATTTCCGCGACCTGCTGCGCCCGGCCTCGGGCTTCCAGAGCGCGCAGTTCCGGCTGATCGAGATCCGCCTCGGCCTGCGCGCCGACGACCGGCTGGCCTATGAGGGCAAGTCCTTCGAGACCCGGCTGGAATCGCCGGGGCGCGAGCGTGTCGTCGAAGCGGCCGGCCAGCCCAGCCTGTTCGACCAGCTCGACGCCTGGCTGGCGCGCACGCCCTTCATCGAGCTCGGCGGCTACCGCTTCCGCGAGGCCTACCGCCAGGCCGTGGTGGCGATGCTGGAGGGCGATATCGGCCACCTGACCGCTCATCCGACGCTGGACGAGGCGGCGCGCGAGCGGGAGGTGGCGGCGCTGCGCCGCGCCCTGTCGCGCTTCGACGCCCTGTTCGACGAGGCCCGCCATGCCGAGGAGGCGGCGCAGGGCGCCTGGCGCATGTCCTGGCGCGCCCTGCAGGCCGCCCTCTTCATCACCCTCTACCGCGACGAGCCGGCGCTGCAGGTGCCGTTCGGCCTCCTGAGCCTGCTGATGGACATCGACGAGACCATGACGCTGTGGCGCTACCGCCATGCGCTGATGGTCCAGCGCATGATCGGGCTGAAGACCGGCACTGGCGGCTCCTCCGGCCATGACTATCTGGCCCGCACCGCGGAACGGCACCGGGTGTTCGGCGACCTGTTCACCCTCTCCACCTATCTGATCCCGCGCTCGGCCCTGCCGCCGTTGCCGGAGGAGATCACCCGCCGCACCGGCCTGTCCTATGGCGAGGAGGCCGGGGCATGAGCTTCAAGCCGCTGTTCTCCCGCTTCCTCGCGGCGGCGCCGGAGCGGCTGCACCTGGCCGCGCACAGCCACCACCTGTGGCCCGACGCGGTGTTCGAGGCGCAGTTGCGATACGTCGAGGACACCGCCCGCCTGGCCGACCACAAATGGGAGCTGGTGTTCGGCGACGTGGTGCCGAGGCTGCAGGCGCGGATCGCCGCGATCCTGAACCTGCCCGACCCGGCTTCCCTCGCCTTCGCGCCGAACACGCATGACTTCGTGCGACGGCTCCTCTCCTGCCTGCCCGCGGACCGGCCGGCCCGGGTGCTGACCACCGATTCCGAGTTCCACAGCTTCCGCCGGCAGATCGCGCGGCTGGAGGAGGACGGGCTGGTCCGGGTCGCCCGCGTGGCGCAGGCGCCGGTCGCCGACTTCCCCGCCCGCTTCGCCGCGGCGGCCGCGGCCGGCGGCCACGACCTGGTGTTCTTCAGCCAAGTGTTCTTCAACTCCGGCTACGCCGTACCGGACCTGGCGGCGCTGGTGGCGGCGGTGCCGGACCGCGAGACGCTGGTCGCGATCGACGGCTATCACGGTTTCATGGCGCTGCCGACCGACTTGTCGGCCGTCGCCCACCGCGCCTTCTACATCGCCGGCGGCTACAAATACGCCATGGCCGGCGAAGGCGCCTGCTTCCTGCATGTGCCGCCGGGCTATGGCCCGCGGCCGCGCGACACCGGCTGGTACGCCGCCTTCGGCGCGCTGGCCGGGGCGCAGGACGGGCGCGTGCCCTACGGCAGCGACGGCAGCCGCTTCCTCGGCTCGACCTTCGACCCGTCCGGCCTTTATCGCATGCTCGCTGTGCTCGACCTGCTGGCCGGGCGCGGCATTGGCGTGCCGGCGATCCATGTTCATGTGCTGGCCGTGCAGGAGAGCTTCGCCGCCGCCCTGGACCAGGCCGGGCTGCCGGATCTCGCCCGCGGCCGGCTGCTGGTGCCGATGGACACGCCGGTGCGCGGTCATTTCCTGACCTACCGCACCGATAAGGCCGGCGCGATCGACGACCGGCTGCGGGCGGCCGGCATCGTCGTCGACCACCGCGACGACCGGCTGCGCTTCGGCTTCGGCCTCTATCACGACCTCGCCGAGGTGCCGGCCATGGCCGAGCGCGTGGTCCGCGCCCTGGGCCGGTAGACGGGGTGGTGCGCGAGAGCTGGTCAAGGCCGTATCCGGCGGTCGTCCTCAGCCCGGAGGCGGCGACCGACTTGGTGCGTTCCCTGCCCGGCTGGCCGACAGTGCTGCGGGTCGCCGAGCTTTCGGGCGGCCTTGCCAACACCAATCTCCGCCTCGATCTCGACGGTCATCCGCCGGTGGTGCTGCGGCTGTTCCAGCGCGACCCGGCGCAGGCGGCCAAGGAGCGGGCGATCCATGCCCTCGCCGCCGAACGTGGCCTCCCCGCCCCCAGGCTCCTGGGCGGCGGCGAGGATCCGGCGACTGGCCTGCCCTTCGCCCTGCTGGAATGGATCGACGGGCAACGGCTGGACGAGGCCGCCCGTGGACTGGATGACGCGGCTCTTGTGCCGCTGGCCCGGTCGGTCGGCGCCGCGCTGGCGGCGATCCATGCGGTGACGTTCGATCGCAGCGGCTTCCTCGATGGCTCGCTGGCGGTTGCCGTGCCGGTCGATGTCGGCGGCGCCGGGCTGATCGGCTTCTTGCATCACGTGCTGATCGATGGCCCCGGCGGCGATCGCCTCGGCCGCGACCTGGCCGGCCTGCTGGTCGCCTTCGCCGAGCGCGAGGCCGGGCTGCTCGATCGCTGGCCGGGCCTGCCCTGCCTCACCCATTCCGATTTCGGCGGCACCAACATCCTCGTTCGCCGGAGGCCGGACGGCTGGGCGGTGGCGGCGGTGCTGGACTGGGAGTTCGCCTTCGCCGGCGGCCCGTTCTTCGACTTCGGCAACCTGCTGCGGCCGCCGCTCGGAACGCGCCCCGGCCTTGCCGATGCCGTCGCCGCCGGCTACCGCGCGGCCGGCGGCGCCCTCCCGGCGGAGTGGCGCCGGATGGCAGCGCTGGCGGACCTGTTCAGCTGGGCCGAGTTCCTGTCGCGCCCGACCGTGTCCGACGCGGTGGTCGCCACGGCGCGGCAGCGGATCACGGACACGGTGGCGCTCTGGGACTAGGTCCCGGCTGCTCGCCGCAGCAGGAAGGCCCGCATCGCCGGGTCCTCGCACAGGCCGATCGCGCGCTCATAGGCGGTATCCGCCGGTTTCCCCAGGCGCCGCAGCAGATGGGCGGCCAGCGCCCAATATGGCTGGTAGCTCGCCACGGCCTCGGCCGGGATGGCCTGCAGCAGCGCCCATCCGGCCGCGGCGCCGCGGGCCTCGGCCACGGCGGCGGCCTGGCCGACCCGCGCGCCGATGGTGGGCGCCAGGCGCACCAGCCCACCATAGAGCAGCGCGATCACCTCCCAGTCGGTCTCGCCGGTCCGGGCCCGCTGGGTGTGCACCGACTGGATCGCCGCCTCGAGCTGGAACCGGCCCATCCGCCCGTCCTGGGCGGCCGAGGCCAAGATCCGCTCCGCCTCCGCGACCATCGGCATCGACCACTGCGCCGTGTCCTGCTCCGACAGCGGGATGAACTCGCCCGCCGGGCCGCGGCGCGCCTCCCGCCGGGCCTCGCAATAGAGCATCAGCGCCAGCAGGCCTTCGACCTCCGGCTCGGCCGGCAGCAGCGGCCGCAGCATCCGGCCGAGGTCGATCGCCTCCGCCGCCAGCCCCTTGCGGCGCGGGTCGGCGCCGGCGACGTCGTCCCAGCCGCTGCCATAGGCGGCGTAGACCGCCTGCAGCACCGCATCGAGGCGCGGCGGCAGCTCCTTCGCCTCCGGCAGCTCGAAGGCGATGCCGGCGTCGCGGATCTTCACCTTGGCGCGGGACAGGCGCTGGCCCATGGCGGCCGGGCTGACCAGGAAGGCCGAGGCGATGCGCGCGGCGTCGAGGCCGAGCACGGTCTGCAGCATCAGCGGCGTGTGCATAGCGGCGTCGATCGCCGGATGGGCGCAGACGAACAGCAGCTTCAGCCGCTCGTCCGGGAACTGGCCGGTTTCGGCCAGATCCTGCGCCTCCTCCGCCGCGAGGCGGAGGCCGGGGACCGCCTCCGCCCGCACCTGGAGACGGCGGGCGCCGTCGATCAGCCGCCGCCGCGCCGCGGTCAGCAGCCAAGCCTCCGGCCGGTCGGGCACGCCGTCACGGGGCCAGGTCTCCAGCGCGGCGCGGAAGGCGTCGGCCAGCGCGTCCTCCGCCGCCGCGATGTCGCGCGACCGGGCGGCGAGGAAGGTCACCAGCCGGCCATAGGAGTCGCGCGCCGCCCGTTCGACCGCACGGCGCGCCTCCCCGGTCACGGGTTCAGCGGCGGCAGGACCGGCCGGACCTCGACGCCGGCGCCGGCCGGCGCCGGGTAGCGCGCCGCCCAATCGAGCGCCGCGTCGAGATTCGGCACCTCGATGATGAAGAAGCCGGCCAGCTGCTCCTTGCTGTCGGCATAGGGGCCGTCCTGGACCAGCCGCTGGCCGTCCTGCAGCCGGACGGCGGTGGCTGTCTCCGGCGGCTCCAGCCCGGCGCCGGCGACGACGATCCCCGCCTCGCGCATCGCGGTCATGTAGGGAAGGAAGGCGGCCCAGAAGGCGGCGCGCTTCTCGGGGTCCTTGCGGGCGGCGAAGACTTCGGCGGTCTGATGGTACAGCAGGGCGTACTGCATGGTCGTCTCCATCCTATGGGTCGAGCGCGTCTCGCTCACCCCCATGACGGGCCGGCAGATGGCCTTTCGACATCGTCCGCGAAAAAATCCGCCCGGGCTACTCCCGTCCCTAGACCCGTCGGCGCCGCGACTTGGCGAAGGTGTCGAAGGCCACGGCCAGGACGATGATCACGCCGATGATGATCTGCTGGACGTAGGAGGAGACGTTCATCAGCACGAGGCCGTTCAGCAGCACTCCGATCAGCACCGTGCCGATCACCGTGCCGAAGATCGTGCCGATGCCGCCGAACAGGCTGGTGCCGCCGATCACCACCGAGGCGATCACCGTCAGCTCGTAGCCCTGCCCCGCCACCGCCTCGGCCGAGTTCAGCCGGGCCGACAGCACGAAGGCGCCGAGGCCGACGAAGAAACCCATGATGACATAGACGCTGAGCAGCACCCGCCGCACCTTGAGCCCGGAGAGGCGCGCCGCCTCCGGATTGCCGCCGACGGCATAGACCTGGCGGCCGAAGCGGGTGTAGCGAAGCACCAGATGCGCCAGCACGGCGAAGCCCAGGAAGATCAGCACCGGCACCGGGATCTCCAGCAGCTTGCCTTGGCCCCAGTAGCGGAAATCCGCGTCGAAGCCGCTGATCGGCCCGCCGCCGGACAGCAGCAGCGCGGCGCCGCGGAAGGCCGACATGCCGCCCAGCGTCACCACGAAGGGCGGCACCTTCAGCCGGGTGATGCCGATGCCCTGCACCACGCCCGCGGCCATGCCGAGCAGGATCGAGACCAGCGCGGCGGCACCCCAGCCCCAGCCCTGCGCCTCCTCGGCGCCGAGCGCGAAGTTGCCGGTGGCGCTGCCCTTGGCGACGATCGCCGCGGCCAGGCCGCAGAACGCCAGCACCGCCCCGATCGACAGGTCGATGCCGGCGGTCAGGATGACGAAGGTCATGCCGATCGCCAGCAGCCCGTAGATCGAGACCTGGCGCAGCACGTTCAGCAGGTTGACGGTGGAGATGAAGCGCGGCTCGGCGATGGCGAATCCGGCCATCAGCACCACCAGGAAGATCAGCGGCGCGAAGCGCGCCAGCAGCCCGAACAGGTCGAAGCCGCCGCCCTGGTCCGATACGGTGGTCTGTTGCGCCATGCCCGTTCCTTCTAAGCAGCCTGGCGGCGCGTCATCAGCCGCATCAGCGTTTCCTCGTCGGCCTCGGCCCGGCCGAGCTCGCCGGTGATCCGGCCCTCGCACATGGTGACGATACGGTCGCTGATCGCCAGCACCTCCGGCAGCTCGGAGGAGATGGCGATGACCGCGATGCCCTCCCGCGCGAGCCGGCCGAGCAGCTGGTGCACCTCGGCCTTGGCGGCGACGTCGATGCCGCGGGTCGGCTCGTCGACGATCAGCACCTTCGGCCGCAGCGCCAGCCAGCGCGCCAGCACCACCTTCTGCTGGTTGCCGCCGGAGAGATTGGCGATCTGCTGCTCCGGCCCCGCCATGCGGATGCCGAGCGCCCGGCGGTACTCCTCGACCAGCCTCTTCTCGCGGCTATCCGACACGTAGCCGAACAGCCCCGCCAGCTTGCCGAGCGCGGCGATGGCGAGGTTGCTGCGGATCGCCAGCGACAGGAACAGCGCCTGCTGCTTGCGGTCCTCCGGCACCAGGCCGATGCCATGGCGGATGGCGTCGGCCGGAGAGCGGATCTCGACCGGCTTGTCCTCGACCAGCACACGGCCGGCGGTGCGGGCGTCGGCGCCGAAAATGGCGCGGGCCAGCTCGGTCCGGCCGGCGCCGACCAGCCCGGCGATGCCCAGGATCTCGCCGCGGCGCACCGACAGCGAGACGTCGTGCAGCACCGTGGCGTGCGGGTTGAGCGCGCTGCGCTCGGTCGCGATGCCCTCGGCCCGCAGCGCCGGCGGCCCGTCCTGCGCCGCCCCGCCCTCGATCCGGGCCAGGGCGCCGAGGTCGCGGCCGACCATCATGCGGATGATGTCGTCGACGGTGATCGCGGCGACATCGGCGCTGCCGACCAGCCGCCCGTCGCGCAGCACGGTGATCCGGTCGCAGACCGCCATCACCTCGTCCAGCCGGTGGGTGACGTAGATCACCGCGATGCCCTGGCCGCGCAGAGTGCGGATGATCGTCATCAGCCGCTCGACTTCGGCGGCGCTGAGGGCCGAGGTCGGCTCGTCCATCACGATCAGCCGCGATTCCATCGACAGGGCGCGGGCGATCTCGACCATCTGCTGCTCGGCGACGCTGAGGTCGCGGACCAGGCGGCGCGGGTCGATGGCGAGGCCGATCCGGTCCAGCGCCGTCTTCGCCTCGCGGTGCATCGCCGCCCAGTCGACCAGCCCGGCCCGCCCGGGCTCGCGCCCGATCAGGATGTTCTCCCCCACCGTCAGGCTCGGGATCAGGTTGAACTCCTGGTAGATCGTGATGATGCCGCGTCGCTGCGCCTCGTAGGGCGCGGCGAAGCCGACCGTCTCTCCGGCGAAGACGATGCTGCCGCTGTCCGGCGCCTGGGCGCCGGACAGGATCTTCAGCAGCGTCGACTTGCCGGCGCCGTTCTCGCCCAGCAGGCCGTGAACCTCCCCGGCCGCGACCTCCAGCCCGACCCCGTCCAGCGCCACGACGCCCGGGAAGCGCTTGGAGATCGCGGTCATGCGCAGCAGCGGTTCGGTCATGATGTCCTTTTCAGCGTTCTTGTCATGCCCGGGCTTGACCCGGACATCCAGGGCGGCAAGAGCGCTCTCAGTGGCCCCTGGATCGCCGGGTCAAGCCCGGCGATGACAGGATGAGAAAGTCCCTACTTCACCTCGCCGATGCGTTCGGCCTTGTCGACATTGGCCTTGGTGATGGCGATCGGGGTCAGCAGGATCAGCGACGGGTCCGGCTTCTTCTTGGTCTTGAGATAGTCGACCAGCACCTCGACCGCCTTGCGGCTCTGGCCGCCCGGGAACTGCTCGATCGTGCCGGCCAGGCCGCCGTCGCGGATGCTGCCCAGCGCCTCCGGCAGCGCGTCGAAGCCGATGATCTTGATCTTGTCCTGCAGGTTGCGGCCGCGCACGGCCTCCAGCGCGCCGAGCGCCATGTCGTCATTGGCGGCGACGATGACGTCCGGTGGCGTCTGCAGCCCGGCCAGGATCGTCTCGGTCACGCTCAGCCCCTGGTCGCGGGCGAAGTTCGCGGTCTGCTCGGCCACGAACTTGTACTTGTCCTTGTGCTGGTCGAGGACGTTGTGCAGGCCCTTGTTGCGGTCGATCGCCGGGCTGGCGCCCGGCTGGCCCTGCAGATTGACGATGGTGGCGCCGTTCGGGAAGCTGTCCATCAGCCACTTCGCCTGGGCCTCGCCGCCCAGCACGTTGTCGGCGCCGACATGCGCCAGAATGCCGTCGACCCCGGTGACGCGGCGGTCGATGGTGACGACCGGCACGCCGGCCTCCACCGCCTCGGTCAGCACCGGCGCCATGGCGTTGACGTCGATCGGGCTGATCACGATGCCGTCGACCTTCTGCACCAGCGCCGCCTCGACATCGGCGGTCTGCTTCGGCGCGCTGTTTTGGCCGTCGGATTCGATCGCGGCCACGCCCTGCTTCTGCGCCTCGGCCTTCAGCTCGTTCATCATGTGGACGAAGAACGGGAAGCCCAGGCTGGGCACGGACGTCAGGATGGTCTTCTTGTCCTGGGCCGCGGCCGGCAGGGCGACGGCGATGGCCAGGACCGCACCCAGCAGGGCGCGCTGCAACGAACCAGTCATGAGCTCTCCTCCACGGCGATTTGGCTGTCGGGGCGGTGCCGCGCCGCGGTCCCGACTCTTATCCGCCCTGGAATTGTCGGATCTTTGCTCCAAGACTGTCAACGGAGCGGAACCAGGAGACCGGGAGACGAGGCGGCCCGGATGCGGCAGAATTGATCCGGCCGGGCGGTCATAACCGTTCCGGTTCGAGACGGACGAGGAAGGCATGGCGAAGACGATCGAACGGCCGGTGCAGGCCCCAGCCGAAGTGGACAGCCGAGCCGTGGTGCCGGTGGTGTTGTCTGGGGGGTCTGGGACGCGGCTGTGGCCGCTGTCGCGGGCGGGGTATCCCAAGCAGTTCCTGCCGCTGGTGTCGGGCCGGACGATGATCCAGGAGACGGTGGTCCGGGTCGGCGAGGCGGACGGC
>Ga0182749_1003607_pt1 | contig 10483 bp, 8 predicted proteins | sample eDN3rd37CKraftMG_FD_128875 | JGI IMG/M metagenome (GOLD analysis project Ga0182749, IMG submission 128875) | Enriched Miracle-Growth compost microbial communities from Emeryville, California, USA - eDNA 3rd pass 37_C Kraft MG (version 2) (version 2) ...
AGAAGGTGCAGCGCCTGCGACATCATCAAAAACAGCCGCATCCGCCGCGCGTCGCCGCCGCGCGTCGAGACGACGACCGCGGATTTGCAGATCAGCTCCTCCGCGCCGAGCTGCCGCTTGTAGTCGTAATGCCCCATCCCGGCCTCGATGCGGACGACGCCCTCCCCGATCATGCATTCGATCAACTGGATCAGGCTGAGGCGACCGAGGCCCAAGCGGTCCCACGGGCTGCCGATGGCGCGCGCCGGCAGCCGCCAGTAGCAGCAGCCGTCGAAGACGAACGCATATTGCGAGGAGACCACCGCGCCGTCGGCGATGAGATCGACGAAGCGCAGGCGGCCGCAACGCGCCATCGCCGCGACAAGATCGGTGTTGAACGCCGCGGCGCCCGGCCAGTCGCCGAAATGTCCAAGCTTGCCCTCGGCCTGCCACTGCGCGTCGTGCAGCGCGCGAAAGCGCGCCAGCGCATCGCTTGCCGCCTCCGGCACGCTGACGACCGCGGTGCTCACGTCGTGATCTTTTTCGAGTTGCTTGCGGGAGCGCGTGTAGATCTGCCGCTGCCGTTTATCGAGCCCGGCCAGATAGGCGGCAAACGTCGGCGGCAGCGCGAACCGCATATGCGGCACCTGTTCGCGCGCCTCGGTCAGCACCGCGCCGCCCTGCGACAGCGCGCAGGCGCGCTGCAACGCCGCCGCCGTCGGATCGTCGCCGGGGGCGAAACCGAACCAGACGGCCGCGCAGCGCTCCTCCTCGATCAGCGTCGCGATGATCTTCGCATAGGCCAGATCGGCAAAGCGCGGATCGAGCGGCAGCGCGAACATGGTCAGCGCGAAGTCGGCGCCGACGCGCTTGGCGAGCCGGATCGACACCGGCCCGAGCCGCACGCGCTCGATAAACATCGGCGCCAGTCCGACGAGCCGGCCGGCCTGCCGGAACAGGAAGATGCGCAGCGCGCGGCCGCGGCCGTAGTGGCGCCACCAGATGCTGAGCCAGTCGTGGGTGACATAGAGGCTGCCGGCGCGCGCCGCCACGCAGTCGTCCCATTCGCGCGGATCGATATCCTCGAACCGCTCGGCAATGCTCATGGCGATCGCCGCGGGTTCGGCCGGGATTGTGTCGGCGATATTCACCACACCACCGCTCACACCGGCTCGACGCCGAGGACGTGGAAGCGCAGCGCCGCGACCGCCGCGATCGATTTCCGCCGCATCGCGGCGTCCCGCCTCACCAGCGACGTGCCGTACCAGGCGACGGCGCGCAGCGCGTCCGAGGCGACATAGATCGCCTTGGCAGCACCCCAGGCGAGAAGCCCGAGATTCTTGCGCTGATAAACCATCGTGCTTTTCTGCAACTGCACGAACATGCGCACATTCACCTGCGCGGTGCTCTTGCCGCCGCCGTCGAGATGGATGATGCGCGCGCACGGCGTGAAGACGCGCCGCCAGCCGGCTTTCGCCAGCCGGTAGCACCAGTCGGCCTCCTCGGCGTAGACGAAATAATCCTCGTCCATCAGCCCGACCTTGCGGATCGCTTCGGCGCGCACCAGCATGTACATGCCGGAGACGACGTCGAGGTCGCGCTCGCTGTCGCGCTCCCACCAGCCGAGCTGCGGCGTGCCGAACAGCCGCGAGCGCGGGAAGGCGCGCGACAGACCGAACTCGGTGAGCAGCAGCATCCACGGCGTCGGAAACGAGAAGCCGGTGCGCTGAATCAGGTTTTCCTCCTCCAGCACCTGGCAGCCGACGACGCCGACGTCGGGATGCCGGTCGGCATAGCGCACGGTTCGCGAAATCGCCGCGTCGAGGATGACGGTATCGGGGTTGAGCAGCAGCACGTAACGGCCGGCGGCCTCGCGGATGCCTTGGTTGTTTGCCGCGGCGAAGCCGCGATTGGTGGTGTTCTCGATCAGCCGGACGCGCGGGAACTCGCTGCGCACCATCGCCGCCGAGCCATCGCTGCTGGCATTGTCGACGACGAACACCTCGTAGGTGAGGTCGCGGGTCTCCGCCTCGATCGAGCGCAGGCAGCCGCGCAACAGATCGCGCGTGTTCCAGTTGACGATCACCACGGAGACATCCATCACGCGCGCGCCCCGATCCGGCATGGTCCTGTCATGTTCCGCAGATATCATCCGCATATCTCAGCCGCATATCTCAGCCACACATCGCATCCGCAGATGTCAGACGGCGGGCCGGTCGATCACGGCGACTAACATATAATAACATCCATAAATATAACATATCGAACGCCGCCGGATATTGGCGTCACGGTAAATCCGTCCGCCAATCGCCCGCGCGGCTACGGGCCGGCCGGCATCTTCCGGCGCATCGCCAGGAACGGCGCGTTCTTGAGTTGCAGCATCGGCCGCTCGACCAGGTGCCACGACAGCGCCGCGAACAGCAGCGTCACCCCCAGGCCGCCGAGAATGACCGTGACCGGCGACACGCCGGGGATCGCCGCGATCAGCGCCTGCTGGACCGGAAAGGCGTAGATATAAGTTCCGTATGAATAGTCCGGCGCGTTCCGCATCCAGGCAATCCATCGGCCGGAAGGCACAAGCGCGAACCAGAACGCGGCATAGGCGATGGTGATATTGGCCACCGGCACGAACAGCGGCGTGCCGATCGACAGCACGGTCGCAACCACGGCGCCGGCAAGCACGTCCAGCCGCAGCCTGATCCGCTCGTCGAACCGCGCATAAAGGCCGCCGAGGTGGAAACACATTCCCAGCCGCGCCAGTTCATAGAGCATGCCGAGGCGCGACCCGTCGCGGTCGAGGCCGATGAGCTCGAAACCGACCAGGATGCAGACTTCGACGGCGATGCAGAACGTCAGTATCCAGGCGGATTTTCGCTTGTCCGCCAGCAGATGCGCGATGCCCATCAAGGCGACGCCGGCATAGCACAGGATCTCGTAGCGCAGCGTCCACAGCGAGCCGTTCACCGCCGACAGCGGATTGTGAGTGAACACGCCGGGCAATTCATATTTGACGAATACGATGCTTAGCGAGCCGAAGAAATAGATCCGCGTCTGCGGGTGGGTCAGAAAATCGAAGAAGGCGAGACTGGAGAACGCCGCGCCAAGGATCAGCACGCTGACCACCAGCATGCAGAACAGACCGGGCATGATGCGCAGAAAGCGGGCCCAGACGAACGCCGCCAGCGACGGCCGCCGCTGCCAGCTCAGATAGACCAGATAGCCGGAGATCACGAAGAAGATATTCACGCCGTACCAGGCGAAGGACCGCCCGGTGGCCTGCAACATCCAGTCGCGTGCGGCGAGGCCGGTCGGCAGTTCGACGCCATGCGAGAGAATGACGAGGCTCGCCGCAATCAGCCGCAGCATGTTGAAATTGTTGCGCTCGCGATCGGCTCCCGCCGCGTGCCGCCCGGCGGATGCCGGCCTCGCACGGTCGCCTTCGCTGCCGTCTCGGCTGCGGCTGGTCACGCTGATGCCTCTCGCGGTCATCCGGGATACGGAATGAATGTTAAAATAACACAATCGGAGAAACAGTCATCCCGTCAAGCGCCGCCGCCCGGTCAGGCAGCCGGCGGTGGCGCCCGCGCCTTTTCCCGCTTCGCGCCGGACGTCCCTGCACGAAAACCTGCATGAAATAAGGGATTCCGCGCATTGCGCGCCGCTCGGCCAGGCGGCGCGGGCCGGACCGGCGGCCCATCGCCGGGTCGGCGGGGTGGTACCGGGCAAGCGCCCGGAGATGATCGATCGCCCTATTTTCCCCGCATATTGTTACGTTAATCCTATGTTAAAATATTAATTGGTCGGGTGCGGGAACCACGCCTTCGGCGTCCGATACGGCGGTATAGAGGACGACAAGCAGCGAGAGAAGACGGCGGCGCGATACCGCCGGGATGTAACGCAGGCACGAGCTACAAGCGGGATTTCATGAGCGGTATCACGGGAAGCACCGCCGTCGCGCCGACTGTCGGCGACAGCGCCGCCGACGCCGAGACAGACGGCGGGGCGCGCCGCACCGGCCTGCGCGCCGCCATCGAGGCGCGGCTGTCGCGCGTCATCCGCAATCCGGATTTCCGCGAAGTGCTGCTCGCCACCGCCGGCGCCTTCATCTTCAAGATCGGCGGCGCGGCGTGCAGCTTCCTGCTCGGCTTCATCGTCGCGCGCCGCTACGGCGCGCAGGGCTCCGGCGTGTTCGCGCTCGCCACCACCGTCGTCACCATCGCCGTGACCTTCAGCCTGTTCGGGCTCGATTATGCCTCCGTGCGGGCGGTATCGTCGAACCTGGCGACGCGAAACTGGGCCGACCTTCGCTCGTGGGTGAAGACCACAAACCTCATCACCATTCTGGTGGCGGCGGCGACCAGCATCGTCATGTGGCTGGAAGCCGAGCGGATCGCGCACTGGCTCAGCGGCACCGACGCGCTGATCATCTCGATCCGGGCGTTCAGCGTCGCCGTCGTGCCGATGACGCTGGTCAAGGTGCTGAGTTCGTATTTCCGCGGCATGCGCTTTTCGGTGACGCCGAACGTGGTCGATCCATTCATCGTGCCGGCGCTGGCGCTGGTGCTGGTGGTGCTGTTCAGCGGCGCCGCGATCACCAGCGTGATGGAACTTTACACCGCCGGCGCCGTGGTCGCGGCCGCCGGCGCGCTCATCGTTTGGCTGCGCACTTTCCGCAAGGTCGAAAAAGCCCCCGGCCGCTGGGTCGTTCGCGATGCGCTGATCCGCAGCATCCCGATCCACCTGACCGTGCTCGGCGGCTTTGCCACCGGCTGGATCACCACGCTCGTCGTCGGCGCTTCGGGAACCGAGGCGGAGGTCGGCATCTACCGGGTGGCGATGCAGTATGTCCTGGTGCTGACGCTGCTGCCGCAGGCGGTCGATCTGGCGATGTCGCCGCAGGTCGCCGCGCTGCACGCCACCGACCGGCTGCACGAGATCGCCCGCACCGGCCGCCGCATGGTCGGGCTGACGCTGTTATTGTGCGGCATTCCGGCCGTCATCCTGTTCATCTTCGCCGAGCACGCGCTCGCCATCTTCGGCCCGGAATTCATCGAGGGCGCATTCACGCTGCGGCTGTTGATCGCCGGGCAGATCGTCATCTTCCTGTTCGGCCCGGTCGGCGGGGTGATGGTGATGACCGGCCTCGAACGGCTGTCGCTGCTCAATGCCACTGCCGGCAGCGTCGTCGCCGTGGTCTCCAGCATGATCCTGATCCCGCGCTACGGCGTCGACGGCGCCGCCGCCGCCAGCCTGCTGACCGGGATATTCCGGCTGATCGTCGCCACCGTCATCGTCTGGTATTGCCGCGGCCTGTTTCTGCCGCTCGGCCTCACCCGTCGTCGCCGATCGCCGCCGGCCGCCGGGCACAAGACGGACCTCGAACCGGAACTCTGAGGCCGGCCAGCAACAGCGGGGCCGATTCATCATAAATCGACCGGCGCGCCCGTCATTCTTTGATATTTCCGAAGTTATGTTATGTTAAACGCTAACACCGCGGGCCCGGCTTCCGTCTCGGGAGCGCCCGCGGCGGCGCAGACAGGAACCGGACCCGCATGAGTATCGCACAAGTCTTGATGATCGCCTGGGCGCGGCGCTGGACGATCGTCGGCTTCGCCCTCGTCACGCTCCTCGCCGCGCTCGCCGCGCTCCAGTTCCTGCCGCACCGCTACGACGCCACTGCGCAGATCTATTTCCGCATGGGCGAGCGCGACCCGGCGACCGACGCGGAACTTCCCAACATCGTGCAGCGCAGCTTCCTGCAAACCCAGATGGAGATGATCAAGAGCCGGCCGGTGGCGCTCAAGGTCGTCGAGATCATGGGCTACGACAAGAACCCCGCCTATCGGGAGAAGTTCGTCCACGCGACCGGCGGCACCGGCGATCTGGCGCACTGGGTCGCCGCCGACCTGCTTCACGGCCTGGTCGTCGAGCGCGTCGGCTTGAGCGACATCGTGTCGGTGACGTTCAAGGATCGCGATCCCAAGCGCGCCGCCGATATCGCCAATGCCTTCGTCACGGCATCGATCAAGGAGAATATCGACCTGCGCTCGAGCCCGGCGCTCGACCTCTTGCAATGGTACGACGAACGGCTCGCGCTGTTCCGCACGAAGCAGGTGGAACTCAACGAGCGCCGTCTGGCGCTGCGCCAGAAGGCGGGACTGTTCGACGCCGGCGGCGAGAACGCCGCCGCCGATCCGGCCGCCAAGCTGGCGAGCGAGGCCACCACCGCCAAGCTTGAAGTCGTGCAGGCCAAGGCGGCGCTGGAATCGGCGAGGAGCGCCGCGGCCGCCGGCACCGAGACCGAGGAGGTCCGCGGCTTCCGCAAGCAGATGAGCGACCTCGACAACGAGATCGCGCGCACCACCCGCATGCTCGGCCCCGACCACCGGCGCGTGCGCAACCTTGTCGCCAATCGCGGCGACGTGCAGACGCAACTGGCGGCGGCGCTCAAGCGCGGCTCGCGCGAGACGCTGCTCGCCGCCCAGCAGCGCGTCGATACCGCGGAACTGCGGGTGCAGGCGCTCACCAACGCCATCGACCAGCAGGATCAGCGCGCCGCCACCCAGGCCGGCAGCATTTCGAGCCTGGCGGCGATCGAGCGCGAAGCCGACGCGCTCAAGAGCCAGATCGCGACGATGATCGACCGGCGCGAGCGGCTGCGCCTGCAAGGCACGGTCGACCAGACGCTGGCCTCGCGGCTGACGCCGGCGACCGCGCCGCTCGAACCGGCCTTCCCGCGCAAGATCATGGTGTTCGGCCTGGCACTCGGCCTCGGCCTGCCGTTCGGCTTGGCCTTCGCGTTCCTGCGCGAGATGCTCGACCGGCGCGTGCGCCTGCCGCAGGACATCGCCACCTATATGGAACTGCCGCTGATCGCCGTGGTGCCGATCCCGCGCGGCTTGCGCAAGCGCCGCCGCACGCGGCGGCCGCTGGCAAACCCGGCAGCGACGCCGGCGCCTCTGCCGGACCTGCAGACGGCCCGGCAGGCGATGCGCCGCTAGAGCGGCAGGTTCAGGGGGAAAAGCGCGCAGCGCCGATCCGGTAAGCCATGAGTTCGATCCTACTCACCGATCCGACGACGCGCGCAGTTTCGCTGCGGCAGCGTGTCGGCTGGCCGGTTGCCCTGCTGCTCATCGCGATCGTGCTCGGCCTGACCATCGCGGCGCTGTCCGAGCGCTATTTCGCCATCCTGTTCGGGCCGCTCGCCTTGCTCATCATCGTCATCTTCTGGGCGATGCCGGAGCCGCGCACGGTGCCGCTGCACCTTGCCTGGTGGATGCTGATCGGCACCTTCGGGCTGACCATGGTGTGGCCGAGCTATATCGCGCTGCGGCTGCCCGGCATGCCGTGGATCAACCTGCCGCGGCTGCTGATGGCCGGGTTTCTGGTGCTGTGGCTCTATTGCCTGCTCAACTCGGCGCAGATGCGTCGCGACCTCGCGCAGGACCATCGCGACTTCAAGCCGGCGTTCCTGTTCCTCTACGGCTGGATCGCGATGATGATCCTCAGCATCGGCGTGTCGCGCGATCCGGCGGAATCGATCACCCGCACGATCAATTTCCAGCTTTCCAACACGGTCGCGTTCTTCGCCGTGGTATCGCTGGTGCGAACGCGCTGGCAGATCAAGCTCATCGCCGCCGTCATCCTCTGCGGCGGCCTGTTCGAGATGGCGAACGGCCTGATCGAATCGCGGCTGCAACGCATCATCTGGCTGGATTTCAATCCGCCGGGATTCTCCGTCGATGAAACCTTCGTCGCCGGGCTGCTCGAAGGCGTCTGGCGCGAGGGCTATTATCGCGTGCAGGGCTCCTTCTTCGTCAGCCTCAGTTATGCCGAATATCTGGTGCTGACCCTGCCCTTCGCCTATTACTTCATGCTGACGGCGAAAAACTGGCTGATGCGCTCGCTGTTCATCAGCTACATCGTGCTGGCGGCGCCGGCGATCTATGTCTCCCATTCGCGGCTCGGTGTCGTCGGCTATTTCCTCGTCGGTCTCGTCTATGCCGGCTTCTTCGCGATGCGGTCGTGGAATTCGTCGAAGACCAATCTGTTCGGTCCGATCCTCGCGCTGTTATTCCCGATCCTGATCGTCACCTTCCTCGGCGCCTTGTCGGTGAGCAACCGGCTACAGGATGCGATGATCGGCGACGGCGCGACGCAGGCGAGCGACGAGGGCCGCGCCATGCAGCGCAAGCTGGCGATACCGCTGATCGCGCGCAGCCCGATCGTCGGCTACGGCATGGCGCAAGGCGCTATCGCCGTCGGCTATTCGAGCGCCAACGGCGCCGGCACCTTCGACAACTACATCCTGCTGGTCGCGCTCGACAACGGCGTTCCCGCCCTCATCTGCTTCCTCGGCCTGTTCGGCTGGTGCATCCTCAAAGGCTCTCAAAGCTATTTCTCCAGCCGAAGTGACTTGAGTCACATTGCCGCGGCGATCTCCGTCTATTTCATCGCCTTCCTGGTGATCCGCTGGGTGCTGGCCCAGCAGGAGAACCATCAGTTCGTCATGGCCGTCGCCGGCCTGCTGGTGTCGCTGTTGCGGCTCGAAAAAGCCGACAAGCCTGCCGTGGCGCAGGCGGCACCGCCGGCACCACTGGCGATCGTCCGCCGATAAAGCAGGATATGCGCAACGCCGCCGCTGCGGTTGTCAGGCCGGCGTCTGCCGCAAACGGAAATAGTAGCCCCGATACGGCTCGCGATAATCGGGATAGAGCGGCACCGGCATCATGCGCTCGTGCGCGAACCACTCTGCCACCATCTCGTAACCGAGCGCCGCCATGTCGCGCACCAGCCGGTCGGCATCGTGCAGCTTGCAGGGAATGACCCATTCGCCGTTGTCGTGGACATAAGTAATGGCGCGGCCGGCAAACAACGGCGTACGGTTGATCATCACATGTGCGGGCAAGCGGTCGAGCCCGCGCAGCAGCTCCGGCAGCGGCGCCTCGAAATAGTGAATGGAGCCGACCGCGATCAGCAGGTCGACACCCGAGGCGGCGTCGAGGTCCTCCACGAAGGCGATGCGATGTTCGTTCCTCTCACGCGCCAGCGCGAGCGCCAGCGGCCGCTTGCCGGGAAGGTCATGCACCGTCCAGACGAGATCGTCGGCAAAGCGCAGATGCTTTGACAGAACATAGAACAGGTTGCCGACGCTGCCGCCGAGATCGAAGACCGAGCGCAACTGCCCGGCGATCGGCGCAAGGTGGAACAGCACCGGATAGTCGCTGGCGCGTGTCGTTTCGGCGGCAGCGACCTGCGAGGCAGTCAGTTGCGCGTTCTCGTGCCCGTCAGCGGATTCATATCCGGCAACGCACTGTTCCGCCTCGCGCAGCGTCGCAAAGCAGCCGTGGAACGCCAGCAGTCGGTTGAGCGCGCGCTGCAACGGCGGCATGCCGCGCGCCGCGACGATCAGCCGGCGCCCTGCCCGCGTGCGTCCGGTCAAGATGAGCGCACGGGCGAGCGCGCGTGCCTGCGCCATCCGCAGCCTGATGCGCAGTCGCCGCGCGGGTGGCGGGGCCGTGCGCGCGCGCTCCTCGCTGGCATCCGGCCGGGTCAGCACCGTCGTCATCTGCTCCCATCCTGACGGAACCGCGCCGCCCGAAACGTCGTGGCCGGCCGTCGCGGACATTTACCAGATTATGTTATATCCGTCACAAATACCGGGCCGAATTGTTAAGATGCGATAGGGCGACGTCAAAAAGCCGCAACTGGCCGGTTAAGATGCGTATCGAGCCCCATCGCACCCGAGACCGCGCATCGAACCGCGGACGAGATCGAACGAGACACGTTAACGATATGCGCTGCTACCGCTTACCATCGCCGCAGGCCCGCCGATGTCACTGACAGGCTTCACGCGACTGTGCCTCATCGCCGGCTGGGCCGGCATCGCCCTGATCTGCGTGCTGTCGGTCCTGCCCGGAGCCGAGCGGCCGCACACCGGCGCGCCCGGCCAGATCGAGCACATGCTGGCCTATGCGCTGACCGCCGGCGCGCTGGTGCTGCGCTATCCGCGCCGCTGGCTGCCGATCGTCGTCGCGCTCACGACGCTCAGCGTCGCGCTCGAGGCGACGCAGCTTTTCATCCCGGCGCGGCATGCGCAGCTGCGCGACATCTTCGCCAGCAGCGGCGGCGCGGTGATCGGCGCCGCGCTCGCTATTCTCTTTCTGCGCACGGTCGTCGCGCGCTATGTCATCGCGCGCGAGCGCAAGCCGGCCGGCGCCGGCTGACCCTTCTTAGAGCCGCGGCTTTATTTGTCGGTCTTGACGCCGGCCGCTTCGATGACCCCCGCCCACTTCTTGATCTCGCTGGCGATGAAGGCGCGGAACTGATCCGGCGTATCGCCGACCAGCGTTGCGCCCTGGCTGGCGAGCTTGTCGATGACGGCGGGATCGCGCATCGCCTCGACCGCGGCCTTGTTGATGACCGCGATCACCTCCGGCGGGGTCTTGGCCGGCGCCACCATGCCGTACCAGTTTTCGGTCTGCAAATCGGGCATGCCGACCTC